>Ga0302326_10015260_pt1 | contig 16177 bp, 12 predicted proteins | sample Palsa_T0_3_FD_202264 | JGI IMG/M metagenome (GOLD analysis project Ga0302326, IMG submission 202264) | Peat permafrost microbial communities from Stordalen Mire near Abisko, Sweden - Palsa_T0_3 | ecosystem: Environmental > Terrestrial > Soil > Palsa > Peat permafrost | place: Sweden: Abisko... | reverse complement strand
AAAAGTGTCCGGTACTCTCTCGCATCCAACACCCGCACATCAGGACACATGCTCTTCACCTGCTCGAGCTCGAATTCGGTATCGTCAATGAAGAGCAATGTATCGCGACCGATATTCAACTGTTCGGCAATCGCTTTAATTCCTTCGCTCTTGGGCTGCCACGAAATTTGCGGGCACAAGAAATATTGATCGATCTCGAATTGCTTCAACACCTGCAGCGCGTCCTTCTGATTATTCTTGCTCGCGATGGAGTGGAGAATCCCGCGGCCGTCCAGCGTCTTAATGATATCGACGACATCGGGCTTCAAACGCAGATTGCTGGCCCCGTCCTCAACCAAAACACCGTCCCAGAGCGTATTATCCAAATCCCAGACAATGCACTTTACCTTCTTGGACTTTTCCGTCGTCTCGGCGAGTTCCTCTACAAAGTCCATGAGGCCGAAGTAAAGAGTGGTCTCCCTTTCTTCATCGTTTGGAATCAATTCAACCGTGAACGGATGTCTGACATCGAGATGTCTCGTAATTTTTTCAATTTTCACGCGGATTCGATGAAAACCCGGCGTCAGATCGAACAGCTCCTGGAAGGGGATCATCACTTCTGTATCGAGAGAGCGCATGGTTAGCGATAAACGCACATTACGAGTCTCAGGGTTGTAACACTCAAGCAGGAAACTGGTGGGGAGTCTGTCGGTGTTCTTGGCCCGGCTCGCAACTCTTTTCTTGTAGCTGTACCTTTTATTGACCAGCGTTCTCTTGAGACTCACAGGCAGTGAGATCTGGTACAAAGTGTTGCCGATCCGATGGTCGCGGTTCTCGAGCTTTAGAGCCTTGTCCACGTCATGAAGCTGAATGTTGGCAGGCGCCCAGAGTTTGCCCCAACGCTTGAATCGAATCTTGAGGAGATAGGAATTCAAGGCTTCGGGGCACTCCACTCGAACCATGCCGTCCGCGAACCTCCGGCATCTCCCGTCCTCGCGCGGGCTGTAAAGGTCGCAAGTGGTATAGCAGGTCGGCCAAACACACTCCGTACAATGCTCGCTCCATGGAAGCACCGTGCGCGCCATCACAGTCCCTTTGTGGTGCTTGAAAGCAGAAAGCACGTCGGCGGGGATCTGGTCGGCGGATTCTACGCTGCGATTGGATTCAGTCTCGTACATGTCTTCTCACTAAGCCACGGATCGCGGCTTTTTGTGTTCGCCTCAGTTTGTCTGTGCGGGTACGGCGGCACACTCATCGTCGGGCCTCAAACTGTGAGCATCAAGAAATTCTCTATGCCAAAGCTCGAGCGCTGCCAGGGACAGCAGTTCTTTGGAGTGTCCACCCTGCTTTGAATCTTTTGTCATCAGGTTCTCAATCGCACTTCGCTTGAAATAACCGCGCGACAGCGTCCGGCTATCGAGCAAAACCTCGCCCAGCCATCCCTTGAGTTCCGTCCTCAGCCACATTTCATAGGGAACCGGAAATCCGACTTTCTTACGCTGCAGAATTTCTTTGGGCAGTCGATCACGGAGCGCCATCTTGACGATGTATTTCGTAGTGAATCCATGGACCTTGAAGTTTTCGGGCAAACCGGCCGCAAACTCCAGCAGCTTGTGATCCAACAGCGGAACCCGCAGCTCGATGGAGTTTGCCATCGTCATTTTGTCCGCTTTCAGCAGCAAGTCATCGGGCAGGGACGTTTTGGTATCGACGTACAACATCCGATTCACGTAACCACCCGCATCTCCACTCCTGAGGTACCTCTTCACTGCTTCGGCGGAGAAGTCCTTGTTCACCACAGCGGCAAAACCATCCGAGTAGAGCTCCCCGGCGTGAGTGTTGAAATAGCTGAATGGACTGGACGTCCGGCTGTAATAGTAGTTCTCGAAAGGTAGGCCCATCAGGGGCCCGTACTTGCTCAGACGACGCAGTCCGAGAGCACGATTCACCGACCCCAAGGCCGCCGAAGCCGGCGATTTGAGCGGCCCCAGCACGCTCTTAAGCTTCTCCAACCAGAGCACACCCCGGTAGGTTTGGTAGCCCGCGAATGCCTCATCTCCACCTTCTCCGGAGATCAGCACTTTCACGAAGTCCTTTGCCATCTTTGATACATAGTACAAAGCTACGGCTTGCGGTTCGCAAACAGGTTCTTCCATGTGCCAGGCAAACTTGGGCAGGAAGTCGGCAAAATCCTTCGAAGTAATCGTCATCTCATGATGGTCAGATCCATACCGATCAGCCGCCAACCTCGCGTAAGGGCGCTCATCTGCCAGTCCCGGCGAGTCAAATCCGAGAGTGAAGCTGCTGAGCGGATACGTCGTTTTGCCCACCGCAAAGCCGAGCATGGCCGTGGAATCGACTCCCCCGCTCAGCAGGAATCCGACCGGCACATCGCTGATCATATGTAATGCAACAGATTCTTCGAGCAGCTCGAGAAACTTCTTTTCTGCGGCCTCGAGGCTTTGAGGGGTGGAGGAAAACTGCAGGTCCCAATACTGGCGAATCCGGACTCTGCCGTTTTTGACCACCATGCAGCGCCCTGGCGCCAGCTTGCGAATGCCTCGAAAGAGCGTTTCTTCTCCAGGAACATAGTAAAAAGTGAGAAACCGATCGATCATCTCCGGGACAACTTCAGGGCTCACCTCGGGATCGGACAAGATCGCCTTGATCTCGGAACCAAAGACTAAAGACTTATCACTCAACCAGTAATAGAGCGGCTTGATGCCAACCCGATCTCTCGCCATGAACAGCGTCTGCTGGCGCTCATCCCATATCGCGAAGGCAAACATGCCGCGCAGTTTTTCCACGCAAGCCTCGCCGAATTCTTCATAAAGATGAACGATCACTTCGGTGTCAGTCTCAGTTTTGAAGACGTGGCCCTTGGTCTCGAGATGTCTGCGGAGTTCCTGATAGTTATAGATCTCGCCGTTGAACACGATCCACACCGAAGCATCTTCGTTGCAGATGGGTTGGTGACCTGTATTGAGGTCAATGATTGAAAGACGTCGAAACCCGAAACCCACGGGTCCGGACGTATAGTACCCCTCATCGTCCGGCCCACGATGGTGAATCGAATCCGCCATCGCCTTCAGCAGTCTCGGCGAAACTCTCGCCTCGCGATCAAAACTCAATTTACCGCAGATACCGCACACAGTGCCCTCACTTCCCGAATACCATCTCAGCGATCTTGCAGCGCCAAATCTTGCAGTCCAACCGCCCACATCCACACCGCTTTCCACTTTGTCAGGGGAAATCGAAGCGTGTCATTGTTTCGAAGGATCTTTTCAACCGGGAACATGACCGCTAAGAGCAGCATGCGCCCGGTCGCCACGGCGCCCATCGCGATTCGGTAGGCGCATCCGTAGATACGGCCGCGATTCTTTCTGAACAGGAGTAGCATGGCCCGATATTTCATGATGGTCGCCCAGTGGCTGACCTTCTGACGCGAACTGCTTCCGCCCCCGTGATGGATAATCGCCGTCTCGCCCACGTAATAGTTCCTGAATCCGGCGCGTTTCAGTTTGTAATTGAGGTCCAGATCTTCGGCATACATGAAATATTCCTCGCTATACCGGCCGACTCCCTCAAAAACACTTCGCCGGAGCAACATGCATGCTCCAGGGATCACGTCAACGTTCATCACTTTCACGTCATTCTCAAAAAGTGGGGCAATCTCCCAAAGGCGGCAATGAGGCCATCGCAAGCGCAAATACTCGGCATCGATCGCCTGGTTCAAGATGGTTGGAAATTTCTGAATGGAGCTCAGCTGCACCGATCCGTCCGTGTTGAGCAGCTTGCACCCGACGATGCCGGCGTCGGCAAGAGTGCGGATATGATCCATCATGACATTGATGGACGGAGCGATCAGCTTTGTGTCCGGATTGAGGAGTAAAACAAATTCGCCGCGGGAATGCTTAAAGCCGAGATTGTTGGCGCCCGCAAATCCGAGATTGGTGCCACTCTTGACAATGGTTGCTGCGGGAAACTGCTCGGTGAGCCGATCGACTCCGGGCTCGGTCGAGGCATTATCGACAACAACAATTTCGAACGAAATGTCGCGCGTATGCCGATAGACGCTGGCGATCGATTCGCGAAGATAGTCCAGCGAATTCCAATTGACGTAGATGATGGACAGTTCCATTCGGGATTGGACCTCAGACTCCCGGAAAAAGGGCGGCTACTTCCAGATCGTCTCCCTGCCCCACAGTTTGGCGACCTGTTGTTGTTGCAGATAGCGAATCAATTCAGGATCGTCCACTTGCGGCATCCGCTGCCAACGGGCTGACAAATACCCATAAAGCAGCGCGAGCGAGCCCACTATGTAAGGCCTCTGCGGTAAGCGTGCTACAGATTTCGCCAGCAAAAACAGAGGATGGTACCCGGAAACATAATCGGTTTTTCCGTTTTTCACGATGCCACCCCAGCGGCCGTAGGCCGCACCGGTCCAGCGGAGGTGGTTGATCTGCAGGTCCATGAAGCTCATCGAGGTCCAACCCAGCATGTTCGCTTTCACTTCATCTAAAGTATCGGAACCGGGTCCCACCCAAAGTCCGCCGAGAGCGTCCCAGCAGGTTCTCTTATAGATCTTTGCTCCACCTCGGACGTGAAATGTCGGATGAGTTTCCACGCTCTTTATACCGTTTTCAATGTGATAGAGGTAACCGCCGCCGATGCCCAGGCGAGGGTTTTCAGCAAATTTCTGGAACATGCCTTCGAAATAGCCGGGCTCAAAGCAAAGATCCCCGTCCATTTTGGACATAAATTGCCAATCCCGACAGGTCAATGCATTGAAGCCGTCATAAAAGGCTTCGATAATTCCAGCGCCCCACTTTCGGAATCCGCGATCCTTGCGGTGCACAGCCCGAATCCATGGGTGCTGGCGCGCATATCGATCGATGATCTCTCCGGTGCGATCCCGGGAGCCATCATTGACGAGGACATACTCTACCGGCCGGACGCGCTGATTGATCACACTCTCAATCGTCAGGGGAAGATAGTCTTCTTCGTCCCGAACCGGAGTGATCACGACGTACCTGGTGTCCATTGCGCTCATAAGTTCTGTCGATTAATTTGCAGTGCGCACGACCGACTCGGTCGCATCGTGCAGAGCGATCCCGCGGGCGGGTTGGCTCCCTAGTACGGTGTGCTTGTCAATCGCAGCCTGATAGGCCCCAAGCAGCGTTCGGCCGGCCGCAGTCCAGGTATAGTTCAAGCGCTCCCGAATGCATGTCTCCCGGAGCTTCTGTAGCAGAGAACGATTCTCGTAAAGCATGGTGATATGCGATCGGAGGGTTCGCACATCCCCGACCGCATGCACCAGGGAATTGTGCATGTGCTGGCAAGCTTCCGTGCAGGCCTCGGACACCAGTGGAACACAGCCGCTCCCAATCGCTTCCACACAGACCAGGCCGAATCCCTCCTCGAGCGAAGGCATCAGGAGTACGTCGGCCGTGCGCATAAGCTCCGGCACGTCGTTGCGATGGCCAAGCAGGACCACGCTCGGGTGCGAGAGTTCGGTGGCAAATCGTTGCTGATACTCGTGACTAAGTTCGCCGGCGACGAGGAATGTTCCGTCGCGCGAGGCAGGAGAAGATAACCAGGCTCCAAGCGCGTGATGGAGACCCTTCCGAACGGCATCGACGCCTACGAATATGGCAGTGAACTTCTTGGGTTCTTCGCGCGTGTCCGGAGCTGGAAAGTAAGCGGCTTCATCGAAACCGTAGGTGTGCCTAAACAGCTTGTCACGGGGAAACCCTTGATCGATGAAGGATTGCACTGTGAATTCTGATGGACAGAGCAAGCCAAGAGCCTGGTCGAATTCCTTCTCTTCACGGGCTAACACCATCAGATCAGGTTTGTAGTCGTGATGAGGCATACTGACGCCGATGCGCCGGCACTCGGCCGCAACCGTTTCGTAGCAGAATCGCGTATGTGCGTTCGGCCGTTCGAGCACTGCCGGAATTCCCAATCGTTCCGCAGTCTTCAGCGTTTCGAGCGAACCGAGCGGCCAGCAATGGACGATGTCTACTTCGCCCGCCATCTTTTCGAGCCGGGCAGCCACGATTCGGTCGTGCAAGACACATGCGCCCATGCGGCCCAGCAATTTGTATGGAATCCGAAGCTTGCGCCAAGCCAGGGTCGAACGGACGTTTACGTTTGCGGGAAGAGGGCGAGATACGGCCCCAGGGAACACTGTCACGTGCGCGCCCGCTGCAGCTAAACCGCGGACTTGTTCCCACGCCGTGTAGCAGATTCGAGCAGCACCGATTTTATGCGGGAAACTGTAGAGAACTCGCATGGTCGCAATTTACAGGGAAAAAAGGCCCATTCCGGACGTCGATTGCGTCATCATAGGGGAATCGATGCCATCGCTGGCTCTGTCTCGGGAATCGTTTTGAACTCCCTAGGAGCGGCCTTCGGGACGAGAGCGGGAGCAGTCGCAGCGGAAATCATCGCCAGCAGAGTGAGCCATCCGACCTCGGTCTGGTCCCAATAGCTCACTCCAAAAAAGCCCATCACATGCGCAAACAGGGCCGCGCCCAGCAGCCAGCACAACCATTCCTGACCCCGATGACCCTCGACGGACTTCCGAGTCTTCCCAAGGCGTGCAAAAGCGCGCGATATGATTGCAATAAAGAAAATAAATGCCAGCAATCCTCCAGATTCTCCTCGAGAAACATACTGATTGCTGAGATCAAACATCTCCCATCCCCAACTTCCACCGTCCCTGGTCCCCACAAGCCACCAATCAGACAAGTGTTTGATGAAAACATCCACAAGCTCCGCCCGGTGGTAACCGGAAGAAGCACCGAGCGAATCCATTCGCGCAATCAGAAACCATACCGGCGCCTTCATGAAAATCTGGCTGACGACCAGAAACCCGACGATTGACCAGCGCACCACTCGCATGTTTCGACGAACCGGCCAAAGGCATGCGCCGATCAAACCCGCAAAAACAGCGAGCATCGGGGTGCTCGAAGCAGACGTGTAAACCATGGTGAACGCGGAGATAAGGCCGACGAACGCGATCAACTTTGCGTTCCCGCTCTTCCAAAGAGCAAGAAAAAGCGGGACAAGGGTGGCAGCGAAAGTCCCCGCTAAAATGGAGTGCCCAAAGATTCCTTGCGATCTGATCTTTCCATCGCGTAATGCCGGAATCGCATCAACCCCGCCGATATAAACTCCGAATAGATTTTGAAACTTCATGTGCTCGTACACCATCTCGATGCCGTTCACAGCCACAATCACCGCCAAAACTTTGATCGCTCTGTAGATGTCCTGCTTGTCGCGAATCAAGTATCTCAGCAAGAAGTAGATACCGAGAACGCCCCATAGCGCGCCGATTCGATTGAAAACTGCCCCCATTTGAAGCCACAGAAGAATGAAGGCACAAGCGCCGCATACTTCAGACAACAGACAAGCAGTATCGATCGAGTTCCAAGTCCCGCGAAAAACAGGTGAGCCGCTCGAAAACTTGGTCCATAGGATGCGGATCCAACCGAACAAGGCGATGAGCCGGGCAGGCGTGAAATGAAAACCGCTGACAATCAAGATCTCGCCCTGAGGCACGAAAAAGATCGCCAGCAAGACCGGGATGATCACGTACTTTCGCGGTAAAAATAGGACGAGGATTCCCGCGATAAGCAGAAGGGTGGCGCCGAGGAGAGTCATCATCGTCTCTCCCCCTCCGCCTAAGTAGAAGTTCTGCGGTGTCTTATCCGGGATCATTCAGGGGCGCCGTGCCTCTCGGGCGTGAAAATCTCTCCGTTCTAGTTCTGACCGCACTAGAGATCTCTGGCAACGCTATACCAGGAGTTCGAGAAACGTTGATAGCGTCCGGTCGAGGCCTCCGCCAGCGCACGTACGATTCTAAGCAGACCGGTGCTGGAGCGCGTCTTCGCTCGCCTCGCCAGATGAAGTTCTTTCTCACGAACCAGTTGCAGGCGCCTCGGGATGCAGTGGGCCTTCGGTTCAATCGAGTAGACATGATCCAGGAACCCCTTGAACTGCTCGGTCTTCCCGGACCAGTCCTCCGTTCCTGTGCGAAGCGAATCCCTGCACACCTGCCAAAACGTCTTCTTGCGCCACCCACAGAACTGGGTGGCATGTTGCCGATACATAAACAGAGGTTCTGGAACAGGAACACCGTTCGAGATGAGGGATGCCACCAGCACCAGCCAGTAGTCATGCATCCAGCCTGGAGCGATGGGCAGGGCTATATCTCGGAAGGAGGCGCGAAAGGCCATTGCTGCACCTGTAATTATGTTATGCCTGAGCAACATCTCCAATTGCCCGTCGCCTGAGAATCGCTTGAGATTCTTCCCTAGTCCCACTGCTTCCCACAGCGTTTGGCCGAGAAGCTTTCCTTCCTCGTCCACCAACTCCGCGTCGGAAAACGCATAGATTGCGTCCGGATCATTTTCGAAGACCCGGCAAAGTTTCTCGAGTTTTTCAGGCTTCCATTCGTCGTCCTGATCGGCCAAGACGATGACCTCGCCCTCACAAAGGCGGATTGCCTTCTCGAAGTTCTTCGCTGGCCCGAGCGGCTCTGCGTTCGCATAAAACCGCACCGGAAAAGTGGCAGTCGCGATGAAATCCTGCACTTGGGAGTGTGTCTGATCAGTGGACCCGTCGTCGCAAACAATGAGCTCGTATGGAACCAATGATTGAGACGCGATCGACCGCAACTGCGTCTCTAGGTACCGCGAGCCGTTGCGTGTACACATGGCAACCGATATGCGAGGTCGTGTCATGCCAATCGGTCCGTCATATTCGTATGCATTGAGTCGAGTGTGTCAAGCTTTCGGGGTCTGGACCTTCGGGCTCTTCACAAAGATGTCTCCGTGCCGATCCGCTTTTTCGATTTTCGACAATACTTCTTTGAGCTTTCCTGCACCTACCCATTCGCCGAGCTCAAAGCCGGAGGGATCTCCCATGGCAAAATTAAAAACCGAACCACTCTCAAATACCGGTCGATCGAGACAGCGTAGCGCAGCCGGAAGGAATGCAGCATTGAATTCGAAAGAAGTGACCGCGGGCTGAACTGAAAGGCCGTCCAGCACCGACTCTTCATAACCCTCGACATCGATCTTGATGAAGTGTGGCATTCCATAATGCGCCACCAGCGTATCGAGCGTCACCATCGGCACGCTGACCTTTTTCGACCATAATCCCTGGTACTCGGAATGCTGCCCCTGAATCGCCGCAATCCAGTCGTCGGAGAGTGAACTTATGTCGTCCCGGTCGTTTGAGAGATTCAGGGTAGCCAGTCCGTTCTGCGGCCCCGCGACCGCCTGAATGACCTCGATCGCCTCGTGCGGATAGGACAACTCAATATGGCGAACACAGTCGCTATTGGGCTCGAGCGCTACCACTCTGGCTCCAAGAGCAGCAAACACTTCCGAAAGCATCCCGACATTCGCCCCAATATCGAAGACAAGAACGCCCGACGGTACCAGCTTGCGGTAGAACTCGAGCATCGCGTCATAGGCCTTGGCCCTCTTGCGCCCCGCTGTCACTCGATAAAACGAGCGAACTGGCGCATGCAGCCCGGTAACCCACAAAGTCTCCTCAATTTTCCTTCTTGCTCTCTTCACGTTGTCGTTTCCAATCTTCTAGATCGAGGTGGTTTCAACCGCTGGGTTGATTGCCATCTTGCGCATCGACAAGAACCGCATCGGATTCTGTAACAATTCACGCTCTTGCGGAGTGAGGAGTTGGCTCCATGTTATCGCCAGAAACACAACATATACGACCGCCAAAAAAGGCACGGCGATAAAGTTGGTTTTGATCAGGCTCGCGGCGACGAGCACGGGAGTGGCCGCCAACGACATCCGAACAAGACGGCCAACTGCGGGCCTGCTTTCATGCAATAGGCGGCTGGAAAGCCAAAACATAATCGCAGTATCGATGGCGGTCCGCAACATCCAGGCAGCCGCAGCCCCGTTGATGCCATATCTTTTCGTCAACCACCAGAATGCCAACAAATAAAACGGAAGTTCGACGAGGTGAACCTTGGCCGCCCAATCGGGTCTACTCGCAGCCTGAATTTGCCAGAATGGCACTTGAGCCAAGCTGTTGAAAAACACGCCCACCGCGAGAAGAGACAGCACGACCGTGCACCTCTGAGCGAAGGCCGCGCCCAGCCACACTTGCAGGCCAAAACGGCCCAGCGCGAGTACACCCACGATGATCGGAAACAGTGAAAGAAAGATATAGGTGACCGCTTTGTCGAATAATAATGCGGCCCGCTTTCTGTCTTGACCAAGCGCGGTCGCAAATGCGGGAAACAAAACTCCGGAAAGCGCACTCGGAATAATCCACAGCTTGGTCACGGCTTCATAGGGCGTCACATAGTAGGCGACCGCTGCCATTGAAATCAATGCCCCGATCAAAAACCGGTCCAGGTTAACCATAATCGGGCTGACGACGTTGGTGACCGTCATCCATCCGCCGAAACTGAACATGTACCGGAGCGGAGCGCCTTTGACCGTAATCTCTTTACGAAGAGACGGTGACACCCGGAAACACAGAACCAGATGGATTGCCCAAGCCACAAATCTTCCACTGACTAAGACCACAATGACGGGGACCAATGTGTGCGAAAACGGAAGCACCAAGAGTGGCACCAGGTAGGACAATATGCTTATGGGCACCCTCACCGAACTGACCAGGTCAAATCTCTGGTGCGCCTCCAGGTATCCTCGAAGGCCAGCACTGCTGATCACAACCGGGAGAGAGAACGCGACCAAATAAAATGAAATGAGCGTTTCCGGTTGTATATTTGCCGGTACCTTCAATATGCTGTGGACCAACCAAGGCGAAACGGCACGCAGAATGACTCCCGCGACGACGCCGGCTGCTCCCATCATAAGAAGGGCGCTCCAAAAAATAGCCGGGATGTCAATTTCCCTGGATATGCCGAGCTTTTCGGCTACCAATTTGGTGAGAGCCCGACTCAATCCCAAGTCGAACAAGCTGAACTGCCCTTCGACGACCCAAACCAAACTGATTACGCCGAACCGCTCCGCCCCTAAGTGTCTTATAAGAATTGGTACAGACAATAAGGCGATCAAGATCGAAGCGACACTGGCGCCGAAGTTCCACAAGGTACTTCGGGCCAATTGGCGACCGCTTGTAAGCTCCCGTGTATTCCCTACTTCGACTGTGGCCATTGTTTGATGATTGAATTTACCGTGCTGACACTATGGACGCGGAGACTGAGCTTAAGCGTCTAGGGTTGGAGTTTTCACGAACCTGCGATTGAATGATCCGGGCTTGCCGTCAACGCGGCACGGGATCGAGCGCGCAATTTCAGAAGAGCTGTCTAGTTGCCGACTACCGCACTCAGATTGGTAGGCGGATTCGGCCCGCCCGAGCCGTAGTTGTAAGCCCCGATCGTCCAGCATGAGGATTGCCCTGGAGCTCCGCACGCACCCGCGGGCCTCGCTGTCGGCGTGCGTGTGTCCCCAGCACTTGTGTCACTATCAAGCGCCGCCAGACCGATGCTGGTCATATTCGCCCCATCGTTAATGGCAGGAGAACCGGATTGCGGTACACCGCTAGAGTTCAAACCGGCAAAGGAAGTCGGGGCTCCGTATTGCGAGTGGGAGTCGCAGGCGCAGGCTGCCTGCCAGGCAGCAAATGTATCGAAGCTGCTGCCATTTACGACGATCGGCGTTCCCGAGTTGCATCCGGTGGCCGCACATCCCCCGTACGTGTTGTAGTCCCAAAGGGTGTACTTCGGGCTGTTCTGGGTGAGAAGCAATGTGTTGCAGTTGACCAAGATATTATTTTCGAACGTAATGGACGGGCGTCCGCTGGCCGCACCGATGTTGAAGCAAATGTCGCTGCCCACGCCGCTGTCGCCGATGATGGTATTGTCGTAGACCTGGAAGTTCGTTCCGTTTACATTGACAATACCGTTATTTTCTTGGGTATAAGTGATCATAAAGACATTGTTGTAAATCTGAGAGTTGCTGTGCGTGCCCTCGAAAAACAGGGCGCCTGTCGGACAAGTCCCGAAGTTTCCGCTGATTAGGTTGTTATAGAACAGCTCGCCTGAACTGGTTCCTCCCGTCAGAGCCCATGAATGAATTCCGTCGTGGTGGTAGGGGCAACCCGAAGCATCCCAATTGGCGATGTCGTGGATCTGATTGTCGTGAATCGCATATCCAACCAAACTTACGCCATTATTCTCGATGTTGATTCCATCGGCGTTATAGAAATTGTTGTTATATACCTGCAAACCACTGTCATTGGCCACCGGGTTATAGCTGAGGCAGGCCCGCACGTCATGACAAACATTGTCGTGAATTTTCAGGAAAGCGTTGCCACTCACGCCACCCGCGAAGATCCCGCCCGTCACCCCAAAATTATGCGTGTCGCCGGGTAGCGAATGCACGTAGAGATTGATGATGTTGAGGTTCTTGATTTCGCAGTTCAAACAAGAAGGACCATTCGCCATGATCCCCACGGAGTCAACTTGGTTCGCTAACTGGCTGCCGTTCGCGGTATTTTGAATGATGCCATTTGTGCCACCGTCCACCACGATCCAACTCAAGCCGCTGATGTTCAAGCAACCATTATTATTATCGCAGTAGGGCAGACTGATCATCGCATTCGATTCAAAAGATATGGTGATCGGGGCGCTCGATGTTCCGCTGCCATGTGCTGTCAATTCCGTGGCAATCGTTCCGCAGAGATTTACGGTCGTACCCGGTCCAATCTGACTCGTACCAGTGCCCCAGTTCGCCGGATTGTTGAACCATGCCGGGGATTGCGGGTTGGTGGTACAAGCGCCCTGGGCTTGTCCGTTGGGCGTGATGTACACGTTCGCCGCCTGAGAGAAACCTAGGATTGAGAATCCAAACACGAAGCAGGTGATTGCCAGGAATGTGTTCCGGGGGCTTTTCAAAACTTTCCTCCATCAAATCGCGAAGCTGGCGAAAACTCGCACAGCGGCGCTGGTCAACATTTGTTGCCAGTAGGGGAGTCGCTCACGATCTACTGGAACTGCTACTATCCTTTATATCCAGTCCCATTTCATTGGTGTAGATCTCACTAGTACATGGCCACTTTCAAGGGTGCTCCTAGACTCCCGAACTTGCTGCTGCCGTGGGGGTTAGGGCTGGCCCGCTCCGGTATCTTATACCCGACTTTTCGCCAACTTCAACAAATATTGCGGCTTGGCGAGCCAATCGTAGGATCCGGCTACCTTGGCCAGAAATAGGCGTGAATCGTCGTCAGTGTTAACCGGCAGACGTTTCAGGAAGAACGGATCGCTCGCAGGATTCGGTCGTCCGACGGTAGTGCAAACACCGTTTTCGTATCCAGCCTGCTGCAGCTCCTCCCGAAGCTTTCGCTTGAAGTTGGTGTCGGTCTCGGGGAATGCATAAGGATAAGCGAAGGATTGGATCGCGCATCCCAGTTCTTGCTCGATCGCCTGCTTCGAATCCTCAACTTCTTTCTTGCGCGCATTGGCATCGCAGTCGTGGAGCTGCGGATGGGTCACGGTGTGTGAGCCGAACGAAATTCCGTGCTTCTGAAGTTCGCGCACCTCGCTCCAGGTGAGACATTCTTTCCCCTTGAAGCTCAACCGGCTTGGCCCGATGTAGGCTGTGGGCAAATACATCGTGGCCGTGAAACCATAGCGGTTCAAGATGGGAAACGCGTTCCTGTAGAAGTTGTGGAACCCGTCGTCGAAGGTGATGACCACGCGATTTTTCTTAGCTTCCGGTTCACTGAAGCAATGGAGAGCCTTGGACAGACCGATGACGGAGAAACCATTCTGCTGAAGACTTTCCATTTGCGCCGCAAAGACGGTGGGAGCTGTCGCCGTACGGTAATAAGGGTGTACTCCGGTCTCGTCTTCGTCGGCAATGCTGTGGTACATCAAAATCGGGACCGACGCCTGACTCCAGGAGCTCAATCGCCGAACAGGATCGACAACATAAAGCGTTACCAGCCGGTCGACCCGCAGACCCATTTACGCTCTCCGCCCCGACGTTGCCACTGCACCGGGCGCGAGTACAGCAGCCTGGCTTGATACGGGCACGGCCGCTCCTTCGCTCTGAGCAAATGCCAAGACCTCGCGAACCACCCTGGCCTGCTGCTCCGAGGTCAACTGGGGAAACATGGGCAACGATAGGATCTGGGCAGACACCATTTCGCAAACCGGGAAGTCTCCAGCTTTGTAGCCATGCGAGCGATAGGCTTTCTGCAGGTGCAAGGGGATTGGATAATGGATTCCCGTGCCGATGCCGGCGGTCTTGAGATGCTCCATCATTCCTTCGCGGTCCGCGGTACGAACGACGTAAAGGTGGTAAACGCCGCGCGACCATTCGGGTTCTCGCGGAGCTACAACGGAAGCGTCGGCTGAGGTCAGCAGCCGGTTGTACTCGTCGGCGCGTTCGCGGCGGCTGGCATTCCACTTCGCCAGGTGGCCGAGTTTCACGCTCAGCATTCCGGCCTGTAGGGCGTCCAGTCGTCCGTTATAGCCTTCGACGTCGTGGTAGTACTTTGTTCGCTGGCCGTGGTCGCGCAACATCTTCATCTTTGCCGCGAGAGCTTCATCATTGGTCGTGGCGGCTCCCGCCTCGCCGCAGGCTCCCAGGTTCTTGCCAGGATAAAAGCTGAATGCGGCCGCCCGTCCCATGGAGCCTGCTTTCATCCAACGGTTATGCTTATGTGAAAAATACTCCGCGCCGTGGGCCTGGCATGCGTCTTCAATCACAACCAGTCGGTAGCGATCGGCAAGTTCTAGAATCGCATCCATGTCTGCAGTCTGGCCGTAGAGGTGGACCGGAACGATGGCCGTGACGGGACGGCCGCTCCGGCGGCTGATGAGTTTGCCGGATTGATCCCGGGAGCACTGCGTTTCTAGATACACACGCAGCTTTTCCGGATCCATGTTGTAAGTACGCTCGTCGATGTCGACGAACTCGGGAAGCGCTCCTGCTTGGGAAATCGCCTCGGTCGTTGCAATAAACGTGTGCGGCACGGTTACGACCACGTCGCCCGCTTCGACGCCGCACGCCATGATGGCGAATCGCAAAGCGTCGGTCCCGCTGCTGACGGCCACCGAGAATTTCGTGTCGCAGAAGCTCGCGAATGCCTTCTCAAATCCTTCTACCATTGGACCACCAATGAAGCCGGCAGTCCGTAGTACCTGCTGAAAAACCGCAGTCAACTCCTGTTCGAGCTCGACGTGCGGTGTAACCAGATCAAGAAAAGGAATCGTCTGAGAATGATTCACTGAGCTACCTCCATTTCAATTTGACGTAGAATTCTGGCGGGATTGCCGGCCACAATGGTGTTGGCTGGAACATCCTTGGTGACCACCGCACCCGCTCCCACAATGGCGTTCTCTCCAATGCAGGTGTTCGCGAGGATGGTCGCGCCGGACCCAATCGAAGCTCCCTTCTTCACTACCGTCCGTTCCACATGCCAGTCGGCTTCGGTCTGCAGGCCGCCCATGGCAGTGGTCGCGCGCGGATACAAATCGTTGATGAACATCACTCCGTGGCCGATGAAGACGTTATCCTCGATGGTCACGCCTTCGCAGATAAAGCTGTGGCTCGAGATCTTGCAGCGCTTGCCTACCGTCGCGTTCTTCTGGATTTCGACAAAGGCGCCGATTTTCGTTTCGTCCCCGATCTCACATCCGTAGAGGTTGATGAACTTTGATAGCCGCACGTCCTTGCCGAGCTTCACGTCGGACGCAATCGAAACCCACTGATCCATGATGGTGAATTGCCTTTCTGTTGTTTTGGGGGCAGTGAAAACCGGTTCGGCCTAAGCGAGTTGGGCCACTGAACCCGCGGTGGAAAGCGGATGGTACACAAAGTCAACCTCGGGAAAACCGTCCGAGGGCTGTTCCAAAAGATCGTGGTGATTTCCGTTCAGGTACTGATCGAAGAAGGCAAACGTGTATCGGTTGATGATCGCAAAGGCAGTGTTCACATCGACCGATCCGGCGTCGGTGAGCCTCCGGAGCGGCGAATACAGCGGACGATCCGAATAGTTGCTGTGCGTAGACTTTCGCAGGAGCAGAGAATAGCCGCCGTATCGGGCCAAAGACTGACGAATTCTTCTGAGATCCAAGTCGAGCATCTGCATGTGCAGCCTTCTTCTTGGGTCGGGACACTGCAGATCCTCTTCGCTTCGAAGCGGGCCATCGCAGCTCATGAAGAAAAAG
>Ga0302326_10015258_pt1 | contig 16178 bp, 14 predicted proteins | sample Palsa_T0_3_FD_202264 | JGI IMG/M metagenome (GOLD analysis project Ga0302326, IMG submission 202264) | Peat permafrost microbial communities from Stordalen Mire near Abisko, Sweden - Palsa_T0_3 | ecosystem: Environmental > Terrestrial > Soil > Palsa > Peat permafrost | place: Sweden: Abisko... | reverse complement strand
ATTCTACTTCGACGACCGATACTGGACCATCCGCTATCTGGTCGCAGACACGGGAAACTGGCTCACTGGCCGGCAGGTGTTGATTTCCCCTTATGCCCTGGTGGCCGTGAGTGCGGAAGATAAACACGTTACCGTGGATTTAACCAGGAATCAGATCGAGAACAGCCCATCGTTGAATAGTGACAAACCTGTCTCCCGCCAATTCGAAGAGGCGTACTACGGACATTATGGTTGGCCGATGTATTGGGAAGGCCCTGACAGGTGGGGGTCTTCTCCGGTCGTTGTGCGTGACCGCGAAAAATGGACGGATTCCGCGCGAAGTGAGAAAGCATGGGACCCTCATTTGCGCAGCACTTACGCCGTGAGCGGTCATCACATCCAAGCCTTGGACGGCGAGATAGGACACGTCGAGGATTTCATCATGGATGACGAGACTTGGGCGATTCGTTACTTGGTCGTGAATACCCATAACTGGTGGCCTGGGAAAACGGTGCTGGTTTCGCCGCAATGGATTGAAAACGTTAGTTGGAGCGAGAGGAAGGTTTTCGTCAATCTTTCCCGCGAGGCAATCAAACAGTCGCCGGAATACACGGAGGATTCTCTAGTGAGCAGGGACTACGAGATCGGACTTCATCATCATTACCGGCGCCCTGGATACTGGCTCGTTGAGGAAGCCACCCACGAGCATTCTTATTGACAGACGGCCTGACAACAAATTCAAGCCCGCTTGAAGCTTCTTAGCGCGCTCTCGATGATCTTAAGATCGCCATCGGTCATCTTGGGCGCTGCTTTTTTCATCATCTGCACGAAGTAGTCTATTTCTCCCGGTTCTCCGGGATAGCCGATATTGTTTCCGTTGAGCTTCGAGTTTGCGATCATCTCCCCCTTAGAATCGAGAAACGCCGAGTAAGGCAGACCGGCAGGACCGCCCAACTGCTCGAGCAGTTTGTCCGCTCCTGGATTTTCCAAGGCTTTGTTTTTCTCGCGTTCCTGAACGACAAGTTTCACCGGGACGAAATATTTTTCAAAGACGGGTTTGATGTCGGGGCCGTCCAGAAAAGCATCCAGACGTCTGCACCATGGGCACCAGGAAGCGCCGAAATGCAGAAAAATGGCCTTCTGCTCAACGGCTGCCTTCTCCTTCGCCGATGCCATAACTTGGTCGGAGGAAGGGGTTTCGGCACACGCAACCAAAGTAGTGAGTGAGAGTAGCGCGACTACAAGTATGATGTTCTTCATAATTGAGGAGTCTAAATGAGCCTTCGCCGTTTTGCCACAATATTCGTGGAACGGTCTTGAAAGCCCCAATCCCTAGCGAATATGGGGAATAAGCCACCGAAAAGGTAAGGCGGGTAGGGCGACGCTTCAGCGGAGCCTTCCCCCCATCTGGAAATGGCTCGGCTGGAGCCTCGCCCTACCAAGCTTGGCTAAGGATTGGGGTTGAAAATAGACTCTTGCCCGGAGAATGATGGGGCACGTCATTACGAATGTCGCTCAATCTTAAACGTGTCTCCCTGGGCCAATGGATCATTGTCGCTTTGTTTGCCGGCCTCTGTATTGGATGGGCAGCTCCCGAAGCCGCGCGGCATTTGGACGTAATTTCCACCGTGTTCCTTCATCTTATCAAGTGCATCATCGTGCCCTTGATTTTCAGCACGTTAGTGGTGGGAATCGCCGGGCATGCGAGCGACCTGCGCGCGGTCGGGCGGCTGGCATGGAAGTCCATCCTCTACTTTGAAATGGTCACGACACTGGCCCTGTTCGTGGGGCTGGGCGCGGTGAATTTGGTCCGGCCAGGCGTGGGTGTTCATCTGGACGTCTCCAACGAGGCCGTTGCGCAGATGGCCGCTGTCAAAATCACTTTCGCAAGCGTGGTGGAACACATTGCGCCTCAAAGTTTCTTCGACGCCGCGGCGCGCAATGATGTTTTGCAAGTGGTCATCTTCGCCATTCTGTTTGCCATCGCGCTGGCTCGCGTCAAGGAACGACATCGCCAGAACCTGCTCGCCTTTTTCGAATCGCTCTCGGAGGTCATGTTCAAATTCACGGGATTGGTCATGTGGCTGGCGCCGTTCGGCGTGGGGGCGGCGGTGGCCTACACCATTGGCGCGCATGGCATCGGGGTGGTAGTCGCCCTGGGGAAACTGGTATTGACACTTTATGGCGCTTTGATTGTCTTCATTCTTGGCGTGTTCGTGCCCATTCTGCTTTTGGCAAGGATACCCGTCGTTACATTTTTCAAATTCGTGGCGAAGCCCGCTCTGCTGGCGTTTTCCACTGCATCGTCGGAAGCTGCGCTGCCCGATGCCTTGCGATTGATGGAACAGTTCGGAGTGCCTGGGCGAATCGTGGCCTTCGTTCTGCCCACGGGCTATTCGTTCAATCTGGACGGTTCGACGCTTTATTTGGCGGTGGCTTCGATGTTTGTGGCGCAGGCTGCGGGCGTCCATTTGAGTTTCGGGCAACAGATACCTATTATGCTGACCTTGATGCTCACGAGCAAAGGAGTGGCCGCCGTTCCACGCGCTTCGTTGGTCATTCTCTCCGGCACTTTGGCCACATTTGGCCTGCCGTTGGAGGGCGTGGCCGTCATACTGGGCGTGGACGCGTTCCTTGACATGGCCCGTACCTCCATCAATCTCGTGGGCAATTGCCTGGCTTCCGCCGTCATGGCGCGTTGGGAGGGCGAATTGGAACCCCCTGCCACAGGGCCTATTTAATTTCAAGTTGCGCTGGCCCATGAAGCGAGGCCAAAATAAAAGCCGATGTTATGAAAAGCACCGACGACCACCTCTGGGACGTGAGCGATGATGATGACTATTCGCCCGAACGGGATGAAGCCTTCGAGAAGAAACTCGAAGAATGGCAGGAGCGCAATTGGATGGAATGGCTTGGCCAGCAGTTAACGTTTCCATTCACCGTGACGCGGGAAGACGATGAGGACGACGCGTATTTCTCCGAGCCTGCATCCAAATCCCCATTTCGGCTGGGCCACAAAATGGAGGCGCTGGCGCTGGAGGAGGAAGACGTTGACATTGGCGTCATACTCGCTGTCCGCGAAAAGGGACACGCCGGACGCGTTCCATTGGCCGATGTCGAAGTGAAGCCCAAATCGGACAAGAACTTCTGGCCCGTTAGGGAATACGTGGTCTGGTTCGGCAACCGTTAGAAATCTCGCCCGCCTCACTTCGCCACCAGCGGGATAGTGTCTTCGCCGCGTGAATTCACCTGGACGATTCGTTGGCCGTCCACAAGTACTTGGTAGGTAATGCCAGCGCGGGCTTCGATGCGGGCCTCCTCGCCGCGAAGGGTCACAGGAAACGGCGCCACGACGCGGTGTCCGCCGGAGATGGCGACGGCCAGCGAATCAAGTTTGCCCTCCAGCGCCAGTCGCAGGCTGACGATGGCGCAGGGGTTGATGGCGGGGCCGTTGCGCTGCTGCCGGGCAAGATTAAACGAATCAGGCTCGCACCCGGCAAACGGGCCGGAGGGATATTGCATCTGTTCGGCGGTGATTTCGATTCCCGTGGCGATGCGTTTCCAGTCCATGGCCTTGTCAAGCGGCGCCAGCATGGTTAGCGCGTAAGCGTAATCGTAGCCGCACCATTGCACAGGCAGACCCATCCAATTTGGCGCCTGCCAGCCCGTCGCGCCAAAAACAGCGATGGTGCCATACGCCATCACAGGCTCGTTGCTCGATTGATAGACGAACGGCAGGCCGGTGATGGCCCAGCCGCGCGCGCGCTCAAGGTAATCGCGCTGGCCGGTCAATTCGTAGGCGCGAACGTAGGCGTGAACAAGGTTGGCGGACGCCAGAATGTCCGGCGTGTGCAGCGGAACTTCCCAGGTTTGCGCGCCGCGCGGATCGCGAAAATGTTTCATGAACTCAAGCGCCTTGAGGCCGGCTTGCAGCGAGGCGGCGTCGCCCGTGAACCGGGCGTGCTCCAACAGTTCGACCGCGCGCACCGCGCAATATCCACTGGAGGTGTCCTCAAAATGGCCGCGTCGCAATTTGCCATCGTAACGAAACGAGCCGTCCGGCTTTTGTTCGGCCATGATTCCGCGCGCGCTGGCCGCACGCATGTTCAGCCATTCCTGCGCCCGACCGGTCATAAAATAAATCGAATCGTTGGCAATATGCCCGCCGCCGGGAACCAACCGGGGCAGCGATGGAATTTGCCCCGACAATCGCCAGACAGTCGAAGCCTGATCGGCGTAAGGTTGACGCGCCCAAGAGGATTCGGCGCAATGGCCCCACCCGTTGGCAGTCTTAAGAGGCGGTCCGCTTAAGGTAGTCAAACACAAGTCAGATTCCGCCTCGCGCGAACGCGGCGACACAGGCAGCGGCGGCAGCCCATTTCGTTGCGCCGCCCAAAGGATGGCGTCCTCCATCGGCGCGGGTGGGCGGATGAGGATAGTGCATTCCATTTTTTTTCCTCGTAACGAGGCGCGATGACCTTCGGGTCCGTCCAGAAAATTGGGGGTGGCGAAGACCGGCTGCAACGACATGTCGCGCCAGGTCATTGCCGCCATCGCGCGATCGGTGACGAAGGCCATTAATGGCATCGTGACTTTCATCGGATCAGGGGCGAACCGGATATGCTCTTCTGTTTCGATGTCCAAGGTCGATGAAGAATGCTCGCCCTCGGCCAGATACTCCAAGCCCGGGAAGAGACCTTGTTCGAGCGGCCCAAAGACGCGCAGGACGGGACCTTCGCAGGAGCTCTCACTTTCAATTTTCACCGTGATTGTGTCATCGTCCAACGATAGACTTAGCTTGGTTCCTTTGCCGCGCCAAGAGAGGTCATTGCCATGCCCAGTCAATTTCATTTTGGAAGCCGGGTTAATCAACGGCGCCAGAACGCCCGCCAGGCGACCGCCAAGTTCGATGCGTGCGCCGGAGCCATCCCGCGCGGCGCGCACAACGAGCTTGCGTGATTTAAGGCTCACCCAATCGGTAGTGGCATTGGTGTCAATAATAGAATACAAACGGGTGAGCGTTGGCAGCCCCGGGGACTGGAGCGTCATGTAGGATTGGCGGAACGGCGCGTCGCCCGGCGCGATTTGGGAAAATTCTTCCGTGACTCCTGCGCCGATGGTGAAGGGATGTTGCCCCATCGCAAACGCAATCCGCTCCGTGGAATAATTCCTCAGCTTCACGCTGATGTTCGCGCCATCCGTGTGGATTGATTGTATTTCCAGCGGGTGCCGAGTCTCCCGAATCAATTGAACGGATTCAACTTCGATCACGCCGGGGGCTTCCGCCTGGTCCAAACGCAATTGTCGTATCGTTCCCCCATCCGCCAGTGCGACAATGTAATCGTTCCACTGGTTGTCGCGCGCAAAATGAAAATGCCGGCTGTTAGTCTCATTGAAATTCGGGTCCGCCGTCGTGGACCAAAAGATTTGTCCATCACCACCCCCGGCGCATTTGAGGCGGACGCGCGCGGCGACCGGTCCGGCGATTTCAATGGGCGGCCCAAAAAGGTAAGGATCATTGCCGCTGCTTTGAATGCGCAGCACACCGCCGGTGGCCGCGAGGACACAATCATGCGCCGCCATCCATCCCGCTGCATTCGTCAGGAAAGTCCACTCGAAAACCTTTTCGGTTTTAATGACCTCGCGCGGGTAAGGATTGATTTCCTGGGCGGCGGCCATGCCAGTCAAAAGTGCAAATAAGATTAATGCTGGAATGGCTCGCCTCGCAATGCACATAATGCCGGCGGCGCGTTGGGGATCCTGGTTAAGGGCCGGAACCTACAGGCTGGTCTGTCCGGCGGCCTTCGCCTTGGCCCACCTGGCTTTGGCTGCGGCTGCTAGCTTGGCCTTGACTGCCGGGCTGCTGCGTCGATCCACCTTTTTGGCGATTTTCGGCGTCTCTTCTGTCTCACTTTTCAGTTTGGCCCATCTGGCCTTGGTGCCGGCAATAATGGCAGCCTTTCCGGCGGCGCTCAATCGGTTCTTGCCCTTCTTGGCGGGCTTGGCCGCCTTGGCTTTGACCTTGGCCCATCTCGCCCTGGCGCCAGCGGCAATCCTTTTCCGGGCGGCGGCGGACATGCGGCGTCTTTTGACCTTTTCAACAGGGATCGGAATTTCGCCGCCTCCGTTGACGATGGATGTTATGTCGCTCTCGAGCGATTCTATTTTTTCTTTAATCGCAATAATGCGGTTAAGTTGCCGTGTCGTTAAATCTTGTAGATTTATCATTTGGTAAGTGGTAACGCCGGTGTGGTTAAATTGTCAAACTACTATTTTTGCCACCGTATCCCATAGCTCATAGTTCAGACTTCAAGAGTCCGGAAACTCAGGCAGTGGCGGAGTCGCGCCCTCGCAGGAACAGACATATCGGGCCACCTGATTGGCCCTGCGGTTGATGGCCTCCAGCGGCTTTCCAGCCAGCAAACCCATGGCCAGCGCCGCCGTAAAGGCGTCGCCCGCCCCGACAGTGTCTTTGACAACGACCGGCTGGCTGGGGTCGTCAGCCCACTCGCCCCCGGCATATAACAAGCTTCCGTGCGCGCCGCGAGTCAAACACACAAGGCGCTGGTCGTATTGCCGCGTCAACTGTTCGATTTGCTGGCGAACACTCCCGCGCAGGCCCAGCAAATCCGCCAGGACCGGCAGTTCGGAATCGTTGCATTTGACGATATTGGCCAGACCCAATGATGTTTCTATCATGTCCCGCGAAAAATAATGTTGGCGCAGGTTCAGGTCCAGCATGCGCAACGCGCCGGGCCGGACAACGGCCAGCAGCGCCCGGATCGTGTCGCGCGCCAGTTCGCAACGCTGGGCCAGCGTGCCAAAGGAAACTGCGTCAGCCTCAGCCATGGCGGCGAGAGCGGACGAAGTCAGAGCCAGCCGATCCCAGGCCACATGCTCGTGGATGGTGAAGCGCGGCTGGCCATCGGCCGAGAGTTCCACGCTGACAGTGCCCGTCGGGGCCGAAGGATCGACTTGAATTTCCGACGTGGCAAGTTCGAGAGCTTGCAGTCGTTGCAGGATTTCCGCGCCTAGGTTGTCCTGGCCGACTCGCGAGATCACGAGACTTCGCGCACCCAAGGCGCGCGCGTGATAGGCGAAATTGGCGGGCGCACCGCCCAATTGCCTCCCCGTGGGCAGGATGTCCCATAGAATTTCTCCAAGGCCGATAACGCTGAAACTCATGCCCGAATGAAACATCCCTCGCCATAAAGTGCAAAGTTAAAGTCCCCTTGCTCGACTTTGCCGCGCTTTCGTGGCAAGTTAAGACGTGTCTTTGAGTAAATTGGAACATTTGCGAGAGCTGTTGCGCTCTTATGGTTCGTGCCTGGTGGCGTATTCGGGAGGGGTGGACTCCGTCTTCCTAGCCTATGTGGCGAGCCAGGTGCTGGGGGATAAATGCCTGGCCGCTCTGGCCGATTCCCCAAGCTTGCCCCGGCGCGAATTGGATGAAGCCGTGGCCATTGCCACCCGCTTTGCCATTCCGTTGCAGATCATCCGCACGGCTGAATTTGAGAATCCCGCCTATCTTTCCAATCCCAATAATCGTTGCTATTTCTGCAAGCACGAGTTGTTCAGCCAATTGACTCCGCTGGCGCGCGGCGGGACTTTTGCCGTCATTGCCTATGGCGAGAATGCCAGCGACATCGGCGACCATCGCCCTGGGGCGCAAGCCGCCGGGGAATTCCAGGTGCGCGCCCCGCTCAAGGAAGTCGGCTTGTCCAAGAGCGAAATCCGCGCCTTGTCCGCCCAATTCGGCCTGCCCACCGCCGACAAGCCGCAGATGGCCTGCCTGAGTTCGCGCGTGCCTTACGGCGAAGCGGTCACGCCGGAGAAGTTGCGCATGATCGAGGAGGGGGAATACGTGCTGCGCGACCTGGGATTTTACGATGTGCGCGTGCGCCATCATGAATTGACTGCCGGAGGCCGCGCGGCCCCGCTGGCGCGCATCGAAGTGGGCGCGGATGAAATGCCGAAACTTCTGATGGACGGGACGTTTGCCCGCGTGGCGCAAGCCTTGCGCAAGATCGGTTACGCGCACGTCACGCTCGATTTGCAGGGCTACAGACGGGGGAGTGTGAATGAGGTTTCTCCTGCTTCTTCGTAATCGTAATCGAACGACTTTCAATCCATTACGATTACGATTACGAAGAAAATCACTTCAATTCGCCGCCATTTTTCTTAATGACATCGGAGATTTTGACCGGGCAGCCGCCTTGGCGTTTGCTTTCGTCGGCGGCTTCCATGAAGGCGTAGATTTCCAACGTTTCCTCCGTCGGTACCGGGGCCGCGCCGGTTTGAAAGAACTTCACCACCTCGCGCAAGAAGGGGGTGTAATTGCCGGCCAGCGGCTCATCCAGCGTCTTCTTTGAGCCGAAAACCGTCAGGCGATATGGCGCGGCGCCCTTGTGCAGGCCGTAGAGCGTGCCCACTTTGCCGTCCTTCCATACGCCGGTCACGACATGCGTGTCGGCCGTGGCGGCGCAAACAACGGATTCGCAGCCAGGCCCCATGATCGTGTAAAGCGCTTCCGTCGGATGAATGCCGTACCAAAACAAATCCGGATGGTGCGCTTCCAATTCGCATGGCCCGCAGGAAAAGGCGCCTTCGAGGCGGCCGATGTCGTTGGTCCTCATAGCCTGCAAATTCGGATAGTAACGCAGCGAGGACCCGCTAAAAATGGGCACGCCGTTTTCCCGCGCCTGCCGGTAGAGGGCTAGGGCATCGCGTAGCGAACCGGCCAGCGGCTTGTCCACAAAGAGCGGCTTGTGGGCCTTGATGACGGGAAGACTCTCCTCCAAATGCGGACGTCCATCCAGGCTCTCGATCATCACCACATCCGCTTCCGCCAGCAGTTCATCAATGCTCCCGACTATTTTGACTCCGTATTTTTCCTGCAACGTCTTGGTGTAGCCCTCCACGCGATTCCAACTTTCCGGGATGTCCTTGCTGCCGCCCTTGAAAGCCACGACCACGCGGGCGCCGGGAATGAAGTCCTTGTCACCGGAATCATTCAGGCGGCGGGTGAACTCCACTACGTGCGAGGTGTCCAGGCCAATCATGCCCACCTTCAAATCCGCCGCCATCGCGGCCCAGCCCAGCGCCATCAGGAGGCAAAGCAATCGCAGAACCATAAGTGCGTTCTTTATGCGGCGGCGAGCGGGCGGCGACAAGATCTTTTTTGCGTCGTGTTCCACGGCAGGTTCGCCCGGAAAATTTTTCTTAACTTTTTTTCATAAGATGCTTGACTTATTTCCATCGGATCGTAAGGTCGTGCCGAAAAACAGCGCTTGCGGGTAATTCCTGAGAGGTGTTGCGACACGGTTGGCGAATTAGATTTTGGGGGATTTATGTCAGTTTCAGGTGAGAACCAAAACGAAGTGGGTGTCATCGGTCTTGATATTACAGGCCGCAACGTGTCCTTTCGTCTGGCCGAGCAGCGCTTCAAAGTAGCGGCTTACGATTGGGCGGGGCAGGGGACCAAGGTGTTGCGGGAACAGTCCACGGAGCCGGCCCTGCGCCTGGCGACCAGTGTTTCCGAATTGATGGCCAACCTGCGCCAGCCAAGGACAATCCTCCTTTTCAGCGGCCCGGACGCTCCCATGAACTCCATCTTGGATCGGTTGCTGCCTGAATTGAAGAGCGGAGACCTGGTCATCGACGCCGGGGCTTCTTATTTCAAGGACACTGCCACACTCAAACACCGTCTGGCCGAACGGTGTGTTCAATTCATGGGGATCGGTCTCCTCGGCGGCGAAAAAGGGGCGCGCCATGGCGCCGTGGTCATGGCTGGGGGCGTGCGAGAGGCCCGCGGCCAGGCGCGCCCGTTGCTGGAGGCCATGTCCGCGAGCGTTCGCGGCGGAACGTGCTTGAGCTGGTTTGAATCCGCGGCGGCCGCCCATTTTGTCAAGATGGTTCATGGCGGGATCGAATGTGCCCTGATGCAGTTGCTCTCCGAAACGGTTGACTTGCTGCAACGTATCTTGCGATTGACGGATAAGGAATTGCAGGTCGTTTCGGGCTTGTGGCGCCAGGGAGTTCTCGACGGGCACCTGATAGAACTTTCCGGCCACGCGTCGTGGATGCTGTTGCGGGAAAAAGTGGAGTCGGTCAGAAGCGATGCCTCGGGGAGAAGGCTCGCGCAAAGCTCTTGGGAAATGGAAGTGCCCATCCCCACCATCGAGGCGGCCTTGGAAATTCAACGGGTGGCAGCGAACGAACGGCGGCAAGCGCTTGTGGCCGCGCTTTTCCGCCACCCTGTGGGACGCTTCGGAGAAGACCGCGACAGCGTGCTGGATGGATTATACCGCGCATTCCAAGCGGCGACGATGATCACCTACGCGCAAGGACTGGCCTTGCTGAACGCCGCTTCCACCCAGCTTGGTTTTCAATTCAACCTGCATGAGATTTCGCGCGCGTGGAGAGGTGGCACCCAACTTCGCGCCGTCATGCTGGAGGACATCTCGACCGCCTTGGAAATGACGCCGGATCTGCCCGGCCTGTTGTCTGATGACGAATTTTCCGAACGCGTCATGGCTTGCCAGGAAAAACTGCGCCACGCGGTCTGGCGCGCGCAGGAACTGGGCACCGCTGCACCCGCTCTCTTCGCTTCGCTGGATTATCTGGATTCCAACCGGGCGGCGTGGATGCCGGTGAATTTGATCCAGGTGCCGCGCCTTAAGCCGGTGGCGCCCGCCGCTTCTTACTCATACTATTAATCTCTTCAATTGGCTCCCCCATTCCCGAATTTTCTGCGGGATGCGCGCCAAACAGGCAATTTTTGCCGGACACGCCGTGCGGGAAAGGCCATTTTGGAACAGATTCCATGATGTGAGCCGGGTAGGGCGACGCTCCAGCGGAGCCTTCACAGATGTAGATGGCTCGGCTGGAGCCTCGCCCTACCTACCTTTGCACTTGGCACAAAACTCGCTCACGGGAATATGAGTTCTTTATGGCCAGAATTGACGCACTTTTCAACTTGATGTTCGAGCAGAAGGCTTCGGACCTGCATCTCTCGTCGGGCAACCCACCCATTTTGCGGATCAACGGCGAGTTGACGCGGGTGGACTATCCCCCGCTTGAGGATGATCAACTCAAGGTCATGCTTTATGAGATAGCGCCGGAGTATAAGATCAAAACCTTCGAGGAAACCGGCGACGTGGATTTTGGCTACGAAATCGTCGGCATTTCGCGGTTCCGCGCCAATTTCTTCACGCAAAAATACGGCATCGCCGCCGTCTTCCGGCAAATCCCCAGCAAGGTGCTATCGTTTGAGGATTTTGAGAAATTCGACGCGCCTTTGCCGGCCGTGCTTAAGAAATTCGCAATGTTGCATAAAGGCCTGGTCGTTGTGACGGGGCCAACCGGCTCGGGCAAATCCACCACGCTGGCGGCCATCATCGACTACGCCAACAAAAACCGCCGCGACCACATCATCACGGTTGAAGACCCCATCGAGTTCGTGCATGAGAGCAAGAGCTGCTTGATCAACCATCGCGAAGTGGGCTTGCATACCAAGTCCTTCACTTCCGCCCTGCGCGGGGCCTTGCGCGAAGACCCGGACATCATCCTGGTGGGCGAGTTGCGCGACCTGGAAACGATCGAGCTGGCCATAACCGCCGCCAGCACGGGGCATTTGGTCTTTGGCACGTTGCACACCTCCAGCGCGGCCAAGACGGTGGACCGCATCATCGATGTTTTTCCCGGCGATCAGCAAAACAAAATCCGCGCCACGCTCTCGGAGGCGCTCAAAGGGGTGGTGGCGCAAAACCTGTTCAAGCGGGTGGATCGCAAAGGCCGGGTAGCGGCGCTGGAAATTCTCATTTTTAATACCGCGGTGGCCAATCTGGTGCGCGAAGGCAAAACACACCAGATTCCCGGCATGATCCAGGTCGGCAAGAAATACGGCAATACGCCGCTGGACGATTCGATCATGGATCATCTGAAGATGAAGCGCATCTCCCCGGATGAGGCCTACGACAAGTGCATTGATAGGAAAAAATTCCGCCCATTTCTGCCTCATCCGCCCGAGGATGACGAAATGTAACTCAGGAGCGAATCTGAACTTATGCGTCGCAGCGAACTTGACTACGTCCTTTCCACCATGCTGGGCCTGGACCGGCAAACCGACACGGTGGTGAAACGGCGGACCGAAGTGTCGGACTTGAACTTCACCGTGGACCGCCCGATGCAGGTGGAACAAAACGGGGAATTGGTGCCGGTGGCCTGCAACCCGGCCATCGATCATCTGACGCCCTACCAAACCGAGATGATCGCCTTGAACCTGATCAACGGCAATCCGCGGTTGACGGAAGACTTGATCCGCACCGGCTCCTGCGACGCTTCGTACAGCGTGGCCGATAAGATGCGCTTTCGCGTCAACATCTTCAGCCAGCGCGGCAAATACTCCATTGTCATGCGCAAGCTCAACACGGAGATTCCCTCCCTGGCCCAACTCAAGCTGCCGGAAATTTTTCACCAGATCACCAAGGAAAAGACCGGGCTGGTGCTGGTCACCGGCGCCACCGGTTCGGGAAAATCAACCACGCTGGCGGCGTTGCTCAACGAAATCAACCTGACCAAATCAGTGCATGTCATCACGCTGGAGGACCCGGTGGAATTTGTGCATTCGCATAAAAAGGCCACCTTCAACCAGCGGGAAATGGGCAGCGATTTCAGCACCTTCGCCACGGGATTGCGGGCCGCGCTGCGCCAGGCGCCCAAGGTCGTGCTGGTCGGCGAGATGCGGGACCGCGAAACGGTGGAAATCGGGATCAGCGCCGCCGAGACCGGCCATTTGGTTCTCAGCACGCTGCACACCATTGACGCCGGCCAAACCATCAACCGCATCCTGGGCATGTTTGATCCGGAAGAGCAGGAGCAAGTCCGCATCCGTCTGGCCGATACGTTGCGCTGGGTCGTGAGCCAGCGTCTGGCGCCGCGGGTTGGGGGCGGCCGCCACGCCCTGCTGGAGATCATGGGCGCCAATCTTCGCACCAAGGAAACCATCGTTCACGGGGAAAGCGAAGGAAAGAGTTTCTACGAAATCATGGAGGCCAATCACACCTTCGGCTGGCGCACTTTCGACTCCGCCTGCCTCGAGGCCTACGAACAGAACGTCATGACCGAGGAAGCGGCCCTGCTCTATAGCAGCAAGCGCGGAGTGGTTTCGCGCAATATCGACAACGTCAAAAAAGCCCGCGGGGAGGTCATGGGCAGCGCCGATTTGAAAATGAGAGAGCCGGCCAGGCCGACGCTGCCGAAATTTGCCGGCACTTTGAAATTGAAATAAGTCATGGAAGAATTTGATATCATAGGCCCCGGCGATCAACCCGCGTTGCTGGCCATCAGCACGCCCGAGGTCATCGGCATGGTCAAGACGGCCCTGGCCGAATTGGGCTACAAAGTCCATACCGTGGAAGATTACGAGCAGTTCGAACTTCGTTACAACCAGGTCAACTATCAGGTTGTGGTCATCGAGGAGACTTTCGCCGGCGCGGATTCGATGGAGAATCCGGCCCTGCGCATGGTGCAGAATCTTGCGATGAGCCTGCGGAGGCACGCGGTGATTCTTCTGGTGGGACCGAGCATGGAAACATTGAACACCATGCAGGCCTTCGCCCAGAGCGTGCATTGCGTCGTCAATTATTCCGAATTGCAAATCCTGCCGGAATTGGTGCAAAAAACAGTGGCGGAAAACGAGATGTTTCTCAATACCTACCGCGACGTTCAGCGCCGCGTGGATCAGAAGCCCGCCTGACGATGCCCAAAGTGCGACTGGACCAGGCCCTGGTTGATCGCGGCCTGTGTCCCAGCCGCGAGAAGGCCAAACGCGCCATTCTGGCGGCCCAGGTGCGCGCGGATGGACAGGTCGTCTGCAAACCCGGCGCCCTGGTGCAACCGGAGGCCACGCTTACGCTGGCCGCCCCCGAACGCTACGTCAGCCGCGGCGGCTACAAACTCGAACATGGACTGCGCCACTTTGCCATCGAAGTGGCGGGAGTGACCGCCATCGACCTGGGAGCTTCCACCGGCGGTTTCACCGACTGCCTCCTGCAACATGGCGCCGCCCGCGTCTATGCCGTTGACGTGGGCCGTGGGCAATTGATGTGGAAACTGCGGCGCGACGCCCGCGTGACTGTCATGGAGCAAATCAACGCGCGCTTTCTGACCCGACGGAATTTCTCCCCGGACTTCGCGGGGGCGGGATTGATCGTGGCGGATTGTTCGTTCATCTCGTTGCAAAAAATTCTTCCGCCGGCCGTTGCATTGTTGGGAGATTGCGGTAGAATCCTCGCCCTGGTGAAGCCCCAATTCGAAGCCGGCAAAGCCGAAGCCGGCCGAGGCAAGGGCGTCATCCGCGATCCGGCCATTCACGCTCGCGTTTTGAACGAACTGAAAACATTCGCATCCGAGACCGCCGGCCTCCGCTGGAAGGGCGAGACCGCCTCGCCTTTGCTCGGCCCGGCTGGCAACAAGGAATTCCTGGTTTTGCTTGAAAAAAAACCCTGAAAAACTCAGCCGCATTGGCTTGCTGGCCAATTTCGACAAACCCTCCAGCGGGGCGGTTATCCGCGAGGCGGCTGAACGCATTGTCAGCGCCGGCCGCGTCGTCGCGGCGGAAATTCAAACCGCCAAGATGGCCGGCTTGAAATGCGATACGTTCGCCGACACTTCCGCTCTGGCGCGCGCAAGCGATCTGCTCCTGGTCTTTGGCGGCGACGGCACGATGCTGCGGGTGGTGGGAGAATCCAACGGCTCCGGCACGCCCATTCTCGGAGTGAACATGGGGCGCCTGGGCTTCCTGACCGCGCTCTCCAGCAAGGACATCGCCTCCGGCCTGGAAAAACTTTGGCGCAATGACTTCGTCATCGAATCCAGGCCCATGATGGAAGCCGCGGGTCAATGCGAAGGCCGGCCCATCCGCATGTCCGCCCTCAACGACATCGTCATCAGCCGCGGCGCAGTCTCGCGGCTGATCGAACTGGATGTCTCTGTCAACGACCAAGAGTTGACCCGCTACCGAGGCGACGGCCTGATCGTCAGCACGCCGACCGGCTCCACGGCTTATTCGCTTTCGGCTGGCGGCCCTATCGTCAGCCCTGGCGCGGAAGTTTTCGTCATCACCCCGATCTGCCCCCATGCCTTGTCCAATCGCACGGTGATCATCAGCCTCGATTGCGTCGTCAGCGTAAAGTTGTTGAGCAAGGAAATGGAAACCATCATCTCGGCCGACGGCCAGATTAAAGCCAGCCTGTCGGCTGGGGACACGGTCGTCATTCGCCGCTGCCGCCGCGCGGCCCGCCTGTTGTATCCGGGCGAAACTTCGTTTTTTGAAGCGGTCCGGCAGAAACTGCATTGGCGGGGATCCTACGTTTGAATCGCGTGGTTCGATTACAAGATATAGCAGGTCGGGCGGGCGTTTCCATTATGACGGTCTCCAAGGCGATGCGCGACGCCGCCGATGTCGCCCCCCAAACCCGGGCGCGCGTCAGGCTTCTGGCCGAACAAATGGGCTATGTGCCCAATTCGATGGCCCAGGGATTGCGCAACCGCAAAACGTCTCTGCTCGGTTTGGTCCTCTCCACCGTGGCCAATCCCATCTTCGCCCGCACGGTTTCGGCCATCGAAGAAAGCGCGCACGAATGGGGCTACGATTTGATCCTGGCCCATACGCTCAACAGCCCGGAGCGCGAGGAGGCCTGCATCCGGCGTTTGCTGGCCCGGCGCGTGGAAGGGTTGTTGATCTTTCCGGTGTATCGGCTGGCGCCGACGGCCGCGATTTACGACGTCTTGTGGCAGCGGCAAACGCCCACCGTTATCCTGGGGCAGCGCGCTCCTTTTTGCGCCCAATTCCTCAACGTGGAAGGCGACGACCTTTCGGGCGGTTACCAAATGACGCGCCATTTGCTGGAACTGGGCCATAAAAAAATCGCTTTTTTGTGCGGCCCGCCTGGCGCTCCCTGGGCGCAGGAGCGCCTGGAAGGCTATCGCCGCGCTTTGCGCGAGGAACAAATCCAGCCGGATGACCGCCTCATTTTCACCGCGGGCGCCACCATGGAGGAAGGCGAAAAAGCCGCCTTGCAGATGCTCAATGAGTCCGTCTCCATGACCGCGCTGCAAGGCGCCAACGACATGGTGGCCATGGGCGCGGCCAATGTCTTTTTGCAGCAAGGCGTCCGCATTCCCGGCGATCTTTC
>Ga0302326_10015257_pt1 | contig 16179 bp, 11 predicted proteins | sample Palsa_T0_3_FD_202264 | JGI IMG/M metagenome (GOLD analysis project Ga0302326, IMG submission 202264) | Peat permafrost microbial communities from Stordalen Mire near Abisko, Sweden - Palsa_T0_3 | ecosystem: Environmental > Terrestrial > Soil > Palsa > Peat permafrost | place: Sweden: Abisko... | reverse complement strand
TACGGGCGTGCGGAAGCTCAAGTGGGCGGTAGATTGGGCGCGGTCCGGCGAATGCGAGGGCCGGCAGTTTTGGATGGTGGCGAATGGCGCGGGCGCGGCGCGCGCGGGCCGGGCGGTGGAGGTGGCTTATGCGGAATGCCGCCCCGAGGCGATTGTCAGTATGGGATTTTGTGGAGCGCTGGATCCGGCGCTGAAGATCGGCGATGTGTTGGTGGCTACGGGTGTGGGGGGCGGGCCGGCTGACAGCCGGCTGCGGGCACAATTGCCCGCCCTCCAGTTTGCGCACACCGGGGTGGTCGCTTCGATTGATCATGTGGCGCAGACGGCTACGGAAAAGGCTTCGCTGTGGGCTTCGGGCGCATCCGTTGTGGAGATGGAAGCCGCCGGAGTCGCAGAACGTACGGCGGCGCATGGTATCCCGTTCTTTTGTGTAAAGTCCGTCACCGACTTGGCCGGCCAAAGTTTCGTAACGGATTTCAACAAGGCTCTGCTTTCCAGCGGCCACTTCGGTACAATTAGAATTTTAGCGTCTGCATTAAGGAATCCTGGAAAGGCGTTTCCGGAGTTGTTCCGGCTGCGTAATTCCTGTCGCATGGCCACGCGCACATTAGGAGAATTCATTGCCGGCTGCCGATTCTGACTGGAGTATCCCGCCCACGATGCAGGCGGCTGTGTACAAAGGCCAAAGTGTGGTTTCGGTGGAGCAGGTACCCATTCCGGAGATCGGTTCGGGCGAGATGCTGGTGCGCGTGGAAGCTTGCGGAATCTGCCATACCGACCTGAAAAAGATCGAACATAACCTGCTTGCGCCGCCGCGCATCTATGGACATGAGATTGCCGGCGTGGTGGTGCGCACGGGACGGCAGGTCCGGCGGTTTGCTCCGGGCGACCGGGTGGTCGTCTTCCACCACATTCCGTGCGGAAGCTGCTTTTATTGTCAACGGAAACTCTACGCGCAGTGCGGCATCTACAAAAGAGTGGGGGTAACCGCGGGATTTGAGCCGGCGGGCGGCGGCTTTTCGCAATATGTGCGGGCCATGGATTGGATTGTAGAGCGGGGCGTGGAAAAGATTCCGGATGGCGTTTCGTTCGAACGCGCCAGCTTCGTGGAGCCGGTAAACACGTGTTTGAAAGCGGTGGTCGAGTGCGCGGCGCAGCCGGATGAAGTGGCGGTGGTGATCGGCCAGGGGCCTATCGGCCTGTTGTTCACGATGCTGCTGCGGCGCACCGGCGCAACCATAGTTACGACGGATACCATCCCCGCGCGGCGGGAGCTTTCGCGGCGCTGCGGCGCAGTGGAAGCATGGGATCCGCGCGAGACGGACGTGGCCGCGGAGGTCCGGCGGCTGACCGAACAGCGCGGCGCGGATCTGGTGGTGGTGGCGGCTTCCGTGCCTGGCATAGTGGAGCAGGCCATACGGTTCTCGCGCCCCGGCGCACGCATCCTTTTGTTTGCGCAGACTTCCGACACGGAGCGCGTGGAGGTTTCCGGCGCGGCGATCTGTGTCGGCGAGCGTACTTTATTTGGCTGTTACAGCGCTTCCGTGGATTTGCAGAAAGAATCGGCAGAACTGGTATTCAGCGGGGTCCTACCCGTGGAAGAACTTATCTCCCACCGGCTACCGCTTGTTAAAATCCGTTCAGGATTCGATTTGGCGTTGCATCCCGGTCCTGAATCGTTGAAAATTATCGTTCAGCCACAAAGGTGGTCACAGTGAAAACGCAGATGATGGCTGGTGTGCTCTACGGCAAGGAACACTTGCAGGTAGAGCCAGTGTCCATTCCGAAGATCGATGACGGCGACATTCTCGTTCGGGTACGAGTGGCGCTGACTTGCGGCACCGACGTCAAGGTATTCCGCCGCGGTTATCATGCGCGGATGATCGTGCCTCCCGCCGTGTTCGGGCACGAATTGGCGGGCGATGTGGTGGCAGCCGGGGCGGATGTCAAGAACTTTGCGGTGGGCCAGCGCGTGGTGGCCGCCAATTCGGCTCCATGCGAGGAGTGCTACTTCTGCCGCCGCGGTTTGCAGAACCTGTGCGAGGATCTGCTGTTCAACAACGGCGCGTATGCGGAATACATCCGCATCCCGGCGCGCATCGTGGAGCGCAACACCTACGCGATTCCGGAACATGTCAGCTACCATGACGCCGCGCTGATCGAGCCGCTGGCCTGCGTGCTGAAAGGCTTTGAAGAGACTGCGCCGCGGCCGGGCGATACCATCGCGATCATTGGCCTGGGACCGATCGGTCTGATGTTCGTGCGGCTGGCAAACCTGTACGGGTGCCGAGTAGTGGCGATCGGAAGGCGGCGGACGCAACTGGATCGCGCGGGCGCCATGGGTGCGCACGAGCTGGTGCGCGCGGACCAGCACGCCAATACGGTGCAAGCGGTGCGCGATCTGACTGGCGGACGGGGAGCGGATATCGCCGTGGAGGCCGTGGGCAAGCCGGAGACGTGGCATTGGGCGGTGGATATGGTGCGGCGGGGGGGTACGGTCAACTTCTTCGGTGGCTGCCCCAACGAGAGCCGCGTGATGTTCGATACAAATCTGCTGCACTACTCCGAAATCACGTGCAAGGCCAGCTTTCATCACACGCCGGAGTACATTCGCAAGGCGCTGGATCTGGTGACGCGCGGCGATATCACCTCGCGCGACTTTGTGAATAGCGAGGAGCCGCTGGCCAATTTGCTGGAAGTGATGCGTCATCTGATGAGCCATAACGGCCATTTGAAGACGGCTATTATTCCGTGAGAATGCATCGTGGGGCAGGCCCTCGGCCTGCGGCGGCCTCCCAGGCCGCCATCTTCTCGGCGGGTCCAGGGGACCCGCGCAGGCCAAGGGCCTGCCCCACAATGGTCCCCAAAGAGTTTGTGCGGTCGCCCACTGCGTTGGCAGAACGATACACTCTCGCCGAAGCGGAGGCGTACACGCGCTGGCTGGCTACGCATCATTACGAGAACTTCCAGGTAGTCAGCTTTCTGCTGCCCAAGCGGCTGCATCAAGATTTCTACAACGTTTACTCTTATTGCCGCTGGGCCGACGATCTGGGCGATGAAATGGGCGATCCGGCCGAGAGCCTGCGGCTGCTGGGCTGGTGGCGTGAGCAACTGGCGGCCATGTACGCGGGCGAAGCCGCGCATCCGGTGTTCGTGGCGTTGCGCGGCACGGTGACGCGGCACTCCATTCCGCAGGAACCCTTCGCGGATTTGATCCGGGCGTTCGAGCAGGATCAGACGGTCAAGCGCTACCCGACTTGGGAAGAGTTGTTCGGCTATTGCCGGTATTCCGCCAACCCGGTCGGCCGGCTGGTGCTGTATCTCTGCGGCTATTCGGATGCGGAGCGGCAGCGGCTGTCGGATGCCACTTGCACCGGCTTGCAGCTTGCCAATTTCTGGCAGGATGTGGCGGTGGATTTGGAGAAAGACCGAGTTTACATCCCGTTGGAAGCGATGGCGCGGCACGGTTATACGCTGGATGAGCTTTATGCGCGGAGGATGACGCCGGCTTTTCGCGAGGTGATGCGGGAGATCGTGGGGCGCGCGCGCGAATTTTTCGAGGAAGGGCTCCCGCTGCCATCCATGGTGGACCGGCGACTGGCGCTGGACATCGACCTATTCAGCCGCGGCGGCATGCGTGTGCTGGACAAAATCGCGCAGCAGGAGTTTGACGTCCTCTCGCGGCGTCCGGCGATCTCGAAGGCGGAGCGCGTCGGGCTGCTGCTGGGTTCGCTGGCCCGAGTGGCTTTCTCACGGGCGGCGTGATGACTCTGGAAGATTCCTACGCGCACTGCCGCCGGGTGGCGCGCACGCGCGCGCGAAATTTTTATTATTCGTTTGTGCTGCTGGCGCGCGAGCAGCGCGACGCCATGTGCGCGGTGTACGCCTTCATGCGCTACTGCGACGACCTGAGCGACGAGCCCGGCGCAAACCGGGCGTCCATCGAGCAATGGCGCGGGGCGCTCGACGAGGCGCTGGCGGGCCGCACGGACGCGCATCCGGTGCTGCCCGCGTTCCACGACACGGTGAGCCGCTACCGCATTCCGCCGCAGTACTTTCACGAGACGATCGACGGTGTGGCTTCCGATCTGGAACCCCGCTCGTTTGAAAGCTTCGCGCAACTGTACCGCTATTGTTACCAGGTGGCTTCCACCGTGGGGTTGACTACTATCCACATTTTCGGCTTCGATTCGCCCGAGGCTTTGCCGCTGGCGGAGAAGTGCGGCATCGCATTTCAGATGACCAATATTCTGCGCGACGTGCGCGAGGATGCCGAACGGGGACGGATCTACCTGCCGGCCGAAGATCTGGCCCGCTTCGGCGTGCGCGAGCAGGATATTCGCGCGGGCGTGCGCACGCCCGAATTCATCGGCCTGATGGATTTTGAGACTAGCCGCGCGCGTGGTTACTACCAGGAGTCACAGCCGCTGGTTAATCTGGTGGATCGGCGTAGCCGGGCGTCGCTGGCCGCACTGATTGCGATTTACTCGCGTTTGTTGGATCGGATAGAGCGCAGCAACTACGATGTGTTTTCGCGGCGTATCTCAGTGCCTGTCTGGGAGAAGTTGGGGATTGTGTTGCGGGGGCTGCGGGCTTAGGGCCGAAGACGCGATTCCGAGCGCACCGTGGGGCGGCCAATCGCGGCCGCAGCCGCCTTTTAGGCGGCCAAAGCCGGCTGACAGCCGGCTGCGGGCAAAATTGCCCGCCCCACGGTGCAAAAGGTATGCGGCATTCAAGGAGCTGCCCCACTCGGTTTATTCGCGCCTTACGGAAACTCCGCGCGGCGCAACGTGCACAGGCAGCACCGTCGCGCCTTCCTGCGCGATGGCGTCCGACACGCGGGCCTTGGCGCCGCGCTCCACCAGGAAGAAGACGCATCCGCCGCCGCCCGCTCCGCAGACCTTCGCGCCTACCGCACCCGCGCGGCGGGTGACATCCACCAGCCGGTCGATCAACGGCGTGGAAATGCCGGGCGCGTTCTTTTTGCGGTTGGCCCACTCGGCCCGCAGCAGGCGCGCTACTTCGTTCCAATCGGGTTTCTCCAGCGCCTGGCGCATGCCGCGGGCGATCTCCGCGATGCGGTCGAAATTGCGATGCACGGCGCGGTCGCCGTCGATGTGCGACTTCATCACCTCCCAATTGTTGATGCCGGAATTGCGCGGCTCGCCGGTATAGGCCAGCACCACGCGTTCGTTGAGATCTTCCAGATCGACCGCCACGGGCTGGCGCGCGATGCCGGCTTCGCTCAACTCGATGGCGTTCACGCCGCCGTACATGGCCGGGTAGTAATCCTGGCAGCCGGTGGGCACGCGAATGATCTGGGCTTCGATGTTCTGCCCGATCTCCCGCAGCTTTTCGATCTTATGGCCCGCGTTGGTCAGCTTGTTGAGCGCCGCGGCCAGGGCGATGATGAGCGTGGACGATCCCGAGATGCCCGCGCCGGCCGGCGCTTCGGAGTGGGTGACGATGTCGAGACCGGTGGCGGGCGCGAAATAACGCACCATATAAGCGGCCAGGGGCAGCTTGTAGCGTTTGGCCGCGCGCAGGGCCGCCAGAGATTCGAACTCCTCCCGACACTCAAGGTCGCGCGAACGCAACGTGATGCGCGCATCGGCGCGGGTTTCGAGGACGCAACTGGCGTAGCGATCCACGGCGAAGTTGACGGTGACGGGGGCCGTGTGGAACAGGTACAAGGGCCAGATGTCGATGGTGCCGCCGGCCATATCCACGCGGCAAGGCGCTTTAGCTGATATCTTCATGGGGAGCGAAAGTTACACTATACCTCGGTGAGCGGAGAGCAGCAGGCGGCCTGGGAGGCCTCCGCAGGCCGCGGGCCTGCCCCACTGGTCAACGCGCAATCGAGCCTGGATCCAGCCCCGTAGCCAGATTGAAGCCGCCGCCTACGGCACCCACAGCGGCGGTGCTGCGATCCAACCCGGTCAGTTGCCGCAACCGGTACACGGCCTCGATGCCGGTGCAATGCGCGCCCAACAGATTCCGCAGGCCGAATTCCTTCAGCTTGCCAGCCGTCCAGGCCAACGTGTCGTCGCTGGCTTGATACAGGTGGAAACCGCCCAGGGCGGCGTACACCGGCGCTGGCGCGATCTTGGCGCGCGCATACTCGAGCGTGTTGACGATGCCCGCGTGGCCGCAGCCGGAGAGCAACACCAGCCCTTTATCAGTCACAATCACCAGCGACTGATCCTCCGGCAGATTGTCTTCCGGCATCGTCCCATCGGCCAGGCGCAGCTTGCGTCCGGGGTTCCAGTTTTTCTCCGGATACTTGCGCGGGACGGGCCCCGTCAGCCAGACGCCTGGAAATAATTCGCGGACCTCGTTGTATTCGATGAAGGTCCCGCCCGCGCTCTCATACTCGCGCCGCGTGGCGATCATGGTATTAGCCTCCCGCTCGCCGCCGTCGGTGCGGCTTTGGAAGATGCCCGCGCCCACGTGCGCGCGGCCCAGCGCCGCGGGGTTCGACCTGGCGTATTCGCGGCGCAGCGTCACCAGGCCGGCGGTGTGATCCAGGTGATGGTGCGACAGGATCACGTCCGGCACATTGGCCAAATCGATGTGCAGCGCCTGCGCGTTGCGCAGCACCGTGTCCGGATGCGCGCCGGTATCGAACAGAATGCGGTGGCCATCCGCCACCACCAGCGCCGCGAAGCCCCATTCGCCGTACCCCTCGTCGGCGGTCAGCATGGTGGAGAGGATGCGCACGTCGAGCGAGGCGACTTTATCCGCGGCGCAACATGCCAGCGGCGCCCAGAATAACAGCCCGATCAGTGCGGTTCGTCCAGCCATAGCATGTTACCTTAGCACAATCGAGGAGCCCACCCATGCCGCGCATCTGGTGCTTTGTACTCATGTCAGCCAGTCTGGGGTACGGCCAGCAGCGGGGCATCCTGCTGGCGGACCTGACTTGGGTGGAGGCGGAAAAAGCGCTGCGGCCGGAGACGGTGGTGGTGATCCCCATCGGTGCGGAATCCAAAGAGCACGGTCCGCACCTGAAACTGAAGACCGATTATCTGGAGGCCGAGTATTACAAGCGCCAGATCCTGGAGCGCGCGGACGTAGTAGTGGCGCCCACCGTGAACTACAGCTTCTATCCGGCATTCGTCGAGTATCCCGGCTCCACCACCTTGCGGCTGGAGACGGCGCGCGACATGTTGGTGGATATCTGCCGCGGGCTCTCGCGCTACGGCCCCAAACGCTTCTATGCGCTGAACACGGGCGTCTCCACTTTGCGCGCGCTCGAACCCGCAGCGGAGATCCTGGCCGGCGACGGGATTGTAATGCGCTACACCAACATTCTGGAGGTGGCCGCGGAGGCCGAGGCTCGCGTCAAGAAGGAAGAAGGCGGCACGCATGCCGATGAGATCGAAACATCCCTGATGCTGTTTATCGACCCGGCTTCGGTGGATATGCGTAAGGCGGTGAAAGACTATCATCCCTCGGCGAGCGGCGGTCTCACGCGCGATCCGCACAAGCCCGGCGCATATTCCGCGAGCGGCATCTACGGCGATGCCACGCTGGCCACGCGCGAAAAGGGCGAGGCGGTGGCGCGGGCCACCGTGGAGGGGATGCTGCGCGATATCGAAGCCCTGCGCCGCGCCCGGTAGCTTGCAGAACTGCGATGGCCGGGGAACTGTACCGCGATTGCGGCGGGGGCCGCGGCTGGCGTAAACTCGCATCCAGGAGGGTTTATGCATCTTGGGTGCTTGCGCCGGATTGCCCCGTTATTATTAGCCTTGCCGGCCATTTCGCTGGCGCAGCAAGTCGCCATCGGCGAGTATGTCCTGCCCACTGCCGACAGCTACCCCAACGATATCACCACCGGTCCGGATGGCGCGCTCTGGTTCACGGAGACCAGCAATATCGGGCGCATTAGTACGGCCGGGGCGATCACCCAGTATCCGCAAACTGGCGGACCTTGGGGCATCGTGACCGGACCGGATGCGGCATTGTGGTTCACCTTAGCTTCCAGCGCCAGGATCGGCCGCATGACCACGCACGGGATACTCACCGCTTCGTACCCCGTCCCCACGCCGCACAGCAACCCCTATGGCATTACCGCGGGGCCGGATGGCGCGCTGTGGTTCGCCGAGTACGTCGGCAGCAAGATCGGCCGCATGACCACCACCGGGGTGGGCACCGAGTACCCGGTCGCCTCCACCTACAGGGGACCGGTTTCGATCACGCCGGGACCCGACGGGGCGTTTTGGTTTACGGAATTCAATGGCAACCGGATCGGCCGCATCACCACCGCCGGGGCGATCACCGGCTACGTCGTGCCGACCCCGTATTGCTCGCCCGATTGGATCACTGCGGGTCCGGATGGCGCGCTCTGGTTCACCGAGGTGATCGGCAACAAGATCGGGCGCATTACCACCGCTGGTTCGATCACCGAGTTCCCCGTGCCTACCGCTGGCAGCCAGCCCACTGGTATCGCACCGGGCCCGGACGGCGCGCTGTGGTTTACCGAATCGGTCGGCAACCAGATTGGGCGCATCACCACGGCGGGAGCCATCACCGAATACGCCGTGCCCACCGCCGGCAGCTATCCCTATCAGATCGCGGCGGGGCCGGACGGCGGCCTGTGGTTTACCGAATCGCACGGCAATAAGATCGGTGAGATTGTGCTGCCGACCGCGGGTTTGAGCGTCAGCCCGCCCAGCGGCTTTTTCCAAGCCGGCCTCACCTTCACCGGGAACGGCTACGCGGCGGGTGAGAACGTCAGCATATACATCGGCGGCGTGGGATCGCCCGTGCTCGCCAACGCCACCGCGGATTCCGGCGGATCGTTCACCGTCACGGCGCGGGCGCCACAGTCGCCCTACGGGCCGCGGATCTTCCTAGGTACGGGCCGGGCCAGCGGCAAAATCGGCGCGGCCAATTTCTCGGTAACGCCGCGGCTAATCCTGGACCCGGACGCGGGGCCGCCGGGAAGCACCACGGCTGTTTCCGGATACGGCTTCGGCTCGTTTGAAGAGGTCGATATTTACTGGGACGATCCACCGGCTAAGGTGGGCACGGGCATCGCCGATATACATGGCACTTTCGACGGAACCGCCGCGGTAACCATCAAGGTTCCGAAGCAAGCTCCCGCCGGCATCGCCACGGTCTCTGGCGCCGGCGAACTTAGCGGGGCGCACGGCGGGGGCGAGTTTACCGTGGAGTGAGTCCGGGGTCTCCAGGATGGGACTCAGCCGCGAACGCTTACTCGCCAACCCTCGGCTCCGTGCCTAGCTTCATCGTTCTTACGGTTCCAACGCAAACGCAGTCCCGCCGTTCGACGTTCCTCCCATAGAGGTCGTACCATAGAGCGTCCCGCCTGCGAGAACCACCCCGCCCGTCGGAAGATACGGCCCGCAGCAGGTGAAATCGTAAATGGTGACCTCGGTCCATGCGCCGCCCGCCGATGACGGCGGGCGAACAGCGTACACCGTGCCGTTGTTGCCAAAAGGCCCGGTTCCGCCCTCGTAAGTGGTGCCGTACAGCACCCCGCCCGGGCCGATCGTGACGCCAGCCTCGGGCGAGAACCCATCGCTGCGCTGGAATCTGTGCAGCACCGTCTCACTCCAGGCGCCGCTTGACGATGCCGGCGGGGTCAGCGAATAAACCGTACCGCAGCCCTCGTCCTGCCTCTCGCAGTTGGGCGCAACTCCGCCTCTGCTGGTTGTGCCGAACAATACTCCACCCTCGCCTACCGCTACACCCGACACCGGATTGGCGCCGTCGCGGCTGCCCTGGAAATTGTAAAGTATGGCTTTCGTCCACGCGCCGCCAGAGCTGGGCGGCGGGATCAGTGCGTACATAGTTCCGCAGCCGGGCGGTTGGAAGATATTTGTGCATGTGCCCGTTCCGCCGCCTGTCGTCGTCCCATAGAGCACTCCTCCAGTACCCAGCGTCAGACCGTTGGGCACCGTCCCGTCCGTCGCATCCTGGAACGTATAAAGCACGGCCCTGGTCCACGATCCTCCCGGCGATTTCGGAGGCGTTAGCGAGTAAACCGTACCGCAACCTGCCGGCTCGCCGGGAACGCTGCATGCGCCCGCTCCCCCGTACGCCGTGGTACCGTACAGGGCTCCGTCGCCCCCGATGGTCACGGTCGAAGCCGGGCCAATCCCATCGCTGCCGCCCAAGAAACTGGTGAGGATGGTCTCCTGCCATGCGCCGCCCGCGGAGACCGGCGGCATCAACGAGAACACGGTCCCGCACCCGTTGGTCGTGGGGTAGGTGCCGCACGTGCCGGGGCCGCCTGCGAAAGTGGCGCCGTAGAGCGTCCCATCGGGAGCCAATGTGACGCCTCCCTCGGGGTTTCCACCGTCATCGCCGGCCAGGAAAGCGTAGAGTATCGTCTCGGTCCACGCGCCGCCTTGGGATGCCGGCGGGACTACCGAGAACACCGTACCGCACCCATCGAAACAGTTCGTGGACGCGCCCCTATAGGCGGTACCATAAAGCACGGGCCGGCCGCCGGAACCTATCCCAATGACCGCGGTTCCCGAGGGCTGAAGACCATTACCGGCAACTCCACCGAAGTTGTAGTAGGTGAGCGCCGGCGCTGTCTGAGCATGGGCACATGCGCCGAACGCCAGGATAACCGCCGTCCCGAGGAGCTTCACAGGCAAGCATGTCATACCAGGATTCTGGCCCCATGCGCAGATCCGTGTCAAGAATTCAGCAGCCGATTTCCAAAACGCCGGTACCAGGACCGTCGCGTGCGGGCTGCCGCATCTCTTAGCTTGCGCCACTTCAGGCCGGGCGCACCTGAAACCGTGGGCAGAGCCGGCTGACAGCCGGCTGCGGGCAGAATTGCCCGCCCCACGGTGAAAATGCAGAAACTCCAGAGCCGGGCTTCGCCGGCGGGCAGGAGTGCCTGCGCCACGTCGGCCGAAAATTGCCAAACTCCAGAGCCGGCTGTCCCGCTGTCCCGCAATTCACCGTGTTTCCGGCCCGATACTCCTGGTATAATTTGCGTAAGGGGGCACGCGCCACCCGCAAGAGGGCTCGCCAATGTTTCGATTCGATCAACTAATCCGCCGTGACATGATCATTCGCGATATCAAACAGTCGCATCCCGAGACCGTAGCGGTCTTCGAGGAACTCGGTTTCCGTTCGAGTTGCGACGATTGCGATATCGAAAGCGTGGCCCGCAAGAATGGAATTTCCAGCGTGGACGTAGTGGAGGCCCTCAATCGGGCCATCTTCGGGTCTGACGCCGCCCAATAAAACTATGACGATCGGCAAACCTGCCCGCAAAGCCATCAAAGAAGGAACTCAGCCGCTCGATGTTTTCTTCGCTCCCAAAACGGTCGCCGTGATCGGCGCTACCGAGACCGCCGGCACCGTGGGACGCACGATTCTCTGGAACCTGGTCAGCAGCCCGTTCGGCGGTACCGTCTTCCCCATAAACCCCAAGCGGCCGAGCGTGCTCGGCGTCAAGGCTTACAAGCACATCTCCGACGTGCCGGAGGAAGTGGATCTGGCCGTCATCGTCACGCCCGCGGCTACCGTGCCAGGCATCATCCACGAATGCGCGGAGGAAGGCGTCAAGGCCGCCATCGTGATCTCGGCCGGATTCAAGGAAATCGGCGCGGCCGGACAGGATCTGGAGCGCCAGGTACTCGTCGAGGCGCGCCGCGGCAACATGCGCATCATCGGCCCCAACTGCCTGGGCGTGATGAGTCCGCTCACCGGCCTGAACGCCACTTTCGCCTCCGCCATCGCGCGCTCCGGCAATGTCGGTTTCATCAGCCAGAGCGGCGCGCTGTGCACCGCCGTTCTCGATTGGAGCCTGCGTGAACTGGTGGGATTCAGCGCCTTTATTTCGATCGGCTCCATGCTGGACGTTGGCTGGGGCGACCTCATCTATTACCTGGGCAACGACCCGCGCACCCGCAGCATCGTCATCTACATGGAAACCATCGGCGATGCCCGCGGCTTCCTATCGGCCGCGCGCGAAGTGGCCCTCAACAAGCCCATTATCGTCATCAAAGCCGGGCGCAGCGAGGCGGCCGCTAAGGCCGCGGCTTCGCATACCGGTTCGCTCGCGGGCAGCGACGAAGTGCTGGAAGCCGCCTTCCGGCGCAGCGGCGTGTTGCGCGTCAACAGCATCGCGGACCTGTTCTACATGGCCGAAGTGCTCTCCAAGCAGCCCAGCCCCAAAGGCCCGCGCCTCACCATCCTGACCAATGCCGGCGGTCCGGGTGTGCTGGCCACCGATGCGCTGATCGCCAACGGCGGCGAACTAACCGAACTTTCGCCCGAAGTCGTGGAATCGCTGAACCAGTTTCTGCCGGCCGCCTGGAGCCACAACAATCCCATCGATGTGTTGGGCGACGCCGGCCCCGAACGCTATGCCAAGGCCGTCGAGGTGGCCGCCAAAGATCGCAATAGCGATGGTTTGCTGGTGGTGCTCACGCCCCAAGCCATGACCGATCCCACGTTGATCGCCGAGCACCTGCGGCCCTACGCCAAACTGGACGGCAAGCCCATTCTGGCAAGTTGGATGGGGGGCTCGGACGTCGCGGCCGGTATCGCTATCCTGAACCAAGCGAAAATTCCCACGTTTCAATTCCCGGATACCGCCGTGCGGGCCTTTACTTACATGTGGCGCTGGGCCTATAACCTGAAGGGCTTGTACGAAACGCCTTCGCTGCCCGAGGATTCGGCCGAGTACGCGCCGAACAGAGCCCTTACCGACGAGATCATCGAGAAAGCGCGCGCCGCCGGCCGCACCATTCTTACCGAGGCCGAATCCAAGCAGGTGTTGGATGCCTACTGCATCCCCACCGTGCGCACCCTGGTGGCGGCTACCGTGGAGGAAGCCGTCGACCAGGCCGGGCGCATCGGTTACCCGGTGGTGCTCAAGCTGTTCTCCGAAACGATCACCCACAAGACAGACGTGGGCGGTGTGCAGTTGAACCTGGCCGACCGCGAAGCCGTGGAGCGCGCCTGGCGCCGCATCCAGGCGGCTGTCACCGAGAAGGCCGGCGCCCAGCACTTCCAGGGCGTCACCGTGCAGCCCATGATCAAGAGCGGCGACGGGTATGAGTTGATCGTGGGCAGCAGCCTGGACGCGCAGTTCGGCCCGGTGCTGCTCTTTGGCACCGGCGGACAGTTGGTGGAGATCTTCAAAGATCGCTCCCTGAGCCTGCCGCCGCTCAACACCACCCTCGCCCGCCGCATGATGGAGCAGACCAAGATCTACAAAGCGCTCCAGGGTGTGCGCGGGCGCAAGCCGGTGAACCTGGCGGAGCTGGAACAGGTGATGGTGCGCTTCAGCCGCCTGGTGGTGGAGCAGCCCTGGATCAAAGAGATCGATATCAACCCGCTGCTGGCCACGCCGGAGCGCCTGGTGGCGCTCGATGCGCGCATCGTGGTGCACGGACCGGAAGTCGGCAAAGACACTCTTCCCAAACTCGCCATTCGCCCCTACCCGAACCGCTACGTCTACTCGTGGGGCATGAAGGATGGCGCGGAAACCATCATCCGGCCGATTCGCCCGGAGGACGAGCCGATGATGGTCAAATTCCATGCGACTCTTTCGGAGCGCAGCGTGTACCTGCGCTACTTTCACCTGATGAACCTGTCGCAACGCGTGGCGCACGAACGCCTGACGCGTATCTGCTTCATCGACTACGACCGGGAAATGGCGCTGGTGGCCGAGCGGCAGGGCGCCATCCTGGGAGTCGCCCGGCTGACCCGGATTCTCGGCACCAACGACGCGGAGGTAGCCGTGTTAGTAAGCGACCAATACCACGGCCGCGGTCTGGGTAAGGAGTTACTAGGCAGGTTAGTAACCGTGGGCGCCGACGAGAGACTCACCACGCTGAAAGCGGACATCCTCCCCGACAACCGCGACGTGATGCGCATCTGCGAGAAGCTGGGCTTTACCTTGCGCCACTCTATCGAGGATGAAGTCGTAAAAGCCGAATACCGCTACTGACAGTGGGGCCGGGCTTCGGCCCAATGTCACTTACCTGCCTCCTTCAGGGTCGTCGATGCGTCTGCATAAATAGTGGGGCAGGCTCCTGGCCTGCGACCTGGCCTGCGCGGGTCCCCTGGACCCGATTCTTGCTCCAAAGCAGAAGATGGCGGCCTGGGAGGCCGCCGCAGGCCTAGGGCCTGCCCCACTATTTATCCAGGCCCGTCGATGACTCTAAACTAAGCTAGAGGGGAAGCTCCCGAGGGTTAAATGAGAAAGCTGTTAGCACTGAACCGCGGCGAAATCGCCATCCGCATCCTGCGGGCCGCCAACGAACTAGGCATCCGCACAGTCGCCATCTATTCGCAAGAAGACCGGCTGGCCCTGCACCGCTTCAAGGCCGATGAAGCCTATCTGATTGGCGCGCGCAAGGGCCCGGTGGAAGCCTACCTGGATGTGGAAGGCATCGTGGCGCTGGCGCGGGAAAAGGGCGTGGACGCGATCCATCCGGGCTACGGTTTTCTCTCGGAGAATCCGGCGCTGCCGCGCGCCTGCCAGCGGGCGGGCATCGCATTCATCGGACCGAGCGCGGAACTGCTGGAATTGCTCGGCGACAAGCGCGCCGCGCGGCAGCTTGCGCAGCGCGCCGGCATTCCCACAGTTCCGGGCACGGACGATCCCATCACCGACCCACGCCAGGCGGAGCGCGCCGCCCGCCAGATCGGCTTTCCGCTGATCGTGAAAGCGGCCTTCGGCGGCGGCGGACGCGGCATGCGCGTGGTGCGCAGCGCGGCGGAGTTCAGCGAGCGGCTCAGCGAGGCGCGGCGCGAGGCCGGCGCGGCATTCGGCAACGACGCGGTGTTTCTGGAGCGCTATGTGGAGCATGCGCGGCACATCGAAGTGCAGATCCTGGGCGATCGCGCGGGCAACCTGCTGCACCTTTACGAGCGCGATTGTTCGGTGCAGCGGCGGCATCAGAAAGTGGTCGAGGTGGCGCCGGCGGTGGGCCTCGACGATGCCATCCGCAACGCGCTGGCCGCGGCCGCGTTGAAACTGGCGCGCACCGCGGGCTACTACAACGCCGGAACCGTGGAGTTCCTGGTGGATGCGGATTCGGGCGAGTGGTATTTCATCGAGGTGAATCCACGCATCCAGGTGGAGCATACCGTCACCGAGATGGTGACCGGCATCGACCTGGTGCGCTGCCAGATCCAGGTGGCGCAAGGGCTGGAGCTGTTCGGCGCGGAGATGCAGTTGCCGCCCCAGGACCAGATTCCGCTCTACGGCTACGCGCTGCAATGCCGCATCACAACAGAAGATCCGACGAAGCAGTTCGTGCCGGATTATGGCAAGATCCACACCTACCGGTCGCCGGCGGGTTTCGGTATTCGCCTGGATGGCGGATCGGCGTACAGCGGCGCGGTGATCACGCCCTACTACGATTCGCTGTTAGTCAAGACCACCGCGTGGGGGCGCGAATTCCGGCACGCCTGCCAGCGTATGGACCGCGCGCTGCGCGAGTTTCGCGTGCGCGGCGTGAAGACCAACATCCCGTTCCTCGAAAACGTAGTGAATCACGCCGATTTCCAGGCCGGCCGGGTGACCACGGGATGGCTGGAACAAACGCCGGAATTGGTGCGCTTCGCGCCACGCAAGGACCGCGCCACCAAGCTGCTGACGTATTTAGGCGAGGTGATCGTGAACCAGAATCCCACGGTGGCGGGCAAGGCTCCGCCGGCGCGCATCGACACGCCGGCCGTTCCGCCACACGATGCCGCGGCGCTGCCCGCGGGCACTCGTCAACTGCTGGCGCGGATGGGCGCGGAGAAGTTCGCGGAGTGGACCCGCTCGCAGAAGCAGTTGCTGCTGACCGACACCACCTTCCGCGACGCGCACCAATCGCTGCTGGCCACGCGTGTGCGCAGCTACGACATGCTGCGCATCGCCAACTTCGTGGCTCATCGCCTGCACAATCTCTACAGCCTGGAGATGTGGGGCGGCGCGACCTTCGACGTGGCCATGCGGTTCTTGCACGAAGACCCATGGCTGCGCCTGCGGCAATTGCGTGAAGCGATTCCCAACATCTGCTTCCAAATGCTGCTGCGCGCGTCCAACGCGGTGGGCTACACGGCCTATCCGGACAACGCGGTGGAGCGGTTCATTCAGGAGGCGGCGGGGCAGGGAATCGACATCTTCCGCATCTTCGACTCGCTGAACTGGCTGCCGAACATGAAGGGCTCCATGGA
>Ga0302326_10015256_pt1 | contig 16179 bp, 8 predicted proteins | sample Palsa_T0_3_FD_202264 | JGI IMG/M metagenome (GOLD analysis project Ga0302326, IMG submission 202264) | Peat permafrost microbial communities from Stordalen Mire near Abisko, Sweden - Palsa_T0_3 | ecosystem: Environmental > Terrestrial > Soil > Palsa > Peat permafrost | place: Sweden: Abisko... | reverse complement strand
GAGCGCGACGCCGGTGACGTTCCCAGTGCAATCTTCGGCCGAAGCCACCGGACCCGACGCCAACACCTCGCCTGCGCCCTGCGGTACCATTCCTTCCACCGCCGAGGCGTATTCGTTCAACATCACCGTGATCCCGGTGGCGGGTACGGCCAACTATGTCACGTTGTGGCCTACCGGCTCGCCGCAACCTGTGGTCTCGACTCTAAATGCTACGCAAGGCGTGATCGTGGCCAACGCGGCGATTATCGCGGCAGGCACTTCTGGCAGCGTGAACCTATACAACTCGGGACCGGCGGCTATTAATGTCGTCATTGACATGAACGGGTACTTCGCCCCTGGGACGGCTGGTCCCATAGCTTTTGCTGATTTTTTTGCGCTAATGCCTCCTGACAACGTCGCTACAATTGCGCCCGGTACGGACGTCGCGTTCCCGCTGAGTGGCCCCACGGGGGGAAGCTCCATCACCCGGGTCAGTACGTCTTCCTTTAACCTGGCTGCTATCGGCACCTATCAGATCCTGTTTCAAGTGAGCGTAAACGAAGGGGCGCAACTGACCCTGACGCTCAATGGAGTCGGCCTACCTGATACGGTGGCTGGACGCGCAACCGGTACCAGTCAGATTGTCGGGATTGCCCTTATAACTACCACCGCCGTTAATTCGGTGCTCACCGTTCGTAATCCCTCGGGTAATTCCACTGCGATTACGATTACACCAATAGCGGGCGGAACACTTCCCGTCTCAGCACATCTCGCGATCACGCAAATTCAATGATCAATCATGCCCCGGCGCTCTTTTCCCTGTCGCTAGGCGGTTTCTCCTCCGCTCGCACGATCACGATGGTAAATTTCGCAACCAATGCCGAAATCGCGCCGAGCGCAGCCAAGACCGGCGCCAGGACCGCGCCGACCGCGGCCACCGTGACAGGGATCTCGACGAACGTGTTGCCGTGCTCATCCCGGACGATGATCCGGCGCACGTTGCCTTCGTGAACCAGGGACTTGACCTTATCCACCAGATCGCGTCCCAGCACCTGTACTTCTTCAATAAAGTCCTCTAATGCCATATGTCCCCCATTTAGCCTACGCGAACGGCGATGGGTTCGTTCACGGCAATGGATTGGTTCTCAACGTTGCCACAGGATTCGAGGGGATTCCAGCGGAACCGCAACTCCTGGGTGCTGGGGGATCGCTCGCGCCGTGTAATCCTTCGCTGGACGAGCGCTGGGCACGGTGGCGCGATGGACGCACCCGCGCGATGCATCCGACGGCTGTCCATCGCACTTCATTTCCACCCGCACCGGATCGCCGCCGTTGACCCCGTCCGCGAAAAGCTCCACTCGCACCGCCTTCGGGTCGAGATCGTTCAGGAAGATTTCGACTTCAAACACGTGCTGGTCCGCGTTGCTTTCCACCCTCAAATTACCGAAGCGCAGCGAACCCCAGGTCCGATTCACCGCGCGCTGCCAATCGGCCACTTGTTTGCCTACCGCGCCCTTGTCCGCCGCGCGTTCGCGGTAGGCGGCAGCAGCCGGAAGATAGTGTTGCTCCGCGTATTCGCCCACCGCGCGGCTAGCCGAAAAGCGTGGCGTTAGCTGCGCCATGCTTTCCCGCATGCGATGGAGCCAGGCGGTCGGAATGCCGTGCTCGTTCCGGTTGTAAAACTCGGGGATCACCTCCCGCTCCAGCAAGTCGTAGAGCGCGCCGGCTTCCACCGCGTCCCAAGCTGGATCGTCGCCATGTTCCTGGCCGTCTCCCAACGCCCACCCGACCTCGGGCGTATAGGCTTCCACCCACCAGCCATCCAACTCGGATACGTTGATGCCGCCATTCACCAGCACCTTCATTCCGCTGGTCCCGCAAGCTTCCCAGGGACGCCGCGGCGTATTGATCCAGACGTCCACGCCTTGCACCAGCTCCTCGGTCATCAGCATGTCATAGTCACTGAGAAAGATCACATGGGGGCGGACCTCCGGCTGCCGGATGAAATGAATCCATTGCTGAATCAGAGCTTGTCCCGCCCGGTCCGCCGGGTGCGCCTTTCCGGCGATGATGAGTTGTACCGGACGCTCTGGATTGCTCAACAGACGAAGCAGCCGCGCCGGGTCGGTCAGGAGCAGATTCGGCCGCTTATAGGTTGCGAAGCGCCGCGCAAAACCGAGCGTCAGGGCGTTGGGATCGAAAAGATGCTTCGCATTTTCCACCGCTTCGGGAGTCGCGCCCCGGACGGCCAGTTGCTTGGATAGCCGTTCGCGAGCGTATTCAACCAGTGCCTTGCTCATGGCATTACGGAATTGCCAGAGACTGGTGTCGGAGACGCGTCGAATGTCCTGGTCCAGGCCTTCCGCCGTCCCCAGCCAGCGGTCCTTTCCGCCGGCTTCGGTCCACAGGGCATCGGCGGCCGCTGAGTCCCAGGTGGGCATATGAACTCCATTGGTGACGTGTCCAACAGGGACCTCATCTTCCGGCCAGCGCGGGAACAGAGGCAGAAAGATGTGGCGGCTCACTTTGCCATGCAGCCTGCTCACACCATTGACCTGACCGCTGCCGCGAATCGCCAGGTACGCCATATTGAAGGGCTCCGACGAATCGCCCAGATTTTGGCGGCCAAGAGCCAGCAAGTCATCGAGCGTGATACCAAGCCGCTGGGCGTATCTGCCGAGGTATTGCTCGATCAGGGCTGGCGCGAAAAGATCGAAGCCGGCGGCTACGGCGGTGTGGGTAGTGAATAGATTGCCGACACGAGTGGCGGCAAGCGCCACTTCGAAAGGCTGCGCGTTGTCTTCCATGAAGTTGCGAGCGCGCTCCAGCACCGCGAAGGCCGCATGCCCTTCGTTCAGGTGGCAAACCTCCGGCTGGATGCCGAGCGCGCGCAGCAGCCGCCATCCGCCGATCCCGAGCAGCAATTCCTGCTTGAGGCGCAGCTCCGGGCCGCCGCCATAGAGCTCGCTGGTAATCCCGCGATGAGCCGGATAGTTCGCAGCGTCATTGCTGTCTAGCAGGTATAGCTTCACGCGGCCAACCTGGACCTCCCAGGCGCGAACCCATACCGAGTAACCGGGTAAGGCGATCTCGAGGCGCAGCCACTCGCCATTGGGTTGACGAAGCGGCGTAATCGGCAATTGTCCGGGATCGTTGTACGGGTAGAGGGCCTGTTGCGCTCCCTCTCGATCGATCACCTGGCGGAAATATCCTTGTTGATAGAGCAGTCCCACGCCTACCACCGGCACGCCCAGATCACTGGCGGCTTTCAGCTGGTCGCCGGCAACATTCCCAAGGCCGCCAGAGTAAATGGGCAGCGCTTCGCTCAGCATAAACTCCATGCTGAAATAGGCGGCGCATGTGAGAGGAGCCTGCGCATGATTCTTTTGAAACCATGCGGGCGCGTTCGCCGCTTGCCGGCAGGATTCGCTGAGCCCGTCGACTTTCTTGCGGAAGATTGGATCGCCTAGCGCGCGCTCGATCTGGTCGCGCGAGACGGTCTGTAGCACCACCCAGGGATTATGCGTGCTGTCCCACAACCGCGGATCAAGTTTCCGCCACACTTCGTCGGTGGCGTGATTCCAGGACCAGCGCAAATCCAGGGCGAGTGCCGCCAGGGAATCGAATCCCTGGATGTCGGTGGGTTGCTTGCTCATGGAGCAAGTTTACCGCGGGCGAGCTCATCCACTGTCGCGGAGGGACTCAGTCCTGTCGACGGAGCATCGGAGCATCGGGCGACATCGAGCCGGCTTCCCTCACTCGATGGGCGCGAGCCGGCTCATCGACACCGATCCGTCTGGTTTTAGAGAACACCGGCCATTTGGTGGTGCAAATGAAAGCGCTGCCGTCCTCGGTAAGCCGCAGGAAAACCTGTTTTTCGAAGAGACTCCTGACTGTCATGATTGTCACCTCCAGTGACATATCCGTTCGCACTAGCATCGGTGAGCAATTGCGTTTCCACATGCGATTCGTCCGGCGACAGGGTGCGAAAACTATCGACCATCGTCGCAGCCCTCCTGCTGGGTACACTCGCGGTTCAAGCCCAGCCGCCCGATGCCAAGGGCGGTGGCAATGGTATCGGCAAGGGTGGTGGGTATGCCAGTGTCAAAGGGGTGTGGGCACAGTGATTGCGGAGCGGCCGGGCGCGCACGGTCCGAGGCCGGCAAAGGCCCCGGAACGCCGCGCTGAAGCTGTTTCAGCGAAGTGGCTGGGGCACGGTTGGCAGCAATGTCTCCAAGGCCGTGAGGCGATCCTCCAGTTCTCGGTTCTGCTCGAACTGCTGCCGAATTTGGTCGGCTTGCTTCTCGAGCTCGTTCAGCAGCATGGGAGCGAGCATTTGATACTTTACCGTCAATACCTGCCCGTCCTTGCCATAGGCCACCATTTCAGGATAGACCTTGGCCACATCTTCGGCGATCAGGCCGTATTGCAGCAGATGGGATCCGTCGTCATACTCGGGTTTATAGAAATAGTTCACCGGACGCAACTGCAGCAGCTTGCTGCTGTTTTCCCCCATGTCGATAATCTGTTCCTTGAAGCGGCTGGAGGAAACCAAGGAGCCTATTTGGCCGTTCGAGTTGACGTACAACTCGGTCCCGCCCGCGACGGGGGTCCCGTACACGCCGGCTACGAAGAACGAAGTCGCCGTGTCGTCTCCGATTCGAATGGTGCCGCTACCGTCCCCGGACGCACCCACGTTGCCGATGTAGATGGTGTTGTTGCTGGCAAGCGGCCCGCTGCTTCCCGCGCCATTTCCCACGGCAATGTTGCTGCTCCCGGTGGTGTTTGCCGACAGCGCGCCGGCGCCGAGGGCCGTGTTGTAGGGCCCGGTGCTGGACTGCATTGCGGTATAGCCGACGGCCGTGTTGCCGCTATTGCCGCTGTTGGCGGTCAGCGCGCTGGAGCCGACGGCCGTGTTGCCGAACCCATTGGTGTTGGCCTGCAGCGCCGCGTAACCGCTGGCGGTGTTGGAGCCCCCGGTATTGAGCTGCAGCGCCTGGTAACCGATGGCAGTATTGCCACTCGTGGTGGTAGTGAGGTTCAGCGCCAGGTAGCCGTTTGCCGTATTGCCGGCCCCGCTGGAGTTGTTCTGCAGCGCCTGGTAGCCGGTGGCCGTGTTGCCGCTTACGGTGTTTAGCTCCAGCGCCTCGAAACCGATGGCTGTGTTGTCGCTCCCGGCGGTGTTGGTGTATAGAGCGTTTTGACCCTCAGCCGTGTTGAAGCTACCGGACGTATTGAACTCCATCACGTATAGACCGCTGGCCGTGTTGGAGACCCCGCAGGCGTTGCTCACCAGCGCTCCATAACCCGTGGCAGTGTTATTGCTGCCGCTGGTGTTGCTGAGCAGCGCCTTGTCGCCGGTGGCAGTGTTGAAGCTGCCGCCCTGGTTGCTCGTCAGCGCGTCGAAGCCGGTGGCCGTGTTGTAGCTCCCGACGGTGTTCTGGCTCAGCGCGGCGGCTCCGGTGGCCGTGTTGTTGGATCCGCCGTTGACCGCCAGCGCTCCGGCGCCGATGGCGGTATTGTTGTTCAGATCGGTGGGCGAGGCGAAGTAACCGTTCAGATCGATGATCACATCCACGATCGCCGGGCCGGAGGTATAGAGGTTTATCGAGCCCTTTTCGCTTGCTGCAACAATGGCAGCATTGGCGACGACTAGACCTTGCGTGTCGTTTACGGTCGAGACCACGGGCTGTTCCGTGTCGGTGGCCCAGAGCGTGACATAGTTGTCCACGGCACCCAAATGCGGGATCACGGTGAGATTCAGCGAGTAGGCCTCGGCGATCGAAGGGATTACACCACAGGGAGCGGGCTCGGTATTGGCGTCGGGTCCGGTGGCTTCGGCCGAAGACTGCACGGGGAAAACCGTGGTTGAGTTGGGACCCAGGGACGGTCCGTTAAAAGGGGTGATCCCCCCCTCAAACCTAGCGGACGCGCCCCGCGTGTCCACCAATCGGCAAGGGGTGATCGCCACGAAAGTGAGAAAAGTGGGTTCTGCCACCGGGTCAGGGCCCTGCGGCAGTAGCGTCCCCCGCGCTTTGCTCTCCGCGTGGTTGGGTTGCCAGTACAAAGGGCTCGCCCAGTTTTTCAGCGGAACTACAGTGTCCTGCGCCCGCTGCGCGGCTAACATCATGGGAAGAAGAGCCAGCACGGAAACGGCTCGGCTCGTGTATTTCGGATAAATCACTTGAGTTGCTCCTTTGGCTCGCTTATCGGACCGCGTCGAAAAAACTTTTCTAAATTTTTTACAAAGTGGATCGGACCGGGAGGCCCGTTTCCAGGGCGGGAAGGCGCCCGCCTTGCTATCCTGATAGTTTGTGCACCGAATTCTGATTTCGCTCGTCACCACTCCCCTCGTCACCCTGGCCTGGGGGATTCCGCTCTCCGCCGCCACTGCTCCCTCGCTGCTGGACATTCTGAGCGATGAACTGCAACGCAACTTCGGCGTGCTCAAAGAAAAGGCCGACCCGCCTCCTTATTACATGGACTACACGGTCACCGACGAGGAGAGCCAGTCGGTATCGGCCAGCATGGGCACCATCGAATCGCAACACAACAACCGCTTGCGGTTTCTGGATGTAACGCTGCGGGTGGGCTCCCTGCAACTGGACAACTATCATCAGGTGAATGGCCAGCGCGGGCGATTCACCCGCGGCGAGGTTCTGCCGCTCGACAATGTGCCGGACGCCATCCGGCGCAAAGTGTGGCTGGACACGGACCGGACGTACAAGCTGGCCGCGCGGCGCTTGATCGAGATCAAATCCAATCAGGAGACCAAGGTCAAGGACGCCGACAACTCGGCCGATTTTTCGAGCGAGCCGCCCTCGGTGTATCAGGAGCCGCCGCCGGCGCTTGGCACGCTGGATGCCGAGTGGGTGAAGCGCGTGCGAAAGTGGTCGGCCGACCTGGCCAACTCTCGCGACGTGCTGTACTCGAACGTAAATCTGTCCCTGGAGCGAGTCGCCAAGTACATGGTCAGCACGGAGGGCACGCGGCTGCTGCATGGGCGCGATTTCGTGGGCCTCTCTATCGTGGCGCGCGGCAAAGCCACCGACGGCATGGACCTGGTGGATCTGGAGGATTTTCAAGCTGCCGATCTCGCGCACCTGCCTTCGGAGGCGGTGATCGACGCCGCGGCTACCCGCGTAGGCCAGAATTTATCCAAGCTGGTGCAGGCGCCGGCGGTGGAACCATTCGTCGGCCCGGCGATCCTTTCCGGACGGGCGGCGGCCGTGTTCTTCCACGAGATTTTTGGCCATCGCATCGAAGGTCACCGGCAGAAGGACGAAGGCGAGGGGCAAACGTTCACCAAGTCGGTGGGCGCCCCGGTTCTTCCCAGCTTCCTTTCGGTTTTGTTCGATCCGACGCGCAAAACGCTGGGCGGCGTGGATCTGAACGGCTACTACACGTACGACGATGAAGGCGTGAAGGCCCGGCCAGTGACGGTGGTCGAGAACGGAGTGCTGAAGACGTTCCTGATGTCGCGCTCGCCCATCCAGGGCGTGGACCATTCCAACGGGCATGGGCGCCGGCAGCCCGGATTGGAAGTGGTCTCGCGGCAATCCAATCTAATTGTGGAATCGGCTAAGCAGGTTTCAGAGCAAGCGTTGCGCGCGATGCTGGTGGCCGAGATCAAGCGGCAGAACAAGCCCTACGGACTGCTGTTCGACGAAGTAACGGGCGGCTACACCACCACCCAGCGCCGCGGCTTGCAAGCCTTCACGGTGATGCCGCTGATTGTGTATCGCGTCTATGCGGACGGCCGTCCGGACCAGCTGGTGCGCGGTGTGGACATCGTTGGCACGCCGCTGGCCAGTTTCTCGAAGATCCTGGCGACGTCGGACACGCCGCAAGTCTTCAACGGCTATTGCGGCGCCGAATCGGGACAAGTTCCGGTGTCCGCCATTTCGCCGTCGGTTTTGGTTTCCGAAATTGAGATTCAGAAGAAACAGCACTCCCAGGATCGGCCGCCGTTCCTGGGCCGCCCCGTGGACCTGGGAGGTTCCCAGTGAGGCGGCTGGTTCCATTTGTTCTTCTCTCCGCAATTTCTCTAGGCGCGCAAGCTCCGGCAAGTCAACCCAACGACTCCCTGCTGCGGGCCATGCAGGACGAGTTAAAGCGCTCCGACGAACTGTCCCATCTGGGACTGGTGGCGCCGTATCTCATCGAGTACCGTACCGAAGACACCGTCAGCCATGGAATTGGAGCGAGCTTGGGCGCGCTCGTCGATTCCGTCGACAGCGTCTATCGCGTTCCCAGCGTGCGAGTGCGCGTTGGAGACTACACTTTCGACAACACCAACCACATTTTTTCGGAAGCTTATGGCGGCCGGCGCTACGATCCGGACCGTCTTTCGCTCGACGACAACTATCTGGCGTTCCGCGAGGTCTATTGGCTGGCCACGGATCGCGCGTTCAAAACCGCCGAGGACGCTATTGCGCGTAAGCGCTCGTCGCTGAAGAACGTGAGCCTTCCCGACGCGCTTCCGGATTTCTCCAAAGCTCCCCCGGCGCGCTTGATTTTGCCGATCGTGCGAAAACCGGTCGACCTGGAGGCTTGGAAGAAGGAAGTCATCCAGCTCTCGGCGTTGTTCGGCGCGTACCCTCAGGTGCTCTCTTCGGGAGTGGAGCTGCAGACCTCGCAATCCACCAACTACGTGCTGAACTCCGAAGGAACGGTCTTGCGCCTTCCAGAGGATGTGGCCTACGTTCACGTGACGGCGCGCGGCTTGGCGGCGGATGGCACGGAGGTGCACGACGCCCGGACTTTTCACGCCTTCGAAGCGGATGAGCTGCCGGGGCAAGAGGAATTGGCGCGTGCTTCCAAGGAGATCGCCGGACATGTGGTCGCGTTGAGCCAGGCGCCGGCCGGCGAAGCCTATGACGGCCCGGTTCTGTTTGAGGCTCCCGCGGCGGCGCAGCTTTTTGAACAGTTGCTGGGAGACAATCTCAAACTGACGCGCAAGCCGATCGCGGATCCAGGGCGGGTTCCTCCGATGATCGCGAGCGAGCTCGAAAATCGCGTCGGATCGCACATTCTGCCGGATTGGATGGATGTGGTAGACGATTCCACGCAAGTAAAGTTTGCCGGCCACACCCTACTGGGGCATTACCTGTACGACGTAGAGGGTGTCGCGCCTCAGCCAGTGACGTTGGTGGAGAAGGGCGTGCTGAAGACCTTCCTGCTCACTCGCACGCCGGTCTTCAAGGATTTTCCCGGGTCCAACGGGCACGCGCGCTTCACTGGATCGTTCGGCGATCAGGCGCCGGGTTTCGGCAATCTGTTTATTCGCGCATCCCAGACCACGCCGGCGGGCGGCATGAAACAGAAGCTGATGGATATGTGCAAGGAGAGAAACAAGCCGTTCGGGATTTTGATTCGCAAGCTGGACTCTCCCGGCTCAGCGTCCGGCCCGCACGCCGTCGCCTCGCCGCTTTTGGCTTACCGGGTGTATCCGGACGGGCGCGAGGAACTGGTTCGAAGCCTGCAATTTCACGGCGTCTCGACGCGCTCCTTTAAGGATATCGTCTCGGCTTCGGACGAGAATTACGTTCTGGATTTGATCGACACCAATCCAAGGGGCACATTCATGACGACGGCTTCGGTGATCGCTCCCGCGGTGATATTCGAGGAGCTGGAACTGACGCCGGTTCAGGAAGAGACACCCCAGCCGCCTATCGTCCCGCCTCCGGCGCTGGGAACGCAATCGGCAACCTCGGCGGCGTTGGGCAAGTAGCCATGGGTTTGCTTTCCCGTTCCATCTTTCGCGAAGTATCCAAGAGCGCGCTGTTCGGCGGCGTGCTGTTTACCTTCGTGTTGTTTCTGCAAAGAGCCGGCAAGCTGTTCGAGATTTTAGTACGGAGCTCGGCGTCGGCGCGCACGGTGATTGAGCTCTTTGCTTTGGCGGTTCCCTTCACCCTGACCTTCACGGTCCCGCTGGGGGTGCTGGTGGGCGTGCTGATCGCCCTCAGCAGGATGTCGAGCGATAACGAGATCGTCGCCATGCGCGCGTGCGGCGTTCCCAGCAGCAAAGCCATCGGGCCGGTGCTGCTGTTCGCCACGTTCGCAATGCTTCTGACCGCCACCGCGTCACTTTGGTTTACGCCCTACGCCACCTGGCAGACCTACAAGATGCTCAACCAACTGGCGGCGGCCGAGTTGACCTCCGAAGTGCAGCCGCAGGTTTTCGACGAGGGATTTCCGAATCGGATTGTCTACATCAGCGACGTGGTTCCAGGCGCCGTCACTCGCTGGCGCAACGTATTTATCGCCGACACTACCCCGCCGGAGGAACAGAAGAAGACCGATCACGATCGCGGCGACGGGCCCACGGTCACGGTGGCCGCCCACGCCACCGCGGTCCCGGATGTGGCTCGCAATCAAATCCAGCTTTCTTTGCAGGATGGCGCTACGTATGATGTGGGGAAGGATCCGGCGGATTACTACGCTACCTGGGCGACCGGCAGCGGCACCCAGGTCCTGGAAGCCACCAAGCCCAGCGATATTCACGCCAAGGAATACACGGAAATCGATACGATTCCGCTGTATCGTCTGGCCTATCGCAATAAAAAGCTGGATCGCGAATGCGTGCTGCAAGCCCGCATCGAACTGCACCGGCGGCTGGCACTGCCCCCGGCCTGTTTCCTGCTGGCTCTGATGGGAATTCCGCTGGGAATTTCCTCGCGCAAGGGAGGAAAATCGGGCGCTTTTGTTCTCACGGTAGCGCTGGCGTTCATCTATTGGATGGGACTCATCGCGGCCCAGGGTCTAGCCAAGCAGCGAGCGCTTCCGGTGGGAATCGCGATGTGGATGCCCAACGCCATCTTCGCGGTGGTTGGCGTATTCCTGCTGACGCGCATGGAGCGCCCCGGCGACCGGGACTTGATCGCGGTGTTGAGCGGCTGGTTTGGCGCTGCCTGGAGCGGCCTGCGGAGAAAGTTGCCCGTAGCCGCTGCGCAGTTGCGTTCGCGCCGCCGCGCTTGGCGCCTGGCTTTGTTTCCACAAGTCTTGGACAGCTACGTTCTGAAAAGCTTCCTGTTCTGGTTCGTGCTGCTGTTGATCGGCTTCGTGCTCATGACGCACGTTTACACCTTCTTCGATTTGTTGAGCGACATCGTCAAGAACCACATTGCCATGTTCCGCGTCTTCACCTATCTGTTCTTCCTGACGCCCCAGCTCATCTTCGATTCGGCGCCGATCAGCGTGCTGGTGGCCGTACTGATCACTTTCGGCGTTCTCACCAAGCACAACGAGATCACAGCCATGAAAGCCAGCGGCGTCAGTCTCTACCGCCTGGCCGTGCCGGTGCTGGCCGGGGCGCTGTTGATGAGCGGCGCCTTGTTTGCTTTCGCCTACTACTACGTGCCGGACGCCAATCGCAGACAGGATGCCATCCGCAAGGAGATCAAGGGCAAGCCCGTCCAGACCTATCTGCGTCCGGATCGGCATTGGGTCTTCGACCCGGGACCGAACAACGATCCGCGCGTGTTCTATTTCAAGTACATCGACGGGGGGCAGAAGGTGATGCAAGGACCGCCCGGCGACAACACTTCCGTGCAGGTCTTCGAGCTGGATCCGTCGAATTTCCGCATTCATAAGCACATCTCGGCGGAGAAAGCGCGCTGGGAGCCGACGCTGAGCAGATGGATTTTCGAGAACGGATGGAGCCGCCAGGATCCCGGTGGGCGCCGCGAGCAGTTCAAGAATTTCGCGGGCCAGGCCACCACGTTTGAGGAGATCAACGAGCGTCCGGATTACTTCCTGCAGGAGGTTCTCCAGGATCAGCAGATGAATTACCGGCAGCTGGCGGCCTACATTCGCGATTTGAAGCGCAGCGGCATCGATACCATTACTCTGCAGGTGAGTTTCTACCGCAAGTTCGCGCTGCCGCTGTTCGCGCTGGTGATGGCGCTGATCTCGGTGCCGTTCGCGTTCCTGGCCGGAAATCGGGGCGCGATGGCGGGCGTCGGCGTGAGCTTCGCGATTGCGATAGCCTACTGGGCGATTGGCCGGCTGTTCGAGCAACTCGGCGACGTGAACCTGCTGCCGGCGGCCATCGCGGCCTGGTCGCCGGACGTGCTGTTTGCGATGTTCGGGATGTATTTCTTCACGCGCATGCGGACGTAAGCGCCGGGATCTACTGCCTCTGCCCCAACGCCTTTTCCAGATCGTCCGCGGCTTTCCCGATCGCCGCCGCGACATTTTCCAGCACCTGACCAACCACTGGAACCTGGGCATCGGCTTCCTTCCATTTTTCCTGGTCCATGTATTCTCGAACGGCCGCAATCGGCTTGGCTCCGTAACCTGTATATGCGCCAGGGGCGTAAACCTGATGTTTGAACCAGGGACGTTCCGGCAAGCCTTTCTCGCTTAAGAACGCTCTCTGAATCTGCATCAGATCCGCGTTCAGCGTGGCGGCGGTTTCGGCCGGCAAATCGATCCCGCCGGTCTGCCACTTGGAAAACGCTGCCTGATAACGTTCCGCGCTTTTCTTGATCGCCTCCACGCCATTCAGCAGCGGAGCGAAGTTCATGAACGGAGGCACCTGCTTGGCCGGAGGGGGAACGGAGGTCTTACGCGGATCGGCCGTGGCTGTGAACACGCCTTCCTGTAGCTCCAGATTGCGCTCGGTGATTTCCTCGCGCTTGTCTTTGAGCAGCTTCTCCAGGTCGTTCACATACCGTCCGATAGTTTCCGCCTCTGCGTTGTACTCGTAGGGAATCAACTCGGCATCCGCCAATCGCATAACCGCGCCGCCGCCGGTCTCGGCCAACGCGCGGCCGTAGGAGAAATCGGTGTCCTCAAACCTGGTGTACCAGGCGAAATCGTCATAGATGGAATGGTAGGCGTCGCCATCGTCCTCTCCGCCGTAACCGATGTTCAGAGCGGAGACGCCCGCAAAATCCAAAAACGCCGTGTAATCGGAGCCATCCCCTAGCGCACCGATGCGCAGATCGCTGCTTTTTCTGATCTCGCCCCGTTCCTCGGCATTGTGCGCTTCGGAAATTTGCGACAGACGCCGCCGTTGTTGCACCGTGATATGCTTCTCCGGATCCTGGATGCCACTGGCTACATCGTTGATCAAGTGTTGTAAGTCGTGCGAGCCCCGGGCGTAGAAATAGCCTCTCCCATTGGTATCGGAATTGATGTAAGCAACGGCGTGCTTCTGCAGTTCGTCGCGGTGGGTTTCCACCCACTCTGTGGAGCCCAGCAACCCCGGCTCCTCGCCATCCCAAGCACAGAAGATGATGGTGCGCCCGGGATTCCAGCCTTGCTTATGGAGCGCGCCGAGCACGCGAGCTTCTTCCAGGACCGCGACCATCCCCGAAATCGGGTCCTCAGCGCCATTGACCCAGGCATCGTAGTGGTTTCCACGGATCACCCACTCGTCGGGCGCAGCCGACCCGCGCAGGGTGGCGATCACGTCGTTCACGGGCTTCAAGTCCCAGTTCGAAGCCACCTTCAGATGAACCTTGGCGGGACCGGGGCCAAGGTGATAGGTGATCGGCAAGGCTCCCCGCCACGCCACCGGCGCAACCGATCCCTGCAGCGCCGAGAGCAGCGGCAGTGCATCGCCCGAAGAAATCGGCAACACAGGAATCTTGGTGATGACTTTCGCATCCTTGATATCCAGCCGCTTGGCGTCGGCAGTAGCGCCAACTCCTGGAGTTAACGGATCGCCGGGATAATCGGTATCCGTCACGGCGCCGCGTTGCACGCCTCCGCTCGGCCGCCATCCACCCTTGGGATATTCGTCGCCATTGAAGAAGCCATCGTCCTTGGGATCGGAGTAGATGATGCAACCGATGGCCTCATGCTCGGCCGCGACTTTGGGCTTAATGCCGCGCCAGCCGCCGCCGTATCGAGCGATCACGATCGCGCCCTTCACCGAGATTCCAAGCCGGTCCAGTTCTTCATAATCCTCGCGGTTGCCGTAGTTCACATAGACCAGCGGTGCGGTGACATCCCCGTCGATGGAGTACGCGTTATAGGTGGGCAACTGTTCGCCAGTTTGACTGGAGGTGGGATCTCCCGGGACGGCAGGCTCCTCCAGCTTGGCTCGGAACTTCGCCGGCTCGATCATCTCGAGAATGCGCTCTTTAGGTGTGGGGAAAAGCACCTGGAAAGTTTCGACGTGGGCGTCATATCCCCATTCTTTGAACTTAGAGAGCATCCAATCCGCATCCCGCCGGTTGTAGGAAGAACCCACAAAGTGCGGATGCGCGCTAAGCAGCTGCATGTTCTGACGCAGGTTCTCCGGCACGATGGCGGCCTGGAGCTTTGTCTCCCAATCGCGTTCGATCTTGGAGGATTCCGATGAGTAGCCGGCAAGACGGGGAGCCGCGCCCGGCGCGGATTGCGCAAAGGTGGGTTGAGCAAGGCTCAGAATTGCGAGAGAGGCGACCAAAGAGCGCAGTGAAAGCAAAAAACCTCCGCGATGTCCCAGTCTACAATGGCCGGAACATTTGCGGAGATAGACGCCACTCCCTTGCGGTCGTGGTTCAGACAGTTACTGCGGTTGCTTGGCCGATGTCCCGATGGGCGTGCCGATGATATCGCCTGAAACCACCATTTCCACGCGCCGGTTCTTTTGACGGCCGGCGGCATTGTCGTTGGACGCCACCGGATTGTCCTTGCCGAAGCCCTTGGCGGAAATATTGTCGGGCGAGATGCCCTCGCCGATCAGGTAGCTGCGCACGCCGCCGGCGCGCTGATCGGAAAGCTTCAGATTGTATTCCTCGGTTCCGATGCTGTCGGTGTAGCCGTCCACTTCCAGCGTCAGTCCGGGATGCGAGAGGATGATACCCGAGATCTTCGCGAGCTTTTCGCGCGCGGCTGGCCGCAGGGTGGATTTGTTGAAGTCGAACAAGACGTCCGACATGTTCACGATCAGGCCTCGCGTGGTATCGCGCGTATCCAGGATCAGGTTGAATTGCTGCAGCAGCTGTTGGCGAAGCTGCTGCTGGGCCTGTTCGGCTTGGGCACGCAAGCGGTCGGCTTCCTGGGCTTTTTGCTCGGCCTGCTGGGCCTGTAGCCGGGCTTGATCGGCGAGCTGTTGCTGTTCCTGCGCCGACAGCTTGGCCTGTTGAGCCTGCAGTTGCGCGGCTTGCTCCTGCGCACGCGCGGCTTCGGCGGCGGCTCGGTCTTCGGCTGCTTTTCGTGCCTCTTCGGCTGCCTGGCGGGCCGATTCGGCAGCCTGCGCGTCCGCGATGGCTTTTTGGCGTGCGGCTTCATCCGCTGCCGCTCGAGCGGCCGCTTCGCGATCCGCGGCTGCCTGTTTCTCGCGTGTGATGCGCTCGTCTTCCTGCCGCTTCAGCGACAACAACCGGGCCGTCTCGGCATTCTGCACCGCCTCGCGCGAGGTCATGATCACCGGCTTGGAGCCCGCTTTGCGTGCCTGGTAGGCCTCGGCCTGCCGCAGCAAATTGTCCGCGCTGGCATAGGTGTCCGCGGCATATTGGTCCGCATTGGCCACTTGCGCGATCTGGACGGCGTTCTGCGCCTCCAGCAGTTCCAGCGGCACGCTCTTGTCGGTCTTCACGGCGTGAAATCGTCCCGGCGTTCCCGTCATTACGTAGGTGCCGCGCTGCAGCAGATCGTATTTGACGCTGGTCTGTTCGATTTTGCCGAGGGTGTCTTGGCGAACGACGTTCTCCATCACCACCACGTCGCTCGGTTGCGAAACGCCAAAGTACGGCTCCGCTGTCACGATGAGCGCGAAGGCCTGCAAGTCCGTGGTGACGTCCAGGTGCGAGTTCCCGCCATCCAGAACCACTTCGCCCAAATTCTTGGATCGCCCTTCCGGAGTGATGGCCCATAGAACATAGGTCAGAAACTCGGGGCCGTATTGAGAAGCCGGCAGCAGCTTGTGCATCTCAGTCTTCACTTCGATGTAGCCTTGCCGGCTATTCACATCGGCGTGTCCGGTAGCGTCAGGCGCGAGCGGCGTGCCTTGCAAGTCCACTTTCGTCCAACCGCTGCGATGGCGGTAACTGACGGCGTTGGTTGTCCGTTCCACCACCGTGACGCGAAAAATGGGGGTTCCGCTCGGTGGGGCGGGCGGCGGCGGTGGAGGCGGCCCTTGCGCCCATACAACTCCGGGAATCAGGGTAAAGGAAATCGATAGAATCAAGCTCAGTTTGGTCATGCTGCAATCCTCCAGGCCGGCCGGGAACAATTCCAGGATTGACCTGCAAGCTGCTT
>Ga0302326_10015255_pt1 | contig 16180 bp, 10 predicted proteins | sample Palsa_T0_3_FD_202264 | JGI IMG/M metagenome (GOLD analysis project Ga0302326, IMG submission 202264) | Peat permafrost microbial communities from Stordalen Mire near Abisko, Sweden - Palsa_T0_3 | ecosystem: Environmental > Terrestrial > Soil > Palsa > Peat permafrost | place: Sweden: Abisko... | reverse complement strand
TTGCTTCCAGTATTGCGGGTACGCGTTACCGCCGGGTGCGTGAAGTGGCGATTTTGAAAACGTTAGGTGCGACCAGGAACCGCATCGCCGGCATTTTTTCCATCGAATTTTCGATTCTGGGTGCAATAGGGGGATTGGTGGGCGGAGTGCTCGCGAACTTATTCACCCGTCTATTGTGCGACAAGTTCCTTGAAACGAAGTTCGAGTTCGATTGGGTTTCGCTGCTGGTTGTCATGGCCGGGACCGCGCTGCTGGCGAACATCGCCGGATGGCTGGCCAGCGCCCGCATTTTGAACCAACGCCCGCTTGAAGTCCTGCGCGGCGAATAGGAGTCCTCACCCGCGCAGCATTACTGAGCCGCGGCCGCATGCCGTCCGACCTGCCTCGCAAATTGCTGATATGCATGGTGGCGCAGGCGGTTCCGCCTGCGTTCTTCTAGCTTCCCGGCTTATTTTAACGCCTATGCATGGACCTGCGGTCAGCCCCATGCTGATGAAAACCTCCAACTTCGCACCGCGCTAACCGAACCGCGACTGTGAAGGAGCGGTACGCTACGGCTGGCTCAACCACGTATTCCCTACGCAATGATTTAGCGCACCCTTGCCTCCCGAACCCGTTGACAGCCATAAAGCACCGAGCGATACTAGAATATCTCGTCACTCCGTGCGTGGCCACCAGGGGAGCCTCATGATCTTCAATAACAGCTTGCGTGCCATTGCTTTATCTTCATTCCTAATTCTGTCCAGTCCGGTGCTGTTCGGTCAGGCGACGGGCACCATTTCCGGCACTGTCACGGATGCCACCGGCGCGTCTGTATCCGGTGCCAAAATTACCGTGAGCGGCCAGAACACGGGCAGCGTCCGTGGGGCCGTCACTGACACCGCTGGCCATTACGTTGTGCCGCTCCTCGGCGTAACCACATACACTGTACGGGCAGAATTCACTGGTTTTCAGGCTAACGAAGTGAAGGATGTCCGCTTGCAAGTGGATGAGCAGCGCGAAGTCGACTTCACGCTGTCGCCGGCCAATGTGCAGCAAAGCGTTGAGGTCACCGCTACCGCGGTCGCCGTCCAGACCACCAACCCAACGCTCGGCCAAGTCATCAATTCGCAGCAGGTCGCCGATTTGCCGCTCAACGGCCGCGACTTCGTTCAGTTGGCCACCCTCACCCCCGGCACCACCCAGGAAACCAGTACCGGCAGCTTCTTCAATGGCGGACCCAGCAGCGAAGTCTCCGCTCGCGGTTCCTTCTCGCTGTCTGTCGGCGGTTCGCGCGCCAATTCCACCGACTGGTTGCTGGACGGCAACGACAATAACGAACTTACCGGCGGCGGCATCTCGATTCTTCCCTCCATTGATGCGATTCAGGAATTCAAGGTTCTCACGTACAATTACTCCGCCGAATGGGGCACTCGCGCTGGTCCGACCGTGCTGGTCACAACCAAAAATGGCACCAATGCCGTGCACGGCACTATTTTTGAATTCTTTAGAAATACCAAACTAGACGCACGCAGCTTTTTTGCGGCAACTACCGAGCAATTCAACCTCAATCAGTTCGGCGGCTCGGTCGGTGGACCTATCAGGAAAGACAAAACCTTCTTCTTTGCCGATATTCAAAATAAATTTCAGCGCCACGCCATCCCATTCGAAGGCTTGGTTCCAAGCGTCGCCATGCGAACCGGTGATTTCACCGACGATCCATTCGGTAATCTGCGGACTACCAATCTCACCAATCCGTACACCAACAGCACTTTTGGCTGTGGCGCCGGCGGTTCAGGTTGCAACGTCATTCCGGCGTCCGATATCAACCCGATCGGTCAAAAGCTGATCAATCTCTATCCGCTGCCAAACGCTGACAACGCGGCCTTGAATTACAACTATGTCAGCGAGCCCGTCCGCAAACTCAACGAGGGCGAATTCGATGGCCGTATAGACCACAATTTTTCCAACAATGATTACGCCTTCGCACGCTTTAGTTACGATCAAGCGACCTCTTACGTTCCCGGCGGGTCTCCCGGTTTCGCCGAGGCGAGCGCTTTCGCCAGCAACCAGGGAATTCTCAACCACGCGCGCAATGTGGCCCTTTCGGAAACGCACGTCTTCTCGCCTAACACCGTCAATCAGATCAGCGGCGGTTATAACCGGATCTTTGATTACATTACTTCGCAAGGCACTGGAAGCTGCTATGCTCGGGCCCTCGGCATTCCGGGAGCCAACTTGGGAGGAGTCAGTTGTGGACTGACCAGTTCTTTGGTGGAAGGTGGCTACTGGTCTTTGGGAGACCGCGGTTTTTCGCCCTTCCAAGGTGGCACTGACGTCTTCTCAATCTCCGATTCGTTGGATATGGTCCGTGGCAACCATGACATCAAAGTGGGTCTGGGCATTCGCGCCAATCAGATGAATGTTTTGACTGAGGCGTTTGGAGACGGCTTCTGGGTCTTTTCAGGCATCACTGGCGACGCAGCGGCCGACATCCTGCTCGGCATACCCGTTGTAGCCGAACATGATCAAACTTTTAATGGCACCACCACCGGCCGCCGTTGGAAACTTTTCCGCCCGTTCGTGCAAGACGATTGGCGAGTAACTAAGGATCTCACTCTCAACCTCGGTCTCGCTTGGGCGATCGTCACTCCTATAACAGAAGCTCACAATCGGATCGCCGACTTCAATCCTGCCAATGGGCAGTTCATCATCGCCGGCCAAGGCGGCAGTTCTTCCGCCGGCATTCAACTGGACAAGACTGCGCTTGAACCGCGCATTGGCGTGGCGTGGAAACCGTTTGGCAGCAGCAAAACAGCCATCCGCGGCGGGTACGCAATTTTCCATGATTCCTCCTGGAATCAGGGTGCGCAGGGCTTGTGGGAAAATCCTCCCTACTTTGCTCAATCATTTGGTCTGACGTCTTTCTTTGGTGGCACCTATGGCACTGTGTCGCAGGGTTTCCCCATTTATACCGCTCCCCCCCCAATAGCCGATTTCGCAGGCACAATTTACGCACAGAACCTTAATTTTAAACAGGGCCGAGTCCAGCAGTTCAATGTAAATATTGAACGTCAGTTACCGGGCGAGATCCTGTTAACCGCCGGTTACGCGGGTGCTCGCAGTTCCCATCTCCTGAGTGATGGCAATAACCTGAATGTCGGATCACCCTCGGCTTGCGGCGCAGTCTCAGGCTATACACTGGGCTGCGGATCGGGTGGCGCCGCTTTCGGTGTACCGTATACCGCCTTCCCCGGTTCCGATGTTTCAGCCATTGAAGACGTAGGCCGCGCTCATTACAATTCACTTCAGTTGAAGGCGGAAACAAAGAGTTCGCATGGTCTTTACGCCATCATAGGCTATACCTATTCGCGAGCCTACGACGACGGTCTATCCGATGGTCTTGGAACGCCCATCGGCGCTACCTATTTCCCACTACCCAAATGGCAGACCCTTGACTGGGCGCTTTCTCAGATCAACCTTAACCACAATTTCACTGCCAGTGTGATTTACGATCTGCCTTTCGGCAAGGGTAAGCGATACGGGAGTTCACTCAGTAAGCCCGCTGACATGGTTGTCGGGGGTTGGGAGTTGACTGTGATCGAAAAGGCTACTTCCGGCTTTCCCATTTTCATCCTTGACGGCATTAACAACTCCGGCGTAAATTTCCTCAATGCCAACGGATCGGCCTATAACCGTCCGAATCAAACCTGTAATCCGAATTCGGGCGGTCAATCGCTAGCTCAGTTTTTTAATGTCTCCTGTTTCTCCCAACCAGCGGCAGGCGAGCTCGGAAACGCCAACCGCGCTCCTCTTTCTGGCCCCGACTTCGTCAATACCGATTTCTCGGTTATCAAGCGCTTCCCCATTCGCGAATCATTCAAAATCGAATTCCGCGCTGAGTTCTTTAATCTCTTCAATCACGCCCAATTTGCACTTCCCGGGCCTGGTTCGGTATCGGATATTAGCCAAGCCGGCGCCGCTTCTATCAGTTCCACCGTCGGTACCCCCCGCGTCATTCAGTTCGGTCTGAAAGCGGCGTTTTGAGATTCTGCTCGCTGCTGTTGATTCTGTCGAGCCTAGTTCCGGCAGCACAATCCCGCCGGAAGATCATCATCAACGAAGACTGTTCCGGACCGGGTGGCAGCAACATGCAAACGTTGTTACTGCTGATTCAGTCTCCCGATGCAGAGGTGTTGGGTATCACGATTGTTACTGGAGATCAGTGGCTCGCTGAGGAAGCAGCTCACACTCTGCGCCTGCTCGAAATCATCGGCAGGACTGACATTCCAGTCATGCTGGGAGCCTCTGCTCCGCTCGTGCGCACCCGTGAGGAGACACTTTTATGGGAGCAGCGCTTCGGCAAGGTGGCCTATACTGGCGCTTGGGACCCACGTTGGTTCCACGAAAAGTCAGTGGTTCCTCCATTGCCCGAGGGCCAGCCTACACTCAAACCTTCCGCCGAGGATGCGATCCATTTTCTGATTCGCACCGTGCATCAATTCCCAAATCAAGTCACCATCTACGAAGGCGGACCGATGACGAACCTGGCTCTGGCCATGTCTATCGATCCACAATTCCCCCAATTGGCGGAGCAACTGGTCTTCATGGGAGGTAGCCTCAATCCCGTTAGTGACAATCCCGAGTTCGCCAACACTCCCCGCCACGAATTCAATTTATGGTTCGATCCGGAAGCCGCCCATATTGTGCTGCGCGCTCCCTGGAGAAAGATTGTCTGCACGCCGGTCGATATCTCTATTAAAGCGCGCTTTACGCCGGAAATGGTCAAACACATGGACGCGTCGGGAACCACGATTGCACGCTACATCGCCAAGTATTACAAGCCCGGCGATGGCAACGACTTCATGTGGGACGAACTCGCCGCCGCTGCCTGGCTTTACCCGTCCATCATTACCAAGAAGCAAGCTTTGTTTCTTGATGTCGATATCGACCATGGAGCCGGTTACGGCAACACCCTCACCTGGGACAAAAGCGACAAACCTGAAGTGACTCTTCAGCCTGTCGAGATTCAACTCGATCTGGACACCGGCAAGTTCTTCGATTTGTTTGACACGTTAATGACCCGGCGTAGTGCTCCGTAGCGCCACCACAAATCGCTGTATCTCACGACGCTCCCGTTCTGCGGATTCATTCGATTCCTTCGAGAGCTTGGTGTAAGCCGCCATCTCTTCCTTCGCTCTTGCGGTATCTCCTCTGAGACGGTACGCTTCAGCCAGACGATAGTGCGCTTCTGCCAGGGCAGGATCGGCCTCGAGCGCCTTCTGGTAATCCTTAATGCTGTGATTGATGATTCCGAGCTGAAGATAAGCGATGCCCAGTTGTGGATCTAAAGTCACTGCCCTGTCCAGCAACCTTCGTGCTTTAACGTAATCGTGTTGGTTGGATAAGCTGACTGCGTAATAGTAGTTCGCCAGAGCATTGTCGGGTTGCAACCTGGCAAATCGCGCCAGCCGTTCCCGATAACCTGGCGATTCGGTGATTTCCCGCGATTGGACCTTGCCTAGGAAGAAGTAGGGATTCGGGTCGTTCGGATCTACGTCCGTCGCCCTGAAAAACCACTGTGCCGCTTTCTCATAGGACCCTGCCGAATACCAGGCTGTTGCCAATCCGAGCATCATTCGCACTGACTTAGGAAATAGCCGCACACCCTTGCCAAATACCTCCGCCGCAGGCTCCGGCGCCCGATGACTGAGCAATTCGGTTCCCCAATCGAATAGGTTCATCTCACTGGGGTCTAATTCGGCCGCGCGCTGAAACTCTCGAACCGCTTCCAGCGGGTGCCCCGAACGCTCATAGCTCTCCGCCACTGTGTGATGTGGTTCAGCCAGGGACGCAGTGGACTTCGCCAGCGTTTCAGCGGACCGCAACACGGTATCCGACCCATGCCCTCCGCGATACGTGTTGTCAGCCACACCGGCAACCGTAAACGTTGGCTCGTCAAAAAACTGCGGCGGCAGCGTGAGATCAATCGTCACCTTTGGGGATTCCACCGTGAACGGTCCGTGGTCTTGGCCCTCCACCCGAAGCGTGTACGATCCGCTGGGAACAGTAAAGCGATAAACACCCTCTGGATCGGTCTCTGTCGCCAATTCTTTCTTCCCGGCAGACTCTAAGTAAACTTTGGCTGTGGGAACAGGGCGATGCTGCTCATCAAAGACCGAACCAGTGATGAGGCAGAGTGTCGTAACGGCGGTCTGCCAACCATTCATATTCGACCCAGCCTCTCAATCACCAAATCGAAGTAACGGTCCGCGTTTATCTCACGCAAGAAGAGCACGTTCGCCGCTTTTTCCGTCACGGCCCACCAATCCACCACCGTCATGCCCAGCGTGAGAGAACTGGCGCACTCCACGGTCACATTCACTCTGCGCCCCGAGAAAATGTCTGGTGCCAGCAAATAGGCGATGACTGTGGCGTCATGCAACGGCCCGCCCTCCCATCCATATTTCTGTTCATCGAAAATCTTGTTGAACTTAAGCAAATGATAGAACGCTCCGGCAACCGGAGTACCGATAGCTCTCAATCTCTCCAGCCTCGTTGAGGTGGTGAGCGCCTGATGAGTGCAGTCAAGCGGAATCATCGTAATAGGCGCACCGCATTCGAGCACTCGCTTCGCCGCCTCTGGATCTACGAAGATATTAAATTCTGCCGCTGGCGTAATATTCCCACCTTCCGAAAATGCGCCTCCCATCATCACGATCTCCCTGACGTGGCTTGCCAGCCGTGGCTCTTTGGCTAAGGCAAGAGCAATATTGGTGAGCGGCGCGAGACAGCATAACGTGACTTCACCGGGGTTGCGCTTCATCACCAGGTCGACAATAGCCTCGGGAGCGAATCCGCTGGCGAGCGGCATACTCGGCTCCGGCAACTCGTAGCCATCGAAACCCGTCCGCCCATGCACATGTTCCGCCGTAACCAGTTTGCGGACCAGCGGGGCTGATGCGCCTGCGTATACGGGCGTTTCGGTGCGCTTTGCCAGTTCGAGAGCTTTGCGGGCATTTTTAGATGTTAGCGATAGCGGAACATTTCCCGCTACTGTAGTAACAGCCAATACTTCCAGTTCTTCGGGCGATGCCAACGCCACAAGTATGGCCACGGCATCGTCGGGAGAAGGATCGGTGTCGATAATGATTTGCCGCGGCATTTCAATGCAACTGCGCCAGAGCTTGTTTCGCCTGTGCGTGGTCGGGATGTTGTGCGAGAAGAGCGAGCAACACACTACGCGCCTTTTCCGTGTCGCCTTCAATCGAGTACACTCTCGCCAGATTCAAGTAAGACTGATCGAACGCCGGCGCAACGCGCATACATTCTTCAAATTCGGCTACGGCTTCGTTCCGGCGGTGCGTCCTCAGATAGAGGACTCCCAGATTATTCAATGCCTCCGGGTACGTTGGACGGGCTTGCAAGGCTTTTTGCAGATATCGGTAAGCGGTTTCGTTATCGTCTTTCTGTGCGAAGACCATACCTAAGCTGTAATTGGCTTCCGGGTCTTGCGGTTTAATTGCCAGGGCGCGTTCCAAAGTTGTCCGTGCGTCGTCCCAACGCTTTTGCTGCCGGTAAGCGTTGCCCAGATTCTGCAGTACGATCAAGCGGTCTGGATCAATTTGAAGTGCCTTTTCGAAAAAATCGATTGCTTTGGGGGTCTCGCCTTCACGCGCGGCCAAAAGACCAAGGTTATTCCAGGCATTGGGCGTCGTTTCTGGATAGCTCGCCGTCAACTGTACCGCTCGCTCGAAATTGTCCCGGGCCTGAGTAGTTTTCTCCTGCTTCAGATAAACGCTCCCCAGTCCGTAACATGCTTCCGCGCTCGCCGGATTGTCCTTCAACGCCGATTGAAAGAACTCTCCCGCAGCTTCCATGTAACCGCGTTGAAAGAAAATCGACCCAAGGGAAAGATAGTTTCGTCCAAACTCGTATGTTGTGGAGACGCCGGGAAACGGCAATGCCCGCGCAAGCCGTTCGGCATCATTGCGCGGAATGTTCCGGATGTCCCTCTCAACTTGGTCGGGGGATACTTCTCCTTGATACACCTTCACAATTCGTCCTCGCTCGTCAGTCAGAAACGAAGTGGGTAAAGGCATGTCGCGATGCCGGTCAAAGAGATATCGAAACAATAGATTGTAGGTCGCGACTATGTCATCGGAGGGGAGGCTCGAATCCGAGAAAGATATAAGCCTTGCCTTCCCGCTCCGATCGGCCTCGGAAAAACTTGGAGCGAGAACCGGCGCCAGCAGCCATGTTTCCACTTTGGCCGGGAGCGATTCCACCACCGCGGGAGCAGTTAGGCCGTTCGTCAGCCCACTTGGCTTGAACGTTTCTATCTTAAACGGCTCTGGGCCCTCAGTCACCAAAATACGGTGGTTCGGCGGAAGATCTTTGAGGTGTTGGATCAGTCCGCTCGGCCAGCGGATGGTCGCTGACACGCTGCCCTTGGCATTGCCCAAACCGAAGAACAAATCTTTACTGTGCTGAGACAGAAATCCCGACCCCGCTTGCAGCCATTTTGTTTGCCGGCCGGCGCTCGTCTCAATCGTGACAGCAGCCCCAATCGCGTCGCGATTACTCTTCGTTCCCCGTAGACGGAACACCAACGCCGGCGGCAAATCCGAAATCGTATTCTTCAGAAATCGGACTTGCGGAGCGTTGCGGCTCTTCAATAGAATTTCCTGTCGCCCATCGCCGTCAAAATCCGCTAAAACAAAAGCGCGGCTATCTTCCGGAAAGTCGAGTCCGACAGCGCCTGAAATATCGGAGAACGTTCCGTCACCGTTGTTGGCGTAGAAAACATTCCTTTCGAACCCGCTCCATGAATAATCGGAGCGGATCAGTTCGTTGATAGCGTTCCAGCCTTGCTCGTAGTCGGCGTCGGACTTCGCGCCGTCGGGAGACTTGGCGACCACCTGCCGCCAGAAGAAACTATTCAGGTCTTTGCGATCGGCCCCTGAAATCATCCCAGTCGCGATATAGAGATCCGCCAAGCCATCATGATCGAAATCGAACGAATCGCCGGACCACGACCAGCGGCCCATCCCCACCTGTGACTCTTCGGTGGCATCGTGAAAGTTCGAATGATCGTTGCGGAAAAGCGAATTGCCCATGGCGTGCTTGCGGTACAGGGCCTTGACCTGAGTCGGCGCGTCTTTCTGAAATCCACTGTCCGCGGTGATTCGTTCACCGGCTGCCGTCCACATATTGCCAACATATAGATCTTCCAATCCATCGTTGTTGTAATCGAGCCAGCAAACACTCATGCCCGCGCCCACGTCCTCGACGCCCGCCTCCCGCGCCCCATCGCTGAAGGTGCCGTCTCCTTTGTTGCAATAAAGGTTCTTGCGGCCGAAATCGTTCACAACATATAGATCCGGCCAGCCGTCGCCGTTGGAATCGGCCCAGCCACAACAAAAGCTATAGCGGGTGTTGTTTTGATTGAGGCCGCAGTGCGCGGTGACATCGCGAAACGTTCCATCGCCGTTATTATGCATCAGGAAGTTGGGAGGCCCGTTTTCCGCGGCAAAGTAGGGAGTTGGAAATTTGTATTGGCCGGAACCTTGATAGTAAGAATAGAGGCAGAAGTAAATATCGAGAAATCCGTCCCGATCGTAATCCGCCGCGGCCGCACCGGTGAATGTGCCTTGCGGCGGATTCGCGAAAGCAAACGCATCCGGCTTCAGGCGGAATTTCCCATTCCTCTCATTCAGAAAGAGCAGCGGCCCGTTGGCTCGCACAACCACCAGATCCTGCCGCCCGCTGTTACTGAAATCGGCGAACAGAGCGCACGCCGTATTGTCCAGAATTCCCACACCTGAAAGTTCTGTGATGTCTTCAAACGTTCCATCGCCGCGGTTTCGATACAGCCTGTTTGGAAGTCCAGCCGGTTGAGAAACATATACGCTGTCGTGCCCGCTGCCATCAATGTCTCCGACCGACACGCCATTGTGCCCATAAATGTCGATGCCGCTCGCGCTGTCGAGAACCGTTCGCCAGTAATCGGCTCCATGCAACATTTGGGACTGATAGGATGCGCAATCGCGAAATGCTGCGTTCGTCACTTCGACGTAAAGCGACTCTTTCGAGCGGCTGCGCACTTCGTCCATAAATTGCCAGCGAACCACACTGTACGTGTTGCTTAAACCGGCTTCCCAATTGAGTAACCAGTGACCTGTTCTTTGCTCGCGGTAGAAACCTCGTCCTGCTCCAACGAATTCATAACGGATGCGGGTGGTCACTCCGCTCGCAGTCGAGGCAAGAGCCGTAATCTGAAATTCCGCTGTCGACAGTCCTGAAAAGCCGCCCAAAGACGATCGTAATTCGGCAATGAAACTTTGCGCGCTTAGCGCAGGTCGCGGCGCAAAACTAAGACGGCGCACCTCAAGCGAGTCAGTAGCGGGACGCACCAAGGGTGACTCCACAGGTTGCCAGGATGTCCCCAAGAATCCCCCACTCAGCGTCTTTTCTATTGCTTCTATGTTGTTCGGAGAATCGAGAAGGCCTGCGCTCCAAGAATCAAGACCCGCGGCAATCTTTTCGCTCAGTTGTTCATTGACGAAACCGTCGTGCCCCGGGTCGACTTGGAGCAGTGCGGCATCAAGCGGAGTTTGCTCCCGATAGTGAGGATGTAGCTGCAGTTCCGGAGAGGGAAAATTCCTTTCGGCAAGGGCGGGTTTGTACGGAATCAAAAATCCTCCGACGCTTTTTACGCATCGGATCAGAAAATTACGGCGTGCCTCAAAAATCTTCACAAATTGGTCAGGGAATCTGGAACGTTTGCGTACTGCCGGTAGCATCCAGGTAGCTATACCGGACAAAGCTCCCAACGTCCACGCGTCCAGGGAAAACGCCGAGAACCATTTGCCATGGCAGTTTGGCGGAAATAGCGAGAAATCCTTCGAACAATCCGCTCGCGTGGAGGGCTGCGCCAAGCTCTTGCGTGGGTGCCGAGCCAATCGGAGCGGGAACACTCGCGCGGGCGTTCCGGTCCCTGTACCCTTTCCAGTCACCGGTGAGTTCTTGAGCCGACGTCAAAAGGGGCAGCTGCGCGCCGGGCACATCGGTAAGGTCCGCGACTCTCGTTAATTGCACTTGCGCGTTAATGGTGAGCCATGATCGCGCCGGGTTGGCCGTCACTCCACCCGCAAGTAATGGCGAACCGAACAGTGCGCCTACTTCGAACTGGGCAACCATCGGATCTCTGCCAAATACACAATATCGAAGGGTGCTGCCGCGGCTTGGCCTTCGTGGTAACGGCTCGGGGACCAGCGAGTGTGCGAATAGCCAAGTGCCGCCCGCAGACATTGAGGATCGACCGCACGGTACCAAACCCCTACTATGGGACGGGACGTAAGCCCGGAGACGGCCGCAAGATTCATGCCATGCCGGAGTAGATAGCTGATCGCAGTGTTTCGCGAAGAAGATGTTCGTCGGGAGTGCCAATCAAATCGAAAGGACGGCGTCCGCCGAAATTGCTATTGGGCGTGGCAAGCCATTCATCCGCGTTTTCGAGAAGGTCGTCGACATCGATACGAATATCAGGATGTTCACCGGGCAAAAGAATCGCGCTAGACTGAGGGAAAACGCCAGCTAACGGATCGCGCGCCGGTTGAGCAGCAGGCGGCATATTCTTATCCTCCAATCTTTTAGACTCCCTAAGGAAGTCTTCGACCACATCTCCATCATACTTTAGCCTTCTTTAATATAGTGCAGCGCACAACGGGCTTCTTGCACCCAACTTCATAACTCAAAGGAGTAGGGCCGGCTCTAAGAGCCTTCTGAGACTCCTCGGTTTTGCCGTCAGACGTTGACAGATCGACGGCTGGTTGCACGTTTTCGCGGTTTTATACTGGGGTAACTTTCGTTGGCCATAGAATGGATTTCCGCTACCAAGCTAGAACTTAGCAAAATCGCGGGAATACCAAAAGCGCCCGTAAGTGATTGATTACATTGGAAAATAAAATCTTCGAGTTTTGTTGAAATGGCTCGCGGCGGCGTAGCTTCTACTGGCCCACCCTCCTTGGCATGAGACTGGCTACAGTAGTTTGACTCGATTGCTCTGCCCATAACCTCTGGCCCGTGCTGTCCGACAAAAACAGCGCCGCCTTGCGGATGTGACTGGCCAGCGATTGAATCGCAAACGTCGCCAGTTTACGGTCCGGCCTTCCTTCCGCAAACTCTCTCACCCGCATGTCTAAATAGTCGGCCATGGCGTTCAACCGGTGGCGCGTCACGGGATGCTGTTTCGGCGGAGCAGGCGGCAGGTATAGCATCCCGTGTATCAGCATCAGCAAACCCGCCGGAGTCTCCGAGTTTTTCTTCATCACCTCGAGCGCAAAACTGTCCGCGAATTCCTCTTCGCCATCGTGTCTAAAGGCGGCCTCTTCAGCCGCTGTGCGGTGACTCAGATGACCAAACTGATGGAGCAGCGTGAAGGAAAGCGTGGTAGCGCGCACACGCTCCGTCATCTGCGCCACCGCCGGGTTCTCCAGGGCGTTCGCCGGGATGTGCAGCGCTTCAAGCGGAGTAGGATAACGGTTTCCCGGAAAATCGTTAGGCGCACGATTTCGCAACATGCCCAAATATTCGTCCACCGTTTGCGAGCTGTAGCGATTCGCCCATAACCACGAATACGCTTCCGACATATCCTCCACAAAGGCCACGGTGAGAAGCGGCAAGGTAATGTTTCCAGCGCGAGCCGAATAGAAATCGAGAGGATTCGGTGCCGGTTCGGCCGCGACAGGCAAATCGATTTGAATATCGGAAAACGCGTGTGCTTGAGCGGCCGTCAAAAAGGGCTGGATCTCCTGCGCGATGACAAGATCCACGTCCTTGGTTAAACGCTCGCGCTGGCTTTCGAGTCCCTTAGCGTCGTAGATGCTGCTCCAGTCACCGCAAAACACCCTGGATGCCAACAATAAAACGAGAACCACCAACCGCATACTTACAGATTAAACGGGCAGTTGGCTCGAACCCATCAGAAACCGATCGATGTGATGCGCCGCTTTCCGGCCTTCCGCGATAGCCCAAACCACCAGCGACTGGCCGCGCCGCGCATCGCCTGCGGAAAAAACACCCGCTACCGAAGTGGCATAATCCGCGCCGGTTTTCAAGTTGCCGCGCCGATCCAACTCAAACGGCAGTTGCTCGAGCAACCCTTGCCGCACTGGGCCCGAAAAACCGATCGCGATTAGAACCAGATCGGCATCCAGATAGAACTCGCTATTGGGCATCCGTTCCAGCGCCGGCTTCGGGCCTACCCTCACGCAATGCAGCTTCTTCACATTGCCTTGTTGATCGCCGCTGAAGTGAGTGGTGAGCACGCTCCATTCGCGAAAGCCGCCCTCTTCATGCGCCGCTTCCACCCGCAATTGCAAAGGCCAGAGCGGCCAGGGCGTTGCCTCATGGCGATCTTCGGGCGGCATCGGGTGTATTTGCAACTGATGCACTGACGACGCTTTCTGTCGGTGCGCGGTACCGAGACAGTCGGCACCCGTATCGCCGCCGCCAATGATGACCACGCGCTTACCCATCGCGACAATCTCTTCCGCGTGTCCGAAACGGTCGCCCGCGCCGCGCTTGTTTTGTTGCGTCAGATAATCCATGGCGAAATGGATACCCTTCAATTCGTGTCCCGGGATTTCCAACTCACGCGCTTTCTCCGCTCCCACTGCCAGCAAAACGGCGTCGAAATCCTTCACCAGTTGTTCCGCCGTAGGATTCACTCCCGCATGAACATTCGTCTGGAATTCAATGCCCTCGCCATAGAGCTGCTCCAGCCTGCGGTCCACTACCCTCTTTTCCAGCTTGAAATCCGGAATCCCATAACGCAGCAGTCCGCCAATCCGGTCGTGCTTTTCAAAGACCACGACTTGGTGCCCGGCGCGATTCAATTGCTGCGCCGCCGCCAAACCCGCCGGACCCGATCCAACAACCGCTACTTTCTTGCCGGTGCGATTACGCGGCGGTTCCGGCTCAATCCAGCCTTGCCCGAAAGCGTGGTCGACAACATTTTGCTCCACTACCTTGATCGTCACCGGTCTATCGTTGATTCCCAAAACGCAAGCCGCCTCGCAAGGCGCCGGACAGATGCGGCCGGTAAACTCCGGAAAATTGTTGGTTGAATGCAGCGAGCGAATGGCTTCCCGCCAGCGATCCTTATAGACAAAATCGTTCCAGTCCGGAATCACGTTATTCACCGGACAGCCCGTATGGCAAAACGGTACGCCGCAATCCATGCAACGTCCGGCCTGATGGCGTAGCTTTTCTTTTGGAAACTCCTGATACACCTCAAACCAGTCGTTCACCCGTTCGAGGACCGGACGCCGGTCGGGTGCTTCGCGCGTGTACTCCAGAAAGCCTGTCACTTTTCCCACGCGTTACGCCCTTTCGCCGATCGCTAGCAAATTTGTACTCATAGCAGCCATCACCGGCTCGAGTTTCTCCGCCACCACCGGCTTCTTTGCCAGAATGCGCTTGTACTCGTGAGGGAACACCTTCACGAAATCTTTCAAATTTTCCGGCCAGTTCTGCAGAATGCTTTTCGCCCGTGGACTGTTCGTATAAGCGACGTGCTTCCGCATGAGCGCTTCTAGAATGATTGCGTCTTCCGGTTCAAAAATCGGTTCCAAATCGACCGCCGACTTATTACAACGCACCCGCACAAACTCCCCTTGCGGATCGTAAACAAAGGCAAGGCCGCCGCTCATGCCGGCAGCGAAGTTGCGTCCGGTCTTGCCCAGCACCACCACCATTCCGTTCGTCATGTATTCGCAGGCGTGGTCGCCCACACCTTCCACCACTGCGGTCGCGCCTGAGTTGCGAACGGCAAAACGTTCTCCGGCCACGCCGCTGAAGAATGCAAATCCGCTGGTCGCGCCATATAAAACTGTGTTGCCCACCAGAATGTTTTCTTCCGGCGCGAATGTAGAATTCTTAGGAGGGTACACTACGATGCGTCCGCCCGAAAGGCCCTTGCCTACATAATCGTTAGCATCGCCTTCCAACGTCAGCGAAACACCGGGTGCCAGAAACGCCCCGAAGCTTTGACCGGCCGAGCCTTCAAAACGGATATTGATGGTATCGCAGGGCAAACCCTCTGCGCCGCGGCGGCGGGCGATCTCACCGCTCAACATCGCGCCCACCGTGCGGTGGATATTGCGGATCGGCATCGCTAGATCCACCCGCGTCCCGTGTTCCACCGCGCTTTTGGTCTGCTCAATTAGCCGGTTATCCAGCGCTTCTTCTAAGCCATGATCTTGCGCAATTGTGCAGCGGCGCCCTACGCGTCCGGGCACCTGCGGGTTATACAGGATGGAAGAAAAATCCAACCCGCGCGCTTTCCAGTGCGAAACGGCCGAGTCCATTTCAATCATGTCAACCCGGCCCACCATTTCATCCATTTTGCGGAAGCCCATCTTGGACATCCACTCGCGCACTTCTTCGGCAATGTAGAAGAAGAAGTTAATCACATTCTCGGGCGTGCCTGCAAACTTCCTACGGAGCTCTGGATTCTGCGTGGCGATTCCCACCGGACAAGTATTCAGGTGGCATTTGCGCATCATGATGCAGCCCATGGCCACCAGCGGCGCGGTAGAAAAACCGAACTCTTCCGCCCCCAGCAGCGCGGCAATAGCAACGTCGCGCCCAGTCTGCAATTTGCCGTCTACCTGCACGCGAATGCGGCTCCGTAAATCGTTCATCACCAGCACTTGCTGCGCCTCCGCCAAGCCCAGTTCCCACGGAATGCCCGCATGCTTCAGCGAAGTAAGCGGCGACGCGCCCGTCCCGCCGTCATAACCGCTGATCAACACCAAATCGGCATGCGCTTTCGAAACACCCGCCGCCACCGTACCCACACCCACTTCGGCCACTAATTTCACCGAAATGCGCGCCTGCGGATTCACATTCTTCAAGTCGTAAATCAGTTGCGCCAGGTCTTCAATCGAGTAAATATCATGATGCGGCGGTGGCGAAATCAAACCAACTCCCGGTATCGAGTGACGTACCCGCGCAATCTCCGCATCCACCTTGTGGCCAGGCAACTGGCCGCCTTCACCCGGCTTTGCCCCTTGCGCGATTTTGATTTGCAGCTCATCCGCATTCACCAGATAATGGGCCGTCACGCCGAAACGCGCCGACGCCACCTGCTTGATCGCGCTACGCCGCGAATCGCCGTTCGGCAGCGGGACAA
>Ga0302326_10015254_pt1 | contig 16180 bp, 12 predicted proteins | sample Palsa_T0_3_FD_202264 | JGI IMG/M metagenome (GOLD analysis project Ga0302326, IMG submission 202264) | Peat permafrost microbial communities from Stordalen Mire near Abisko, Sweden - Palsa_T0_3 | ecosystem: Environmental > Terrestrial > Soil > Palsa > Peat permafrost | place: Sweden: Abisko... | reverse complement strand
GAGCGACCAGGAGGCTCTGCAGGTACCTGCTCCTGGGTGGTATTCCTTCGTCGCCGGGAACAGGTTCCCGGTCGGCGCCCCGGACAACCTGTACATCGCGCACCTGGTATCCCTGGAGGGATTCGCCGGTTACCTTCCGGATCAGCCGGCGCCCACGGGCTACGGCCTCGTCCGGCTGGTGTCGCTGGCCAGCTGGTCGTTCACCAGCGGCCCCGACGCCGGAGACTTCGGGTACCTGATGCAGCAGCTCGGTACCGGCCCGCTCACGGGCCCGGTCACCCCGGCCGGCACCGACGCCGCCAGCCAGCTGGTGGCCTCGGCAGTGCAGGACGGCTACACCATCCTGGGCTACACTTCGCGGCTCGGCGAGCAGACCGTGGCCTGGTACCGGGGGCCGTTTCAGCCTGCCCCGGTGGCTGCCAACCCCCAGCCGCCGTACCAGGCCGCCGCCGCCGCGCTGATCTACGACCCGGCCACCGGCATGTTCGATGCCTCCTACGCGGCTGCCTGGGAGATCGGGCGGCTGCTGACGCTGGCCAACGGGCCGGTGGCCGTGTCACTGAGCCAATGGGTCGCCTCGGCCGCCAGCGCCACCCGGCTCCTGCTGGCCCGAACCGCGCCCGGCGCGCCAGGGCCGTCGGCACCGGACCTGGCGTCCGACGCCCCGCAGCGAGCCGCCCGGCAGCTCATCGCCCGCCAGGTGGTGCCCGCGCTGCTGGGCCGCGACGGCGCCCGGCCGGCCCTGGGACGGCCCGCGGATCCGACCGGCCTGCGGGGACTGGAGCTGCCCGGTCTGCTGGAGACCGGCACGCTGCGGCAGCTTCTGGCGGCCGGCGGCGATCCCGGCCAGCTGATCCATGACCAGGCGGTCGCCGCCGCCCGTCGGGAGACACCGCCCGAGGGCGGCCCGGCCACGCATCCGGACGACGCCTGATGCCCGCCGCGATGCCCCGGCACCAGGCCCTGCGACAACTAGCCGCCGACCCGACGGCGCGGGCAGCGCTGGCAGCGCAGGCCGGACCGGCGCCCGACGACGTGAGCGCGTGGCTCGCCGACCTGCAGGCCCTGGTCGGCGTCCCCTTCGCCTACCTCGTGCCGGACTCCCGCATGCTGCCCGCAGAGTCCATCCGGTTCTTCGCCGTCGACCCGAACTGGACGGCCGCCCTGGTCGACGGCGCCTTGTCGATCGCCGCGACGACGGCTCCGGCCGCCGCCGCGATCGAGGCACTGCGTCCCGGCGTCCTCACCGCAGCCCGTCAGGCCGCCGCCAGCCGCCGGCGCGGGCCGGCCGCGCCGCGATCCGCCGCGCCAGCCGACGAACCAGCCGCACCAGCCGACGAACCAGCCGCGGGCGTCGGGCCGACTTACTCCGGCTTTCTCCTGCGCTCCGCCGCGGTCGCCGACTGGCCGGGCATGCAGGTGAACGGATACGCCGACCCCCAGGCCGCCACGCCCGCGCTGCCCATCGTGCGGCTGGAGCGCCTCGCCCCTACGATCCTGCTGGCCCTGTTCGCCGGGACGATCCAGCGCGTCGACCTCACCGAGCCGGGGCAGCACCTTTATTTCGGGGTCGTCCCGCTGCCGGGCGGGCTGTCCGTGGCGCTCCGCTCGGTCGAACCGGCCACCGCCGGCGCGCAGCTGGACGGCGACCCGACCGTGACGGTCAGCTGCCGCCCCGACCCGAACCGGACCGTCCTCGACGTCACAGCGACGGTCGCCGCCGTCACGCAGGCGCTGGCCGCCAACAACCAGACCGTCTCCAGCCTGAGCCCCTCCGGGCTCGGCCTCCAGCTGCTGCAGCCTCCACCTTCGCAGACCTTCACCACCGCCGTAGCCACCGCGCCCGCCCAGGCCGATTCCAGCCAGGCGACGCCATGACCGCCCCTCCGCCAACTACCGGCGCGGCCACGTCATGGGCCGGACCGGCGCTGCTGGTCCCGGTCGCCGTAGATGCCCTCGTCCTGACCCAGTCTTCCTATGCTCTCGGCTGGTCCTGGATAGCTCCCAACTACGGCCTCGTGCGGTTCTTCCTGCCGCCCAGCGGCGGGCTGTTCCAGGACTCCCCGCCCCTGCCGATCGATCCCGCCGGGAACACCGGTGAGCTCACCGGCGTGATAGTGCGATGGGCACTGCCGGACGCGCTCACCGCCGGCGGCAGCGCCGACCAGCAGACCGGCGCGCTGTCTTTCCCCGCGGTCCCCAACCGGTGGCTGGTGCTGCGCAATGTCCCCGGATCTCCGGACTCGGCGGCGGCCTGGATGCTCGCCAGCGATTACCTCGGCGGCTACGGCTCCTCGTTCTACACCGGCGGCGCGGCCACCACCCTGGGCATGTGCTGGCCGCTGGCGGACTGGCCGGGGGAAGCCGCGCTGCCCGCCGGACTTGATCCGCCGCTGACCGCAGTCGGCCTCGGCGATCCCACGTTCGCCGCCTACCTCCCGAACGTCCAGCACATCTTCGCGTTTCACGATCCGCTCACCGGCGTGAACCCGGGAACAGTCAGTTACACGGTCTGCGGCTGGTACGCCGGCCAGGCCGTCGACCCGCTGTCCGGGCCGGCGTCCACGCCCCCCGGCTGGCAGACCTCCGAGGAGTGGTCGACCGTGATGAGCCAGCTCGGCTGGTCGGTCGGTGACGACCTGCCCGCGGCCACCGCCGCGGCGCAGGCCTGGGCGGCCGCCCACGGCTACCAGACCGACCCGGCCGACCCCGGCACGATCCTGCCCTCCAGGACGATCTGCCACGGGCTTGTCTGCGACGTGACCTGGCCGGGGACAGCCGGAGCGGTGCAGACCGGCGTCCCCGCGCCCGACCCGAGCGACCCGTCCACGATGCCGGAGCTGGCCCTGGCGCATTCCGCGGCCGACGCGCTCGCCACCACCGTCGCCGCCGGAGCCGGCGCCCAGGAGACGGAGGTGGCGGAGGCGCTCACCGCGCTGCTCGGCGACCTGCTCCCGCTGCTCGGCGAGCCGGACGGCGCCGGCCAGCTCGCGCTGCGGCTGCAGAGCACCTGGTTCCAGCAGCTGCCAGGCGGGACAAGCTGGCAGCTCGCGCAGAATCCCCAGCCGGACAGCCCCTCCGGTGAGGTGACCCCGCCGCTGACCGCGGCGCAGGCAGGTCTCCTCGATGCGCTAAACGCGGCGCAGCAGCAGGTCGACGCCGCGGCCCGGCAGCTGGCGTCTCTGCAATGGGACATCTACTCCCTGTGGTGGAAGCTGAGCTACGTCACGGCGACCGGAACCAACCCGATACCCAACGCTAACGCTAGCCAGGTCATCACCACGGCCCTGCAGGCGAAGCAGAGTCAAGCCACGCAGGCGATCAGCGAATGGCAGTCCGCCGCCGCCGGGTGCGCCGCCGCTCAGCAGGCGATGACCGCGCAGCTGGGCACGCTGCTCCTGCAGCAGGTCCCTGAACCACCGTTCTGGCGTCCCAACGACCCGGTGGTCCTGGTCCAGGGCGTCGGCAGGTCGTTCGCGCACGGGGAAGACGGCCGCTTCACCGACGACGGCAGCCTGTACTGCCGGTTCACCGGGCAGACCCTGTCGGCGCTGCTGGTCACCGGCACCACCGCGGCCGTGACCGCCGCGACCCTGTCCCTCGACCCGATCGCCGTGCCGGACGGACCGCCCGAAATCCCCGACCTGGCCACCGAGGCGTTCTTCCTGGACCCCGGGAACGCGCAGGCCATCGCCGCGGCCGCCGATCCGGCATCCCCGCCGCAGCCCGCCGTGGTGGCCGCCCAGCAGACACTGGTCTGGAACAGCCTGTCGGATCCGTCACTCGACGAGCAGACGATCGCAGAGACGGCGGGCCTGCAGAGCGAGTACGGGCCGGTCGCCGTTCCCTCCAAGGTCGGCGTCGGATACTGGACGCCCCCGTGGGCTCCGCTCTACCTCGACTGGGCCGCCACCTACTACCCGACCATCCCCCCCGCCCCCGGGTGGGCCTTCCCACCCGCGGCGCCAGGCACGCCGCTCCAGGCCCAGACGGCCCAGTGGACCGGAACCGTCCCCACCGCCGGCGTGCAGGTCCAGGGCCGGGCCCTGCTCACCCCGCAGGCCGGTGACGCGCTGGCCGCCCGGCTCGAGCAGCTGGTCGAGCAGTACGGGGACTCCGCCGACCTGCAGCCGTACCTGGCCGACATCAACGATGCCGTCGGCTACCTGGGCAGCGCCAGCGTGCTCTCCCAGGCGCTCAGCGGGTTCGACGACCTGCTCCTGCAGCGCGATCCGACCCTGTTCCAGCAACCGGATCTCTGCGTGCTCGGCGCCTGGCTCGCCCCGCCCGGCGGGCCCGCGTATACGCCCACCGCCGCGCCATCCCCCGACTCGGCGGTGGCCTTCTCTCCGATCAGGGCCGGGTTTCTCCAGCTCAACCAGCTGTGGGTGGTCGATGACTTCGGCCAGCGCTACGACGTGCTCGCCACCATGCAGGCCTACCCGCCCCCGGGCGGGCAGCAGGTCGGCCCGGACCTGGCCCCGTCCCAGGGCGCGGGACTGGTCCAGTTGAAACCGCGCCTGATCCAGCCGAGCCGGCTCCTGCCACGGTTCCTCGACGCCCTCGACGACACCGAGGTGGTCGGGCTGTCCAGCGCGGCCAACCCGATCTGCGGCTGGCTGATACCCAACCGGCCCGACAACTCGGTCATGGCGTACGACGCGGCCGGGGTGCTGCAGGGCGAGCTGCTGCTGGCCCAGGCGCAGGCGCTCTGGCTGCCCGCACCCGACCTGGCCTCGCCGGCGGCCCAGACCGCGTCGCCGGCGCTGCAGAACCCGCACCTGCAGGCCCTCATCACCGGCGTGCTCGCCGCCGCGAACCCGGGCGCCGCGCTGGCGGACCTGATCGCGACCATCCAGGACGCATCCTGGGCCATCGCGCCGTCCGGGCCGGACGCCGCGCAGCTCGCGACGCTGATCGGTTTCCCCGTCGCGGTCGCCCGGGCCCAGCTGCTGCTCGAGCTGTACGGCGATCCGGCCACCAGCCAGCTGTGGCCCCAGACCGGCGAGGACGACGACGGCGGGGCCTGGAAGGCGAGCTTCCCGGTCGAGCTGGGCAGCGCCAGCCTGGACGACGACGGGCTGGTTGGCTACTTCCTGGACTCCGATCCCGGGCAGCTGTCCTCCCCGTACGGGCCGTCGGCCAGCGGCTACGTCACCTCGTCCCCGGTCAGCGTGACGATCGGCCAGCCAACCGCCCTGACGCTGCTGCTGCACCCGCAGGGCCTAGTGCACGCCTTCACCGGCATCCTGCCGCCCGCCTCGGCCGCCCTGCCGCCGACGTTCCAGCTGGCCCCGATGCATGCCACCGAGGTGACCTTCCGCAGCGGCCCGCTGCTGAGTCCGCCCACCGCGCTGACCGCCCCGCTGCCCGCCTTCGGACCAGGCGACTGGGCGTGGCTGCAGTACGACCCCTCGGGCGCGGCCGCACAGCCGCGACCGCTCTGTCGGGCCGACGCGTCGGCGCAGCTACCCGACGTGCCGCCGACGCTGCGCGACGGCTGGCTCCGGCTCACGCTGGCCGTCCAGCCCACGGTGCTGACCTACAGCGTCACCCCGTCGGCCGTCCCCACGGGTGCGACCGGCCCGCCGAGCAGTACGAGCCTCGCCATCACCGCCTACAACGGCACCAGCACGCCGGCCACGTGCGGATCGATCACCATCTCGGTGCCCACCGGCGACGATCCGGCCGCGCTGACCGCCAGCCCCGAACTCATCCAGCCGGTGTCGGCTCAGCCAGACACCTGGACCTTCCAAGCCGCGGGGCCCGGCGAACCCGGCATCTTCGTCGCAACGCCGGTCACACTCGGCGCGGCCGTCGACCCCGGTACCACCCTTACTTTCACGCTCGCCAGCATCGACGTCAGCCCCAGCCAGGGCCTGTCCGTGATCGAAATCGAGGAATCGGCCGATGACACGCAGACGACGGTCACGCTGGCCCTGGAGAAGTTCAGCCCGCCCCCGGCGTGAGCGATTGGGCCTCGCGCGAACCCAGATCGAAGGAGCCTGACATGGACGAACTGCAGGCGCTGCCCTCTCCCACCTCTCTCCCCTGCAACAGCTCGACGAACCCAGCGGACGTTGAGTTCGCATCCCTGCAGCTCACAGTGCTCAACATCGCCCAGGCTACGGTCGACCTCACGCAGAGCGGCCTGCGCTTCGAGTTCGTGGTCGACCCCGGCGGGACCGGCTCGGCCAGCGCGCTCATCCTGTCCCAGTACTCCGGCGATGAACCCGGCACCGGCTCCCCGGCGCCCTCGTTCCCGGTCGAGGCCTCGGCAGCGCTGGGCACCGCCTGGACGATCAGCCAGACCCCAGACGCACCGTGCGCGTTCCTGGCCATCCCCGAACCCGGCCAGGGCCAGCTTGCGGCCGGCGCCAGCGTCTCCTTCGTCTTCGCCAACATCGCTGCCAACCTGGTACCGGGGGCATCGCCGGTCACCGTCACCGTGCTGCCCGGCAGCACCGCGACCGTCGCCGAGACACCGGTGGTCAGCAAGACAGGTCCCGCGGTGGCCATTACCAGCTTCACCCCCAGCCCCTTGCAGCTGGATCCGCCGGACAATCAGCTGACGCTGACATGGTCAACGGTCGGGGCCGCCACCTGTCAGCTCGACTGGGACCAGCAGGACACCACGGTGGTCGTCTATAACGGGCAGCAAGTAACCGCGCCATGGACAGCACCGCCCCAGGTCACTGCGGAGGCGCCGGTCACCGCCACGTTGTTCCAGGACACGCAGTTCACTCTCAGCGCCGGGGGGGCAGCGCCAGTCACAGCGCAGCAAACAGTCCAGCTTTCCCCCGTGTCGTTCACACCGTCGGTCGATACGGTGCCACCCTGGCAGCCATTCACGCTGAACTGGTCAGCCTTTACCGGCATGGGAATCGCAATGACGTGGCAGCCTGCGTCCAATGTAACCGTTACGTCCGCATCTTCAGCAGGCGGGTCACCGATCCAGCAGGGTGCCCCGTTGGATATTTCCGGCACCGTCGTCGCGACAATTACGGCAGCGACGACCTTCTTCTTGGACGTAACCGCGGCCGATCCGCCGCTGCCGGCCCAAGTGCCTCTCAATCAACTACCTGTCCAGGTGAGCACCGAACCGGTTTCGCTCAGCAATTTCACCGCCAGCAACCCGCAAATAATCGATGCCGGCACCGGACAGCAAGCCGTGACTCTCAGCTGGAGCGCTCAGAACGCCGCTGCCATCACCATCACAGGCGACGACGGAAGCAGCGCCTCTCCTGCCTACAACGCATCGTCCGCCGACTTCACGCTGCCGCTGCGGCCTGTCACGTACACGATCACCGCCCAGGGCAACACCCCAACCGGGACGCCGCTCACCGCCAGCTGCACGGTCGTGCCCCTCCCGCTCGAGTTCGGTGGCTTCACGGCCAGCCCGCCCGCGGTGGCGGATTCAGGCACGGGCCAACAGGCCGTGACGCTCAGCTGGTACGCCCAGAACGCGACGGGCTTCAGCATCACCGGCACCGACGGCAGCCCGGTTTCGCTGCCCGCAAACGCCTCCTCAGCTTTTCTGAACCTGCCGATGCCTCCTGCGCCCGTCACGTACACCATCACCGCCGAGGGCTACACCCCATCCGGGGTGCTAACCACCGCGACGGTGCTGGTGACACCGAACCCGGTCGGGGGCCTGAGCATCTCCGCCAACCCGCTGCATGTCAGCGATTCGGGCACTCCAGTGACGCTCTCCTGGGAGGCTGTGAACGCGACAGGCTTTACCCTCGCCGGCACCCTGCTCAGCTTGACGGTCGACGACCCCGACTTCCTGGTGGGGAATTTCCCCCCCAACGTCACCCGGTTCGCTACGACCGTGTCGACCACCGTGAGGTTCCAGATCACCGCCCACGGATTCACTTCAGGCGGCCCGGAACCGACAGCCGCCGTGACCGTCACCGCCCCCAAACAGGAAAAGGACAAGGAAAAGGACGACCTGCTGGAGAAGCAGTCCAAAGATCACGAGATCCAGACTCTGCCGGGCACCTCGACCGGTGAGAGCGACGCAGCTAACCCGGGCCTGCCCGGCGGCAGCCAGCAGGCGTTCATCACCCCCGATGAGCGACCCGACGTCGGCGCCCATCTGCGGAACGACGATCCCGGCGCGTGACCGGGCCGGGCGAGTGATCCTCCTCATCCTCGGGCGCGCTGCCCGGCGCCCGCTCGGACTGGCCGGGGAGCACCTACCCGGACATCCCGGAGTCAAGGTGCTTGAGCCTTCCGGGCTGTCGGCACCGGGGTGGGCTCACGACCCGGAGAACCCGGCCGAAGACCGGCTGGTCATCGACGGCGAGGTGCATCCGGCCGGCCGGCTGACGGCGGTGATCACGGCGCTGGATGCCGTGCAGCCTTTCGATCTCCCGGACGTGCGAGCGGAGGACCGCGCGTTCGTCGCGTCGGAGATGACGGCGTTCCTGCGCACCTGGCTAGGGACGCTGACCTGCCCGGTCCTCGACCACCCGACCGCACTCGCGCTGTCCGGCGCGGCCGGTGACCGCGCGGTCTGGTCGAAAGCGGCCGCCGCGCTGGCTGTGCCGGACCGTCAGGCCGTCCCGGCCCCGAGGACGCGGACTCACGCGGTGACGGTCGCGGCCGGCCGGGTACTGGGACCGGCACCCGAGCCCGCCGCCGCCACCGCCCTGTCGCTGGCGCGGGTGGCCAACGTGACCGCCGCCCGGCTAAGGCTCACCGATGACGCCGGCGAGCCGGCCCTGTGCGAGGCTGTGCCCTGGTGGCACGCGCCGAGCCCGGCTGCGCTGCGGGTCCTGCTGGCTCACGCGCGGGAGCTTTCGTGACGGACCACGCCATCCCGCGGCCGCCGGCCCCGCGCCGCCGCGGCCCGCTGATCCTGCTCTGGGGTTTGCCCGAGGAGGAACCGCTGGCCGCCGTCCGCCGTGCCCTGCACGACCGAGGGGCGCAGACCGTCATGGTCGACCAGCGCCGGGCCTTGTCCACGCGCGTTCTCTCGCGGCCGGACGCCCCGGTGCTGAGGCTGCCCGACGGGGACATCCCGCTCGCGGAGGTCACCGCCGTCTACCCGCGGCCGTATCCTCGTGTGCCTGCGGTCCGCGCGGACAGGCCCGGGCACCTCGTCGCGCGCCGCCACGTCGCCCGCCTGGAACGCGAACTCTGGCAGTGGACGGCGACGACGACGGCGACCGTGGTGAACCGTCCCGCGGCCGCCGCGAGCAACTCCGCCAAGCCGATCCAGACCCGGGTGGCCAGGGCCTGCGGCTTCGGTGTCCCCGACACCCTGCTCACCAACGATCCCGGGCAGGCCCGGGCCTTCGCCGCCCGGCACGGGCTGGTCGTCTACAAGGGGGCCGGCGGGACCCGCACCTACACCGGCCTGCTCGACCTGGCCGACACCCGCCGCCTGCAGCGGCTCAGCACCTGCCCGACATACTTCCAGCGCTACATCGCGGGAACGAACGTCCGGGTGCACGTCGTCGGCACGGACGTGTTCCCGGTCGAGATCATCAGCGACGCCATCGACTACCGGGCAGCCCCGCGCGAGATGGGTCCGGTCAGGCTCCCCGAATCCGTCGCCGAGAGGTGCCGGGCCGTCACCAAGGCGCTGGACTTGCTTGTCGCCGGCCTGGACCTGATCCGCACGCCGGACGGCGACTGGTACTTCCTGGAAGCCAATCCCTCCCCCGCCTTCACGTTCTACCCGGACCGCGCCGAAGTCGGCGCGGCGATCGCCCGCCTGCTCACGCAGCCCGGGGAAGATACGCGATGATCCCGGCTACCGGATCTGCGGCAGGCGGTGCGCACCGAACCGCGGATGGTTCAGGTCAGGACAGTGCGGATACGGTCCCGTGAGAAATGTTCACGTTCAGCTGGTTGATGGTGAGGTTGGTGTCCACCTGCAGCGCGCTCGGCAGGCCAGCAGCAATTGACCAGTCATCGTCATCTTTGTAGATGAGCGACGCGATCGTGGTGGCTCCCTGAGTGATCGCGAAGCCATATTGGCCGTTTTGATCGGGGGCATAGACCTGGACCGTGTAGGTGGTGCTGTTGAAGACGAAATCAAAAGTTATGCCACCGGCCGTAGCCGCAACGGCCGGGCTTGCCGCCTGCGGTACTGCTACGGCGGCAGGTTGAGACGGATCCTCGGGTCCGCTGCTGGCTGAGTCCATGTCGGTCATGGTCGGTGCTCCCTTATTGTGCGGGATGTCGGCTCTTTTAACTAATGTAGCGGGAAGGCTCTCCCGTAACCATCCGCCGGGCAATCCCGCAGCCCCGTTAAGGTGTTTCGCAGACGGAACGGGCCATGGTGTGGCGGATGACATATGCGGCAGTACCACCCGCCACCACAGCCGCGCCGGCACCCCCGAGCACCCAGGGCAGCGGGCTCGGGTCAGGCCTTCGGATCGGCGAACTCGGAGCGGGCCTGCGGATCAGCGTCACGCTGTCCATGGTGACCGGGGAGGCGATGCTGGTGACGGCGGCGAGCGTCTGGGCCGGCCTCAGCGCCCGGATCTGCATGCTGGCCGGGACGGTTGGCGTCGCGGCCGTGACGTCGACGCTGAGGCAGCAGTACGCGGCCCGGCGGAACGCGGAGAATCCCTGCGCGGGGTCGGTGACCTGGACGCTACGACCGTGACCGCCGGTGGCGGCCTGCCCGCCGCTCCACTCCCACACCTTGGACCGCTCCGCCGACCCGGTGTCGCCTGCGTCCGCGCTGCCGTACCAGGTGGTGTACAGGTCGTTGCCGCCGCCGCCCACGCAGATATACGTGGTCCCGTCGGTGACCGGGTTGACGGTGTCCCCGCTGGTGACCTGGCGGGTCGGCTGCCCGGCCCGCATCGGGTTGGTCCGCTCGTAGGCGTGCACGTGACCGCTGATCACCAAGTCGACCTGGTACCGGTCAAAGAGCGGCGCCCACGCCTCGCGCAGCCCGCCGTCCGATCCGTGCGTCTGGTTGGTTGAGTAGCAGCAGCAGTTGCACAGCACCACGATGAACTCGACGCCGCGGACGGCCCGGAAGGAAGCCAGCTGCCGCGCCAGCCAGTTGGTCTGCCGCCCGCGCGTGTAGCCGGAGTTGACGGTCTCCTGCGCGGACACGTCGTTGCCGTCGAGCTGCACGAACGCGGTGTTGCCGTAGCGGAACGACCGGACCACGGGAGAGCCTGAGCTCAGGTCGTAAGCCTGCGGGAACCTGGTCACGAAGCCGGCGTAGCCGTCGTCATCGAGCGGCTCCGTCTCGTGCGCGCCGACCGCCGCCTGCCACGGGATCGACGCAGCGGCGGCCGGGCCGACGATCTTCAGGTACGCATCCCACCGGGAAGGCACGAAACCGCTCAGGTCAGGCAGCCTGATCCCGTTGCTGGTGGCGTAGGCAAGGTCACCGGCGACAAGATGAAAGGCCGGCCGCTGCGCCGCGACCAGCTGGGCCATCGGGTAGGCCCGGGCCATGCTCGTCGCCTCGTCGCCGAACGCGGTGAACCGGAAACCAGCTCTCTCGTTTGGCCCGGTGGAGAAGGCGGCGTCAGGGCTCCACCGGACGCCGTCGTTACTTACCGAGTAGTGGTAGGTCGTTCCCGGCAGCAGGCCGGTCAGCAGGCTCCGGCTGTACACGGTCTGCTCCGTCGGCTCGCCGGTGACGGCTGGCACCGGGACGCGGCCCGCGCTGGCGTCCTGGCGGCGGCCGTACGAGCTGTTGGTGCCCCATCTGACCTGGGGTGCCCGGGGCCCGGAGCCCGCGCTTTGCGACCAGGACACGTACATCTGCGAGGCCGGATCAGCGCCGAATGCGATCCACTGCGGGCCATGGCCCACGTCCGTGGCCACGGCCGTGTCCGGCTGGCGCCACAGCACCGGACCGGCTACCGCGGCCACGCCAAGGACGGCGGCGCCCTTGAGCACCCGCCGACGGCCGTAGCTGAGCCGCAGGTACTCGTGTTGCTCCTGCGGCCGCATGGCACGGACGAGTCGGTCGGGGATGGCCCCATAGGGGGTGTCCATGGGACTGGATCATACCAATGGTGAATGCTTTCTGTTACCTTCATGTGGCGGATGGTGAGACCGCCGCCCCGGCCGCCGGAGGCACCGGCGACCGGGAACCTTCGCTGCTCGATGCCGGGGCGCAGTCTGGGTGCGCCGTCTGGGCGCGCTGCTCAGCGGATGTACAGTTCGTCCGCGTCGTACTCGGTGAACTCCATGTTCGACGTCACATCGGTCAGGCCGAGCGCCTGGAACGCGGGGAAGAGCTGCTCGGCGGACCACCGGTCCTGGTGGGCCTTGGACTGCCACACGGTCACCACGTGGAGCCCGCTGGAGTCCGTGCCGGCCGCCCAGGCGAGCAGGCCGTCGATGTCCTGGGGCGGGTTGTGCTTGGCGGCGACCGCACGGAAGCCTTCGATCGTGACCCCGGGCGTCGCCGCGATGTGGATGTGTGCCATGGTTGTCGTTCCTCTCCTGAGTTTGTTTGTGCTGGCAGGAAGGACGCTACGGGAAAGCCCGGACCCGGCCATCGGGGGAATTACTCACTGGAGTACTCATTCACGGTCGGCCTGAGTACTCATCGGCGGCTCGCGCCGTGCTCGCCGCTGGCCCAGGCGGCGATCTGGCTGCGGTTGCGGAGCCCGAGCTTGGTCAAGATGTGCTGGACGTGGTTCTCGGCCGTCCGCTCGGAGACGTACAGCTTCTGGCCGATCTGCTTGTTCGTCAGTCCCTGCCCGACCAGCCGGGCCACCTCGAGCTCGCGGGGGCTGAGGGGTGAGTCGCCGGCCGGCCCGGCCGTCAGCTGGGCTTGCAGCTGTCCGATCCACTCGGTGAACGGGACCATCCCGAGTTGTCCGGCCTCGCGCGCGGCGGCGGCCAGCACGGCCAGCGCCTCGTCCCGGTCGCCGGGCGCCTGCCGGCGGGTGAGCGCGGCGGCGAGTTCGACCCGGGCTTGCACCGCGTAGCCGCGGGCGCCGTTGGTGTCGCAGATCGTGGCCGCCGTCCGCAGGTCCTCGACCGCCGGGTCGAGACGGCCCAGCGCGGCGGCCGCCTGGCCGAGCGGCAGCTCGACCGGGCCCATGTAGGTCCCGGGCCCGGCGCCGTTCCCATAGCTCGATCAGACCGGATCTGCCGAACCCGATATGCAGGCCCGCCTGGCCGAGGATCGCCGAGCAGCCGCCGAACGCGACCGGGTGTCCCATGTCGGTGAACACCTTGTACGCCTGCCAGGCCAGCTCGTTCGCCTCGGTGAAGCGCCCGGTCGCCAGCGCGAGCGTCGCCGAGGCCTCCACGAAGTGCAATCGGGCGAGCGGCCCGGGGAGCCGTTCCACGCAGCCTTCGAGGTCGGCGAGTTCACGCCGGACGTTCCTCAGCTGACCGGTCTCAAACAGGGTGTCGATCCGCCACAGCCGACCCCACAGCTCGAGCCAGGCGCTGCCCGCGGCGTCAGCGGCCTCGAGCATCCGGCTGGCCAGCACGGCCCGTTCGGCGACTCCGTCGGGGGCGCAGCACGCCAGCTGCCGGGCCCGGAGCGCGTCCACCAGCGCGACCGGGTCCCGCGCCGATCCGGCCGCGGCCAGCGCGTCCCGGCTGACCTGTCCGGCCCGGTCGTACTCGCCGCGGTACACCAGCGCCTGCGCGTACCGCGAGGAGACCCGGGTCCGCAGACCATCAGGAAGATCGTCCCCGGCCAGGGCCTGCTCGCAGATGCGGCAGATCTCCCCGTCCCATTCCGGTACGCCGCTGGCCTCCATCACCAGCGCCGTACGGGCCAGCAAGCCCCGGTCACGCCGGCGCTCGGCCCGCCGGCCGACTCTGGCCGCCGTCTCCTGCGATCCGGGCAGGTCGCCGCTGCGGTGCAGGGCCTCGGCCAGGGCGAGCTCAAGCCTGGAGCGGTCGTTCTCGCCGATCTCCCCTTCGCCGACCGACAGCGCCTGGCGGTACAGGCGCACCGCTTCCTCGAACGCCAGCGACTGCGCCGCCACCTCGGCGGCCGCCTCACACGCCGCTACCGCATCGGTCCGGTCACCGGGCAGCGACGCCTCGACCCGGTGCCGGGCGACCTCAGCCAGGTGCAGCTCCAGCTGCCCCTCGTACAGAGCCTCGATCGCGTCCGCCGCGGCGGCGTGCAGCCGCCGCTGCTCCGCGGCGTTCAGCCGAGCGGCCACGGCTGAGCGGACCAGCGCGTGCGAGAACCGGTGATCACCGGGACGGTCCCCGGCCACCAGGAATCCGGCCGCCCGGCATTCGTCCAGGGGGCCGAGCAGGGCAAGCACAGGCACGTCCAGGATCGCGGCCACTACGCCGGCTGAGAAGTTGTTGCCTGCCACGGCGGCGGTCTGCACCAGCGCCCGGGCGGGATCCGACAGCTGCGCGAGCCGGTGGGCCGTCGCCTCCGCCACCCGTCCCGGCACCGACCCGTCTTGCCCGCCTGGCCCGCCTGGCCCGCCTGGCCCGCCTGGCCCGCCTGACCCGCCGCGCCGCTGCTCGGTGAGCATGCGGGCCAGCTCGCGGACCAGGAACGGATTGCCGCCCGTTTCCGAGTGCACCTGGTCGGCCGCCTCGGCCGAGGCCGGCAGCCCGGCGGCGAGCAGCATATCCCCGACTGCGCCGGCGGGCAGGCCACCAAGGTCCACCCGTTCGGTGCTGGCATCCGCCGACAGACGCGGCAGCAGCCCGGCGCTGGTATCGGCCGCCGGCTCCCGGTAGGTCGCCAGCACCAGGATGACCGTACCCCGCAGCTGGCGCACGACATCGGCGAGCAAGACCGCCGACGCCTCGTCCACCCACTGCAGATCATCGAGCACCAGCAGCAACCCGTTCGGCCTGGCCGCCTGCGCCAGCCGCCGGCGAACCTCCGCGAACATCGCGAACCGCTGGGCGCTGCCGGAATCGGCGCCATCAGCTAGCGCCGGGCGTTCGGCGGCGCTAAATACGCGCGACCACAGGCCCGGACCGGACGGGTCATCACCGGCGGCCCGGAGAGCGGGCTCATCCAGCACCAGCTGCCACAGGCCGTACGGCGGCAGGCTGCCGGCGTCGGCCGCCCAGGCCCACGCCACCGGCACGCCCCTCGCCGCGGCCGACGCGGCGGCCTCCTCCGCCAGCCGGGTCTTCCCGATCCCCGCCTCACCCGTGCACAGCACCAGGCGGCCGCCACCCGCCAGGGCATCATCCAGCAGCAGCATGACCCGGGCCAGCTCGCGGTCACGTCCCACCATCGGCCCAGAGGGGCCGCCCCCCACACTTCCCACCAGGCAACCATAAAGCCAGCGGCCATCGGAGCCCTAGTGGTCGTAACCGGCGGTGCCGGTGGCGCGCTGTTTACTGCGGTGCCTCTCTGCGGTGCCTCTCTGCGGCGGCGCCCGGGCGCCGCCCGGGCGGCAGCTACACCTCGTTCACCGTGGACGTCGCCGCCAAGCTTGGGGCTCTCCCGCGGGTCTGGCGGGTCTGGGCGGCCCGCCGGCCCCGGGCACCGACGTGGAAACCGGTCAAACGATTATTAAGGGTCATAAAAAGGGCACGGCCGGTGCTGCCGCCCCGTGATCGGGCCGCACCGATGTCACATCGGGCCGGTTGTATGCGGCCCGATGTGACATAGGTGCGGTGGCGGCGCGGCCCGCGGGGGCTGGGGCGGGTTGCGGCGGTTCCTGGCGGGGCTGGTGGGGTGAGAGGGGCTAGGAAATGGAGGCAAACCACTTCTCGCCGACGGCGACGGCCATGCGCGTGCCCGCCAACCAGCGCACGGCCCGGATCGGACCGTGCGCTTGGTGCCTCAGGTGCTCGCTTTTTGCGCGAGGCGCGCCTTCGCGAGCATTTCAGAGTTGACGGCCACGAGACTCTCGGACAGCCCCGCGAGCAGCGTCCCTAGCTCCACAAGATCGTCCAGGTCGGGGGTGGCGTCCCCGTCCTCGAGGCGATGCCGGGCTTCCCTCGCCGAGTTAAGCGCCTCGTGCAAAGCGCGATGTACGCCGATCGTCGTCGGGTCGGTGCTGCTCATTTCGCTCCTCAGCTCGCTGCACGGCCATGTCCGCCGCGTTCGTCCTGATGATCACTGACGGCCAGGATACGCACAAACGCTCATGGCAACCTGGAATACCGGCGTTCAGACCGCGAGCGCCTGCTCGACCCAGGACCGCAGCGCCGCGGCCGGCGCGGCCCCGACCTGGCGCGAGGTCACCTTCCCCGCGCGCATCACCAGCAGCGTCGGGAT
>Ga0302326_10015253_pt1 | contig 16180 bp, 10 predicted proteins | sample Palsa_T0_3_FD_202264 | JGI IMG/M metagenome (GOLD analysis project Ga0302326, IMG submission 202264) | Peat permafrost microbial communities from Stordalen Mire near Abisko, Sweden - Palsa_T0_3 | ecosystem: Environmental > Terrestrial > Soil > Palsa > Peat permafrost | place: Sweden: Abisko... | reverse complement strand
GTCGACGCTCACCGCGCGCGCCGACGACCAGTCCGACGACCAGCTGCCGGCGGTCATATCCCCCAACGCGAACGGGATATGCAGCAGCGGATCCACGGGCCTGCCTAAGGTCATTCTCACTCTGGCACAAGGCACCTGGACGCCGGAGTCGTCATTCCCATTCCTGGCCGCCTGGGCGCCGACGTCCCAGCCGCAGACCATCCTGGTGCCCGGTCCGATGTATCACACCAACGGCTTCTCACCACTGACCTACCTGCTGGGCGGCGACCGATTGGTGGTGCTCGAAAAGTTTGATGCGGCAATCGTTGTGGATGCGATCGAGCGCTACCGCGTCACCAACTTCACAGCCACACCGACGATGCTTGCCCGCATCGCAGCCCTCCCCGACATACGCAAGCGGGATCTATCCAGCGTCGCATGGATCTTGCAGGGCGCCGCGGTGATGCCGCATACGTTGCTGCACACCTGGTTCGACCTGCTCAGCCCGGAACAGGTCGTGATGGCTTACGGGATGACCGAGGGCCTGGGAATCACCGCATTACGCGGTGACGAGTGGCTGGCGCACGTTGGCAGTGTCGGCCGCGGTTTCCGGGACACCGAAGTTCGCATCCTGGACCAGCAGGGCGAGCCGGTGAGTCCCGGTCAGCTCGGCGAGATTTATCTGCGCTCGCCAATGAGCGCCGGATACCACTATCTGGGCGGCGCGCCGCTGTTACCGTCGACACCCGACGGGTTCCGGACAGCAGGCGATATCGGCCACGTCGACGCCGACGGTTATCTCTACATCGCCGATCGCCGCAGCGACATGATCATCACCGGCGGCGCCAATGTCTTTCCCGCCGAAGTGGAATGCGCGCTCGCCGAACACGACGGCATCGCCGATGTCGTCGTCATCGGACTCTCCGACCGCGAGTGGGGGCGTCGGGTGCACGCCGTGGTCCAACTGGCCGACAGCACACGGTCGCTGACCGAACGGGATGTCATCGTCTACGCGAAAACCCGGCTGGCCGCGTACAAGGTGCCCAAGACCGTGGAGTTCGTCGACCAGATCCCCCGCACGGCCGCGACCAAGGTCAACCGCTCAGCCATGGTCGAAGCCCGCGGCGGCTGATCACATCAGCGGGGGGCCGGGGTTGAGCCAGCGGGTCGAATTGTCGGTGTGGCCGATGTATTGCGGGCAGTAGGCGGCGATGGCAGCGCCGATGAAGTAGCTGGACTGCTTCATCGAGAGATCGGTCTCCTTCATCACCTTCATCGCGAGAATGCTGGACTTATTGCTCTGATCGAGTCCGGCGCACACCGTGTGGGCGATGGAGATCGCGGCGTTGTGGTCCGGAAGGACGATCCCGCCCTTGGCGAGGGCATCAACGAACGCACCGTCGTTCGGATCCGCTGAGGCCGGCGCTGCCGAAAACAACGCTGCGGCAAATAGCAGGACGGCACACGGTATCGATCGCGTGGTGCCATCGCAGGGCATACGTGATGCTAGCCGAGATCGAGACGTTTCTCTTCGCGGCCGAAACGGCTATACCTGGTGACCGCAGACATCTTCCACGACTTCACCGATGGCTGACAGATAACGGCTGTGGTGTTGTTTAACCAGCGCATGTCCGCCCAAGACAAGAAGTGCAATCGGCAATTCGACGGCCCCAAACGCAAGCAGCGCCGCTAATCCCGCGACGTAGGCGACATCGTGAGCGTCGGGTGGATGCAACTTCCCCACGATCGGCAACTCGATCGCACGCTGTTCCAACCTCCGCATTTCATGCAAGGCCCAAGCGGTTCTGTGTTGCTGGTGTTCGCCTGAGCCGAGATCCTGTTCTCCGCGGCCGATTTCGATAATCGTCTCCGGTTCGGCCGAGATGTTTACCTGGTCTTTGTCCGGCGCGGTCATGTTTCTCTCTGCTTTCGTCGGTTAGCTGGCAGGCATGAGGTCAAGGTGGGGCTCCCACTCGAAGTAGTCAGCTCGGTCACTCTCGACACCTGAGCGTTGCTGAGCCCACGTGTTCAGCGACTCCACCATGTCGGTCAGGCGGCGATCGGCCCTAGTCGCATGTTTGGAGACAGCGGCAGCGATGGTCGATGCCATCCGCAGCAATAGGTCCGGCTTGGCGGCGGTGAGGAAGGTCAGCGCCGTGGCCGGGGCCACACCTTCGATCCACGCCAACGGGCCTAGCGGCACGCACCCGACGAGTTGACTGAGACCCGGCGTCGTGATGAGGGCGGCCAGCGCCACGAACGTTCCCGCGCAGGTGCCGATCACCAGCGGATCGCGTGATTCCAGCAACGTCTGCCCGAGTTGCGTCGTGACCAAGCCCACCAAACCCACCGTCGCCGCGCGCTGCGGGTTTGCGCGGGTAAAGGTGGCCAGGCTCCACGAGAGGCTTGCGCCAATCGTCGTTGCGGCGGCGCGGATAGCGACCGTATGGGCGAGATCGTCCATGTTGATCCCGCGCTCGGACGGGGGTCGCATGTTGCGAACCGCGCTCACCGCAACCGCCGTCGTGGGGAACACATCGGTCAGGATGTTCACCAGCAGAATCTGCCTGGCGGTCAATGGCGCGACGCCGCGCACCATCGTTCCATACATGTTGAAGGCTATTTCGCCGGCGTTCCCGCCGAGCAGCATGGCGACCGCGGCCTGCGCTTGCTGCCACAGCCGATGGCCCTCCTCGATCGCCTCCAACAAGCTTCCGACGCGCCCCTCGGTCAGCACCACATCAGCGGCGCCGCGGGCCGGATCACTTCCGTGCGACGACACGCCGACTCCCACGGCGGCCGCACGGATCGCTGCAGCGTCGTTCGCTCCGTCTCCGACCATCGCGGTGACCACCCCAGAATTGCTGATCTGTTGAACGATCTGCACTTTCTGCTCGGGCGTCATACGCGCATAGATGACGTTGTCCTTGATGACCTCTGCACGCTCGGCGATCGACAACCGCTCCCAGCGTGCTCCGGTGATGATGCAATCGTCCGGGACGTCGAGCCCGATCTGCCGAGCGATGGCGCGGGCGGTGGCCGGGTGATCACCCGTGATGACGCGCACGCCGATGTCCCGCTTGGCCAGCCCGAGCAGCAGTTCCCTCGCGTCGTGTCGCGGTGTGTCGGTAATGCCGAGAAATCCGAGGAGGCGCAGCCCTTCGCCGCACAGCGGTTCCAGTCCCGACTTCTCCGCGATCGCGAGGTCATCCTCGGTCACCTTGCGTTCGGCGACCGCGATCACCCGCAGGCCGCGGGTGGCCATCTCATGGACGTGGGTCAACAGCGCCTCACGGGTGGCTTGTCCATTGAGGTCGTGACCCTCGAACACGCACGCCGAAAGGACGATCTCGGGGCCGCCTTTGACCGCGAGCGTGTGGCCGTCCAGGCCGGCCGCGTAGGCTCGCCCAGCCCGGAATGGCAACTCACGGTCGCGCTTCGGCTGGCTTCCGGCGCGATTGACGACGGCGGCGTCTGTTGCCTGCAGCGGAGCGTGCTCGGTGAGCGCCACCGGAGTTGCCAGCGCTGCGCGCTCGAGAATCAGGCTTTCGTCGAAACCTGGCTGCGCCGAGATGTCTGTCAGCACGAGACGGTTTTCACTGAGCGTCCCCGTCTTGTCGAAGCAGACCACCTCGACGCGGCCCAGCGTCTCGACCGATCGTGGCGCGCGGACCAGCACGTGCCGCTCTGTGAGTCGCCGGGCCGCTTCGCGCTGCGCCAGGGTCGCCACGAGAGGCAGCCCTTCCGGCACCGCGGCAACGGCACAGTAGACACCGCTGGTCACGGCCTCCCGAATTCCCGATCCACGCAGCAATGCGGTGACGACCACGCCGGCACCACCGGTGAGAGTCCAGGGCAGCACCTTGGCGGTAACCCCGGCCAGTTGTGCGTGCAGGCCCACCTCGTCGCGTCGGCGAGGGGCCAGCGCCATGGCCCGGCCCCCTGCGGTCGCGTCGCCCACCGCAACGACCACCGCGCGGCACACACCGCTGAGCACAGTCGAGCCCTCATAGAGCATGCAGGCCCGTTCCGCCAGGGGACGGCCAGGTGTCGGAGCGGGGTGTTTGGTCACCGGCAGCGATTCACCCGTTAGCGACGATTCGTCCACCTCGACGGCTACCGCGCTCAACACGCGTGCGTCCGCGGGAACCACCTCACCTGCCCGGACCTCGATGATGGCTCCCGGCGTCACGTGCTCCATCTCCACCATCTCGAATTGGTCGGGCTCCACGCAGATGCGCGCTTGTGGCGTCTGGGCGTTGAGCAACCTGTTCAACTGGCGATCCGAGCTGAGTCGTTGCGCGGCGGCGATCCCTGCGCTGCCCACAAGTACGATCCCGACGAGAATTCCGTCCATCGGCGAACCGATGAGCGCGCTCGCGAGTGCCCCGGTGGCGAGGATCGGTGTGAGTGGATCCTGCATCTCGTGCCACATCGCCTCGACGACATCTTTACTGCTGTCCGCAAAGCTGGCGACCAACTCCCGCGTCCGCGATTTCGGCTGCTGGGCCAGTACGACGCCGTCGCTGCTGGCGAGTTCCGGCTGAAGTTTCCGGAGGTGCTCCCGGGCCTGGTCAGCGCCCAGCGCATGCCACTCGACGTCTGTGGCGGCGGCCGGATCGGCCTGCATCGCCACCCCTCGCGCGATCACGTATCCGGGGATGAGCGCGAGGGCAGCGGCCGCGATGCTCGGACGAACGCCTGCCGCCCGGACACCCGGTAACAGCGTCAGCATCCCGAGCACGGTTCCGGCTGCGGCTAACTCGACGCCGCGCCGCGCCGCCGACTTTGCCGCCGGGATGGCGTCGACGATCCGGCACGCAACCTTGAGATTTGGCAGCAGGACGTCCGCCGTCCACGCGGGCGCGCGCTCGGAGGCCCAGACCGCCAACGAAATGTCCGCGGCCGCAAACGCATGCCGGAGGTCACGCCCAACGACGGCGACGACCTTCCCGTCCGACTGCAATCGCCGCACGGCGTCGCAAATCGCGAGATCGATGTCGTCATCGGCGGGCACGAGTTCGTCAAACGTCCCGCGCAGGTGTCCGGGATCGGCCTGATTCACCGACACGAGTTTCAGATCCGCACCACGTGCCGCGGCGATGAGTGGTTCGGCGAACGGGTCCGCAGTGCGCGACACGACTATCTCTAAGTCCCGCAGATTGGGCAGTTCGTGCCCCGGTGAGAGAGAGGACCCGGTATGGACTCCCGGACCGAGCAGACCGGCGTCGACATCGGCCTGGGCGCACTGCCACGCCTTCGTGTGTAGTTCTCCGTCGACTCCATTCACCTGCGCAACACGCAGGCTTTCCCCAATCAGCACTGCAGGGTCGACGATCAGGACATCGATGCCATCCAGCCGACGGAGTGCATCGGGTCGCAGTACCAGAGTGTGATGGTTCCGGTTCAAGCCGGCGCAGAACGTCGTGGCGAATGACTCACGGGCGTAATTGAGTGCCCGAGGCGCGGCGACGATGACAGCCTCGCTGGCCAGGTGTGCGCCGCCGCTGACACAGAGGGCAATGGCGCCCGCAAGGCCCGCCGCTGTCGCCGCTCGCGCGTAGTTTTCGGACGCCGTGTCCGGTATCGGCCGCGGCCGGGACCATTCCGGCTGCGACTCGCACTCCGCGCTGAGCGCCAAGCGGGGTTCGTGCTCTTTCCAGCCGTCCACAGCCGCCAGCGCTTCAATCAGGCGCAGGCTCCTCATCAGGATATCGGCGGCGATGACCGACGGGGTGTGCCCGAGCGACTGGGTGACCGAAGTCCCCAAAGCGAGCACGGCGTCGGCGCGCGCTCGCCCGAGTGCCCGCTCGAATATCCTGCGTACATCGGGCTGTGCCTCTGCGAAGGTGGTCGCGGCGGCAAACGCGCGCGGCAGCCTGGGCGCCCGCGCTACCTGCAACGCCGCCGAAAACCCCAGCGCCGTAACCTTGGCCGCCAGCAGGCTCACCCGGTTGACGACCTCCGCCACGTCCCCGGGAATGTCGAGCACGAACGAGCCGTCCGCCTTCTCCGGCCCCGACTCGCGAGGTGGCTCACGCCGGTCGGCCGGCTCGACAAAAACCCGCTCGATTGCGTCCAGCATCAGGACCAATTGCTCGACAGCCGGTCCGTTCTCGCCGATGTCCACGACCAGGCGCGAAAGCGGCCAATTCAGTTGAGTACGTGAGACGCCCGCGACGCTGCCGATTGTCTTCTCAACGATGGCCGCGTACTCGGCCGAGCGCGACTCATCGGGCATGCGTAGCTCAACCCAGGCTCGGCCATTGCCGGACCACCGGCGGCGAGGACGCTTCCCCCCTAATAACTCGGTCGCTGCGGCTGCGCCGCCTGCGATCACCATGCGAAGCCCCGAAACAATCGGTGCAACGACCATATTCGTCCTTTACCTGACCTCTCGCGATAGCTAGCCTTGACGCAGCAGACTCATTGGGGATACACCTGCAACGCCACCGTATATAACGGGAGAATCTCGAAAGCGACATCGAGATGCGCTCAAAAGTGAACGGACGGCGAATTATTCGCTAAGCGCTCCAAACAACTCGAAGCTAGGAGAGCCCTGTGACGCTCATCGAACGAGCCACAAAGTCAGCCAATTCGCTTGCTGACGAGACGGTTTCAACAGTTAGCAAGATCGGGACAGCCGTCGCCGACGGCGTTGTTGTGACGGCAAAAGACATCCGTGAAGGTATCCAGGAGGGCCACGTCCGTCCCCGCACCCTGATCGCCGCAGCAGCGATCGGCCTCGTCGTCGTAGTCGAATGGCCTGTCCTCGTCGCAGCCGGCGGTGTCGCGGTGATCGTGAGCAAACTCAGGAGTCGGTCGACCGAGACCGCGCAATAAGGACCTGTCCCGATACAAGCGCGCGACGCCGGCTTCCGTGCTGTCGGAGGCATCGATCTCGTTGAGGCACAACAAGATCTGATTTGGTTGGTAGCCGGTGACGGAGCACCAGGAAGCGGACAGAACAACGGCAGCATGGACATTCGTGATCGCTCCCGCTAACGCGGTTCTGGTGTCAGCGTCGAGGGGTCCCGCCGGAACGTGGCATTAATAGAGCGCCATACGTCTCCTCCGGGTCTGCTGCGGGTTAGTGCCAACGAATGAGAAGAGTCATTGATCCCAGGGATCCTGGGAACCTCGACGTTCGCTGACGTCTCAGCTGATGCTGTTGACGGCGGCGGCAACCCTGGTCTGGAAATCGGCCGGCAACGGGATGTAGCCGAGCGGGGTGAGGCCTTGCTGTCCGGTGGTGATGGTCGATTGCATGAACGCCTTCACCGCCGTACCCACTTGAGCGTCAGGGTATTTGGAGCAGACGAGTTCGTAGCTGGCCAGCAGGATCGGGTAGGCGCCCGGCGTAGTGGTGGCGTAGACCTTGGACAGGTCGAGAACGAGGTCGTTGCCCTGACCTTTGATCGTGACGTCCGAGATGGTCTTGCCGACCCAGTCGTTGCCGATGCCGACGACGCCGCCGGTGGTCTTGATTCCGGCCACATCGAGGTGCTGCTTCATCGCATACGACCATTCGTTGTAGCTGATCGCGCCCTCGGTCTTCTTGACGGCTTCCGAGGTGCCCTCGTTGCCTTGGGCGGAGGTTCCTACGCCTCCATTGAAGGTCTTGCCGGCGCCTTTGGTCCAGGCGCCACCAGATGCGGCTTGCAGGTACTGCTGGAAGTTGTCGCTGGTTCCGGATGCGTCGCTGCGTGAGATGACGTGGATGTCCTCGGCGGGCATGTTTCCGTTCAGCGCGGTGATGGCCGGATCGTCCCAACGCGTGATGGCGCCGCTGAAGATCTTGGCGAGCGTGGGTGCGTCAAAGTTGAGGACGTCGGTTGTTTTGACGTTGAAGGTGATCGCGATCGGACCGAAGACGGCAGGCAGGTTCCATGCGTCGGTACCGCCGCAGCGCTGCTTGGCGCCGGTGTATTCGTCACCGCTCAGCGGTGAGTCCGAGCCGCCGAAATCGGTCTTGGCCGCGAGAAAGTCGGCGACGCCGGCTCCCGACCCACTGGCCGTGTAGTTCAACTGCTTGCCCGAGCACGATTCCTCGTAGCTCGTGATGAAGTGGCTCATGGCGTTGGCCTGAGCGGTCGAACCGCTGCCGGTGATGTCCTGCTTGCCCCCGCAGTCGACCTTGACGTCCTTGGCGTAGGTGGGCGGCGTGTCGAGCTGCGTACACGCCGAGAGCGCCAGACCGCCCGCGACCAGCAGGCCTGCGGCGGCCATAAATCCCTTGTGCTGCTTCATGTTTGCCTCCTCGAAAACAACCCGTCAGCCGCACATCGGCCACCCGTTCGCCGGGCCGGAAATGCCACGTCGTGCGCGCCTCAACGCCGCGCGTCGCTTCGAGCACGTCCGCGAGCATTAAACGTCACCAATATCGACATCGAATCAATACGGAAGCAAACAACAGATGAAGCCATTGTCGGGTCCGGAGAGTTGCCACCCGCGAGAGCACAGTGTGCCGAATTCATCCCTGTGTTAGCGGCCGTTCAGTTGTCTGACTTAGCGTCTGCGGAGTTGACGCTGGTCAGTGTGGGTTATGCACGCCAGCGAAACCGCGCTGCATCGCCGCCCGTGCAGCGTCGGGTAGGTGAGGTCGATGGCGACGACTCTGAGAGAGGTGACATGACCGACACGCTCGACAAATCACAGGCACCGAAGGTCAACGGAAAGACGGTGCAGGAATACATCGACGAGCGGCCCACCTGGGCTGACGGCACGATGTTGCCGACGGCGCCGATGACCGCCATGCAGTTCCGAATCTGGGCGCTCGCCTGCGCGGGCAAGTTCTTCGAGGGCATGGTCGTGTTCATGACCGGGGTGGCCCTGCCGCTGATCTCGATCCAATTCCACCTGAACGCAGCCGACAAAGGCCTGGTTACCGCAGCCTCCCTGGCGGGCATCCTGGTCGGTGCCACAGCCCTCGGTGGTATGGCGGACACTTATGGGCGCAAGCGGATGTTCATCGCGGAGATGATTATCTTTTCTGTGTTCCTGGTGGCGCTGACCTTCGCCCCCAACTTCATCACGCTGGTCATCTGTCTGTTCGGGGCCGGAATCGCGCTGGGCTGTGACTATCCGACCGCGCACATGGTGATCTCGGAGAGCATCCCAACCTCGATGCGGGGCCGGCTCGTGCTGAGCGCGTTCGCATTCCAGGCCGTCGGAGCGTTCTTCGGCACGGCGTTGGGCTTCGGCATCCTGTATGCGAACCCCGACGTGGGCGCATGGCGGATCATGTACGCCTCGGCGATCGTGCCGGCGATCCTCGTCGTCATCGGGCGCCTGTACGTCACGGAGAGCCCGCACTGGCTGGTGGCGAAGGGCCGAACCTCGGACGGGGAGAAGGCCACCAGCCAACTACTCAAGCGCAGCCCGCAGTACCCCAAGAGCGTGTCGCTGGGACACTTGGCCGCTGAGGCCAAGGCCAAGGCCGCCGAAGGTCACGGGTCCTACCTGTCACTGTTCAAGAAGAAAAACCGTCGCGCGACGATCCTGGCTTCGGTTCCGTGGTTCCTGCAGGACTTGGGCGTCTACGGCATCGGCATCTTCACCCCGACGATCCTGGCCGCCGTCATCGGCAAGGAGTCGAAGTCGCACGCGCTGGCGGACACCATCCACAACGACATGCTGGGCGCCAAGGGCTCGGCCATGATGGACACGCTGTTCGTCTTGGGTGTCATCATCGCCATCTTCCTGGTGGACAGGGTCGGGCGGATCAAATTGCAGATCTGGGGCTTCATCGGCTGCGCGGTGGGAATGCTGCTGGCCGGGCTGTCCATCCGTCCGGACGGCAGCAACGTCATGTGGTTGCTCTTTCTCGGTTTCACGCTGTTCTACTTCATGGTCAACTTCGGGCCGAACGCCATGACGTATCTGCTTGCCGGCGAGGTCTTCCCGACCGAGGTCCGGGGTAAGGGCGCCGGCTTCGCCGCGTCCTTCGCCAAGATCGGCGCGGTGTTGACAGCGTTCCTGTTCCCGATCCTGCTCAAGACCATCGGCACCACCGCACTGCTCTGGGGCCTGGTCGTGTGCTTCCTGGCTGGAGCGATCGTGACCTACTTGTTCCGGATCGAGACCGCGGGCGTCAACCTGGAGGACGTCGGCAAGTAAGAAGCGGCGCCGGCTAAGTAACAGCGCGGTCCCGCCACGGCACCTGGGTTGTCCTAGCGGGAACGCGGCCGACTCAACGTGTTCAACTGGTCTTCCAAGGCACGGACGCGTTGCTCGGAGCCGGTGAACAGCTCACCCGGGAAGCGGCGATATCGAAGGATATCCGCGTAGATTAAGCCCGGATCGTCGTAATTCAGACCAATGCCGGCCAGATATTGCAGTCGCATGCTCATGTCGTCATTGATATCGGCGCCGACGAGCCAGGGTTTCAAGTCCGATGCGCGACCGGCGTAGGTGGCAAGAACGTCGGTCGCGTCGTGAAAGTTCACGGCGCCCATGGATTGCGTGACGCGCGCGTACTCGGCACGACTCCAGCGGGCTTCCAGCGCGTCGACGTTGACATTCAAGGGCTCGACCTGGCCCAGCAGAACGAGGTCGTTGCCCAGACCATTGACGGTATTGCCCCACACGGTGCCGTTCGGGAAGGCATCGAAAAATGTTGCGAGCTCGCTCTTTACGGTTGCGAAGTCGCTCTCGTACAGCGGAACCCATTGGGTGACGATGCCGCCGGGCCTCAGGTGCTGCTTGACTAGCTCGAAATATTGCTTCGAGTACAGCGACGACGTGCCTTTGACCCACGGATGAATCGGGTCTGACGTGACGATGTCGAATTTTTCCTTCGACGTGAGGATGACATGGCGGGCGTCGTCGTAGTGAATCGTCGTGCGACTGTCATTCTTGACGTCGTAATTTTCTCTTCGGAAGTATTTATCGGCGGCCGGCGGGACCAACGGCTCGAGCTCGCAGATCGCGATTTTTTCGACCGTCGGATAGAGCACGAAAGTTCCGGCAGTGACGCCCGCGCCGAAGCCGACGACCAAAACGGATTTGGGATCCTGATGAAACAGCGCGGGAAGGTGGCCGAGCATGCGCTGGAGGCGCATATCGCCGGGATCGGTTGAGGCTTCCACTTTCCCGGCGACATGGAAGTAACGGTCGCCGTCGGGCGGTTCGGAAATCACGACCGAGTAGTTGCGGCCTTCGCCGACATACAGCGCGCGTCCGGGGTCCGTTTGCAGGATCATGCGCCGGCCGTACGCGATGGCGAGCCACGGGACGGGTGCGATGCTGGCGATCATCCAGACAACGGCGGCCACCGATAGGACGGTCGCCGCGACTCCGCGTTTCCCGAGCGATCGCGCAACCGGCGCGAAGACAACCAGAGCTGACACAGTGGCGAGCGCGATCAGCAGGCGTTGGCAATTCTGCGTGCCGATCCACGGAATCAGGATGATGCTGAACGCCAGAGCTCCGAAAACCCCGCCTACGGTGTTGACGGCGTACACCCTGCCGGCCAGGGTCCCGGAATCTTGACTGCGCTCCGCGGCCGCGGCCAACGCGAACGGAAAGCTCGCACCCCACAGGCAGGCGGCGGGAAAGACCGCCCACATGCAGCGCATGATGTCGACCTGAAAATTGAAAACGGCGCTGCGGGCCAGCAGCGGATCGATCGGCCAGTTGGGCAGTGCCTCGGCCAGTGTGTAAGCGGTCCACGCGATCGCCGCGGCAAGCAGAATCTGGCAGACGCCGAGCGCCACGCGCGGACTTTTCATCTGGCGCACGAGATGCGATGCGACGCCGCTGCCTAAGCCCAAACCCCCGAGGAACACGGCAAGAATGATCGAAAACGTGTAGACGGTCGCGCCGAGCATGACCGAAAGAAGTCGCGTCCACACCACTTCCGCGCCGAGCGCGGTCAACCCGGACAGTCCGATGGCAACGTACACGTCGCGCTGCGACGCGCGCGGCGGCGACGCTTCACGAGCGGGCGCATCGCCGGGCGGAGTCGGCTCATAGTGGGTCCGCGTCGACAGGCGATAGCTGAGAACCGCGACGACTACGTTGATCGCGACGGCGACGTAGGTGGCCGTCGGCATGTCGTAGAGACGCAGCAGATAGAAACCTGCGAGCAGGCATCCGCACACCGCGCCGGCGATGTTACCGCCATAGAAATAGCCGAGCCTGGAAACACCTCGCGGCGACGATTCGACGTAACGGGCGATCACAGGAAAGGACGCGCCCAGCAACAGAGTGGGTGGGAGGAGGCACACTGCCGCGACCAATGCACGCATCAGGATTCCGAACAGACCACTACCGCCGACGGTGGCATAGAGATGATCGAGTAGCGGCAGGGTCAGCAGCACAAGAAGGCCACAGACGCCGATGCCGCCTTCGATTATGGCGTAAACGCGTAGGGGATGTTTGCGCGCGGAAACATAACGGGGCAGCAGCAGGCTGCCTAGGCACATGCCGCCCATGTAAGTGCCGAGAAGGATGCCGAGGGACACCGCCGAAGATCCGACAACCAGTTGCAGAAGCTGAAACCAGACGATCTCATAGATCAACGCAGCGCATCCGCTACCGATGAACAGGACAAGTAGAAGCGGGATATGGGCGCGGTCGGAAGGCGTGGAATCCGGCGGCACGGGTTCGGCTGCGCGGGTAGCCGAGGGTTCCAGCTTTTCTTTCGCCATAGAGGCCAGTGTTGCAAACGGCCGACCTCGCCAGCGGCGCCGAGGCGGATACTCATCAGTCATGAGCGACTATGGCGATCGCTTGCTGTCGGATGACCAAATCGCGGCGATGTCACCGGAGCAACGCAGGAACTTGATTCAGCGACTGGAGCGTCCGCTCGACGAAGTGTTCCCGCCGGCTACCGCGAGACGCATGCGGCGCAACCGGTTGACCCTGACGGTGGTCGGCGCTGTCGGGTTGATCCCGTGGATGATCTACCTGGCCTTCACCCTGCCCGAGAACTATGTTGCGCACGATTGGCCGGCGACGTGGATCGGCTTCGACTGTGTGCTCATCGCGTTCATGATCGCTACCGCGGTGCTGGGCTGGCTGCGCCGAGAGCTGGTAATACTCCCGGGATTCACAACGGGAGTTCTGCTGATCTGTGATGCCTGGTTCGACATCATGACCGCCGGGCCGGGCCAATTGTGGATGTCGCTGGCGACCGCCGCCCTCCTCAACGTGCCGGCCGCAGCGATCATGGTCACCGGCGCGGTGCGGGTAGTGCGGCTGACGGCGACGCGCCTTTGGTTTCTCGACCCCGCGACGCCGGCGTGGCGCCTGCCGTTGGTGCCATAACTCGGCGGCGACCGACGACCGACTCCCACTGAAGCGCGGTAACCTCATTCTCACAGCGCATTGAGCGTGTGATTGAGGAGGCGGCATGGCCGGCGACGACGAAGCCGAACCGACGACTCGGGACGCCCGCTTCATCAAGACCGCGGTCGAGATTCTGCGCGAGACCGGGCGCACCGACTTCACCGTGCAAGAAGTGGTGGCCCGCTCCAAGACGTCGCTACGGGCCTTCTACCAACACTTCAGCAGCAAAGACGAATTGCTGATCGCTCTGCTGGAACGGACGATGGCGCAGTCGACGCAGGTCTGGCGCGCCGAGACGACCGGACTGGACAGCACCGCGGCGATCAAGCTGATCATCGACCGGATCAGCGCGGAACCCGAGTCGAGCACGCAGGACAGCCTGAACCGGGCGATGAATCTCTATAACCAACACCTGGCCGAGACTCGCCCACGCGACTACGCCCGAGTACTCACTCCGCTACACGAACTCGTTCGCGACGTCGTACAGCGCGGGATCACCGAAGGAATCTTCCGGCCCAATCTGGATGTCGGGCCCGCCGCGGCGATCGTCACGCAGACCATCTTGGGCGCGCTCCGATTGCACTGGCTGGGAGCCGAATTGACGGGTGCGCCCATCGATGCGGCGCACCTCTACGACTTCTGCATCCGCGCCCTGGGCAACGACGACGCGGTGCAAGTCGCGCCGCCGACAATTGCTGAGTTGTTCGACCAGATCGGGATGCGGCCCGGCACGCACAACGGCGAGTTCGCGATGACGATCCCGGTGAGCCCGCAGGTGGTCAACACCTCCGGCGCCCTGCAGGGCGGTTTGATCGCCACGCTCATCGACGTCGCGGGCGGACACTTCGGGGTTGGGCATCTGCAAGAAGGCACCACGATGACCACTGCGGACATGAACATCCGCTACCTGCGCCCGATCCGTCAGGGCATGGCATACGCGGTGCCGCGGATGCTGCGCAACGGCCGTCGGGCGATGGTCATGCAGGTCGACGTCCTCAGCGATGGTGATGGCGAGGAAAGGCTGCTCGCCTCGGCAACCGTGAACTTCGCCGTCATCAACGGCGCGACCCCGAAACTGCCCGACCGCCCGCCGACCTGACCTGCCGGTTACAGCTTGTTGGGCGGAGGTGGTAACGTCATTACCACCTCGTGAGAACCCAGACTTCAAGGAGATCGCCATGCCGTCACGCGAGCTTTCCTTCCCGGTGTTCGACGCCGACAACCACATGTACGAGCCACAGGAAGCGCTGACCAAATTCCTCCCGGAGAACCGCAAGCGGGTCATCGATTACGTGCAGGTCCGCGGCCGCACCAAGATCGTGGTGCGCGGCCACATCAGCGAGTACATCCCCAATCCGACGTTCGAGGTCGTCGCCAAGCCGGGTGCGCAGGAGGATTACTTCCGCAACGGCGCCCAGGGCAAGACCTACCGCGAGATTCTCGGCGAGCCGATGAAGGCGATACCGGCGTTCCGCGAGCCGGGTGCGCGCCTCGAGGTGATGGACGAACTCGGTATCGACTACGCGCTGATGTTTCCAACGCTGGCCAGCCTGGTCGAAGAGCGCATGAAGGACGACCCGGCGATGACCCACGACGTCATCCACGCGCTCAACGAATGGATGTATGAGCAGTGGACGTTCAACTACCAGGAACGCATCTTCGCCACGCCTGTCATCACCCTGCCGATCGTCGACCGCGCGCTCGAAGAGCTCGAGTGGTGTCTGGAACGCGGCGCTCGCACCGTGCTGGTCCGCCCGGCGCCGGTGCCCGGCTACCGCGGCAGCCGCTCATTCGGCCTCGAGGAGTTCGACCCGTTCTGGCAGGCCTGCATCAAAGCCGACATCCCGGTGTCGATGCACGCCTCGGACAGTGGTTACTCGGAGTTCGCGAACGTGTGGGAACCCGGCGACGAGTTCCTGCCGTTCAAGCCGACCGCATTCCGCAGCTTCGCGATGGGCCACCGGCCGATCCTGGACGCCATGGGTGCGCTGGTGTGCCACGGCGCACTGTCCCGCAACCCCGAGCTGCGGATCCTGTCGATCGAGAACGGCGCCGACTGGGTACCAGACCTGTTCAAAGGCCTCAAGGGCGTCTACAAGAAGATGCCACAGGCCTTCCTCGAGGACCCGGTCGAGGCGTTCAAGCGGTGCGTGTACATCACCCCGTTCTGGGAGGACCGGTTCACCGAGATCGTTAACATGGTCGGCACCGACCGGGTGCTGTTCGGGTCTGACTGGCCGCACCCCGAGGGCCTGAAGGACCCGATCAGCTTCGTCGACGAGCTCACCGACTTCGGCGAAGAGGACGTCGCCATGATCATGGGCGGCAACCTGATGAAACTGATGAAGGTCGCCAAGCCGGTCTCGGCCTGATTCGCCGCACACCGTAATAGGGTCGCCAGATGGAACGGCGCACCCTGGAAGCGGTTATCTACGAACGTGAACCGCCGATCGCGCGGATCATCCTGAACCGAGCCGACAAGGCCAACACCAAGGATGCGACGTTGGTGCAGGAGGTCGACGCCTGCCTGCACGAAGCGGACCGTGACCGCGACATCAAAGTCGTGATCATCAAGGCCAACGGCAAAGGTTTCTGCGGCGGGCACGTGGCCCGCTGGGGTCCCGACGAGAATCCCTATCCCGATTTCGGGGACACGTTCGAGGATCTCTACAAAGGCACCGCCGACCTGTTCTTGTGGCCGACGTTGTATCTGTGGGAGTTTCCGAAGCCGACGATCTCGCAGATTCATGGCTACTGCATGGGTGGTGGGATCTATCTGGGTCTGTTGACCGACTTCTGCGTGGCATCCGAGGACGCATACTTTCAGATGCCACTCGCCCAGAGCCTCGGTGAACCCGGTGGGCACACCATGATCGAGCCGTGGCTGCTGATGAATTGGCATCGCACC
>Ga0302326_10015251_pt1 | contig 16181 bp, 5 predicted proteins | sample Palsa_T0_3_FD_202264 | JGI IMG/M metagenome (GOLD analysis project Ga0302326, IMG submission 202264) | Peat permafrost microbial communities from Stordalen Mire near Abisko, Sweden - Palsa_T0_3 | ecosystem: Environmental > Terrestrial > Soil > Palsa > Peat permafrost | place: Sweden: Abisko... | reverse complement strand
CCAACAGGCCCAGCAGGCCGTCCAGCAGGCGCAACAGGCGGTGAGCCAGGCCGCGGGACAAGCCCAGGCTGCAGCGGAGCAAGCGCTCGCGCAGGCCAAGCAGGAAGCGTTGCAGGCTGCTCAGGCGGCGGCTCAGGCGGTCCAGGACGCAAAAGCAAAGGCAGCACAGGTGGAGCAACAGGCGCAGGCTGCTGCAGCGCAGGCAGAACAAGCGGCTCAGGCAGCGGCCGCGCAGGCGCAGGCGGCGGCTCAACAGGCCCAGCAACAGGCCCAGCAGGCGGTCCAACAGGGCCAGCAAGCCGCGCAACAAGCCGCTGCTCAGGCGCAGCAGGCAGCGCAGCAGGCGCAACAGCAGGCTCAACAGGCGGCGCAACAGGCGCAACAAGCGGCCCAGCAGGCAGAGAAACAAGCTCAACAAGCGGGGCAGCAAGTTACGCAGGCAGCCAGCGGGGCGCAACAACAGGCTACACAGGCCGCGCAGGCTGCCCAGCAATCGGCATCCCAGGCGATCAGCCAGGCAACGAAGGGGGTCTAGCGCAAGAGAGAAATGCGTGCATGCGTCACCTCCAGTGGTCCCAACCACGCCGGAGAGCGGATCACCCCGTGTTCGTCCAAAGTGGCCGCCTGCTGTGCGGCTGGCGGGAGCCGTAGCCTCCCTGATGCCCTTGGAGCCAACCCTTGCTACCCTCACATTGAATTGCTATTGTTAAGGCGCGGTCACTGCCAATGAAGCAACTGCAACCGGTTCTCTGGACCAAAGGAACCTTCCTGACTCCGCAACACTTGCAATTGCAGGACAGGTTTCTGGAAGACAGTTTGAATTTTCGACTACAGGCGCTGAAGTTTTGCGGCTGGGGATTCAGCGAAGTCGTGCTCGATCAGGAGTTGCTCGCCGAAGGGCAGCTGGCGGTTACGCGCGCATCGGGCATATTCCCCGACGGATTGCTCTTTGAAATTCCGGGTCCGGATCAGCCGCCTCCCTCGAAGGCGCTGGCGGAGTTCTTCGATCCCGGGGTTCGTGACCTGGACATCTATCTGACTGTTCCGGATTACAAGCTGAAGGGGCTGAACGTCGCCGGCCTGGGCCGTGTCGCCGGTTCGCGTTATCTGGCCGAAATCACCAGCGTCCGCGACGATAACACCGGGACAGGCGAGCGGCCGATTCAGATTGCAAGAAAAAATCTGCGCCTGCTGGCATCGAACGAAACCCGGGAAGGTTCATCCGCGCTGCGCATCGCCAATATTGAACGCACCGAGGCCGGCGCCTTTCGGCTGAACCCACGATTCGTTCCTCCGCTGCTCGAAGTTCGCGCCAGCGACTATCTGCGCGGCCTGGTGAACGGAATCCTGGAGATTCTCTCGGCGAAGAGCACGCAGCTTGCAGGCGGCCGACGGCAGAAGAATCAGAGCCTGGCCGACTTCAACGCGTCGGACATCGCCAACTTCTGGCTGCTATACACAGTGAACACGCATATTCCCGTGCTCAGCCATTTGCTGCAAGGGCAGCGCTGCCATCCGGAAGAACTGTTCTCCGCGCTCACGGCGCTGGGCGCGTCGCTCACCACATTTTCAACCACTGTCCGTCCACGCGACCTGCCGCTCTACGACCATTTGAATTTGAGCAAGGTCTTCTCCGATCTGGATGAGAAGCTGCGCATGCTGCTTGAAACCGTGGTGCCGACCAACGTTGTTTCGCTGCCGTTGAAGCAGGTGAAGAACACCATCTACGCCACCGCGGTCGATCAGGACAAATACCTGGCCAATACGCGGATGTACCTGGCGTTCTCCGCCGATACCAGCGAAGAATCGATCATCCGCAGGGTGCCGCAACTGGTCAAGGCGTGCTCTGCTACGCAAATCGAACAGCTCATCAACATGGCATTGCCGGGCATTACGCTCACCCATGTGACCGTTCCTCCAAGTGCAATTCCCATCAAGATGAAGTATCAATACTTCAGCCTCAACCAGTCCGGACCGGCGTGGGAAGCGGTGACCCGTTCGCGTAATTTTGCCGCGCATGTTCCGAGCGAACTCCTCAATCCGCAGATGGAGTTGATCATTCTTCTGCCGCAGGCGGGATAACTTCTATGAAACAGTTGACCAAACCCGTCTGGTTCGAAGGCATGTATCTCGGCCCGCACCATTTTCAGGCGCAGAGCCGTTACTTCGAAGACTCTCTCAACTTCGTCACTTCGAGTCTGTGGCGCGAGGCTTACGGCTTCGCGGGCCTGCAGTTCGACAACGACGCGCTGCGCAACGGCACGGTTGCCCTGACGCACGCGCGCGGTCTTTTCGAAGATGGCCTGGCATTCGACTTGCCGGGGGCGGATGCTGCGCCGACGCCGCGCGATTTCACCACGCTGTTCTCTCCCGTAGCCGACCACCTGACCTTGCATCTCGCTGTTCCCGTCAGCCTCAGCGAAGGCCGCAACACCAGCCTTGACAATGCCGGCGCTGTTCGATACCTAGGCACCGAACAGCCCATGCCCGACCAGAATACGGGCCGCGATGAGAAACCGATCAGGATCGGGCGCAAGAACCTGCTGCTGTTGGCAGAGGCAGAGGTGAACGAGCAATTCGTAAGCCTGCCACTGCTGCGCGTGACGCGCGACGGGTCTGGGCATTTCGAATCCGACCCCACATTCGTGCCGCCGTGCCTGAGCCTGAGCGCAAGCCCGACACTGACTGACATGCTGCGTCGTCTCATCGACATCCTCGACGAGAAGAGCACGGTATTTACCAATGAGCAGCAGCAACGGGCCGGCGTTTTTCAGGCCGGCATGTCGGCGCGTCACGTTGCTCATTACTGGTTCCTGCACGCAATCAACTCCAACGTTTCAACGCTGCGGCATTTTCTGCTGTCCAAGCATGTGCATCCGCAGGAGCTCTTTCGCGAGATGTCCCGTTTGGCCGGCGCTCTTTGCACATTCGGCCTTGAAGTGCATCCCCGTTCGCTGCCGGTCTACGATCACCGCGATTTCGGGGCAAGCTTTGCGCCTCTCGATGAGCACATTCGCCGGCATCTAGAGATCGTCATGCCCTCCAAGGCAATCAAGATCCCGGTGAAGCAGGTTGAGAGCTTCCTTTACAACGGCGAGATTACAGACGAGCGCTGCCTGGGGCCGTCGCGCTGGATTCTGGAGATTCACTCGCACATCGGCGAAGCGGACCTGATTGAGCGTGTGCCGAAACTGGTAAAAATCTGTTCCTCCCGCTTTGTGCTCGAACTGATCAAGCGATCCTTGCCGGGCCTGCCGTTGAATCATCTTGCGGTCGCGCCGGCGCAGATCGCCGCGCGGGTCGAGAGCCAGTACTTCGCTGTCAGCCGCGGAGGCCCGTGCTGGGAGCATCTGATCCAGACGCGCCAGGTCGGCATCTACGTTCCCGGAGAACTTCCATCGCCTGAGTTGAGCTTGATTGTTTTGCTGGATGAGTAGCGCTTCGGAATCTTCAAATCTCATTCAACAGCGTGGGCAACCTGCGTTTGTGCGGGCTATTTCCGCCTGACCGATCTTCTGGTGCAATCCAGATGTGCCCGGTCAAGGTGAAACCGCTGTTCGAATTCCGAAACTTCAAAAGGTTCACAGGCCTTGAAAGTCAAACGAAATTGAGTTAGGATTGCGAGCATTCCTCCATAGTGATTATTTATGCAATGGGCGAACCGCGCATTGAATTAGCAGCCACTTCGATCGCTGTGAAGTAATTGTGTTTTCACTTGACATCGATTTTTGGGGATGCTAAAGTCTCGCCTCATGCGGACAAAAGTGTTGCGCACTGCTGTCTGAATTTTTTCAGACGATTCAATGCGATGTCATTGAGGTTGATTCAACGCGACCACGAGGGGTCTGCACAATTCCCAATTCACATTTCGCGGGCAAATGTCCGTGAAGCTGTTTCAAATAAAAAGAAGTGGCATGCAAGCCACCATAGGTTGATATGTTGAACCAGGGAACTCTCCTAGCCGGCGCTCGAAGATTGGTGTATTCGCTGGCTGCTGCCCAATCTGCTCTCATTTCGCGCTCCCCCTTTTACGCGATCACCTTGAAAATGGTCTTTGACCAAAGTACTTAGCCGAGTCTGGCAGCTTGCAAACTCGATCGTGGATTCCCGGCCTATCCGTGTGGAGAAAATGAATGACCCCCTATAAGTGGCTTCGTCTGTGTGGAACAACCGTGTCGGCTGCATTGGTTTTCTTGCTTTCCTGCGCATGCCTCGCAGGTGGAATTGGCGCGCAATCAGCCGAATCGGCAATCGCCGGACCCTCTCCGAGCACCGCTGCGCCTTCTCCTTTCCTCGTTGCTCCCACGATACCTCTGGGCTATGCTCCATCGAGCGTGGCGACCGGGGATCTGCGCCAGAGCGGAAAGTTTGACCTGGTCACCGCGGACTATTCTTCGGGGAGCATCACCGTCTTTCTCGGCGCGGGAAAGGGCAAGTTTGCTCCCGGAGTCGAGTATGCGGCGGGATCTCATCCGGGTTCAGTTCGAGTTGCGGACCTCAACGGGGATGGACGGCCGGACGTTCTGGTCGCCAACGAGTCTGAGGGGACGATCAGCGTTCTTTTCGGCAACGGCGACGGGACTTTTCAGGCGCGGCAAAGCTTCAAGGTCGGTTTCAATCCATCCTTCATCGCGACAGGCGACTTTGGTGGAAGCGGGAAAGTGGATGTGGCGGTTGCCGGAGCTTCAGGGAATCTGCTCGCCGTTTTTCTCAATGACGGCAGCGGGAATCTGCAAAAGCCGGTGATGCGACTTTTGAGCAAGCCGCCGGCGGCAATTGCAGCGGCTGATTTCAATCATGACAGCCGCACGGACCTTGCCCTGGCAAACGCGGATGGCACGGTAAGCATCCTGCTGGGCAAAGGCGCGGGGCAGTTTCGCTCGCTTGCGGACTTGACGGTCGCGGCGGGTTCGCTTTCATCCATCGAATCCGGAGATCTCAGCAACAGCGGCAAAATCGATCTTATCGTTACTGAACCGGGCCGGAAGATTGTGTCGGTCCTGTTGGGTAAAGGCGACGGAACTTTTACGTCCCCGGTCTCTTATTCGGTTGGGAACGAGCCTGTTTCGACCCTGGTGGCGGATATAAATGGAGACGACGTTCCGGCTTTGGTGGTCATCAACAAGAGCAGCAATACCTTCAGCATTTTGAGTGGAAACGGAGACGGATCGTTCAAGCCCTCGGCTGACTTTGTGGCCGGCAATGCGCCTCTTGCCGCTGTTGCAGGCGACTTTTACGGAAACGGTCACATCGACCTGGCCATCATCAATCACTCGTCGCAAACGGTGAGCGTTCCCCTGGGAAATGGGGATGGGACATTCAAGGCCGCCCGCTCGTACTCGTCCGGGGTGCAACCGATGTCCGTTGCTTCAGGCACGTTGAACGGCGGAAAGATTCCGGCACTTGTGGTCGCCAACTATTGCGGCTCGGATTCCGCCTGCGGCACGGCCGGAAGCGTCTCGGTTTTTCTTGCCGACGAAAAGGGAGAGTATCGTCTTTCTTCAACATATGCCGTTGGCGCCGGCCCTGTTTCTGTGGCTCTGGCCGACTTGAATGGCGACCGAAAGATGGATATGGTTGCGCTCAATCGCCTCGACAAGACCGCGATGGTCATGCTCGGCCTGGGCGACGGGACTTTCCGCCAGCCGATGACATTTTCCCTGGCCGGCTCTCCGCTCGCGATTGCGGTCGGCGACTTGAACAAGGACGGAAAACTCGACCTGGCGGTCCTGGAAGACTGCGGAGCGGCGAAATGCTCCCAGCCTGGCAGCGTTGAAGTCCTGCTGGGCACGGGGGAGGGAAGCTTCCGCAGCGTGCAGAGCTATTCCGTGGGCTATTCTCCGGTCTCGGTTGCGTTGGGAGACATTAAGGGAGACAAGAATCTCGATCTCGTGATCGCGAATCGCTGCGGCAACGATTCCTCATGCCATTCAGCCGGCACCGCGACGGTGTTGATCGGGGACGGAACAGGGAAGTTTACTCCGGGAACAGACGTTGCGTTGGGGAACAGCCCTTCTTCAATCGCTTTGGGCAGGCTGGCCGGTTCCGCTCTCGATCTGGTGGCCGCGCGCTCAACCGACAACACGGTTGCAGTTTTGCGCGGCAACGGAGACGGCACGTTCAAGGCAGGCGTCCCCTATGCGGTCGGAAAGCAGCCTGGTTCGCTGGTTTTGGCCGACTTCAACGGAGATGGCAAGCCGGATGTGGCGGTGGCCAATGTCAAGGACTCGACTGTGAGCGTGCTCTTTGGAAAAGGAGATGGCACGCTGCATCCCGCCGCCGCATTGACAGTGGGCAGCGGTCCCATTGCGCTGAGTTCAATTGGGAGGGCTTCCACCAAGCACGCGGGCCTGGCGACTGCCAACGGCAGCGGATCTGCGGCGCCCGGAACGGAATTTTCCGTGCTGCCGAATCTGCAAGGCGGCGACCCGCCGCTGGCCAGCTTTACAGTAGTGCCATCGCCGGCTCCCGACTCGAATGTGAACGCGATGGTCACGCTGACCGCGACATTGACCGGGGTTGCACCGAATGCTGCGCCTACTGGGACTGTCAGCTTCCAGAGCGACACCGTAGACCTCACTGACTGCTCCAACATAAGCATCACGCAGGGAATGGCGCCGAGCCTGGTCTCGACCGCGATGTGCATGACCCAGACGCTTACGGCCGGCAGCGATTCGATTAGCGCCTTCTACAGCGGGGATCCGACATATGACACCGGGACGGGAGAAACTTCGCCCTCGGTGACGCAGGATGTCAGCGCGCTTGCTGCCACACTAGGCGTGTCGACTCCAGGCGCATCGAACGTCAACGCGCCCGTCACCATTACCGCTCAGCTCGCAGGCGTTGCGCTGGCGCCAGTGCATCCTGTGGGAACGGTCGACTTCTCCGCCAACGGGACTACGATTACCGGCTGCGGCGCCCAAGCTGTGGATCCCACCGGCGCAGCATCCTGCATAACATCCGCGTTGACTGCACCCTCAGCTGCTATCTCGGCGTCCTACTCGGCCGACCCCAACTTCACGGTGGCGGCACCGGGCACGATGACGCAGACCGTCAACCCGCTGACAGCCACACTCGGCTTGACCAGCCCTGGCGCGTCGAATGTCAACGCTCCGGTGACGTTTACCGCGCAACTTGGCGGCGTCGCTCTAACCCCGACTGTTCCCTCGGGCACAGTAGCCTTCGCGGCGGATGGAACCACGATTACCGGTTGCGGCGCCGTAACGGTGAATGCAGCGGGCACCGCGACTTGCCCGACTTCCGCGCTGACAGCGGCAGGCAGTCCGCATTCGATCACGGCGGTCTATTCAAACGATCTCAACTTCACAGTGGCTGCTCCGGCCAACCTGAGCCAGACGGTGAACCCGCTCACAGCCACGCTGGGCGTGAGCAGCCCTGGAGCCGTCAGCGTGAACGCTCCCGTCACGTTTACCGCGCAACTCGGCGGCGTCGCCCTGACCCCGACAGTTCCCTCCGGCAAGGTGGCCTTCGCGGCAGACGGGACTACGATTACGGGGTGCGGCGCCGTGCCTGTGAATGCCGCTGGAACAGCGACTTGCCCGACCTCCGCGCTGACAGCGATTGGCAGTCCGCATTCGATCACGGCGGTCTATTCGAACGATCCCAATTACATAGAGGCCGCCCCAGCCAATACTTCGCAGACGGTGAACGCGCTTGTTGCTACGCTCGGCTTGTCTAGCCCCGGCGCTTCGAACGTAAACACTTCTGTTACCTTCACGGCCCAACTGGGCGGCGTGGCTCTCACCCCGACAGCTCCCTCCGGCAAGGTGGCCTTTACGGCCAACGGCACGACGATAACCGGCTGCGGTGCCGTACCGGTGAATGCAGCCGGAACGGCGACCTGCCCAACGGCCGCGCTCGCTGCGCCTTCCGATGCAATTGCGGCCACTTACTCGGGCGACGCGAACTTCACTGTAGCGGCCCCGGCCAGCATGACCCAGACCGTGAACGGCATCGCCGCCACGCTCGGCTTGACCAGCCCCGGTGCGTCCAACGTCAACGCGTCGGTCACATTTACCGCTCAACTCGCCGGCGTTGCCCTTACCCCCGTTGTTCCTTCGGGCAAGGTAGCATTCGCGGCGAATGGGACGACGATTACGGGCTGCGGCGCGGTGGCAGTGAATGCCAGCGGCGCGGCGACCTGTCCGACGAATTCGCTGGTCGCCCCTTCGGATGCGATTTCGGCCACATACTCGGGCGACCCCAGCTACATAGTCGCTGCTCCGGGCACTCTGACCCAGACAGTCAACGCGCTTGCTGCCTCTTTGACGTTGACGCCTTCGCCCGGGCCTTCCGTGCCCGTTGGCACGACTGTAACCTTTACCGCTCAACTTGCGGGTGTCGCGCTTGCCCCGACCACACCTTCGGGGACGGTAACCTTTACCATCAACGGAGCCTCCAGCCCCGATTGCCCGCCTCTGAAGGTAACGGCCGGCGGCGCCGCCACATGCACGACCGCGTCGCTGGTCTCACCGGCCGACGTGATCTCGGCATCCTATGCCGGCGATACGAACTTCACCGTTGCAAGCCCGGCCACGATTGCCGAGTCGGTTGGAAAGACCGCGCCAGTAGTGACGGTCGTATCCTCTTCACCCACCGTATCGGTAAACCAGGCGGTGACATTCACAGCGACGGTGAAGCCCTCATCCGGTTCGGTGCTCCCCACAGGAAGCGTGACTTTCTCGAACACCATTGGCGGCACAGTCCTTTGCTCCGCGGTGTCAATTTCGCCCACCACTGGAATTGCAATCTGCCCTTACGCTTTCAGCGCGGCCGCGTCTCCCGGAAGCACTGTCACCGCGAACTACAGCGGCGACTCGAACTTCTCTGGCCTGACCGCCGCTACCAGTTCAGCGGAGTTGGTGACGGCGGCAAGCACCACGACCGCACTCGTCTCCGCGCCGTCTCCCTCGGCTGTAAACCAGTCGGTAGCCTTCACGGCTACCGTTACACCTGCTTTCGCAGGAGCGGCCAAGCCCACAGGGTCAGTGGTCTTCGTGGACACGACTACTTCGACCACCCTATGCACCGAGACGCTGAGCAACGGAATTGTGCCGGTTTGCAACAAGACCTTTACATCGGCGAGTTCGGATAGCATTGTCGCCACCTACACCAGCGCAGACACAAACTTCACCGGAAGCGTTTCGAACACAGATGTCCAAAGCGTAGGCGCAGGCGCCGTCAGCATCGTTCTCACCTCGTTGCCGAGCCCCTCGTTTGTCAACCAGCCTGTAACGTTCACCGCAACCATCAGCACCAATAGCGGCTCGACCGTGCCTCAGGGAACCATGGTCTACACCGACACCTCGACCAGCACGACACTGTGCACGGTGACTCTGACCGTTTCCGGAAATGTTCCCGCATGCCCGGCTGCGTTTGCCACCGCCGGGACACATAACATTTCCGCGGCATTCACGAGTTCGAATTCCAACTTCAGCAACGGCACTTCCAACCTGCTTTCACAGCCGGTCACAGCAACTTCAACGGCCACCAGTCTCTCGTCGTTCCCATCGGCTTCCGGCGTTAACCAATCGGTTGCCTTCACCGCGGTTGTTACGCCTGGATTCGGCGGGACCGCAAAACCCGCCGGCACGGTGGTCTTCACCGATACATCGACATCGACAAACCTGTGCACCAAAACGCTCGTTGCAGGAGTGGTGCCGGTTTGCAACTTCACCTTCACCTCGTCCGGCACCAACAATGTGGTGGCGACTTACACCAGTGCAGATTCAAACTTCACCGGAAGCGCTTCCGGTGTGGATGCGCAGGTTGTCGGCTTGACCCCGACTACCACCGCGATCGTTTCCTCGGTGCCTTCCGCGGCCGTCAACGAGTCGGTCACCTTCACGGCTACCATTACACCCAACGTTTCAGGCACGACGAACCCAACCGGCCACGTTGAATTCACTTCTACCTTGGGTGGCGGCGCGCCAGTGGTCCTGTGCGCATCCGTTGCAGTAGTCACAAATGGGACACTTACAACGGCCGTATGCCCCTCCGCTTTTGCCGCGGGCGGGAACTACACCGTCACGGCGATCTATTCCGGCGATGCGAACTTCGGAGCGAGCAATGCTTCCTTGCTTCAGCCCGTCGGACTGACCACGACCACGACCAAGGTGGTTGCTTCTTCCCCGTCCACGACGGTCAACCAGTCAGTGACATTCACCGCTACCGTAACGCCGAGCATTCCCGGCGCAACCAACCCGAGCGGCAACGTGGCCTTCACGTATACCCTTGGCGGAGGCCTGCCTGTAACGCTCTGCGCAAACTCGCCCGTGACCCAGGCGACTGGAGTTGCAACCTGCAAGGTCCCGCTTCCCGCGACCGGAAGCTACACCGTCAAGGCTACCTACAGCGGAGACCTGAACTTCGGTACAAGCTCTGGAACGACGGCGCAGATTGTCAGCACGACTTCAACCACAACAACGCTCGCCGCGGTTCCGACAACGTCAACGGTCGACCAGAGTGTCACGTTTACCGCGACTGTTACGCCCGCGATTGCCCCGTTCAACGGTTCCACGAATCCCAGCGGCACGGTGACCTTCACTTACACGCTCGGCGGCGGTGCGCCCGTGACCATTTGCTCGACGGTGGCTGTGAGCACCACTGCGGAAGTCACCACGGCGACATGCACGGTCCCGCTGCCCACCTCAGGGAGCTACACCGTATCCGCCTCGTATAGCGGGGACACGAACTTCGTCGCGAGTCTGGGTACCGCGCTGCAAACCGTAACTGCGACGCCAACGACGACCGCGGTTGCCGCAAACCCGAATCCGTCCTCAGTGAACCAGTCAGTGACCTTCACGGCAACCGTCACGTCGACCATCGCAGGATCGACCAACCCAACCGGCAGCGTCGCATTCAGCTATACGGTCGGCGGAGGCCCGTCCATTCCGCTTTGCGCCGCCGTCAATGTGAGCACCCTGGGTACGATCACCACGGCGACCTGCATGAACACCTTGCCGGCGCAGGGAGCGTACACAATCAAGGCTGCGTATTCCGGAGACGGCAACTTCCAGGCAGGATCGGGCGTTGCATCGCAGACCGTGGTCGGGACTTCAACCACGACAGCGGTTGTTTCTGCTCCATCCCCCTCGCTTGTCAACCAGCCTGTGACCTTTACCGCCACCGTTACACCGAGTGTCCTCGGCGCAACGAACCCAGGTGGAGGAGTCGCTTTCACCTATGTGTTCAATGGCGGCTCGCCTGTAACTCTGTGCGCGTCCGCGGCAGTGAGTACCGCGGGCAAGGTCACGACTGCAACTTGCACGGCTCCGCTGCCATCGGCCGGAAGCTACACCGTCACCGCGGCGTACAGCGGGGATACAAACTTCGGATCGAGTTCAAACATCGTGGTTCAAAACGTGAACCCCGCGACCCTCAGCATCGCCGTACACTCCTCGCAAGCCACTTCGTTGGTAAACGTGCCGGTATCGTTTACCGCGGTTCTGACCCTTCCGTTCTCGGCAACTACCACACCAACTTCAACCGTGGAGTTCAGGGATACGCTCACAGGCCTGACATTATGCTCGAATGTGCCCGTGACGAATCTCACCGCCTCCTGCACTCCCGCCCTCACCAGGGAATGGACCGCGGCGACTCACCCGGTAACTGCGACTTACAACGGCGATCTCAATTTCCCGGCCACAACGTCCCCGGTATTTCCGCAGCAGGTGATTGCGGGCGCGTCCACGGCGGTCGTCGTGTCCTCGGCGTCAACCAGCGTCGCGACGCAGACGGTCACATTCACGGCAACGGTCATACCTGCGCAGACCGGTCCAGTTTTGCCTTCGGGTTCCTTCACATTCACCTCAACCGGCACATGGACTCCGGCTCCTGCTTGTCAGGCATCTCCGGTGGCCCCGATCACCACTGGAACCGGCGCTGGGACTGCCACCGCAACATGCACGGTGTCATTTCCTGCAACGGCAGAGAGCCAGACCATTTCGGCGGCCTATGCAGGCGATCCCAACTTCAATGTCAGCAGCAGCAGCGTTGCGGAAACGGTGCAGAACTTCGCCATTGCGAACTCTGTGACATCGGCGCTGGTTTCAAGCGCAACAACCGGACCAGTGACGCTGACACAGGGATACTCTACCGCCACCGGCTCGGCGGCTGGAACCGATCCGTTTAACCCCACCAAGGTCCAACTGGCCGTAACCTCGACGGGCGGATTCACTGACACGTTGAACCTTAATTGCGTGGTCACCAATGCCTCCAAGGCAGTGGTCACCGATCCTTCCTGCACGGTCGCGGCGACGGAGTCTGGAGCCACGGGCACCGCGCTTACCTACGAGTTGAGCGCTTCGGCTTCAGCTCCCATCGGGTCTTACACCGCGACGGTGACGGCTGACGACAACGCCAACCCGGCGCTTTCGAAAGTGACATTGCTGACTATCGATGTGGTTGGTGTGGCCAACGTGTTGAGCCTGGCGCAGGGAGCAAGCGGAACCGAAAATGCCAACTTCAATACGACGACCGCGCCTCCGGGTGCGAACCTGGTGTCATTCGCATGCGGCATAGTATGGGACCTGGCGACCAAGACGCAGCTTTCCGCCAGCCAGATTGACGGATTGAAATGCACGGGGCCAGCGAGCGTAAAGATCACAGGCGCTTCGACTCCCGCATCGATCACCATCTCCACATCGATTTCGACAGCGGCCCTCTTCCGTGGGAACAATACTATCTCCATGGCTGCGTTCCTGGGCATCCCGCTCTTTGCATTGATGGGATGGGTGGGAAGCAGAAAGTCGCCGCGCAAAAACTTCTTCCGTTTCCTTGGCTTGATCCTGCTGCTCGTTGGAGTCTCGTACGCCAGCGGCTGCGGGGGCAGCTTTACCTCTACGAGCAAGTCGACTAACACCGGAATCGGACCGGGAACTTATCTTGTGCAAGTCGTCGGAACGGATCAAAACGGCAACAAGTATTATGCGGCGGTTCCTCTGGATGTGAGTTCGAATTGAGTTCGCGGGGAAATCGATGTCATCTTCGGTGTACCGTTAATGTTCATCATGTGCGCTGATTGCGCAGGAGAGAATTTGTGAAAGCCAAGACACTGTTGCTCTTCGTTTCGTTTGCATGTCTACCGGCGGTTTCCTCGTTCGGGCAGGTCGATTGCAACACTTCGACCAAATTGGTATGCCAGTTTCCCTTCAGTGCGCAAACATTGGGTGTATTTGCCGCCGGAACCAACAGCACAGCCGCGCTGGCCTCGGCAGCCGAGGCGGTGGCGAATCCCATCAATGCATCAATCGCGACTCAATTGACGCAGCTTCCTATTCCCAGCGCAACTGTGGGCGTGGTTACGCTGCAGAAAAAGGGAAGCGAATTTGGAACCACCTTTGACAATCTCGGTCCGGTCCTTACCGATCGGCCGGATACGGTGGGAAAAGGGCACATCTTCGCAGGCTTCAGCTACCAGCACTTCAATTTCAATTCGCTTGCCGGTCATAGCCTGTCAAATATCCCTATCGGCTTCTCTTACGTCACGGGAAATGTGACATCCTATGACGCGGTGAGCAACCAGGTCAGCTTTCAACTCGATCAGTACGTCGGAGTGGCGACTTACGGCGCCACACGCAGAACGGACATTTCGGTTGTGGTGCCGTTCAACTCAGTTTCACTGGCTGTGACAACCTCCGGTTTTCAGGGCTATCAATACAATGCCGGTACAAACAGCTACGGCCAGATTTTTTCCCCGACAACTTCGGTGTCCTCAAGTGGTTCGGCCAATGGAATCGGAGACGTCACAGTCATCGTCAAGCAGATGGTTATAGGCCAGGAGGGAACGCGAGCCGCTGTATCGGCGGGAGCCTCGGCGCGTTTTCCCAGCGGCGATGCACTCAACTATCTGGGGTCGGGCGCATTCGGCGGCAACATCTATGGCCTCTTTGAATATCGGGCACGGCTTGCTCCGCATATGAAGCTGAGCTATCAATGGAATGGCAACTCACAGGTGATGAATCTTCAATCCATTCCCTCCATCGGGCTGCCCGGCGGGCTGCAATACGCGGCCGGCGCAGACTTCAAGATCGTCCGGTCTTTGACGCTGGCGGCAGATCTTCTCGGCAATCAGTTCGTCAATGTCCCATCGTTCACATCGGGCAATTCGAATCTGCCTGGACCATCAGGCCAGGGTGGTATTCCTTCTCAAATTGCCACCACCACGCCGACCAACCTCACCTATACCACCGCCAATTTCAGCGGAGGGTTGAAGTGGTCTCCCCGGCCGCATTTCCTGCTTTATGGAAATGTGCTGTTGCAACTCAACAATGTCGGATTGCGCAGCGATCCCGTTCCGCTCTTCGGCATCGCCTATAACTTCAAGACGACCCATTAGAGCGGGCCTGGCCGGCTACCGCTGAGGCTGACACACCGAGCGCGAGTCCGCGGGCAGTATGCAGTCCGCGGACTCGCTGAGTGTTGCTTCTATCGCGTGCAGCGCCTTCATATGTTCGGAAATCCGTTCAAGCGTTCGCTTGAGGTAAACATCGCCTTGACGATGCGATTGCCAAACGCCGTACAGGCATTGTGCCGATGCAACTTCGAAGTCGATTGCTGTAACCTCAAAGCCAATTGCCTCCAAAAAGCCTTTCGCGAGTCTGGCACTTTCCAAGTCTGATCCGGACGGTATCTCTGTCGCTTCGTTTGAAGCAATGACCTCGCGCATGGGGAGCACAAGTTCGGGGCCAAGATACGGGCTCGGGAATAGAGACGCTTTCGCAGCCATGGTCTTTCCTTCGTATGCAGCTTTTCCAACCACTTCTATTCCCTGTATCGGCTGGCGAGGCGAACCCCACGCTACCTCAAAGGCATTGCGGGAGGGGAAGGCAGTGCTATGGATCTGCAACAAAGGTTGTATGGGGCGATTGGAAAAGCTTCCTCGACCTGAGCCAGGAAGAGGCGAGGTTGTTCTGCGTCCATCGAAGGCAGTTCTGCTGAGGTGTACCCGTAACTCAACTAACCGTTATAGGCTCTTCTACCAGCCGGAGATCTGCCAGCCGCTGTCCGATCTCCCACTGAAGTGGAAAGTCTTTTGACTCTTGTACTGCTTCGGGTCACCATCCTTGGGATAGATGGTGATCGTCTCGCTGCAGGTCAGTGCTGGACTATCGGATGAGCCACCGACTTGGCAGCCCTGCTCATTGGCCTCAAACCTCTTCGCCGCATCGCACCAGGCCTGTGCCAGATCCTGCAGCTTGCCTTGATACTTGCCGCCGAGGGAAGCCTGGCAGTCCTTGCGGCTCTTGCCGGACGCAGCCGCAAACACGCTCTTGTAGGCACTCAAAGCCGGCGTCAGTGCCGCCAGGTCCGGTCCCGTGGGCTTGGCTGCGGGCGGCGGCGTGTTGATCACCGGCGGTGCAACCGGCTGCGCCTGCTGTTTTGGTTCGTTGACGATCACCGTCTGCTTGCCAAGCGAGGTCCCATTGGCCATCAATTCATATGTCGTGGTTGCGGTTGGGTAGACAGGTGCGCTGCCACGCGCTCCAAGGCCGTCTCCATAATTGCTGATCGAGACGGACGAGGCGTTGTTGACTTCCCACGCAAGCTGGACGGAGCTGCCCTTTTCGATGGAGTTCGTACTCACCCTCAGGCTTCCCGTGGCCGGAATGACCGGAGCCGGGACAGGGGTCTGCTGAGTTTGCACTGGCGGAGTCTGCGTTTGTGGCACGGGCGTTGCCTGTTTGGCGGGCGGCGCGCCGGCGCTTGGCGTAGGTTTGGGCGGGGCCGGCTTAAGGAAGAATGAGTCCGTCGTGTTTTGGTTGAGCGCGATCTGGATGTGATTCTCTACCGAGGCGGAATCGTCGAGTGCCGTGTACTTGATTGTGTGCGGGCCAATGGGAAGATTGATCACTTGCCCAATGCTCCGAAGTCCGATGTTCTTGTTGTCCACAGCGAGCTTGAACTGGGGTAGATTGCCCTGTGCCGTCAGGGTTCCCGAGGTACCAGCAGGCAGAAGCTTGGTGAGCGAGACAGCATCCTGGTAAGTTCCTCCAGGACTGACGTCGGCTTTGTCGATGAACGGCTCGAATCCGTCCATGGTGACTTTAAGGTCATGTGGTCCCGGCGTTACCTTGATGGTCGCTTCGCCGTTCGCGTCGGCAAGCACGGGGGTTCCCTTGTCAATGGACACAGAAGCGCCCGGCGGGGCCTTGGCGATC
>Ga0302326_10015250_pt1 | contig 16181 bp, 14 predicted proteins | sample Palsa_T0_3_FD_202264 | JGI IMG/M metagenome (GOLD analysis project Ga0302326, IMG submission 202264) | Peat permafrost microbial communities from Stordalen Mire near Abisko, Sweden - Palsa_T0_3 | ecosystem: Environmental > Terrestrial > Soil > Palsa > Peat permafrost | place: Sweden: Abisko... | reverse complement strand
CGGCCTGATGATCCGGCTGCTGCTCGCCGACGACCAGGAGCTGATCCGCAGCGCCCTGGCCGTGCTGCTCGCGCTGCAGGACGACTTCGAGGTGGTGGCCTCGGTCGGCCGCGGCGACGAGGTGGTGGCCGCGGCCCACGCGCACCACCCGGACGTCGCCCTGCTGGACATCGAAATGCCCGGCATCGACGGCCTGGCCGCGGCCGGCGTCCTGGCCCAGGAACTCCCGCAGTGCCGGTCGCTCATCCTCACCACGTTCGGCCGTCCCGGCTACCTCCGGCGCGCGATGGAGTCCGGCGCCTACGGCTTCGTGGTCAAGGACGCGCCGCCCGAACAGCTGGCCGACGCGATCCGGCGGGTCGCGGCCGGCGAACGCGTCGTCGACCCGGTGCTGGCCGCCGCCACCCTGGCCAGCGGCGTCTCCCCGCTCACCGCCCGGGAGCGCGATGTCCTGGTCGCCGCCCGCCCCGGCGCGACCGTGGCCGAGATCGCCGGCAAGCTCTTCCTGTCCGAAGGCACCATCCGCAATTACCTGTCCACCGCGATTGCCAAGGCCGGCGCCCGTAACCGCACCGAGGCCGTCCGCCTGGCCGACGAACGCGGCTGGCTCTAGCTGGGCTGCCTGGCCAGGCTGCTCTGGGCCGAAATCGGTCACGCCGTCCGTGACCGCGACCTGGGCCCTGGTCCGGCGGCCCAGCCACCAGGGGTCCCGCTATCTCACCGTGCTATCCCACGATGAGATTGACACCCGCCGCTGCTGCCTTCTGATCGTGCTCGTGCAGCATGCGCATTACGGTGGCCGGCGAGGGATGCTGGCCATTCGTCTTTCCTGTGGCGATCACGAGGCGGCCGGCGATGTGGCGCAGGCTCATCTCCTGCCTCGCAGGTGGACCGCGGCGGCGAGCATCGCCTCATCGGTGACGGCGCGCCGCCGATCGACTTGCCCCGGGCACGGGCCGACTCGTGGCCTTCCAGGGTGCGGTCGCGGATGTACTCGCGCTCCATTCCCGACAGCGCGGCGAGCGCCGCGAGCTCGATGCCGCGGCCGAGCCGCTTGTGGTCATGCACGGCCCGCTGGATGTTCGACTGCCCTGGCGTAGCAGTTGAACAACAGGCGACACGCCGGATTCATGTCCCATGTCCCAGCTGGGACATGAATCCGGCCTCCATGGGCGGGGGCAGTACGTCCCGGCACACGTCGGCCAGCATGGTCAGCAGGGACAGTGAGTCGCCGCCGAGCAGGTGGAAGTCGGTGTGGATGTCGATCTCGGCCTCGTTGACCCCCAGGACACGGGACCAGATCCGCGCGACCCGATCCTCGATCTCGTCCCGGTCCGGATCGGCGGCCCCGGCGCCCGGCGCGGTGTCCGTGCGGCCCGCGAAGGGGTCGGGAAGGGCGCGCACGTCCACCTTGCCGGCGACGCTGTAAGGAATCTGATCGGGCGAGGTCTCCGGTCCGGTAGACGCGGGTGCCGTCGGCCAACCGGAGGAACCGTGCACAGCACGGCCAGCGTGCCGCTGCCCAGCACGATGTCGAGCCGTCGCCGCTGCCCGCCTGACAGGGTCTTGATCTAGCGGCCCTGTAGACCGGCCAGGTCGAGCTGCGCGAGCAGCACGGCACAGCGCCGACGGGCCTCGGCCCGGTCGAGCCGGTACAGCTCCGCGCCGGCCACAACAGCCGTGCCCGCGGTCGGTTCGAGCAGCGTCGTCAGCATGCGTAGCGTCGTGGTCTTGCCGGCGACGTTACGCACCCTATGCGGCCTGACCAGCGGAAACCGGCAACTGTGCCACCCGGCAGGCGGGTGGCTACTGCCCGCCTGGCCGGGAAGGGAACTGACGGGAAAGGAAGCGGCGCACGACGCCCGCTTCGCCGATTAGGCCCACTTCACCCGGACGTTCAAAGCGGCACCCGGCATGACACCCAGCCAGTACGCGAAGCTCTGCGTGCAGCGACCGCGCCGCGGCGGCAAGTGCACCGTCACGACCTCCAGCGGCCCGAGCATCGCGACCTGCACCCGTGTGAGCGAACACGGCTGCGCGCTCTCATGCGGCTGGCGCTGCGGGCCGGGAAGGTCGTGTCCGCGAGCTCCCTGATCGACGACGACTCGCCTTCACCGCCTCGTTCATCACCCGATGTTACTGCCTTTGCACACACCAGCGCGGAAATCGGGTCCTTTGGATGGGCGGTCTCCCAGCCTTACGACGGTGGGACGAGGGGCCACCGGCTGCTGCCCGTGTACCCCCGACCCGCTGCCTGCATTGTCAGTTGAAGGCTGAGGCGTTGCGCTCGCACCAGTCGCGGAAGGTCCGGGGGGCTATTCCGGTGATGTTCTCGACGTCGTCGGTGACGAATCCGGCGCGGCCCTTGCCCTGTTACGGGAGGCGCGTTACGCAGTCCTCCAAGGAGGGAAGGGTCGTGGAAGCTGGAGTAATACACCCGGCTCGGCATGAACCCAAGTGGCTGAGCCCACGAAGAGGATTGGCGCAGCTGCGTGAACCACCCCGCAAGCGAGAGGACCGGGTCTCGCAAGATCGTGCAGATTCCGACCAGCGGTCGGCCGCTGGGCGAATGGCGGCAGCGAGCCGCGCTGCTCGGAGTGCTGGAAGGCGAAGAAGCCGGACCAGACCGCTGGTGCCTGTGGATCCGGTCAGGCACAGGAAACCGCACACCGGTCCTGTGGCCTGCGGGCTATCACGCCCGCCTCGATCCGCTTGAAGTCCTCAACGCCAGCGGCCAGCCATTCGCACGCGTCGGCGAGCACCTTGTCCTGGGCGGCGGGTTCCGGCTGGTCGATCCGGACGATCCCTGCTCTCTCGGCCGGGATCAAGCGTTCTACGTCCAAGATGAGACACCGGCGAGAGCAAGAAGCTGGCGCGAATATATCGAAACAAGACCGAACTATGACGGAAAGTCCGAGCTGGCTGGCAATGACCCAGGGGACAAGCCAAAACCGACGGTTAGGTAGAGCTTGAAAGGATTGTCTCAATCCCGTAACGGGCTTGCCGGTGCTGTTGCGCGTCCTATGCCATCTGATCAGGGGAAACCAGCAGCCGTACTACCCCGGCAGGCCGCCGGCGTCTCCCGCGACGCCGGAAACTATCAGTGGTCGTGATAGTTCGTGACACGTCCGGTCGTGGTTCCCCGTCTGCGAGTCATCCAGCTCAACGGCGGTCGCCATCGCTCGCTCCCTGATCGGAACGGCCGCTGTCACCCAGTCACCGGATTTCCATAGAAACGCCCCCTTTTCCTATTGTTTTCACCATGACGCAAAACGTGTCGGTTCCGGAGAAGACCCTGGAGCACTGGGCCAGCCTGTGCGTCGCGTACCGGTACCGGTCGCTGGCCGCGCAGTGGTGGCCTGTCAACGGGGTGGATATCGACCTCCAGGCGCTGCCGGCCCAGCCCGGCAAGGCCATACAGCTAGAGCTGAAGACGATCACGCCCGCCGGCCCTGGACGTCACAAGGTGAACGTCGATCTTGGTCAGCTGTGGGAGTACAGCCACAAGCCGCTCGCCCGGCAGCCGTTCTATGCCTTCCCCCGGCCGCACTGGGACGGAGAGCTGGCCGCGGCGGCCAGGGCTGACGGGCAAGACGCGACCGAACTGGCAGTCCAGCGCAGCAAGACCGGCTGGTGGTTCGGGGACTGGATGGTCGTCATGACCACTCAGCAGGTAGCCGGCGTGCTGCGCCACGACCTGAACGCCCACCGCCGGCAAGACCGGGGCGTCACGAGATGCCTGGTCCAGTTCGACATCGGTGATCCTGGCAAGCCCGAGTGGGGGGATCCCGCTTCCTCGGCAGCTCCTTCGGAGGTACTCGACTGGTCCCAATTCTGGTCCGAACTCGATGAATGCGGGCGGGACGAGTGGCCGCAGCTGATCCGTGTTCCCCGCCTGGTCCTCGGCCGCTGGCGGAAATCCCGGCACCGGGACGAGGAAGAGGAGCTATACCCTCGCCAGGAGCTCGTCGAGATATTCCTGCAGTCGGAGCAGTTGCTCGCCGAGCTGCAGGGCCGCGCACTGGAACTTGAGACGCTCGAGCCCGATGGCAACGGCAACTTCCGGGTCGCGCCAGGCTACGCCGACAACATCGCCGGATCAGAACCCGGCGATGACGATAGGGCCAGCGAGCCGGAAGATCGCAGGCAGGTGGTCTTCATCAACTCACGCAGGCTGTTTTCTGCCGGACGGTAGCCGGCTGCTCCCCGGGTCAGCAGAAGACTTGCCAGTCAGAAATACTGGGACGGTGGGCGCATCCGGAAAGACGCCCGCTGACCAGGTATACGAATCCAGGTGCCGATCGCGTACATGACTCAGCCAGCGCTTTCCGCGGTCGTCGGAATCGTTCAGGCCGGAGGTGCGGAAATCCTGGTCGTCGAGGTGCTCGATAGCCCGCGCGGGGTGGGAACAGCGAGAGGCACCTACGTCCGGCGGGCCATTGCTGGCGACGGTCGGCCGCCCTGTGTGCCGTACCACGCCCATGAGATGCCCGCTCACGAGGTGGGCCGCGGCGGTGCCGTGGACTGGGTCGGGACCCAGGCCGAGGTCACGGCCGGAGCGCTCCTGCTGTTCGGACGATCCCAAGCGCTGCGACGCTTTCTGTCAAATCACGAAGCGGCGGTCCAGGTGCTCCGGGGAAACCCCTCGCCGACGCCGAAGCCGGGGAGGATCGTGCCTGGCGAGCCCGGCAGAGCGCCGCAGGCTGCGATGGATGCTTGCTGCCGAGCAGGCAGAGATCACAAGACGCATGGGCGTCGTGATGACGGGGAAGCTACCCTCTATGAACCGTCTGGATCTGGCAAGGGAATCGGCGTTTACCCTAGAGGCATGACTCTCCAGAGCCCGGAAACGCTGCTCAGCAGGACGGCCTGATGCGAGCGCCCCGTCGTCATCGGCCGCGGAAGGATGAGCGCCTCGTACCCGGGCCGGAGATAGACCTTGGCGCCATGGCAGGGAAAGTGACATACGTGATAAGTGCTGAGCATAAGGATTACTTGACTAGCGCTGGTCCTGGAAATCTAAGAAGCGATGCGTCCGCCTGTCCGAGAGGGCTGAATTTCGACGAGGTTGCCAGTTGGCTGCGGGAGGCAGTCAGCGAAGGCTGTGTAAGCGCTGCGCTTGAAGGCGATTTTCTCAGGTATGCGTGAAACGAGTTGGCGATCAAGTCTACGAGGCTCGCCTCAGTAACTCAGGACTCGGGCAATACAAAGGGTACCCAATCAAAGACTATGAAGCTCCGGGCTGGCTATGATGACTATCGGCTTCGATGTAAATATTGAATGGCTGGAAGCGCCTGGGGTCACAACGCCTGAGCTAGCAGCGACATGGGCGCGGTACGAGATCTGGGTTGGCGATAGATGCATAACGCAAGTAGAGGCTGCGGACGGAACATTCCGTCGCTCAGTCTATGGCTCAATGTACCCGCTCGCCCAGTGGGTTGCTTCGAACTGGTGGCTGCTCACTTCTCACATACGACCGTCAGCGGTTGAGGCACGCTACTGGACATGGCAGAACGTACGCGCATACCCCTGGTTGCCTGAACACAACTTCCGCGGCGCTGGCGATGGAATGCCTTGGCCTGACCTAACGGTGGTCCCTGAGGGACCTGTTACCTGCGTGGCGTGGTCACAAGATCGCAACCGTAGCTTTTCTCCCGTGCGCTTTGCATCGGAGGGCTACGCAATAATCCGTGCCGCCGAGGCGCGCGTCTGCTTGGCCGGAGTTGTTAATCGCGTCCTCGAGCGTCTCGCGGAGTCGAAGCTCCCTAAAACACCGTTGGCCGAGGAGTGGGAGGCGGTCGCGACAGCGGACGAGGAAGAACGAGACTTTTGCCTCACGGTAGCTCGACTGGGCCTAGATCCTTATTCCGTAAGCGAGCACACCGCAGACGAGGTCGTTCGCATAGCGGCTGATCTGCCTTCTGAAGTTTCTGTTGATTTCTTCGATAGCGCCGATGTTACAGGCCTTGCGGGTGCAGCAGAGTGGGCTCGCCGAGCAATGTCTGTTTCGGAGCGTGCATCGGCTAAGGCCGCCAAGACGCTTCGGCCTCTGTACGCAGCACTGTCATCACCTGTGGACAGCCTTTCTAATACCGTCAATGACGAGAGGCCGTGGACAATCGGATATGCTATGGCCCGTCAAGTCAGACGTGAACTTGATCTAGATCATACGAAACAATTCGATATATCTCCATGGGTAAGGCTTGGTGATGTTAGCGCACCCTCAAATGGTTTGCACGGAGTCGTAACGGTAACAGCAGAACGCTGTGGGCTAGTGCTAGACAACCGTCGCCTCGGAGCAACAGCTAGCCGCTTCGGCCAAGCCAGAGCACTGGGGCGGGCCTTGGCCCATCCTGAGCATCAGCGTTTCGTCCTGTCGGCGGCTCGCGGTCAAGACGAACAAGTTGCACGGGCGTTCGCTGCAGAGTTGCTTGCACCCTCTGATGGAATCCAGGCCGCCTTGGAGGTTCTAGGAAAACACGATGATGCTGCACTAGAGGCAATTGCAGCACATTTTAGGGTGTCACCTCTATTGGTGCAGCATCAATATGATAACCAGATAGCGACGACATCCCGGGGATATGCCTGGTATCTGTAAGATTACCGCGAGCCTGGGGGTATGCGCTGATTGCAGTCGGCCGGTGTGCGGGAATGCTCGTCGATGGCCGCAGGGCAGAGGGTCTTGGCGGCGCACCCAGCGACCATCGATGACGACTGGTCCTGCGGACATGCATTCCAGGCAATCTCCAGGGCAGCGGTAAACAGCAGCGCTGGCCGAGGCCAATCTCCTCCTGGGTTCGGCGAACGCGCCGCAGCGCAATGAATGTCACAATCCCGTAACGGGCTTGCCGGCGCCGTTCGGCCTGAGGAACCCGACGATCTCTCCGGCTTGCACGGTCAGGTCGACACTGCGTACCGCGTCGACCGTGCCGCGCTTGGTCTTATACGTCTTGTACGTCTTATACGTCTTGGCGAGGCCGGCGGACCGATTATGCCGCCCCGGAAACCCGTGGAAACCACCCATCCCGGCCGCCGCCTGAACTGCACTCTGAAACCGTCACGCAACGCTAACCACCCGTAAGTCGGGGACCTGAATGTTTACTATGAGGGGCCTGCAGGAAATCCAAATATTTAAGGACTCCGGCGCTGTCGTAAGCTGTCGTCACCAGCCCGACATAGCCATCCGGCCGGACCAGAACCAAGGCGTCCTCGGTATATCCGTAGGCCGGAGGACGTTCTTGGATATCCAGAGTGCGTAGTCCCGCGATGCCAGCGGAATCCACCTGCGCTACCGCCTCACGGCAGTTGGTGCCCATGCCCAACAGCGTTGCATGGGGTCCGCGGAAAACATCGAACAGTCTCGTTCCATCTGGGCACGGCGAGTCTGGGGCGCGGTCACCCGCGCGTACCCCTGAGCTGTCGCCAGCACCGGGAGCATCGAGGTTCCAGCTGAGGGAGCTGTCGCGATAGTTCAGCCCAAGCTGGTTCGTCTCCTCGGTCAGCCCCGTTTCGGCGCCACCGTCACCTGCCATCACGGCTTTAGCGATCCGGTCGGCCGAGGAACAGGACGTCCGCAGGGCCCACTCCGCCACCGGCAGGCGCTCTTCCTGGTAGGTGTCCAGCAGACTCTGGTCGGCCCCGTCCTTGATCACCCTGGCGAGTTTCCAACCGAGGTTGTATGCGTCCTGCACGCCGGTGTTGGCTCCGAGCGCACCCGCCACGGGGTGCACGTGTGCCGCGTCGCCGGCTATGAGAACACGGCCGGATCGCAGTGAATCGACTATCCGTACATTCTTCTTCGTGACAGAAAGCCAGGTCGGATTGCTCAGTTTGATGGACATCCCGCTGATGCGGTCGACTGCGTCCTGCAGCACCTCCAGCGACGGCGCCGGAAATGTGCCATCGGCGGCGCGCGATGCCGACGCCTGGATCTGCCAGGAACGGGACCCCGGCAGCGGGCACAGCAAGAGGAGGCCGCGCTGCAAGTCATACCACTGATACCAGGCATCGCCAGGCAACCCGTCGACCTCGACGTCCCCGACATACAGCTTCTGGCTGTCGTCGGTGACGCCCCGGAATTGCAGTCCAAGCTGCTTGCGGACGGTACTGCCGCCACCGTCACACCCCACCAGGTAGCCGACCTCGACCTTCTCGGTTCCGGTCGGCCCGTCCAGCGTTGCGATGATTGAGGTATCGGTCTGGGTGAAGTCGGTGAGGGTCGTGGCCCGTTGCACTTCGCAGCCGACCTCGCTCAGCAGGCCCCGAAGTATCTGCTCGACGTCATTCTGGCGGATGTAGAGCATGCGGCGATAGGGGGCATCGGGCCGTGGTTCTTTGTCCTCGTACGGAACCACCTCGCTGATCATCTGGTCGAGGAGATACCGCCGGAAGGGCAGCCGCTGGGTGCCGGCTTCCAACATCCTGTCGATGATTCCGAAGTCGTCGAAAACCTCGAGTGTCCGAGGCTGTACCCCGGCCTTGCCACGCGACGCGGTGGTGAACTCCTTTTGTCGATCGATGATGCGCACAGGCACACCGCGGCGCGTCAAGTCGTACGCCAATATAAGACCCGTCGGCCCGGATCCGACCACGAGGACCATTGGTGATTCCATAAGAGTTGCCTACCTTTCAGTCCTTGTGGGGCCTGGTGCCGGATCCTGAATGTTATCTTCAGCGAAGACGTCTGCCAGTCAAAACAGATTCAGCAAGAGCGGTCCGCATTACTTCACGACGGCCAGCGCGAATCCGTCCCAGCCCTTGATGCACACGGTCTGCAGCACAGTGGTTTCCAACCTGTCTTCGGCACTCAGCGCGAGCAATGCGGCGCGAGCGCCGATTGCATTTGCATCGCTGCTTCCCTCATCCAGGATGCCGCCACTCCAGATGATGTTGTCCACGATGACGACCGTACCGGGTCGAGAGAGCTCCACCGCCCACGATATGTATTCGACATTGTTTTCCTTGTCCGCGTCGATGAAAACAAGGTCGAACGGAGCCAAGCCCTCTTCCTTGATCTTTGGAAGCGACTCAAGCGCCGCGCCGGTACGTACGTCCACGATGTCCGCGAGACCGGCACGAGCTATGCTTGAGTTCGCGATTTCAGCATGCTTCGGCTCGTATTCGAGCGTGACGACACGCCCGCTTGAGCCGACCGCGCGGGCCATCCAGATTGTGCTGTATCCGCCGAGCGTGCCGATTTCCAAGATGTTTCGCGCATTCATGAGCTTCGCCAGCAGATAGAGGAGCTTGCCCTGCGTGGCGGAGACACTGGCCGGCGAAAAGCCGTTCTCATCGATCCGGTCGAGGGCCGACTGCAGATCCTCGTCATCGCCGACAAAGAGGTCCTTGAGGAAATTGTCAACACCGGCTATGGCAGTCAGCACATCGTCTACATCGCTCATTTTTCGTCCTCTCAGGCGAGGTCAAAGGCATCGCCGTCGGCATATCTCGGCGACCCGCGGTCAGGTGCGGGTCGCACATCGGCCCCGTTGGGGTTCGTCCGATCCGGGATGGCAGCCGCGCTCGTCACAGGTGAATTCGGTGAACCGCAGGCGGTAACGACGGCACATGCGTCGCACATAAAGCCACTCAGTTGCCTCGCTCCACAGGTCGACCATGCCACACTCGCTCTGGTTTCGTAAACGTGTCAGACCATTGTTCAACTGCTGGGCGCATATAGCTGATTGGAGGTAAGTAGTCGGAAATCCCGTGAGCGGACGCATACCGGCGTCGAGGTAGGCGGTGAGGTAGGCGAGGACGTTCAGCCCGGCCATCTCGGCGGCGGCGGTGACGGTCCAGATCGTGGCGGCCAGTCGGGCGGCGTCGTCGTTGCGGAGCCGTACGCGTTCTTCCTGGTCGCGACCGGGCGGATCTGCCGCTCAGCGGGGTTATTGTCGAGGCTGATCATCGGGTAGTCGCGGTGTGCGGTCAGCCCGCACGGCGACAGCACGCCACCGCACGCACACCGGCATCACCCGTAGCAAGAACCCAGGCCACGACCATCACCACGAATAACCAGAAAAATCTCTCCACGCCGCTTGGCAAACTTCCTCTTACGCCGGTGTCGCAACGTGACCAAGCCATCGCAGCCGGCCGGCCGCGCCCATCCGCCGACGACACCGATCACAGCACTTCCGAATACTTACGATTGGAGCACAGCCCACTGGGCCTCGGTCAGCTCAAAGTGTCCAGCAGACATCGTCTGGAGGGCTATTCACAGCCTTGAAGCCGGCGTCACGGTCCCTGCTGATCTCCGGCATCAGAACCCTCCCTTGGGCCCTGTCTCCACGGGGCGAGGTGCAGGAGCCTCGCGGCGAGGGCCGCGGGAGTCGGATTCTCGAAGATCTCCCCGAGTTGGAGGGTCAGGCCGGTCAGCTCCTCGATCCGGTCGGCCAGGACGGCCGCGAGCAGTGAATGGCCTCCTGCCTCGAAGAAGTGGGTATGCGCCGTCGCCTCGGAGGCGTTGAGCAGCGTCCGCCACAGCCCGATCAGGCCGGCGGACAGCGGGTCGTCGGCGGCCGGGTCGAGGACGGGTCCCTCGTCGAGAGCCTTCTCGGCCGACCGTTGCAGGGCGTCCTGGTCGGGGCGGCCATCGGGGGTCCGGGGCAGCGCGCCGAGGCGGACGACCAGCCGGGAGGCGGCGTGCGCGGCCAGGCCGAGCTCCGCGTGCGCCAGAAGCCGGGCCTCGACGTCATCGCTGGTGCCGTCGGCGTACTCGGTGAACGCCACGATCACTGCGGGCTCTCCCGGTCGCGCGACGGCCACTGCGGCGGCTGCGGTCACGCCGGAGTGGTCGAGCAGCACCGCCTCGACCTCGCCGAGGTCGACGGGGCCGTCGAGGGTGGTGATCTGACGGCTGATCCGGCCGAGCAGTTCGACGGTGCCGTCGGAGCGCCAACAGGCGAGGATCCCGGTGCGATGGCAGCGGCCGTACCGCTCGTCGATGAGGAATGCGTCGTCGGCCGCCGCGCTCAGCGCCAGGCCGGTGCCCGCCACGCGGAGTTCACCGCGCACGCCGACCGGCAGTTCGCGGCCGTCCTGGGCAGTAATGAACGCGCGCGTGCGGGTGATGGGCCCGCCCCGGGCGACGCCGTCGGGCGCGTCGGGGCGTCCGGACAGGACCCAGCCCGTGGTCGCCTCGGTGCCGTAGGCGCTGTGCAGCCGGCATCCGGCCGCCTGCAACCGTGCGGCGGTCTCCCGCGCGACCTCCTCGCCCGGAACCAGGGCGGTCAAGCCCGTGAGCCTGTCGGCAAGGTCCTCCAGGATGCGGGCCGGGATACCGGGCGGGATCGGGACGACGGACACCCCATGCCGGTCGACGGCCTCGCGCAGGGCGGCGCCGCCGGTCCTGGCCTGCTCGGGGGCGAGCACCAGCCGCCCGCCCGCGCTCAGGACGAGGCTCAGGTCGAGGATCGCGGCGAGTGTGGCGGGCTCTGCAAGCGACAGGACTCCGGTTCCGGGTTCCACGCCGAGTTCGCCGGCAAGGTGTCCGACGGTGTCGGCGATGCCCAGGTGGCTCAGCAGGGTGGAGACTGGCTGCCCGTCGTCCCCGCAGGTGAGGATCAGGCAGGCGGCAGCGCCCGGATCGGCCGGAGCGTCGGCCTCGGGCGCGGTGGTGCCGGAGGCCGGGGCGATTTCCAGCGGCAGCACGAGCGGCAGCACGAGCGGCAGGTCGACGTCGGCCAGGTCTTCTTCCGTCCCGGTCAGGACGGCGGCAGGACGGGCATGGGCGATCTGCCGGGTGAGCCAGGAGGGATCGTGTCCGGGGTCGAGCAGCAGCAGGACGGCTCCGGCTCGCCACACGCCGAGCGCAGCAGCCGCCGCCTGCGCGCGCGGCACGGCGGCCGCCACCACGTCGCCGGCCCGGATTCCCGCGTCGGCCAACATCGAGCGGATCGCGTCGGCCTGCTCGTGCACGTCCTGATAGCTGAGGGTGTGTTCGCCCTCGGTCACGGCCGTCGCCTGTGCCTCGTTCGCCGCGTGGGTGGCGAACGCCACGGGGACGAGCGGGTACGGCGGGCGGTCGGCGGTGTCATTGGCCCGGTCGACGACCTCGCGGTCGGCGGCGCTCCAGCCGGCCGTCTCGCCCAGCGGCCGGTCCGGATCCTCAGCGGCGGCGACCAGCAGCGCGTCGAACCGCTGCAGCAACGCCTCGATGCTGGCACGGGGAAGGATCTCGCGGGAGTACCGGAACAGGACCTCGCGCCGGGACGGGGTGCCGACGAATTCGAGGTCGTACTTGCTGTAAGCGTTCTCGATCGGCAGCAGCCGGGCGGGCATGCCGTCCACGGCGAGCTCGCTGAGGGTCATCGCCGGCAGGAAGTTGAACAGGTGCCGGGACAGCCTGCGCTGCGAGGACGGCTCGAACCCGGGCAGTTGCTCGGCCAGTTCGTCCACTGAGGTGTGCGCGTGCGCCATGGCGCCAAGGAAGGTGTCGCGGGCCTTGCGGACCAAGGCGCGGAAGCCCTCGGCGAAATCCACCTTGACCCGCAGTGGCAGCACGTTGACGTGGTAGCCGATGGCGGCGGTGTGTGGGCCTCGGACGTCGAACGGCGCGTTGACGACGAGGTCGGGTCCAGCGCCGTGCGCGGCGAGCAGGGCGGCGTAGGCAGCCAGCAGGATCGCGGCGACGGGCGCGCGGGCCGAGCGTTGGAGGCTGAGCAGGGCCTGCTGTGCCTCGGGCGAGAGGGCGTGGCCGACGCTCTCGCCGGTCATGGCGGGCCGACGGCCGCGCGGCAGCCCGCACCACAGGTCGCCCCCGCCCGGCGTGACGCCGCTGAGGATCTCGCGCCAGTAGGCCACGTCCGCGGGCTTCGGCTCCGGCTCGGCGCCACCCTCGGCGGCGGGCGGCGCCGGCACGGGCCGGCTGGCCGCGACCGCCTCGTAGACGGAGATGAAGGCCTTGATGAAAAGGGCCATGGACACCATGTCGAACACCAGATGGTGCACGGCGACGCACAGGACGTCGCCGTCGGGATGCTCGGCGGTCGCCATCCTGACCAGCAGCCGGCCGTCGAAGTGGAAGGGGCGGTCGACGAACGCCGTCAGGTCCTGCTCCAGGCCCTCACCCGACAGCTCGAGCGGTTCGACCTCGATGCCGAACTCACCGGCGGGGATCACTTCCTTGAACAGGTCCGCGCCCGACGCGTGGAAGACGGTGCGCAGAGCCCCGTATCGGCCGAGCATGATGGCCAGGGCCGCCCGCAGCGCGTCCGGCCGCAGCCGGCCCCCCACCTGGAGCGCGACCCCGAGGTTGTTCGCCGCGCTGCCCGGGACCAGCTTCTCCACCAGCCACATCGCGCGTTCCTTGCTGCTGGCCGCGATGGCGCTCACAGTCCGACATGCTCGACGAGCACGCGAACCGCGGCCTCGTCGCGCATGAGGTCGGCGTGGCCGAGTCTGAGCGGGAACCGCTGTCCGAGGACCTTGGCGGCGTCGACGACCATGGGGTCCCCGCTCTCCTCCTGCGCCGCGAAGTCGTCGGACGTGATGCCGATGGAGCGCTGCCAGACGTCGAGGGGATCGACCTGGGCGGCCGCGGAAAGCCAGGTCATGTACGACTCGAAGAGCCGGACAACCTCGTCGCGGCGGTTGCCGGACAGGCCGATCCGCTGGAAGGCGATGGTCGCCAGCTCACGGTAGAGGTCGACGATCTCCACGGCGACCTCCACCAGGACGGCGGACGGGCCCTCGACGATCGCGGTGGCGCGCCGGCGGCCCTGTTCGGCCTCTTCCTCGGAGAAGACGGGGCCAGCTATGGCGATCATCTTGTGCATCTCGTTGGCGAGCAGTCGGACGTCGGTCAGCTGCGGGTCGAAGAGGACGACCTTAGGCTCAGTGCTCTGCGTCAGGGCGAGATGCCGGGCTATCTCGGCGGCGTAAACGCTACCGACGCAGTACCCGAACACGGCGACGACCTCGTACTGCTCCCAGTCGCCGTCCTGCATCCAGTGCTCGGTGTACGAGTCGCCGGTGGGCCGCTCGGACAGACCCACGGTCGGCGGCACGGTCTGCAGGAACCCGTATTCGGACCAGGCGGCGCCCATTCCGGCCACGAGCTCGGGGAACCCGGCCTCGCGCCGCCCGGCGGCCGGGAAATCGACGCCGAGGATGATCCGGTTCGACGTCGGCGCGGATATGACGCTCCAGGACTGTGCGTTTGGCATGTGTTACACCCCATCATGCTAAGGCGGAGGGCTTCACCCCCCGCGAACTCGGCACCTGCTGGTTCCGACCGGAACAGCCCAGAGATCCACCTGATCGCGTCCTCGACGGACGCCGGGAGCTGCCCGAAACAGGAAGTCGGCCAGCGCCGCCGGCGAGTAGTAGTGGTGGACAAAGCCGTCTAGCAGACTAACCCGGATCCGCCGGATGATGGTCGCGCGCAATTGAACTGCGGTCGTCGAGGTCTTACCTCCCGGCCGGCTGTGGCGTCGGCGCGAGCACGAGGACGGGCGGCCTGGCGGCTCGGTAGCTCGGTAGCTTGGCGGGGGAAGGAGGCCTCGGCCGACACCCCGGCCCGACGCGGACGTCTTCGAGCTGGTGTTCAACTGACTCCTCGACGGCAGTCGGACGCGTCAGCCAACTTCCTCGGCGACGCTGCGGGCGAGGGCCGCGAGGGCGCGAGGGGTAGCGGACTGCTCGAACATCTGGGCGAGCTCAAGCGAGACGCCGCTGATCCGTTCCAGTTCCTGGAGCACGACCGCGGCCAGCATCGAGTGGCCGCCGTGCTGGAAGAAGTCGGTGTCGGCGTCCACGTCGGCGCGGCGCAGGAGGGCGGACCAGAGCGCCACGAGTTCGTCGAGCAGCTGGTCGCCCGAGCCCTCGGTGGACGTGTTCCCGGGCGCGATGGAGCCTGCGCCGTCCGCAGATACACCAGCAGCACTGCGGCGCTGGGCGGCACGGCGCTCCAGCAGCGGATAGTCGATCTTGCCGCTGCCGTTGACCGGCAGAGCGTCGATGCGCAGGAACTCGCCGGGGACCATAGCCTTGGACAGCCGCTCACGTGCGTGGGCTGCGATGCCGTCCAGATCGAGCGCGGCGGCGGGATCCTCCTGCGCGGCGGCGGACTCTAGCCAGGCGACGAGGACGCCGTCCCCACTCGGGTCGCCGACCAGGACCACCGCGACACCGCCGACGTGGGGATGCGCCATCAGCATCGACTCGATCTCACCGAGCTCGATGCGGTTGCCGCGCAGCTTGACCTGCCGGTCGCTGCGGCCCATCAGGTCGAGGACGCCGGTCGGACGCCAGGCGGCCACGTCGCCGGTCCGATAGTAGCGCCCGTATTCGGGGTGCACGCCGAAGCGCTCGGCGTTCAGGTCCGGGCGGCCGTGGTAGCCGATCGCCACGCCCGTCCCCGCGATGCACAGCTCGCCGCGCAGGCCGACCGGGAGCAGCCGACCCCGGTCGTCGAGGACGAGCAGGCGGGTGTTGCGGATCGGGCGGCCGACATCCAGCCGGCCGGTCGGCTCCTGCGCCACCACGGCCGAGGTCGACCAGATGGTCGTCTCGGTCGGACCGTAGACGTGGTGCAGCTCGGCGCCGGCCGCGACCAGGCGCCGGGCCAGCCAGGCCGGGACCGGCTCGCCGCCGCACAGCACGACGCGGCCGGACAGCCGGTCGGCGACCCGGTCGAGCACCAGCCGCCAGGAGGTGGGGGTGGCCTGCACGATCCGGATCGCGTGCCGGTCCAGCAGCTCGCCGAGCACCCGGCCGCTGGAGCGCGCTGCATCGGGGCCGGCGACCACGCGCCCGCCGGAGACCAGCGGCACGAACAGCTCCAGGCCGGAGATGTCGAAGGCGAACGTGGTCGTCCACAACGTCGCGTCCTGCGGCGTGGCCCGCAGCTCCTCGACGAAGTGCAGGATGAGGTTGGCCAGGGCGAGATGCGGGATGAGCGTGCCCTTCGACCGGCCTGTCGAGCCGGACGTGTACATGAGGTAGGCGCAGGACTCCGGATCGGGCGGCGCCTCGGTCCACGATGGCTGGTCCGGCAAGTCCAGCGGATCCGTCGAGTCGCCGCGGGGCACCTCGTCCACCGGCGGGGGCTGCAGCACGGTCACCTTGGCGCCGGGCTCCACCAACCCCGCCAGGTCCGCGTCGGCGAGCACGATGCGCGCACCCGAGTCTGAGAGCTGATATCTGATTCGCTCCTCGGGATGGGCCATGTCGACGGGGAG
>Ga0302326_10015249_pt1 | contig 16181 bp, 17 predicted proteins | sample Palsa_T0_3_FD_202264 | JGI IMG/M metagenome (GOLD analysis project Ga0302326, IMG submission 202264) | Peat permafrost microbial communities from Stordalen Mire near Abisko, Sweden - Palsa_T0_3 | ecosystem: Environmental > Terrestrial > Soil > Palsa > Peat permafrost | place: Sweden: Abisko... | reverse complement strand
CTCGTGGTGCTGATCGATCACATGCGCCGCCTTGGGCTGGTGCCATCATCGGCGCACGGCGTCGAGCTTTTGGTCGCTAATCGCATCGAGGACATTCTGCCGAAGCTGCAGGAAGCGGCGCGCGCGGCGAGTCCGGCGGAAAAAGAATTGGCGGTTCCGGCCGAGCGGCTGTGAATCTTCCAGCGGCGGAATTTGCCGGCGACGGCACGCCGCCCCGAAAATCAAGCTTAGTCTTCCCGCAGAAACGTCACCGCCTCGATGCGATTGCCATCGAGATCGCGGACGAACGCGGCGTAGTAGCGAGGATTATAACGCTCCCGCACTCCCGGGTCCCCGTCGGACGTGCCGCCCGCTTGCAGCGCGGCGGCATGGAATGCGTCGACGCTCGCCACGTCGGGCGCGCGCAGGCAAATGTGGACCCCGCTGTCGTCTGGAATCCCCGACATACCTGTGCGCTTATTGATCCAGAATTCCGGATGCTTTTTGCCGAAGCCGACCGTCGCATCCGGCCATTCGCGCATTTTCGCAAAGCCGAGTGTTGCAAGGACCGCGGCATAGAACGCTTCGGATTTTTGCAGATCGCTTACCGCGATGGAGATGTGATCGATCATGATGCCGGCGCGCCGGATTTGATAAGCTTGTAGACAATGGAATCCATCAGCGCCTGAAACGAAGCATCGATGATATTCGGCGAGACCCCGATGGTCGTCCAATGCTCGCCGCTCTCGTCGGCGCTTTCGATCAGCACCCGCGTCACCGCCTCGGTCCCGGCGTTGAGGATACGCACACGATAGTCCGTCAGTTCGAGCCCGGTGATGTAGCTTTGATATTTGCCGAGATCCTTGCGTAGCGCGAGATCGAGCGCATTGACCGGACCGATGCCTTCGGCGGCGGAAATAAGCTGCTCGTCGCCTACCCTCACCTTGACCACGGCTTGACTGACGGTGACGCGCTCGCCCTTGGCGTTGAGGCGACGCTCGACATTGACGTCAAACTTCTCAACGTCGAAATAGCGCGGCACCTTATCCAACAGCCGCCGGGCCAACAGCTCGAACGACGCGTCCGCCGCCTCGTATGCGTAGCCGATGGCCTCGCGCTCTTTGACTTCTTCCAACAGGCGCGAAAGCCGCGGGTCGTCTTTGTCGACCGCCAGCCCGATGCGTTCGAGCTCGGCGAGCAAATTCGAGCGGCCCGATTGGTCGGAGACCAGAAGCCTGCGTTTATTGCCGACGCGTTCCGGCGCGACGTGCTCGTAGGTCTTCGGTTCCTTGAGAATCGCCGAAGCGTGAATGCCGGCCTTGGTGGCGAATGCGCTTTCCCCGACATAGGGCGCGTGACGGTCCGAGGCGCGATTGAGCAAGTCATCGAGCGCATGCGAGACGCGGGCGACGTGACCAAGCGCGCTATCGGAAACGCCGATGTCGAAACGGTCGGCATATTCCGGCTTGAGCTTCAGCGTTGGAATGATGGAGACGAGATTGGCGTTGCCGCAGCGTTCGCCGAGCCCGTTGAGCGTGCCCTGAATCTGGCGGGCGCCGGCACGCAAGGCGGCAAACGAATTTGCCACCGCCTGCTCGGTGTCGTTGTGAGCGTGGATGCCGACATGGTCGCCGGGAATCTCTTCGCACACCTCGCCGACGATCTTCTCCACCTCGTGCGGCAGCGAGCCGCCGTTGGTGTCGCAAAGTACCACCCAGCGAGCGCCTTCGTCGTAAGCCGCCTTCGCGCAGGCCATCGCATAGCGGGGATTGGCCTTGTAACCGTCGAAGAAATGCTCGCAGTCGAGCAGCACTTCGCGTCCCTTGGCCTTGGCGGCGCGCACGCTATCGCGGATCGAGGCAAGATTCTCCTCATCCGTGGTCTCAAGCGCGACGCGGACATGATAATCCCAAGCCTTGGCGACAAAACAGATAGCGTCGGCGTTTGCCTCCAAAATTGCCGCCAGACCCGGATCGTTGGAGGTCGAGCGGCCGGGCCGCCGCGTCATGCCGAACGCCGTGATTTTGGCCTGCGCGGGACGGGGTTCGGCAAAGAATGCCGTGTCGATCGGATTGGCGCCGGGATAACCCGCCTCGATATAGTCGACGCCGAGCGCGTCCAGCATGCGCGCAATCGCAAGCTTGTCGGCGAGCGTAAAATCGACGCCGTTCGTCTGCGCGCCGTCACGCAGCGTGGTGTCGAACAAATAGACGCGCTCGCGCGGCATCAACTCACCAGAGATAAAAATTTGAAACGAGCGCGACGGCGACCACAATCGCGATCACACCGATCACGATGTGATGGGTCCGCATACCGAGAAAAGTTTCGCGCGGCATTTTCGTCAACCGATGTAAAGCCGATAGGCGGTGAACACTGTAACGCCGACCGCAAGCGCAATCACGGCGTATTTAAGCACGAGGTAATAGAGCCAATGGCGCTGGAACGGAACGTCCTGGCGTTTCATTGCAGCCTCCCTCTCGCCTGCGCCGGCAGCGATTTGACCATGGTCGTGTTGGCGAGCCACTCATCGCCGACCGACACCGAATTGCGGGTTTTGGCGACAAAGCCGCGCCGTTCAAAAAATCCGCGCGCGGAATCGCTGGCGTCGACCGAAAGCTCCTTGGTGCCGCGCGCGGCGGCAAGCGTTTCCAGCGCATCGCAGAGCATGGCGCCAGTCCCCTGCCCGGCCGCCGCCGGATGCACATAGAGCATGTCGATCCGGCTATTGTCGGCGAGGCAAGCAAAACCGATGGCGTCTCCGCTGAGCGTCGCCACCAGAGTGAGCTCGCCCGAAATGCGCGCGGCGAATTCTTCCTCGTCGTCGGCGGCCGACGCCCACGCTGCCTGTTGGGCGGGGGTGTGATCGTCGTCCGACAATTCCTCGATACTGGCGCGAAAAATCTCCGCCAGGATCGGCACGTCGGCCGGCAGCATTGGCCGCATCGCGAGCTTTAGTTGCGGGCGCGCGGTCATCGCGCAATCTCCCAGGTGGTGCCGTCTTTGCTGTCCTTCAGCACGACGCCCATTTTGGCGAGCTCGTCGCGGATGCGGTCGGATTCTGTAAAATTTTTGGTCTTTCGAGCCGCAGTACGATCTTCAATCAATTGTTCAATTCTTTCGCGAGATTCCTTATCGACCTCAATCGCGCCATCTGCACGCTTAACCACCAATAGTGCAGGCTGCCCGAGAAGTGGAGGTTGCATCGTAAGTGCAGTCTCGGCCTTCAAAACGTGATGCCTAGCCAAAGCTGCGCGGTTTCCAGAAAAACCTAGGAAATTTAGGGCTGCGCGCAATTCAACAAATCGACCGACATGAAAGAGCTTGTGAAGCGCAGAAATGACGGCAGGAGTATTCAAATCATCACTGAGCGTTTCGACAACTTCCATCGGCAATGGAGCGCTAGCTGTTATTGCATCCGTCTTCTCTGACCATTCCCACAGAACTTTGTGAGATTCATCAAGTGAACCGAACGTCCAGTCTGTCGGCTGCCGATAATGCGTCCTTAGCATGTTGAAGCGAAGCGCCTCGCCCGGCCATGGGTATCCATGCCAATTCTCGCGCAGTTCCCGAATCGTCACGAAGTTCCCGGCCGACTTCGCCATCTTCTCGCCTTCGACCTGAAGAAAGCCGTTGTGCACCCAGTAATTCGCCATCAACGGCGTGTGGAAAGCGCAGCGCGATTGTGCGATCTCGTCCTCGTGGTGCGGAAAGACGAGATCGATGCCGCCACCGTGGATGTCAAAGGTCTCGCCGAGATATTTCCAGGCCATTGCGGAACATTCGATGTGCCAGCCCGGACGGCCGGGCGCCTTGATGCCGGCGGGGGACGGCCAAGCCGGCTCGCCCGGCTTCGACGGCTTCCACAAAACGAAGTCGCGGGGGTCTTTCTTGTAGGCGGCGACTTCGACGCGCGCGCCGGCGATCATTTCGTCGAGCGGGCGTTTTGAGAGCTGGCCGTAATCGGGCATCGACGGCACACTGAACAGCACGTTGTCTTCGGCGACATAAGCATTGCCGGAGGCGAGCAGCCGCTCAATCAACGTACGCATCTCGCCGATGTGCTCGGTGGCGCGCGGCTCGAAAGTCGGCGGCAGGCAATCGAGCGCCGCGACGTCCTCGTGGAATTGTTTATCGGTCTTTTCCGTGACCTTGCGGATCGCTTCATTCAGCGGCAGGTCGGGATATTCCTCCGCGGCGCGCGCGTTGATCTTGTCGTCAACGTCGGTGATGTTGCGCACATAGGTGACGTGGTCTGCGCCATAGAGATGACGCAACAAGCGAAACAGCACGTCGAAAACGATCACCGGGCGCGCATTGCCGATATGGGCGAAATCGTAGACCGTCGGTCCGCACACATACATGCGAACGTTTTGCGGATCGAGCGGGCGAAACACCCGCTTCTCCCGCGTCAGCGTATCGTAAAGCTTCAGCTCCATCGGCTAGTACAGCTCCGAAACGACAACGCCCGGCCTGCCGGCCGGGCGTCCCTTAATCTCGAAGCGGAGAATAGACGGCCGCAGCCAGCGAGGGTCGCTAGCGAATAATCTCCCGGCGAATGCCGCAGAATGTGGTCAGGCCGTGCATGCGCGGCAAAATGGTCGATCGAAACCATGGCGTCAAGCCTCGCCTTTACCGCCGCCCCGAACCCCTCGCCTCGAATCATCGCGCTTGCGGTTCCCTTGCTCTTCGAATTGGCGAAGTTAACGCAAGCTTAACTCAGCAGGGTGCATTCTCGCTTTTGCGGTAATCCGATTGATGCGGCGTTTTTCGCCGCCGCGCGAGGGGTCTCATGCGGTTCCTAATCGCATCCGTGGCTGTCGCCGCCGCGGTCCTGGCCGGAACGGCCGCGCAGGCGGAGAAGCGTCTTTTTATCGTTGCCAATAACAGCGACGGCTACGGTGTCGATCGCTGTCTCGCGTCGAGCGCGGTATGCGGCACCGCCGCGGCAAATTCCTATTGCCGCACCCACGAATTCACCGAAGCCCTGTCATACCGCAAGGTCGAGCGCGACGACATTACCGGCGCGATTCCCGCGAGCGGCGCGTGTCACCACGCCGGTTGTGACGATTTTGTCGCGATCGAGTGCTCGCGCTAAGACGAGAGTTCGTTCAGGCGCAATTGAATTCGTCATGCCCGGCCGGTTGCCGGGTGTGACGAAGTTGGATCAGCCGGCTTGCTGGGCGAGCGCGATCGCTTCGCGCAACACGTCCAGATCGCCGATATGATTGGCGAGAATGAGCACCAGCCGGCTGTCGAGCTTGGCCGCTTGTTCATCCGACAAATTCCGCCTCGCCTCCAGCAGCGCCCGATAGGCGGCGTCAGGGTCGGCGAATTGCGATGCGGTCGAAAGCTTCGCCATGGCTCTCACTGCGCCAGCGCACGCTGGCGGGCGCTCGCGACTGCTCCCGCGTCGAACGTGCGCCAGCGCGCACACAAATGCTGATCCGGGCGAACGAGATAAGTCGAGCCGGGCATCGCGTCGAGCCGCCGCGTGAACAGGCCTTCGCGATCGAAAACGTCCTCACCGACAACGGTCATCGTTATGCCGTCGATGGGCGGCCGATGGCCGCCGTTTGTGCCGGCACCGTTGACGTAAATGGCTTGAAAGCCGCCGCGCACGCACTCCAATAAATGCACCGGCGTCCCATCGCGGCGCGTAAGCGGCGCGTCGGGGAGCGGCGCTCCAAGCCGCGCCGTGCCGGCAAACGGCACACTATCGGCGGTCGACAGCGGCGTGTCGTAAACGCTCGGCAGCGAAAGGCGCCCGGAATTGACCATGCGTCGCGCGAATTCGGCTTTCGGCGCGAGCGCCAGCACCGCGTCGCGCAAGCGCAGCTCCGCGTTCGAGTGCGGCGACATGAATTCGGTCGAACGCGTGGAATGACCGATGTTTTCGTCCGCCGCCTGGATGCGCTCGACCTCGTAGCTCTCGATCAGGCTGGAACTCCCCTCCCCGCGCAGAAGCGCCGCGAGTTTCCAGGCCAGGTTCTCGGCATCCTGAATGCCCGAATTGGCGCCGCGCGCGCCGAACGGCGAAACCTGGTGGGCGGCGTCGCCAATGAAAATCACCCGATCATGCACGAAGCGGTCGAGCCGACGGCAATTGAACGTGTAAACCGAGACCCATTCCAACTCGAAATCGTGCGGCGCCAGCACTTTTTGCAGCCGCGCCCGAACGCGTTCCGGCTCCTGTTCGGCGAGCGCATCTGCTTGCGGCCCCAGCTGCAAATCAATCCGCCAAATGTCGTCCGGCTGCCGGTGCATCAGCGCCGATTGTCCGGAGTGGAACGTCGGGGCGAACCAGAAGCGCCGCTCGGTCGGAAAATCCGCGGCCATGCGTACGTCGGCAATGAGGAACTTGTCGGCGAAGGTGACGCCGGCAAAATCAAGCCCGAGAAAGCCGCGGACGCTCGAGCGGGCGCCGTCGGCGGCAATCAGCCAGTCGGCGTCCAGCCGATAGAGCCCGTCGGGCGTTTCGATGGTAAGCCGCGCGCCGTCGTTGAGCCGGTCAACCCCGACAATGCGGTTGCTCCAGCGCAGCTCAAGATTTTTCAATTCCAGCGCACGGTCGACCAGCGCCTTTTCCAGATAGAATTGCTGAAGGTTGATGAAGGCCGGCATTTTGTGGCCCGCCTCCGGCAGAAGGTCGAAGGAAAACAGAAGTTCGTCGCCGTAGAAGACCTTGCCGAGCTTCCAGGTCACGCCATGCGCGACCAGCCGCTCCCCGACCCCCAGCCGATCCAGAATTTCCAGCGTGCGCTTTGACCAACAGATGCCGCGCGAGCCCTCGCCGATCCGGTCGGCATCGTCGAGCACCACGACCGGAACGTCGCGCAGAGCGAGATCGATGGCGGCGGCAAGCCCGACCGGTCCGGCGCCGACAATGACTACCGGGCGACGAACCGGCGCGCCGGCATCCTGGTCGGGCGAGCGCCGGTATTCATAGCGATAGACCGATTTGCGCGGCGCGCTCATGTTAGTGGACACTAGCCGCGAAGCTCAGCCCACATGGCGCGGTCGCGCTCCGCCGTCCAGATGGCCGGATGATCAAGACCTTTAGCCTCGTCGTAGGCCCGTGCGACGTTGAACGGCATGCAATGCTCATAAATGGCGAAGCTCGAAAACCTCGGATCCATGACCCGGCGCGCGTCGTCAAAAGCTTCCTTGAGCGACCGGCTTTTGCCGACGCTGTCTGAGACGCTGGCGTATAAGGTGGTGAGAAAATCTTCGGTCAGAGCGATGCCGTCGGCGACATCCTTCGGCGTTTTCAACGCTGCGCCCCGGCCCGGCACCAGCGCCTTGGCGGAAAGCTCGGCAAGCCGGTCCAACGTCGACGGCCAATCGGTAAAATGCGCGTCGCCGCAATAACACGCGGAGTGGTATTCAACGAGATCGCCGGAAAACACCACATTGGCATCGGGCACATAGGCGACCACATCGCCGGCGGTGTGGCCACGGCCGATATGCATGATCCGCACTTCGCGGCGGCCGAGCCAAATCGATACCTGATCGGGAAACGTGATGGTGGGCCAGGTGAGGCCCGGGATGCTCTCGACCGCACGGAACAGCCGCGGGAAGCGTCCGATTTCCGAATCCATGTCCTGTTTGCCGCGTTCGGCAATAAGGGCCCGAGTCGCGTCCGACGCCAGGATTTCGGCGCCGGCATAGGCCGAAGCGCCGAGCACGCGCACGGCGTGATAATGGCTCAGCAAAACGTATTTGATCGGCTTGTCGGTGACTTTGGCGACCCGGTCGATCACCTCCTGCGCCATCACCGGCGTCGCCTGGGCGTCGACGACCATTACCCCGTCGTCTCCGACAATGACGCCCGAATTCGGATCGCCTTCGGCAGTAAACGCGTAAAGGTCCGGTCCGATCGCGTCGAAAGTGATGGTCTTTTCCGACAAGTCGCCGGTCGAGGCGAAGCCGCCGCTCATCGAATGATCCTCCGCAGCTAAGCACTCAACTAAGGAATTGAGCCGATGCAAGCAAGGGCTTGATGGCGTTGCGCTTGTCGGCAACTTCGGTCATGGTCGCGGCTTGCCATCCGGGCAGGGCCGACCTATCCCACCGGAGCAAATTATGAGCTAGTGTGGCGGTTCAGAAGTCCGCATCATTTCGGACGGCATCTTTTTCATGCGGACTTCTGAACCGCCACACTAGACCAATAAATTGCTAGTGTCCTTTCGATTCCGAAGTTCGCAAACGAGAGTGCCGCACAATGATACAAACTTCGGAATCGGGACACGAGCGACGCGGATAAGGCCATGGCAGGTCAGCGCGCGATCGACAGCGATATCGCGGACGAGGCGGCCGCGGGCGATGCGATGGTCAACGAAGAAGCCCCGCTCAAGCTCGAGCAATTCCTCCCCTATCAGCTCAACGTCGTGTCAAGTTTGGTCTCGCAGGCGCTGTCGCGCGTTTACGCGCAGCGCTACGGCATCGGCGTGCCGGAATGGCGCGTGCTGGTGACGCTCGGCCAGTATCAAATGATGACGGCCAAGGCGATCGGCGCGCATACCCACATGCATAAAACCAAGGTTTCGCGGGCGGTGGCGATCTTGGAAAAGCGCCGTCTACTGGGGCGCCGCCCCAACCGCGAGGATAAACGCGAAGCCTTTCTTTCGCTTACGGCGGCGGGACGAAACATTTACGAAGAGCTCGCGCCGCACGCGCTCGATTTCGCCAAGCGGTTGACCGAAATCCTGACGTCTGCGGATCGGGAGGCTTTCAATCGCGCGCTCTCACAATTGACGGCAAGATCGACTCAGCTTGTTGCTGAGGTCGCAGGGCTCGGTGAGCACGACTAAACGGCCCGTATTCAAAAGACACCCACGTCCGTGATAAATCCCCTTCCCTAAAGTTCGGGAACCGCAGGTTTCACAGCGATGAAGCTCTATTCCTATTTCCGCTCGTCGGCCGCCTATCGCGTGCGCATCGCGCTTAACCTGAAGGGAATCGCCTACGAGACCATACCGGTTCACCTCATCAAGGACGGCGGCCGGCACCGGCAAGCGGAATACCGCGCCGTCAATCCGCACATGCGCGTTCCGGCCCTGGTCGCGCCCGACGGCGAGGTGCTGTTTCAGTCGCTCGCCATCATCGAATATCTCGATGAGATCGCGCCCGAGCCGCCCCTGTTGCCGAAGGATCCAATCGCGCGCGCGCAGGTGCGCGGTCTCGCGGATATCGTCGCCTGCGACATCCACCCGATGAATAATCTCGGCTCGCTTCGTTATTTGAAGCACGAGCTGCACCAGGAGCAGCCGGCAATAGACGCTTGGTATCATCATTGGGTCGTTGACGGATTCACGGCGCTGGAAACACTCGTCCAGGCCGGCCCCTATTCGTTCGGCGCCGACGTCACGCTGGCGGATGTCTTCCTCGTCCCCCAGGTTGCCAATGCCCGGCGGCTCAAGGTGCCGCTTGACGCTTTCCCGAAGATCGTCGGCATCGAGGCCGCGTGCCTAAAGCTTTCCACCTTCGACCGGGCCCGGCCGGAAAATCAGCCGGACGCCGAGTAGTTCGCGATCTTCACACTTTGGTCACCATTGCATCGCTTGATCGGTCTTGCGCGCAGAGCGGAGTCGGGATGATCAAGCTTTTGCAATGGGTTGGCACCGTCGGCTTTAGCTGCGTCGCAATTTCCTTTGCGCTGGCGCAGACGTCAGCGCCGCCCGCGCCCAATACCGAGCAAGCGACAGGCAATCCAGTCTGCGTCCGGCTGGAAAGCCAATTGGCAGCGCTGAGCCGCGGCGGAGCCGATCCGCGCGCCGATCAGGTAAAACGCTACGAAGACGCGGCGGCAAAGCAGCAGGCGGATCTCGACCGTTCGCTAGCGCAATCAAAACGGCTGGGCTGCGAAAACGGCGGTTTTTTTTCGCTATTCACCGGTGGCGGACCGCAATGCCAGCCGATCAATGCGCAGATTCAGCAGATGCGCGACAATCTCGATCGCACGATGAGCGAGCTCGAGCGCCTGAAAAGCGGCAGCAATGACCGCGAGGGGCCGCGGCGCGCCTTGATCGGACAATTGGCGCAAAACAATTGCGGCCAGCAATATCAGGCGGCAGCCGCGGCGGCGGGGCCTGGCGGATTCCTCGACGCCTTGTTCGGCGGCACGATCATAAATTCGGGCGGCGACGGCGCGCCCTCGGGCACCTATCGCACCGTCTGCGTACGCACGTGCGACGGATATTATTTCCCGATCTCGTACTCAGCGGTCCCCAACCGCTTTCCAGACGACCAGCGCGCCTGCCAGCGCGAGTGTCCGGCGACCGAGACCGCGCTCTACACCTACCGTAATCCCGGCGAGGACATTAATCAGGCGGTATCGCTCGGCGGGCAGCCCTACACCGCGTTGCCGAACGCTTTTCATTACCGAAAGGAATATAGCGCCGCCTGCTCTTGCCGGCGGCCGGGCCAAAGCTGGGCCGAGGCCCTGAAAAACTCAGACGACGCGAGCACGCTTGAGAGCGGCGACATTGTCGTCACTGATCAGAACGCCAAGACGCTCTCGCAACCGCCGGCGCCGAAACCGGCCGGCAAGCCATCAAAGGGCGGCGCCGCCGCCTCGAACGCGAACCAAAACCCCGGCGCGGCAACGGCGCCTCCAACCGCCACCCCGAATCCCGGCCCATCCACGGCGGACTCCGCCGCGAACGGCGTGCGCAGCATTGGACCGCCTTTCGTCGTCGGACATTAGCGCAGATTCTGCTGCGCAGCGGCCGGGCGCGCCCGATACGCATCTAGTCGGTGAGCGGCGCACTAAGCGTCGGCGACTGAGCAACTGGCGGCGCTAAGCCCCGCCAAGCCCATTTCAGCCTTTTTCGTCGCAGGCCCAGGCGCGGACGACACAATCGTGGCCGCCAAAGTCGTAGCAGCGCTTAAGCGACGCGTTCTCCGCCTTACCGAGATGCTGGTTGATTGCCCAACCGTAGGAGCCGCATGGATGCTTGGCGTCAATCGCAAGCGCTGCACAGCCGCGCTTGATATCGCCAACGACCTTGCAGGCTTGGCCCACGCACTTTTTCATGGCCACGGCGCGGGCCTCGGTCAGCTTGCGGTAATCGTATCCATAGCCGAACGCGCCACAGGCGCCGACCGCAAACGAACCCGCCGCATGCGCGGCGCAGATTGCCATAGCGAAAATACATAAAGCCGCGACAGCCGCACCAACGCGGCGCAACAAAACCATCTCACCCTCCCCCGAGGACGTGCCTGTGAGACGCTAATCGGGAAGGATTGCCAGTTGGTGAATCCGAATTTGCCGGGCGCTCAGTCCGATGCTGCGGGCTACGCGCCTTCCAGCTCCGCCTTCACGGCGTCGAGCGCCTCGGGCGTGTCGATGTCGGTCAGGGTCGCAGACCCGGACACCGGCACTTCGGCGACGGCCTCGCTGTAGCGGGCGATCAGTTGGCGCGCGCCGATGTCGCCTTGGACCGTCATCAGTTCGGGGAAAAACCGCCGCGACCAAACCACCGGGTTACCGCGCTGGCCGTCGATTGCCGGCACCGCAATAAGGGCGCCCTTCTCGGGCGCCAAGCCTGCGATGAGACGGTCCATAGTGGCGGAGTCGACTTGCGGCATGTCGCCGAGGCACACGATCACGCCGTCGGCCTGCTCCGGCAGGGCGGCGATGCCAACCCCCAGCGAGCCACCGAGCCCATCGGCAAACTTTGGATTGTGAACGAACTCGACGGGCAAGCCAGCAAGCGCCGCTTCGACGCGCTCGCGCTGGTGCCCGGTGACCACGAATACCGGCCGGGCCTTGGAGCCGAGAACCGCTTCAGCGGCAATGCGCACCAACGGGCGCCCGCGAATTTCCGCCAATAGCTTGTTCTGGCCGCCCATGCGGCTCGAGCGCCCGGCGGCAAGGACCAGACCGGCAATGTTGCGCGCCGGCTGCACCGGCTCCTCCCGAGGTTGCGGCCGGGTGACGATTTCCATGAGCAGGCCGCCGACGCCCATGCCGGTTATGTCCTCGCGCGGCACTTGAAGTCCAGCAAGGAGCCGCATGAGAACCCAATCGAACCCGTTCTCCTTCGGGCTGCGCGCACAACCGGGCGCGCCAAGGACCGGATGTCCGGCGGCCGACCCGATCAACAACAGGTTGCCCGGATCAACCGGCATTCCAAAATGCTCAATTCGCCCGCCGACGGCTTCCAAAGCTGCCGGGATGACGTCGCGACGGTCGGCAATGGCCGAAGCCCCAAAGACGATGACCAGCTGTGTGTCCTGCTTGAGGACTTCGGCAAGTGCGCGCGCCAGCGCTGTGCTGTCGTGCGGCACGCGCCGTTCGGCCACGATGATCGCGCCCGCCGGCTCAAGGCGTTCGGCGGTGATCTTCAAGGTCTTGTCGATGACTTTGGGCGAAAGGCCAGGCAGCACCGTGGAAATAACCCCGACTTTGCGCACGCGATAAGGCGCAATGCTGACCAGCGGCTGTCGGGCCTCGGCGAGCGCACGATCCCGCGCTGCCGCCGGCACAGCGAACGGAATGATTTTCACCGTCGCGATCATCTCGCCAGGGACCACCGGCTTGAACGCGGGCAAAGTCGCTACCGTGATGGCTTCATCGACCCGATTGATCCGATCGACGGCCGCCTTGTCGACGACCAGCACACCTGCCGTTTGCGAGAAAAGGTTGGCGCGCCCCGTGAAGGCGCGATCGACCTGCGTACGATCGCCCGCGATCGCGTCCGCGATCTCGGCCGCCGCCACGTCTTCTGTGACATCGCCAGGTTCGAGCCGGGCGACCACGACGTCCTTAATACCGGCGGCCTCGAGCGCGGCGGCCTCGATCGGCCCGATCAGGGTACCTTTTTTGAGCACCAAACCACCGCTGCGGATGGTATGGACCGACGTCGCCCCGACCGCCTGTTTGGGTTCGACCGCCCCGAACTTCATGACACGGCCTCGACCAAAAGCTGATCGAGTTGCGGCTCCCGGCGCAGACTTTCCGTGATCTGCGCCATGATGGCGACCGCAATTTCCGCGGGCGAGACCGCCCCGATGTTGAGCCCGATCGGAGCGTGAATGCGGGAAATGTCAGGGTCGCGCACGCCTTGGTGCTTCAATCGGTCGATCCGGCGGCCGTGAGTTTTTCGCGAGCCGAGCGCGCCGATATAGAAACAATCGCGCGCCAGCGCGTAGAGGAGCGCGGGATCGTCAATCTTTGGATCATGCGTCAGCGCGACGAAGGCGGTGTACCGATCAATACCGAGCGACGGCAAAGCCTTGTCCGGCCACTCGGCGATAATCTTCACATCGGGAAACCGTTCCGGCGAGGCGAATGCCGTGCGCGGATCGACGATGGTGACGTCGTAGCCAAGGAGTTTGGCGATCGGCGCCAATGCCTGGCTGATATGCACGGCGCCGATCGCGACAAGCTGGGCCGCAGGAACGTGCACCGTGAGAAAGACGCGCCCCTCTTCGCTGTCGACCATTCCGCTCTTGCCGCTGCGCAGTCGCTCGGCCAGGATCGCTCGGAGCGGATCTTCGGTAATCTCCGCCGCTTTGACCAGCCGCTGCTGAGCCGTTGCAATGTTGCTGACGACAATAGTCGCGCGTCGCGCCGCGCGCTCGGTATTCAAAGCGGTGAGGATGTCGAGCTTCATTCGTCCTCTAACCCCGTCATTCCGGAAGCCACGAAGCCGCTGTCCGGAATCCATAACCACGATAGATAAAATTCCGGCTCCGTGCCTATGGGTTCCGGGCTCGGCCCTACGGGTTGCCCCGGAATGACATTACTCGACCTTTTCCACGAGCACGCGGATGGTGCCGCCGCATGACAGGCCCACTTTCCAAGCGGTTTCGTCGGCGACGCCGAATTCCAGGATCTTCGGCTTGCCGTTGTCGATCACATCCAGCGCTTCGGTGACGACGGCACCTTCGACACAGCCACCGGAAACCGAGCCGAGGAAGTTACCCTCCTGGTCGATAACAAGGTTGGAGCCGACTGGGCGCGGGGCCGAGCCCCAAGTCTCAACCACGGTTGCCAGCGCCACGGCGCGGCCTTGCTTGCGCCAATCCTCGGCGGCTTGGAGAATGTCGGTATCGGTGGACAGCATGGTCTTCCTCCGCCTGCGGTTAAGCTCGTCCGCAATTCGCTATATGCGACCAAATATAAGCATTTAGGCGACTTTCTGCATCCACGTTTTCGGGTCGGCTGCCGCGCCACGGCCCGGCTGCAACGAGGCCACCAGCGCACCTATCGACTCGAGATTGTGGATCGGGCGAAATTCATCGACATACGGCAACATGGTCTTGATGCCGCGGGCGCGGGCCTCGAAACCTTCGAAGCGCAAGAGCGGATTGAGCCAAACCAGCCGGCGGCACGACCGGTGCAACCGATCGATCTCAAACGCCAGATTGTCATCGGCGTCGCGCTCAAGCCCGTCAGTAATGAGCAATACGACCGGGCCTTGGGTCAGGACGCGCCGCGCCCACAATTTGTTGAAAGCGTGTAACGACGACGCGATCCGCGTTCCGCCGGACCAGTCGGGTACAACCGCCGAACACGAAGCAAGGGCATCGTCGGGATCGCGCTCACGCAACGCGCGCGTCACATTGGTCAGGCGCGTCCCAAACAAAAACGTGCTCACGCGCTTTCGGGTATCCGTCAACGCATGTAGGAAATGCAAAAAAATCCGGCTGTACTGGCTCATCGACCCCGATATGTCGAGCAGCGCCACCACGGGCGGCGGCCTGGACTTCGGCCCGACGAAACGTAGATCGATAAAATCGCCGCCGCCTTTGAAGCTCGATCGCAGCGTGCGGCGGATATCGATGAGATGTCCGTGCGGATGCGGCGCAAGGCGCCGCGTGCGCACCTCCGCCAGCGGCAGGACCAAGCGCTTGATGGCATCTTTGGCGGCGACAATCTCCGCGTTGGTCATTTGCGCAAAGTCCTTTCGTTGCAGCACTTCGCGGTCCGAGACGGTCATCCGGGTGTCCAGCTCGATTTCCTGTTGTTTCTTGAGCTTCTCGTCGAGACCGGAAAAAAGCGCCTCCTGAATGCGCGTGGCGCCGGCTTCCGGGGGCCGCGGCATACTCGGCGCTTGCGGCAGCATCATCGCCATAAGCTGATCGAGATAGCCGCGCCGGCGGAAGAAGATGCGGAACGCTTGGTCGAACAACACGGAATGTTCGTGCCGTTTGACGAAGACCGCGTGCAGCGTCCAATAAAAATCGTCGCGGGTGCCGACGCCGGCCGTGTTCACCGCCGCGAGCGCGTCAAGCACCGCGCCTGGACCCACCGGAATACCGGCCGCCCGCAAGGCACGGGCGAAGTAGATAATGTTTTCGGCGAGCCGCCCGCCTGTCTCTGCCATTTCTGCACACACCGCCGCTCCCGCGTGCGCGGCAACGAACGGAACCGAATTACTCCGCCGCCCGCATCTCCGACCTCACCTCGTCGAGCAGCTCCTTGACCTTCGAACCTTCGAGCTTGGCGATATCGTCCTGATATTTAAGAAGCACCCCGAGCGTATCGGAGACGGTGGCAGGATCGAGCGCAACCACGTCGAGCTCGGACAGCGCGGCGGCCCAATCCAGCGTTTCGGCGACGCCCGGCGACTTGAACACATCCTGTTTGCGTAACGCCTGCACGAAGGCAACGACTTGCTCCGAAAGCTTTTTACTGACGCCCGGAACTTTGGAGCGGACGATGGCGAGCTCCCGCTCCGCGTTCGGATAGGCAAGCCAATGATAGAGACAACGGCGCTTGAGCGCGTCGTGGATCTCGCGGGTGCGGTTCGAGGTGATGATGACCACCGGCGGCTGTGCAGCCTTCACGGTGCCCAATTCCGGGATGGTGATTTGGAAGTCGCTTAAAACCTCTAGCAAGAAGGCCTCGAAAGCCTCGTCGGTGCGATCAAGTTCATCGATCAGCAGCACCGGAGGACCGGAAGTGTCGGGCTCCAGTGCCTGCAGTAGCGGCCGCTTGATCAAAAAGCGCTCGGAGAAGACGTCGCGCTCCAACCGCTCGCGATCATGCTCGCCTCCCGCCTCGGCGGCGCGAATAGCGATCATCTGCGCGGCATAATTCCACTCGTAGACCGCAGCGGAGATGTCGAGCCCCTCATAACATTGCAACCTGATCAAACGCCGCTTCAGCGTTGCCGAAAGTACTTTGCCGATTTCGGTCTTGCCGACGCCTGCCTCACCCTCGAGGAACAGCGGCCGCCCCATTTTTAGCG
>Ga0302326_10015246_pt1 | contig 16183 bp, 18 predicted proteins | sample Palsa_T0_3_FD_202264 | JGI IMG/M metagenome (GOLD analysis project Ga0302326, IMG submission 202264) | Peat permafrost microbial communities from Stordalen Mire near Abisko, Sweden - Palsa_T0_3 | ecosystem: Environmental > Terrestrial > Soil > Palsa > Peat permafrost | place: Sweden: Abisko... | reverse complement strand
CGCGCAGCCAGTCACGCGTCGCGCAGCCGGAGCGCCAGGCCGCCCGCCAGCAGCGCAGCGGCCGCCCACGCGGCCAGCACGCCGAGGCCCGCCCACGGCGAGATCGGCAGGCTCCGCAGTCCGGTCGTTGCCTGGATATTCAGCCCGGCCATGGGCGTGTACCGCTCCAGGCGGCGCTGCCAGGTCGCGTTGCTGATCAGCGCGGTGACGACAGGGAACAGGTACACCAGCCCGAGCGTGACGCCGATGGCCACGGCCGAATCGCGAATCAGGGCGGCGATGCCGGTGCTGAGCAGCGCGATCAGTCCGAGATACAGCACTGAGCCGGCCGCCGCCCGCAGGACCAGGCTGTCGCTGAGCGAGAGCACCGGGAAGCCGCGGGCGGCCGCGAACCCGTGACCGGGCAGGATGAGCCGCCCGGCCAGGACGGACGCCGCGATCCCGAGCGCGCCGGCTAGCAGCGCGAGCCCGGCCACGCAGGCAGCCTTGGCGCCGAGCACGGCGCTCCGGCCCGGCACCGCCGCCAGCGTTACCTGGATCATCCGGGTGCTGTACTCCGCGGACACGACCAGGACCCCGAGCACGGCCACGACGGCCTGACCTGCCTGCACGCCGGTGAGGCTGAGCTTCACCGGATCTACCGGGCAGGTCAGGCCGGCCGGGCAGCGGGTGGCGGCCGCGGCCGCGGCACCGATAGCGGCGGTGAGCAGGACCACCGCCCCGAACAGCCAGGCCGGGCCACCGGTGGTGCGCAGCTTCGTCCATTCGGCGTGCAGCACCCGCGTCATGAGCTTCCTTCCCGCGGCTGCGCGCGACCGATGAGCCAGGGCGTCCTGCGGCACGCCGGTCACGCATCCCGCCGGCGCAGCAGCACGAACGCGAGGCCCAGCGCCGCCGCTGTCCAGGCGCACAGCACGCCGAAACCCGCCCACGGCGGCAGCGGATACTGTCCGCCAGCTGCCGAGTAGACCGTGCTGACCTGCGAGTAGTGCGGAATGCTCTGCTCGATGGCAAAGCCGGCCGCCGGGGTCAGCCGCAGTACCCAGTTCGCGATGCCGTCCGGCAGCACGGCGACGGCGAGCAGGAACGGCAGTACCACGACGACGACTGCCGCCGTCACTGCCGCGGCGCTCCGGCGCAGGATCGAGCCGAGGGCGACGGCGAGCACGGCGGCAAGCCCGACCATGGCCGCGGTGCCGAGGAACACGCGGGCTTCGGTCAGGCCGGAGACCGGCAGGATGTACAGGCCCTCGGCGCGCTGCCGCGGGACCCCGAGGGTGACGCACAGGACCGAGGCAGCCAGCCCCGCGACAAATGCCACCGCACCGGCGACGATCGCCTTGGCCGCCAGCACCCGGCCGCGCCGCGGCGTCGCGGCCAGGGTCAGGCGGATCAGGCCGCGCCGGTATTCCGTAGTGACGAACATCGCTGCCACGACGACGACCGCGATCAGCCCGGCGAATATGCCCGCCAGACTCTGCTCGATGGTCGAGCTCGGGAAGCCGCCGCCCGGCCCGGTCACGGCCGGCGCGATGTCGCCTGACCCGGTTACGGTGATCTGGCCGCCAGCCTGGCGATAGCCGCCGCCCTGCGCCGGGTAGTCGGCCCGGTTGCCGCCCCCGATCGCCAGGCCCGCCCACCGGCCGGCCGGCCAGCCGCCGTGCAGGCTGACGTCGTCGAAGATCCCGGTTGCCTGGCTCGCGCCGGACTGAATGCTGGCGCCGCCGAAGAACGGCTGGATCTTGAGGTACTGCGGCGAGGTGGCGAACAGCCCGCCCTGGACGGTCACCGGCAGCCCGGCCAGGGTGGCCGTGCCGACCAGTGCCCAGTGCCGGCCGTCCGCTGAGTCGTAGCCGCTGACCGTGTCCCCCGACCTGGTCAGCCGCAGCCATCGCGGCGAGGCCGCAGAGACGGCTCCCGGCAGCCCGGCGATGTCGCCGGTGTAGTTGTCCTGCATCCGGACGCCGTGACTGCCGGTCACCATCATCGCGGCGTAGGCCGAGCCCTGCCTCGTGCTGGCCTTGATGATGATCCCGGCCTTGGCCCAGGGCACCAGCCCTGGCGTCATCGCCGGCCCCTGGCCGGCCGCAGATGCCTGGCTGTTGCCGTCGGAGTACCGGCCGGACAGCCCCGTCACCCGCACGGTGACGCTGCCGTTTCCGGCCAGCGGCTGACGGACGAAGTAGAAGCTGTCAGAAACAGCCTCGCCGCCAGGGCCGATCGGGATGTAGGGCAGGCACGCCTTCCCGGTCAGCTGCGGCCCGTTCGGACGGGAGCCGCAGCCAATGCTGGCGTTCCCGGAAGCGAAGACGCCGACGAGCACGGTCAGGATGGCGGCAACGATCATGCCGATCACCCAGCCGCGCACCGACCGGAATTTCGTCCATTCCGCCCGCAGGACGGCCACGAGTCCGGCTGCCGCCGCCGGCCCGGAGCGGCGCACCGCGGTCCGGGCGGTCACGCCGGCACCTCCCCGGCAGTCTGGGCGCGGTAGTCCACCTGATCCCTGGTCAGCTCGAGATAGGCCTGCTCCAGAGTGGCGCGGTGGCCAGAGACCTCGGAGAACGGCACCCCGTCGCGGCTGAGCGCCCCCACCACGTCGCCGGCCGCCAGCCCGGTCACGATCAGCGCGCCCCCGTCCCCGTCCCCGTCTGCGCCGGCGACCGAGCCGCCCGCACGGGCCAGCGCTGCCGCCGCCTCCGCGGGCCTGACCGTGCGCAGCATGACCCGGTCCCCGGACGCGGCCGCGAGCAGGTCCGCCACGCTGGTGTCGGCGACAACCCGGCCGCGCCCGACGACCACCAGGTGGTCAGCGGTGTCCTGCAGCTCGCTCATCAGGTGGCTGGACACCAGCACCGCGCGGCCCTGCCCGGCCAGCGATCGCAGGAAGCCGCGCATCCAGGCAATGCCCTCGGGGTCCAGGCCGTTGAACGGCTCGTCGAGCATGAGCGCCTGCGGGTCACCGAGCATCGCTGCCGCAAGGCCGAGCCGCTGCCGCATGCCGAGCGAGAAGCCGCCTGCCTTGCGCCTCGCTACGTCCTGCAGGCCCGCCTCCTCGAGCACCGCATCGACCCGGCTGGCCGGCAGGCCCTGCGAGTGGGCCAGCCAGAGCAGGTGATTGCGCGCACTGCGGCTCGGCTGCAGCGCGGCCGCGTCCAGCAGCGACCCGAGCAGGCGCATCGGCTCCGGCAGGCTCGCGTAGGGCCGGCCGCACACAAGCGCCGTTCCGTCATCGGGCGAGTCGAGGCCGAGAATTACCCGCATCGTGGTGGACTTGCCTGCCCCGTTCGGTCCGACGAATCCGGTGACGTGCCCCGGCCGGACGGTAAAGCTCATCCCGTCCAGCGCGGTGGTCGCCCCGAACCGCTTCCGCAGGCGGGCGACTGAGATTGTTGCTTCCACGTTCCCGTCCAGGTCTTGGTTGTAGGTCCTGACCTGGTTGTAGGGGGACGCCGCTAACACCGGCAGAAGCGCTGTTGTTATTTCGCCGTTAGGTCCGGCCGGCCATCCTGTAAGGGTCAGGACCAGCGTGATGGCTGGTCAGGCGGCATAGTCCGGGCGGAGCTCCGGCGAAGGCGACGGGTGAGCATGCGACTGGCGGGCGTGACCGGCCGGCCGTTCCGGCTGCGCCGCACGGTGCGGTCGCGGATGACCCTTCTGTACGGCGCGCTGTTCCTGCTGTCCGGCGCGGTCCTGCTCGCGATCGCCAGCGGCGTGGCGTCCGTCAGGTCGAGCATGCACGCGGTGCAGGCGAGCGCGGCCGGCGGCCAGAACGCAGCCGGCACCCAGAGCGCGCTGGCGAACGCCGACAGCCGGATCGCGCAGCTGGAGTCGCAGCTAGCCGCGGCGCAGCACAGCCAGGCTTCGTTGGTGACCCACGGGCTGCTGATCGGGTCGCTGATCGCTCTCGCGATCATGGCCGCGGCCTCGGCCGCCCTCGGCTGGCTGATGGCGGGGCACGCGCTGCGCCCGCTGCGGACTATCACGGCGACCGCCCGCCGGATCTCCGAGGACAACCTGCACGAGCGGCTTGCCTTCACCGGCCCGGACGACGAGCTGAAGCAGCTGGCCGACACCATCGACGAGCTGCTGGCGCGGCTGGAAGGTGCGTTCGCGGCGCAGCGCCGGTTCGTCGCCAACGCCTCCCACGAGCTGCGCACGCCGCTGGCCACCATGCGGGCGTCCCTGGACGTCGCGATGGCCAAGCCGGAGCCGATCCCGGCGCAGACGACCGCACTCGCGGCGCGCCTGCAAGCGGAGCTCGACAAGGTCGACGAACTGCTCGAGGGCTTCCTGGCGCTGGCTCGTGCCCAGCACGGGGCACTCCCGGACACCGCGACGTTCTCGGTCGCCGATCTCGCCGCCGGCGCGCTCGCCGCCCGCGCCGCTGCGGTGGCTGCGCGCGAGCTGACCGTACGGTGCGAGGCCAGTCCCGGCGGCGTCCTGGTAGCCGGGAGCCCGGCCCTGATCAGCCGGATGGTCGCGAACGTCATCGACAACGCCATCGTGCACAACGAGGCCGGAGGCTGGATCAGCGTGTCAGCGGCCGCGGCTGACGGAACCGCCCGGCTCGTCGTGGCGAACGGGGGTGCCACCCTGCGCCAGGAGCAGGTCGCGCAGCTCGCGCAGCCGTTCCGGCGGCTCGGTGCGGACCGCACCGGCTCCGGTACCGGATCCGGGCTCGGGCTGTCGATCGTGGCGGCGATCGCCGCAGCGCATGGCGGCGGCCTTGACCTGACTGCGCAGCCGGGCGGCGGGCTCGAGGCGGTCATCACGCTGCCGCTGCCGCGGCCCGGGCTTCCGCCGGGCCCGTCGCAGTCGCCGGCGCTCACCGGAGCGCCGGGATGAGGGTCCTGGTGGTCGAGGACTCCCGGTCGCTGGCCGACGTGCTGGTCGAGGGCCTGCGCGATCAGGGGATGGCGGTGGATGCCGCCCACGACGGGCTGGAGGCGGCGGCCAAGCTCGGCGTGAACGGCTACGACGTGGTCGTGCTCGACCGCGACCTGCCCGGCATACACGGGGACGCGCTCTGCCAGATGATCACCGACGCCGGGGACCGGGTAATGGTGCTGATGCTCACTGCGGCGGGAACGCCCGGCGACCGGGTGAGCGGCCTGGCTCTCGGTGCCGACGATTACCTGGCCAAGCCATTTCACTTCCCCGAGCTGGTGCTGCGCATCAGGGCGCTGGCGCGCCGCCAGCCGTCGGCCCGCGGCCGCATCCTGCGGGCTGGGGGCGTCGAGCTCGATCCGGTGCGGCGCACGGCCGCCCGCGACGGCCGCCAGCTTGACCTGTCGGTGAAGGAATTCGGCGTCCTGGAGGCGCTGCTGCGCGCCAGCCCGGCTTTCCTGCGGGCCGAGGACCTGCTCGAGCAGGTCTGGGACGAGTTCGCTGACCCGTTCACCAACACCGTGACCGTGACGATCGGCAGGCTCCGGCGTAAGCTCGGCGACCCGCCGGTGATCGCGACCACGCCGGGCGTCGGCTACCGGATCGCTGAGATTCCCCGCCTGTAGCGTTATCTCGTAAGAAAGCCCAGGTGGCCTATGACCCGTGCGATCTTACGAGATCATGGTCTGGCGGCCCGCAGTCTCCGGCCATGACTACACTTGCTCCCAGACCCCTCGCACGGCGTTCATCCCGCCAACCCCCCCAGGGCCGGAAGGCAGCAAGGGTACGCGGGCTCTGTCGGGTGTGCGGGGGGTCCTTTTCTACCGTCCGGCGATGAAATGCCGGCGAGGATGAGGTCATGACAGGCGACGCTCCGCCCGCCGCGCCCCTGGCGCTCTACCGCAGGTACCGCCCGGCAACATTCGCCGAGGTCAAGGGACAGGACCACGTCACCGAGCCGCTCCGGCAGGCGCTGCGCAGCGGCCGGGTGCACCATGCCTACCTGTTCAGCGGGCCGCGCGGCTGCGGCAAGACCTCGAGTGCCCGGATCCTGGCCCGCTCGCTCAACTGCGAGCAGGGGCCGACGCCCGATCCGTGCGGCGTCTGCGCGTCCTGCATCTCGCTGGCCCCGGCCGGACCCGGCAGCATCGACGTGATCGAGATCGACGCGGCCTCGCACGGCGGCGTCGACGACGCCCGTGACCTGCGCGAACGGGCCTTCTACGCCCCGGTGGCAGGCCGCTACAAGATCTACATCATCGATGAAGCTCACATGGTCACCAGGGAGGGCTTCAACGCGCTGCTCAAGCTGGTGGAGGAGCCGCCGCCGCACCTGAAGTTCGTGTTCGCGACCACCGAGCCGGAGAAGGTCATCGCGACCATCAGGTCCCGGACGCACCACTACCCGTTCCGGCTGGTGCCGCCGGCAGTGCTGCGCGAGCACCTGGAGCAGATCCTGGCCAGCGAGAAGGTGCCGTACGAGCCGTCGGTGCTGCCGATCGTGATCAGGGCCGGCGGCGGCTCGGTGCGGGACGCCCTGTCGGTGCTCGACCAGCTGGTGGCGGGCTCGGAGGAGGACGGGCTGCGCTACGACCGGGCCATCGCGCTGCTCGGCTACACCGATGACCGGCTGCTGGACGAGGTCATCGCGGCGTTCACGGCCGGGGATGGTGCCGCCGTCTTCCACGCCATCGATCACGTGGTGGAGGCCGGGCACGATCCCCGCCGGTTCGCCGCCGACCTGCTGGACCGGCTGCGCGACCTCATCGTGCTGTGCGCGGTCCCCGACGCCGGGTCAACCGGGCTGATCGAGGCCCCGGCCGACCGGCTCGAGCAGATGAGCGGTCAGGCAGCCGCGTTCGGCCAGGCGCGGCTGACCAGGGCGGCCGAGGTCATCAGCGCCGGGCTGACCGAGATGCGGGGCGCGACCTCGCCCCGGCTGCTGCTCGAGCTGATGTGCGCCCAGGTGCTCCTGCCAGCGAGCGGCACGGACACTGCCGCGCTGGCTGAGCGGCTCGACCACCTGGAGCGGCGCCTGAGCGCAGGCCCGCGGCCTGAGGCGCGCGCGCCCTCCGGCGCCGGCGGTGACCGCATGCCGCAGCCGCCGCGCGCCGGGGCAGCGCGGGCGCGGGAAGCTGCGGCAGCAGCCCCTGAGGCTGCGGCGACCAGGCCGGAGGCTCCCGCGCCAGCCCCGGAGGCTCCCGCGGCCCGCGCGGAGACGGGCGGACCGGCCGCGCCCGCCGCCCCTGTCCGGGTTCAGGCCCCTGCGCCGCAGCCGCCCGCGCCGCAGCCGCCCGCGCCGCAGCCGCCCGCGCCGCAGCCGCCCGCGCCGCAACCGCCCGCGCCGCCGCCGCCAGCGGCCGCGCCGCCGGTCTCGGCCCAGTCCGGCCCGCCGTCCGATACCGAGTCACTGCGGGCACGGTGGCCCGACGTACTCGAAGCGGTACAGGGCAAGAAGCGCGTCGCCTGGATCCAGCTGAGCAACGCGACCGTCGAATCCTTCTCCGACGGTCAGCTGACGCTTGCGTTTGCCCAGGCCGGAATGGCCAAGGGTTTCGTAGCGGGCGGCTACGACAAGGATCTCGGCCAGGTCCTGGCTGACCTGTTCGGGCTGACGCCGCAGATCAAGACCGTTGTGGTCACTGCCGGCGCGGCCAGTGCTGACATCGGGGCGGGAACGGGCTCACCAGCTCCGCCGCCAGCTCGTCAGCCCGAGAGCCGGGGTACGCCATCGCCAGCTGACGGCAACGGCGACCGGGGGGCGCCGCGGCGCTCGCAGCCGGCAGGCAGCCAGCAGGACCGGCCTCAGGGCCGGGTGCTCGCGCCGGACGCCGAGAGCGAGCCGGAGCCCACGGACCTGCCCGCTCCCGATGTGCTGACCGGGACCGGCCTGATCGAGCGGGAGCTGGGCGGGCGGATCATCCAGGAGTTCGACGGCCCCTGACGCGCCACGCCCGTGACGCTGCGGTACACCGCCCGCGGCGTGCCGCCGCGTAGCCGAGGCCGTAGGCTCGGGTTGTCTGCCCAATCAATCCGTGGGAGGTCGCGTGGAGCCTGGTGGCCAGCTCGATATGCAGCAGCTGCTGGCGGCAGCCTCCGCCATGCAGAGCCAGCTGATGAACGCGCAGCAAGAGCTTGCCGAGGCTGAGGTCGAGGGAACAGCCGGCGGCGGCCTGGTCCGTGCCGTCGTCAACGGCCAGGGTGAGCTGGTTGACCTGTCAATCGATGCCGCGGCTATCGACGCAGCCGATCCGCAGGAGTCAGCGCAGTCCATAGCCGACCTTGTGCTGGCCGCGTACCGCGATGCCTGCCGGGCGGTCGACGACCTCCAGCAGGAGACGATGGCGCCATTCGCGGCCGGGCTCGGCGGCGTCGGCGGGATGCCCGGTGTGCCCGATCTGGGTGGCTTGCTCGGCGGCGGCTCGCCCAGCGTGCCCGGCGCGGTCGAGGCGCCCGGTCAGCCTGAGCCGCCCGCGGGCGAGGCGGACGATGACCGCCCCGGCCCGGGGAACTGAGGCACGACAGCTGTGTATGAAGGTGTCGTTCAGGACCTCATCGAGGAGCTCGGCCTGCTGCCCGGAGTCGGGCCGAAGGGCGCGCAGCGCATTGCCTTTCACCTGCTGTCCGCCGATCCCGCGGACATCAAGCGGCTGGCGGCCGTCCTGATCGAGGTGACCGAGAAGGTCAAGTTCTGCCGGGTCTGCTTCAACGTGGCCGAGGCTGACGAATGCCGGATCTGCAAGGACGTGCGCCGCGACCTGTCGGTGATCTGCGTCGTCGAGGAGCCCAAGGATGTCGCGGCGATCGAGAAGATCCGCGAGTTCCGCGGCCGGTATCACGTTCTCGGCGGTGCGATCAGCCCGATCGACGGCGTCGGTCCCGATGATCTGCGGATCAGGGAGCTGATGGCCAGGCTGGCCGACGGCGCGGTGACCGAGATCATCCTGGCGACGGACCCGAATCTGGAAGGCGAGGCAACCGCGACCTACCTGGCCCGGCTGATCAAGCCGATAGGCCTGCGGGTCACCAGGCCTGCCAGCGGCCTGCCGGTCGGGGGCGAGCTTGAGTACGCCGATGAGGTAACGCTGGGCAGGGCATTCGAGGGACGGAGGCTGCTAGATGTCTGAGTCACCGGGCAGGCCGGCGACACCCGCCGGACGCCGGGGCACTGATCTGTCACCCGGCCAGCCCGCCGAGGAGTGGCGGCCGCTGGCCGACCGGATCGCTGCCAACGCCAGGGACTTTCTCGACGGCGTCACCGCGGTCGCCCTGGGTGCGGGCGCGGAGGAGACGGTTCCGCTGCTGCTACTCGAGATTGCCCAGATGATGCTGGCCGGGGCCCAGCTCGGAGCCAGCAAGGATGTCATCCTGCCGAGCAACTGGGAGCCGGACGTCGGGGCTGACCCGGAAATGGACCTGGACGCGCTGCGCACCGGCCTGGCTGAGCGTCTTGCAGGGTTCGACGACTACGCAGAGGTCTTCGATCCGTTCGCCGATACTCAGGCTAGCCCGTTCCGGCTCTCTGATGATCTTGCCGCAGTGGCAGCTGACCTCGTCCACGGGCTCAAGCATCACGAGGCAGGACGAGTAGCCGAGGCACTCTGGTGGTGGCAGTACTCCTACGTCAACCACTGGGGGACGCACGGCGGGGCCGCGCTGCGGGCGCTGCATTCGGTCGTCGCGCACGCCCGGCTGGACGTCGCCGAGGAACCGGCAGCGCGCTAGCGGGCGACCGCCTCGATAGACTCGGGATCCGGCCAGTTCGCCGGCCTCAGTGCAGTGGCCCGGCCCGGACTGGCAGCGAGCCAGCCAGCGAACAGGAGCAGGCGCAGCCGTGGCCTTGGTCGTGCAGAAGTACGGGGGATCGTCGGTCGCTGATGCCGACGGCATCAAGCGGGTCGCTCAGCGGATTGTCGCCACCCGCAAGGCGGGGCATTCCGTCGTGGTGGTGGTATCGGCCATGGGGGATACGACCGACGAGCTCAGGGACCTTGCGAACCAGGTCAGTCCCGCGCCGCCCGGCCGCGAGCTGGACATGCTGCTGACCGCGGGCGAGCGCATCTCGATGGCGCTGCTGGCGATGGCCATCGCGAACCTCGGCCTGCAGGGCCGCTCCTTCACCGGGTCGCAGGCGGGCGTCATCACCGACTCCACCCACGGCAAGGCGAGAATCATCGACATCACGCCGGGCCGGATTCAGGCGGCGCTGGACGACGGCGCAATCCCGATCGTTGCCGGATTCCAGGGCGTCTCGCAGACCACCAAGGACATCACCACGCTGGGGCGGGGCGCCTCCGACACCACGGCTGTCGCGCTCGCCGCCGCGCTCGGAGCGGACTACTGCGAGATCTACACCGACGTGGACGGGGTCTTCACCGCCGACCCGAGGATCGTGCCCGGCGCCCGGCGGCTGCCCAGGATTTCCTACGAGGAAATGCTCGAGATGGCTGCCTGCGGCGCGAAGGTCCTGATGCTGCGCTGCGTGGAGTACGCCCGCCGGTACCAGATGCCGATCCACGTGCGCTCCTCATTCAGCAACAAGGAAGGCACCTGGGTCATCGACGCAGGCGCTGAAACGGAAGGCGAGGCGATGGAGCAGGCGATCATCTCCGGCGTGGCCCAGGACCGCGGTGAGGCGAAGATCACGGTCGTCGGCGTGCCGGACAAGGTCGGTGAGGCCGCCCGGATCTTCCGTGCCATCGCCGAGTCCGGCATCAACATCGACATGATCGTGCAGAACATCTCGGCTGCCGCGACTGGCCGGACGGACATCTCCTTCACGCTGCCCACCGATGACGGCCCCACGGCCATGGCGCGGCTCGGCCAGCTGCAGGCGGAGGTCGGGTTCGACTCGCTGACCTACGACGACCGCATCGGCAAGGTCTCGGTAGTCGGCGCTGGCATGCGATCGCATCCGGGCGTGAGCGCGACGTTCTTCGGCGCGCTGGCCGAGGCGGGCGTGAACATCGAGATGATCTCGACCTCCGAGATCAGGATCTCGGTCGTGGTGGACCAGAACGACGTTGACGTCGCGGTGTCGGCAGCGCACGAGGCCTTCGATCTCGGCGACGGCGGCGAGCAGGCAGTCGTCTACGGGGGGACAGGCCGGTGAGCGGCGCGGACGGCCGGCCGGTCCTGGCCATCGTCGGCGCGACCGGCGCAGTCGGCACGGTCATGCGCGCCATCGTCTCCGAGCGCGCCGACCTGTGGAGCGAGGTCCGGCTGGTGGCCTCGGCCAGGTCCGCCGGGCGCCTGCTGCCAGTGCAAGGCCGCGACGTCGAGGTGCAGGCGCTGAGCGCTGAGGTCTTCGACGGCGTCGACCTGGCGATGTTCGACGTGCCTGATGAGGTATCAGCGGTATGGGCGCCGGTTGCCGCCGCGCGCGGCGTCGTGGTGATCGACAAGTCGGGCGCCTTCCGGATGGACCCGGAGGTGCCGCTCGTCGTGCCCGAGGTCAATCCGGACGCGGCCTTCGACCGGCCGAAGGGCATCATCTCGGTGCCCAACTGCACGACGCTGTCGATGATCGTGGCGCTGGCCGCGCTCGATCGCGCCTTCACGCTGCGGGAGCTGGTCGCGGCGTCCTACCAGGCCGCCTCTGGCGCCGGCCAGGCAGGCTCGGATGCCCTGTATGACCAGCTGACCAAGGCTGCCGGGAACCGGACGCTCGGCCAGCGGCCTGGCGACATCCGGGCTGCCATCGGCGACGGCGGCCCGTTCGGCGCGCCGCTGGCGATGAACGTGGTGCCGTGGGCTGGCTCGCTGCGAGACGAGGGCTGGTCGTCGGAGGAGCTCAAGATCCGCAACGAGACGCGGAAGATTCTCGGCAGGCCCGAGCTGAGGATCACGGCCACCTGCGTGCGGGTTCCGGTGGTCGTGGGGCACTCGCTCGCGCTGCACGCGGTTTTCGACCGTGCGGTGACGAGGGAGGAGGCGCAGCAGGTGCTGCGCGAGTCGCCGGGCGTGGTGCTCGTGGACGAGCCGGAGAGCGGGATCTACCCGACGCCGGCCGACGTCGCCGGCACCGACCCGACCCTGGTGGGACGAGTCCGTCAGAGCCTGGACGACCCCCGCGCGCTCGACCTGTTCGTCGCCGGGGACAACCTGCGCAAGGGCGCGGCGCTGAACGCCGCGCAGATTGCGGAACTGCTGGCGCCCCGGCTGGCCGCGCGGAAGGCTGGCTGACCGGACGGCTGGCTGGCTGGTCGGCTGACCCGGCAGTTGCCCGGGACCGGCAGGTCGGGCAGGCTTGCGGCTATGGACCGGACCTTCACGCTCGCCGAGGCCGAAGGGCTGATGCCCGCGCTGCTGGCGCGCACGGACGAGCTTGTCGAGATCCGGGCCAGCCTGGTCGAGGTGCAGGCTGCGCTAGCCGGGGGCGAGCCGTCGCCGCTCGGCGGCCTGCCGGAGATGAAGGCCTACCAGGCGAGGCTGAGCGAGCTGCTCGGCTGGTTCAGCGACGAGGGACTCGAGCTGAAGGGGATCGCGCCGCTGCTGCTCGATTTCCCCTCCGAGCTGCACGGCGAGCCTGTCCTGCTGTGCTGGCTGGAAGGCGAGCGCGAGCTCGGCTGGTACCACAAGCTGCCGCACGGCTTCGCCGGCCGCCGGCGGCTGGGCAGCGCCAGTTCCTGACGCCTGCCGGGAACTGCGTCAGCGCGTGCGCTCCTGGCCGTCGCGCTGACCGGGCAGCCGCGATGGCGGCCGGGTCGCCAGCCAGTCAGCGTGCGTCGTGGCGTCCCGCCGCCTGGAGAGGCGGTAGCTTCCCGCGCTGCCGGTTGCGATTGTCAGGACCGCGCCGCCCGCGACAACCCCGGCAAGAGCATGCTGATGTGAGAACAGGGATCCGACCGCGATTACCGCCAGCGCGCTGGCCACGGCGAAGCTCCAGATCTGCGGATGCGTCGCCGGCTGCCAGCGGAGCAGCCGCCAGACGGCGGCCAGCGAGCGGCGACGGCCTCGCGTTGTGCTCACGACCGGAATGTAGCGTCCCGGGACACCGCGGTAAATGGAAACGGGTTGCCAGGCCGCCCGAGGCGCCAGGAAAATCGGCGCGTGGACGTTCGGCCGGCTCGCCTTGAGGACGCCGAGCGGATCGCGGAGATTCACGTGCGGTCCTGGCAGGGCGGTTACCGCGGCCTGATACCGCAGGAGTACCTCGACAGCCTTGATCCCGCGCGCCGCCTCGATGATCGCTTCGCGCGGATCAGGGACGCCGACTGGAACCGCGGCGGCTGTTTCGTCGTGAGCGGGGCCGACGGCAGGCTGGCCGGGTTCGCCGATATCGGCCGCAGCCGGGATGCGGACAGCGACCCTGATCTGGCCGGTGAGATCCTGGCCATCTATCTCGACCCGGAGGCCTGGGGCGAGGGCCGCGGGCGCGCGCTGATGTCGGCGGCGCTGCGGCACCTCGAGCGAGCCGGCTACGCCGAGGTCACGCTCTGGGTGCTGGACACGAACATCCGGGCGCAGCGCTTCTACCGTGCTGCGGGCTTCAGTCCCGACGGCGCCGTCAAGGTCGACACTTCACACAGCTTTCCTCTCCGCGAGCTGCGCTTCCGCAGGCCGCTGCCCTGACCGCAACAGCCAGGACTCAGCGGCGGAGCGCCTGCTCCCAGACGCGCAGATGGCGGCGGATGTAGGCCGCCGCCGGTCCCCAGTAATCACCGTGCCCGTCGGCATGCAGCCGGGTCCACGGCTGCTCGCCGGTCTGCGCTGAGTTCCGCAGCAGGTCGAACATTCCCTGAGTGTGGGCTGCGATCAGCGGCGGCAGCTCGGCCCGCTGACTGGCGCTGAGTTCGTAGCCGTCGGCGAGTGCCCGCAGCCGCGGACCGTCAGCAGCCGGGTCTCCGCCGTCTGCCATCGGGACGAACCCCGTGACTGCATACGCCAGGTCCCAGAGGCGCGAGCCGGGCCCGGCACCGTCCCAGTCGATGAAGACCCACCGGTCCTTCGCGAGTACCAGGTTCCACGGCGCCAGGTCGTGGTGGCAGATCAGGTCCTCGCGATCGGGCGGTATCACCACCTGCCAGCGAGCGTTCGCCGGCGCCCGGAATCCCTCGCTCGCATCGTGCAGCGCGCGGATCAGCGTCCCGACCCGGTACAGCTCGTCCGGGCTGAGCGGCGGCAGGTCCATGGCTGTCGGGCCGGGCACGTACTCGAGGACATGCCGGCCCTGGTCGTCGCGGCCGAGGGTGCGGGGGGCGCCGTCGAAGCCCGCTGCCTGCAGGTGCGCCAGCAGGGCTTCGACCGCCGGAGTCCACGGGCCTGCCGCCTTGCGCACCGTGCTACCCGCGCGGGTAACGATGCCGGAGGCGTTCCCGCCTGTCAGCGGCTGCTCGTTGTCGGGCTGCATCAGATCATTGTGCGGGTCGCCCGGCTATCGGGATCGGCCGCCGTCCGGTCAGCCCGCCGGCGGCCCGCCGCTGGTGAGCTGCTCGGCATTGATCTGCCGCATAACCCGGCGCCGCTCAGCAGGCTCGAGCTCGTCGATGTACAGCTCGCCGCGCAGATGATCGGTCTCGTGCTCCAGGCAGCGGGCGAGCTCACCGGTCCCGGCGACGACGACCTGCTCCTGGTCCAGGCTGACGCCGACAGCGGTCACCGACTCGGGCCGGTGCCGGAACGCGCTCACACCCGGAATCGACAGGCAGCCCTCCACGCCGTCCAGGTCGCCGGATCGCTCGACGATCCGCGGGTTGATCAGGTAACCGAACTGGCCGTCCACGTTGTAGGAGAACGCGGCCAGGCCCGAGCCGATCTGGTTCGCGGCCAGGCCCGCGCGGCCGGGCTTCCGGACGGTGTCGAGAAGGTCCTCGATCAGAACGGCGAGCGCCTTGTCGAACCGCGTGACGGGGTCGCTGGCCGTGCGCAGGATCGGATCGCCCAGATAGCGGAGCGGCCGGATGCTCATGCCCGCGCCGCGGTCCGATCACTATCGGACATGAGCTTGCCGAGCTGATCCAGCACAGTCTGGTGCCAGCTCAGCTCCGCCTGGACGCGAAGGCGAGCGTGCTCGACCACCAGGTCGTCGGCGACAGTCTGGTCAGGCCAGACGCGTTCCCGCTGGTGCTCCAGCTGACTGTGCTGTGCAGCCAGCACGCGGATCCGGTCCTCAATGTAGCCGCGCAGCGTCTCCTCGCTCAGGTCGCCGCTCATGGCCAGGGCCAGGTCGACCGGGTCTGGCTGCAGCCGGATCTCCTGCAGTGCCTCGGCGCGCAGCACGCGCAGCTCACGGCGGCCCTCCGCGGTGATGCCATAGACCGTCCGGGCCGGAAGCTGGCCGTCCTGCTCAGTACGCAGCGGCTCGATCAGGCCCTCGGCCGCCAGCCGGTGCAGCGCGCTGTACAGCGATCCGGGCTGGACCTCGGACCACATCTCCGTGCGGTCCATGCGCGCGTCCCGCCGGAGCTGGTGGCCGTACATCGGCCCGTGCTTGGTGAGCGCGCCAAGAATGAAGAGGCGAGTGGGGTTCACCGCGCCAGTAAAACACGACTGCTCAAATTTGACTAGTCGGTATCGACGTCTGCGCGCCTGGTTAAGCTCGAGGCCGGGTGCCGGCCGCCGGGCCATCGCTGACATCGGTTGCGGTCCTGGCCGCCTGACGGCGCACCCGCTCAGGTCGCGGCGCTGCTGACGGAGGCCGGGTTCACCGTGCATGCCCGGCTCCTGCGGGAACCGGAGGCCAGCGGCAACTTCCCGGAGAAGACCCAGCAGGGCTTCGTGCTGGCCTGCAAGCCCCGTGGCGCCAGCGATGCGGACGTGGCCTGAGGCTACGAGCTTCCGCCGGCACGGAACATCGCCACCTGCTCAGCGAACGCCGCTCTGGCGCCCGCGGTCACCTGCCGGGGCGTCGGATACGGGCCCGAGCCGTAGAACCAGACATCAACGCCGTCGTAGGAGTCAAGTATCTGCAGCTTGCCGTCATGCCGGATGAGGATGCGGAGCATGGCCGTTGACAGTCACGGCAATCGAGTGCCCGTTCGCTGACGGGAACGCGGTTACCGTCTCGGGGCAGCGCCCGGCGACGATCCCGGTGCTCAGCAGCCGCGGCGTCCGGAAGCCCGGCAGCGTGATGAGGCTGGCCGAGATGACGGTGATCTCGCGCACCGAGTCTGAGGCCAGATAGGCCAGCTCAGGCTCGTGCGTTCCGACAGGCTCGGCGTCGTTGCCCATGTCCGGGCCATCCGGCAGAGAGTGGCTCGTCAGCGCGCCTGTCATAGCGGTCAGCTGGTCAGCCCGGGAGGCGCACCCGCCTGTCCCGGCTAGCAGCAGGCTGAGTCCGACGGCGACCGCG
>Ga0302326_10015244_pt1 | contig 16184 bp, 13 predicted proteins | sample Palsa_T0_3_FD_202264 | JGI IMG/M metagenome (GOLD analysis project Ga0302326, IMG submission 202264) | Peat permafrost microbial communities from Stordalen Mire near Abisko, Sweden - Palsa_T0_3 | ecosystem: Environmental > Terrestrial > Soil > Palsa > Peat permafrost | place: Sweden: Abisko... | reverse complement strand
TGTCGCTCAACGCAGGAACATCCGCTGCTTTTGCAATTTCGAAGGGTACACGCTGCGCGCCGGCTTTGCCGCTGTTGTGATCCAGAATCGCCGCTTCCAGAACGTATTGACCAGGCGGAGCAACAAAGTGACGCAGTAGTGTGATCGCCCCGAACTTGGACCTGTCAATACTGCTCAGTCCTCCTCTCCAAGGAACATCCTCGCTGAAGTGGACGACGACCGAGCCCGTCTTGTCTTTGATATCTGCAACCATCGACACGTGCGCTGCATACAGGCCTGTGCCGGAGTCCCCTCGAATGTCGAGACTTGAGAGTGGGATTTCGACCCCGAGACTATTGACACTGCCCTCCGGCACGTCTTCCATGTGCAGGATCGAGATGCGAAAGTTCAGATCAGTGGGCAGCTGGGGATTGCTGAGAATCTTTACCAGCGGTAACTCGAACGGCTGAAGAGTGGCGTCGGCGCGCGCCGGCAGGGCAAGATAGCCCGCTTGAGTTCTTATCGTGAGGCCAGCCCGGAGAGGCTTCACGGCGATCGCACGAAACCTTCCGTCGTATTCCTCAATCTCAGGTACATAGGAAGCTTCGTAATAGGTCGTCATGTCCTGCATCACCTGTTTTGCCGCCTTCGACAGGTCATCTTCCGTGGTGATGTAAGTGCCTCCGGCTCCCTCTGCCAAATGCTTCAGGACGCTATTGGCCGTCTCCCGTTTAACGCCCTTGTTCACAGGAGTCCCTGATCCATTCGAAGGATCCGCCATGGACATGCCAACGTTTTCCAACTCTGACGCGCGGTGGTCAAGGCGATTGAAATCGACGACATAGATAGTGATGTCAGCTCGATTCGCCGCGCCGATGATAGATTCGACCGCCTGCTGGTTGTGAGAATCGACTTGCTTGTCCACTAACGAGCTGAAGTACATCACGGCCTTTCGTCCCGTGATCGGCGGCTGAGATTGCACCAAAGCTAATAGACTGCCAATGGCGGGCTGCAGGCGTTGTTCCTGCACAACATGGCGCGAGCTACTGAGCGCTGAAAAGAGTGCCCTATCGAGGACTAGATCACTGGCGCTTATCACCCTCCCCGATGAGTCGGCCCCGGTCCGCGCCAAGGCGATGAGTTCCTTTTCTGGCTGGTTGATGGTCGCGCCACTAGCCGCATCCGCGGGTTGCGTGGCAGCGTGGATGGCCTGCTCAAGCGCTTTATGATCGGCAGTGAATCCATGCTGTAGCTGAAGCCTTTCCTGGACATCCAGTACAGAGAAAGAAAATCCGTTCTGGGGGAAGACTTTGAGAATCTTGTTCGCTACGTCCCGCGGCTGGTTTACATCGGAGGGGCCCATCGCATGAAGGACATCCTTGGTAGGGTCTGGCCGATCGAAGAGCAATGTGATCAGGTGCTCGCTTTTCTCTTTGCGCGCCACCAGACGAAAACTGTCGAGTGCGACAGGAGAACCACTGTCCGTGACCATGATCTCTTTGGGGTTAAGGTTGAGAACAGGCCTGTTCTTCCTGTCGAGAACCACGAGATGGAGCGGGACCTCGTTGCTATTCACCGCAAGCTCAGCCGCTGGACTTATGGACCGCAGCAAAAAGTAACCGCGGCGTGCCTGCAACTGTAGGCCGTCGCGATCTACTTTCACCTTCAAACGGTGATACCTGCCGTCGGGCTTGACGTTGTCGAGGTCAAGTTCCAGCACATAAGAACACGTCGGCCCCTCCGTCAGAAGCTTGAATCCCGTGCCGAGATCGTTGCGATCATGAAAGAAGGCGCCGCCGGTGCCGTCGGCGAGTTCGGCCATCGCGTCTTCGGCCATCTTCGCGCCGATGCGGCCATAGTCAGTCTGTAGCTGCAGGCTTCCCCCACTGGCCCGAATGGTGGTGAAACCCGGACTGCGCTGGTTGGCGTTCAGCCCGGTGGTGTACAAGCCGCGCGCATCAAGGGCGCTAATGATGACATTGGACTGTGCCGCCAAATCGATGATCCGTGATTCCGCCGTCCGCGCTTCCTGCTCGAGGGGGAGGAAGCCGGGGGACACCAGAACCAGCATCCGTTGTCCGGGTAGGGTAGACACCTTGCGGACAAACTCGGCAATTGAGGCGTAGGTTGCCTGGACATCCTGGCGGCCACGATTCAGAACTCTCCGCGCGGCCGCTTCCGCCTGGCTCTGCGCCTGGGTATAGTTGTCCTTCACATCCAGGCCCAAGTTGCAATCGAACACTTGCCGTACCGCATCCGCGGTTGCTTCCGAGTCGTGTTTGTTTTCGATGAGGTCGGCCTGGTAGTAGTCGATTTTCGGACACTCCGTGTTCTCGGACTGGAACACGCCTTGCAGTTGCAGACTCATGATCGCTTGTCGCAACTTGGCTTGATCGCTGGTAAACCCGCTGTTGAGTTTTCCCGAAAGCGAGACGACGGCCGCCATATCCGAAGAAGCCAGAGCGCCCGGCAGCATTTTCGCTGCGGCGCCCTTTACCTGCGCCAGATTTTCGGCGTTCAGGTGCAGGTCGTCGAACAGGAAGACAATGTTGCGTTCCGGCAGGCTGGATGATTGCGGAGTTGTATTTGGAGGAGCCGGTTGTCGCGCACCGTTTTCCGGGTTGCCTTCCATTGCCGGGTGCTTCTCGATCGTAAATCTGGAGAAGGGATGTGCCTTACCATCGTCAAAAACCTGGAAGTCTTCTTTCTTCAGATCATCGACCACGCGGCCCTGCCGGTCGCGGACCACAACCGGTACCAGAACCCTGATTACGTTTACTTCAATCTTCGGCGGTACTTCCTCAAACTGGCCACCTTGTTGGGACGCGGCGTGCGTCGAGAGAATGAGCGCCAGGCACGAGCCGACGAGAAAGCGGTGCAACTCTGCTCTCGCCCTCATAGGGATTTCTCCTGACTTCGCGGCTTGGCCTAACCGTCAGGCGCACCTCCACCTAAACCTGGCAGAGAGAAACTTTCAGGTGCGGCCTGGACTCCAATTTTATGCTGATTTTAGGTGGCTTCGATTCTGAGCCTTCGGGCCCCGGTTTCTCGATTCGGACGTAAGAAGCCTCCAAGCGGTTCACCCGCCGAGCGCGCCCATGGATGCGGATGATCTTGGGCGGTTCTCAGAAGAAATCTGGAGGCCGACAAAATGCAGACCGTTCATTAGGGAACTATAGGCGGAATGTCGTTTAAATAGCGCTTGACATGTTACAAACCCAGGGTTTATCTACTTGGTTCGAAGCTTGTAGGCGCGTTTGCGTGTTGCCTTTCGTGTTAGTTCATTACGGAACTAGCAGGCCGGCTACACTGTGCGATGGAGATGGCAATCAATAGAGGGAATCGACCAGAACAAAGGCTTGTCCGAAACTAAAGCAATTTACTCTGCGATCCATCCCTGGCTCGTACTCCGGGCAGACTCTGCAATCCCCTGCGCATGGAAAGATCTTTTAGGACCTAACGGAATGAGGTCGATGAAATGGTGGGACGCTTGAGTCGCGTGCCTGCGATGTGCCTGCTTGCAATCTGTGTTCTCGCCGTCAGCCCGAGCTCCACCCAAGTCGCAACCGGTAGCCCCTCGGAAGATACTGCAACGCTCCACGGTCCGAGCTTTGTTCCGGATGCAAAGTTCGCGGGATCAACTCTAGCCGGATGGCACACCTTGGGGCAGGCCGACTGGCGTGTGGAGAATGGCGAGTTGATCGGGAAGGCGACCGGCAACGGTTCCTGGCTGGTGCTCGATCGCTCCTACCAGGATACGGGTTTCTATGCCGCCTTTCGCTGCACCGGGGTCTGCGATACCGGCGTTCTTCTCCGGATGACGAAGACCGCCGCCGGGATCAACGGTACTTACCTGTCGATTCAAGGCAATGACGTAAGCGGGGAGAACCTGACCCTCGACGCTCAGGGAAACATAGTCGATCGAGAGAAGCTGGAGAATGCCGGAGGGATGATAAGGTATGCTCCTCCCCGGCTTGACCCTACGGTTCTTCCCACATCGCCTCAAGTGACCGTCCCACGGTCCTATGTCGGGCTACGCAACGGAGAGTGGAATGAGATTGAGATCGTGCTCGATGCCAACATCATGCGGACCTATTTGAACGATGGAGGACGCGGCGTTAGCGCCGCAACGGCCGATGATGATATGGACGCCTATGGGCCCATCGCCCTCTATGTCGGCAAGGGCAGCGAAGTGCGCTTCAAAGACGTCTCGTACAAAGATCTCGCCATCAAAGTGCAGCCTCTCGAGCAAGTAGGAGACCGCTTCCGCATACAGCGCCTCACCCCCTTTTACTACAACTGGTCAGCAACTGCCGCGGACTTCAATCACGACGGCAAGCTGGACATAATTTCCGGAGCGTACCTGTACTATGGTCCGGACTTCACCACCTTCCGGGAAATCTATCCCGCACGCACCTTCAACCCATCGAACGAGTACTCGACCCCCATGCAACATGCCTACGATTTCACCGGCGATGGTTGGCCTGACGTCGTGGCCACCAGCGGGGGCGTTTACCTCTACGTGAATCCGGCAGGTGAAGCTCGCCGCTGGAAACGATATAAGGTTTTGCCGACGGTTCAGAGTGAGAACTCACTGCTCGCAGATATAGATGGTGACGGCAAGCCGGAGTTGGTCTACATCGCGGATGGATATATGCGCTATGCCAAGCCTGATCCGGCAAATCCAACCGGAACATGGATCGCCCATACGATCTCTGAGCAAGGCCAATGGCCGGCTCACGGAATCGGAGTGGGCGACATCAACGGCGACGGGCGTCTGGATATCGTGGGTGCAAAAGGCTGGTGGGAGCAGCCAGCTTCTGGCGGAAGCGACCAGCCGTGGAAGTATCATCCGGAGGTCTTCAGCCGTCAGGGACGGATCGCCCCGGGCGGTTCCACGATCGCAGTCTACGACGTAAACGGCGACGGTCTGAATGATGTCGTGACCGCTCTGGAAGCTCATGGCTTTGGCCTGGCCTGGTTTGAGCAAAAGCGCGCCGCCAACGGAGACATCTCCTTCGTTCGCCATATGGTGATGGATAACTACAACACGCAAAACGCCGGCGGCGTCACGTTCACGGAACTGCACGGCTCCGCGGTGGCTGATGTGGATGGAGACGGCATTCCAGACTTCATTGTCGGCAAGCGGCAATTCTCCCACAACGATGACTACCTGGATCCCGACGTGTATGGGCCACCGGTTCTTTACTGGTATAAAACTGTGCGCGATCCAAAAGAACCTGGGGGAGCGAAGCTGGTGCCTAACCTGATTCACAATAGTTCCGGGGCCGGCTCAGACGTGCTCGCTATGGATCTGAACGGCGACGGAATTCTGGACATCGTGACCGCAACCAAGCGTGGACTTTACATATTCTGGGGCAAAGCTGACGCGCCAACCAACTCCAGGTAAAGGTTAGCCGTTGTTCCTGATGGCGCCCTTTTTGCCTTCGGCCAGCCTGATGAAGAGAAATAAGCAAGACGTATTGAGGAGGAATGCACCATGAACCGCAGGGATTTTCTGAAGGTAGGTGTCCCCATGGCCACCAGCCCATGGTGGCTGCCGCAGCTAAGCAAGGCGCAGGCTCTGGCACCCCTGCCGCCCGCTGGAGCGGACGGATGGATTTCGCTGCTCAATGACCGCGACCTGACCGGTTGGTACACGATGCTGCAAACCTCGGGCCGCGATGTTGCCCAGGGAAAAAAGATGGTGTTAATCGAGCAGGAAATGCTTCATGTCATGGGGAACGAAATCGGTGTCGAAAAAGCCGAACCTGGTTATATCGCAACCAACCAGGAGTTTGAAAACGTTCACATCCGTGTGGAATACAAATGGGGGGTGAAACGGTTCCCGCCCCGAAATTTCACCAAGCGTGATAACGGCCTCCTCTACGGGTTAGTCGGCCCCGACAAAGTTTGGCCCAGGTGTGTCGAATGCCAGATCGAAGAAGGTGATGTGGGTGACTACTTCCTCGTAGACGGCATACGCGGCGTGCAGGCAGGCCATGGGAACGGAATCTTCGGGCAGGGTCTCGGTCCCAACGGATGGACCGGACCTGGACCGGGCCCCAAGCCGGGGGTACCTCCACCCGAGCCCACGAGCGACCGAAAGATCAAGGACGGGAATTTCGAGAATCTCGACGATTGGAATGTAGTGGAGGTCATCTGGCAAGGCGATCGATCAGCGCACATTGTCAATGGAAGGTGCGTGAACGTTTGTTCCATGCTGCAGCAGCCTGATCCGCAAAACCCAGGCAAGTTCATTCCCTTGACCCGGGGCAAGATAGCCATCGAGATCGAATTCGCAGAGATTTGGTACCGGAGAATCGAAGTCAAAGCCCTCGCCTGATATCCTGCTTCCCGATGTATCGCCTATCTATCGGAAGGCAGGAGAGCTTCATGTCCGAACCCTATCGCCCCAACCCGCGCTTCGCAGGTCAACTATTCTTGCCCGCAGCGGCGCTGACTGCCTTGTTCGTGGCCTCTCCAGTCGCACTCACCGCCCAATCCGTACCGCCTGCGCTGGAGTCTCCGGCCGCGCAACCGCCGCGGACAGGTCCCCACGGGGAGAAGATTCCCGGCATGCCAAAGTTCCATGATCCCGCGCCCTACGACATTGACGAGCACACGGGCTACAAGCAAATCTTCGACGGTAAGAGCTTCAGCGGATGGGATGCAGACCCCAGCATCTGGCGCGTCGAAGACGGCGTGATGGTGGGTGAAACATTCGAGGGTAAAGCAAAAGGCAACAACTACATCGTGTATCGCGGCGACAAAGCTCGCGACTTTGACCTCAAGCTGCAGATGAAAATTGAAAAGGGCGGTGGCGGCGGCATCCAGTACCGCAGCCTTACCGGCATACCATGGACACGGCCGCAGCCCGAGGGCCAGCCACCGTATGACCTGAAGTTCATGATGACCGGCCCGCAGGCCGACTTCTGGTTTCCCGTCACTGCGAAGACTGCCTCGTACACCGGCCAGTGGTATTCCGAAAACACCATGCAGGGCATCCTCGCCTATCGCGGCCAGGTAACCCAGGCGCTCCCCGGGCAGACCAACCGCCTCGTCGCGATGATCGGTGACAAGCAGGCCCTGGGCGGCTACGTGAAAGTGAACGAATGGAACGACTACGAGATCATCGCCCGCGGAGGAGTCATGATGCACATCATGAACGGCCAGTTGATGGCGGTCTTCATCGATGACAATAAAGACTCCGTCAATAATCAACCGGGGCTTATCGGCTTCGAGATCGAGAGCCAGCCGTGCAAGATCTCGGTGCGCGACATCTGGTTGCGAACCTTCGACTAAGAACCACGCTACTTCTTTTCCCGCATCCATGGAGTAAAGGTAAGCCCGACCAGGATTCCATCTGAGTCCTGGAACCGGCTCACTGTCTGACCCCATGGCTCCTGCTTGTTCTTGATAAGCATTCGATAGCCCATCGATTCGAGTTCCGCAGTGGCCCTCTCGACGCTCTCGACATCGAACTCGAGCCACGCCTGGGGCACCGGCAAATGATCCGGCCAGGTGCTCTTGCCAAAACAGGACTCGGCTGCATGCGAGAGCGGCCAGAGAGCGAACGTCTTCGCCCCCGGAAGACCGTCGGTATGGAGATACCCGCCCTCCTCCTCCTTGAACGGAATCTCGAGCGTCTTAACATAAAGTTTGCGGCTCGCATCCGTATCGCGCACGATCGGCCCAAACCCCGCGATGAACAGGATCTTAGCTTTTTCCAGTCCCTGCATACGTTTCTCCTTCCTACAGCGAGCGTTGTACCTGAGCATCCGGCACAAGGCTTGATATGGTTAGCGCCGCGACCAAAAGAATCGGCATACCCCACACGCCCCTCGGCCCCGCGTGCGAGACCGTCACACCGCCGCACAATGCCCCCGCAATAAACGCGCACCAGGCGAGGGAAATAAACCTCATCTCGGATCGATTCATCGATGCCTTCGCGGAACCGGGCTCAACCAGCAGGCCAAGGAGACGAGTCAGCGTCCCTGTCAGGTACGTTGTGTGCAGACTGATCCCATCCGTTCGAGAAACGGCCCCGTTTTGCAAGCCAAGAGCAACCGACATACAAGCGATGAAGGAATACCGATGGTGCGCCATCAACAGAAAAGGGCTGACAAACAACAGGGGGAGCTCTGCTCCCAGCACATAGTGAAACCCCTTGCTACCAAAGGGCCGCTCGGGCGAGGTGCGTAGCCTTTGCGCCAATGCAGTAGCGCAAAGAAAGCAGACCACCGCGAGGACGGGCTCCCATACGCGTCCTCCCGTGGCGACCGCGATCGCTGCCAGTACAGTGTTGCCGGTTGTATGCCCGGTAAAGCAACCCACGAGAAGGAAGCTTGCGGCATCTCCGTAGCCGCCTACGGCAACCAGAAGCAGCGCTCCCGTCAGGTCCCAGATGGGCATCCGGATCGGAACTGTATCGACGGAAGATCCCACCCTCTAAGTCTCCTATCCGCGTAATCGTATCACCGAGCTATTCCATGTCCGCATGAGGCGCGGCCATGTGTTTGAACAACCAGATTCTCGCTAATGCCCAATGACGCTTCACCGATCGCGGAGACATCTCCAGGATCTCGCCGATCTCCTCGACAGAGAACCCGCCGAAATAGCGCAGTTCCACAACTTTGGACTGCCGCGGATCCACGCCTTCCAGAGTGCTCAGGGCATCATGTAACGCAATGACTTCCTTGGACCGCTCCCTGGACATCATGAATCCCTCTTCCAACTCCACACGATCGAGGTCTCCCGCTCGCCTCTCGGCGTTGTGTGCTCGTGCGTGATCGACTAGCAAGTGACGCATAACATTCGCGGCAAATCCGATAAAGTGTTGCCGGCTCTGCCAATCGACGTTCTCTCGAGCAAGGCGCAAATAGGCCTCGTTGATGAGAGCGGTCGGCTGCAGCGTGTGGTCGGACCGCTCCCGCCGCATATAAGCCTTGGCGAGTCGATGAAGTTCCTTGTAGACGAGCGGCAATAACTGCTCCGCGGCGCGCTCGTCGCCGTTCTTCATGGCCCTCAACAGGAGGGTGACATCTCCGCCATCGGCACACATAGTAGTTGGCCTTCTAGCCTAGGCCTTCCGGGGCTGCCTCGCAACCTGGCTCGCCCCTCAGCAACAGTTCAACTCCAACCATGTACCTTCGTGTCTCCGTGGGAGCCCCCTGCTTCAGATCCCCACCCTTTGTCATCCCGACCGGAGCGTAGCGTAGTGGAGGGACCTGCTGTTCCCTTCATCCACGAACCAACCTTCCCTGAGAGCGCCCCTCTCCCCTTTGTCATCCCGAGCGAAGCCGAGGGATCTGCGGTGCGCCCCTCCTCCCACCCGAACACTCCAGTACCAAGCCTCGGCCTCCAAACAGACGTGTCATCCCGACCGGAACGTAGCGTAGTGGAGGGACCTGCTGTTCCCTCGATCCCAATAACCAATGTCGAAGGGAAGCGCCACCCTACCCTTTGTCATCCCGACCGAAGTGGAGGGATCTGCAGTTCCGCGAACCTCTCGTGGAAATGTTTTTCACCACACCCACACCATACCGAAGAAATCCGCGTTTACTCTTTCTCTTCCCCATCAAGCCCCAAAGCGAGAAAATTGTAGAACCTTCGGCAAATTTTACACGCCATAACTGGAACAACTTTCAAAGTAAGCATCGAATCAAAAAACACACGCCTGTATTGGTACGCACAACAGTTGCGCATTGTTTGCGTTCGATAAGAACGACATGTACATTAGCAACATTGGCAACACCTGGTTGCAACAGCAGCGACGCTGCTTGCAACGCACACACTAAATGTTGGAGTAACCATGCGTCACGATATATGGGTTGAACTAAGAAAGGTCTCGCAACAACTCGATCAGGTTGTTAAGTATGAATCCGGTGAGTTAGACGATGCCACGACGATAACTCTCTTTCAATCACTCATTGAAAGCGGTCTTGCCTGGTCTTTGCCGGGCAACTATGGCAGAACCGCCACTGAGTTAATCACTCTCGGTGTGTGTCATCCCGTCGGGCGATCGTTGCAGCAACAGGCGGTCATGGGATGATCGATTACGAACGCTTGGAAAGAGGCGCAAGCGGTGTCGACCGCGTTGCGAAGGCACAGACGGACGACGACCCACTTACCGCGTACGCAACCGAGAACGACCGCTTGAGGAAAGTGATCGACGTTCAAAAAACCGAAATCGGAAGGCTCATGCGTTTGCTCGGCATTGGCTTGCTGCACAAGTAGAAAAACCCCCACTGACTGACCAGTCAGTGGGGATTCCCCGAAAAACCTCCCCACATCCCCGTAGAAATCGAAGCGCGGCGAATTCAATCAGCCACGGCGCAACATCACCTTACGCTTAGGGTCTCTTTATACAGCGGTAACAAACTCGAAACTCTTTTTAGAAAGGTACGTATGCGACTTCCCATCTTTTCCCCACTTCTCGGCGTTTTGCTGATCTCCGGTTTAGCAGGGAGTGCTGTGCTTGCGCAGGACCAGTCACAGCCTGCACCAGCCGTAAACTCGATGCCCGCCGGGCAGGCACCATCGGCGCACAAGGCTCCTGATCCACAACGCCAGACCAGGCGGATGACGAAGAAGCTCGGCCTCACAGCGGACCAGCAAGCAAAGATCGAACCAATCTTCGCCGACCGTGATCAACAGGTAGCGACCCTGCGAGCGAACACCACCCTGGCCCCAAAAGACTTAAAGGTGCAGATCCACGGTGTCATGCGCGACAGCGACAGCAAAATAACGGCTCTCCTGAGCGACACGCAAAAACTGCAGTACCAGCAGCTAAAGCAAGAACGGCGCGCCAAAAAACAACAAAGGCAGTCGGAAACACCCACCAATAGCTAAGAAAATTCGACTGGCCACATCCACTGTGGCCAGTTCTTTTCACCGGCAGCTTTCCTTGGCGCACAGGTTCCCGCTGAAAAAGGGCATCACATGGTTCTGGAAGCGAGCGGCCACGGCACTCGTATGGGTGCCGTGATAGATCTCAAAACTGTTGCCGATGCCGTATTTGTCGAGAACGTCATGCAGTTTGCCCGTGTCCACGCGCAAACCGTCCATGTCACCCACATCCATCGCGATGGCGTGATACTGGCGTAAGTTGCCGATGTATTGGTCGATGAAAGACAGAGGCGCATTGGCAGCCCACTTTGCGATCACATCCGGTTGGGGCACTCCGTCTTTGGTTGGCAGGTCGAGAAAGAGCGGCGGGTTTTTCGGATCGGGAGACCACGCGGCAGCCGAAGCCATCTGAGCGCGAAGGCCAAACGGTAGGCCGGCCGAATCCGCGGGCGTCTTCGCCGCCTCCAAAGCTCTGTCGTTGTCGGGGTTGCGAGGTGCGCCGCCGCGCGGCGACAGGCAGCATGGGCTCATGATGTAGAGGCTCCCGAACACATCAGGATGTTTCATACCGATGCGGCTGGCGCCATAGCCGCCCATGGAGTGCCCGGCCAACCCACGGCTCATGCGGTTGGGAATCGTGCGGTAGTGGGCGTCTATATAAGCAACCACGTCGTGCGCGATGAAACGTTCGAAATCGCCGGTGGTAACTGAACTCGAATACATCGAACCGTTGTGCAATGTCTTCGAGTCCGGCAACACCACAATCATTTCCTGGGCGCCCTGTGCGAAGGCGCCTTCGATCGTCTGCGGCACATCAATTTCCTTGGTCCATTGCTCCGCACCGATGGAAAAGCCGTGCAATGCATACACCACGGGATAGCGGCGTTTCTTGTCAGTGCGGTAGCTCGGCGGCAGGAACACAATCGTGTCGCGGTCAACCGCGTCCCCTTCCAGATTGCCTTCGAGTGCCGTGCCATGAATCTTGATGTGTTCCACAGTGACGGGCTTCGCCCCGGGCACCACGGGAGGTATCTCGGTCTTGACTTGCGCCAGGACATGCAGCATCATCGCCAGCAATATGCTGAGCACGCCGAAAGTATTTGGCAGCACGAGTTAGCCCTCCATTCCATCACTCATCGTACGCCGAGTTTGGCGGGAGCCCCCTGCTTTAGCAGGGGGGAGCTGGACTTCAGTCCAGCGGAAAAGCGCTTCATTCCCCCCAAGATGAATTGTCATCCCGACCGGAGCGTACCCCGGATTCCTGCCATGCTGCACTGGACAAGACCACGTGTGCGCCCTTCCGTAAAGAAGGGCGCATAATGTACGCCAACGCCACCAGGATCAACAGGAAATCCGGGGCAGCGTAGTGGAGGGATCTGCGGTGCGCCCCTCGGGCTTCCAAATTCTGGAGTTCTCACGCAGACTCTTTAGCCTTGGCTTGTCGACGCTGAAGCAACCACATCTCGCTCGTTTGCGAGATGTGGGATACCACAAACCTCCACCTGCAACATCGCACCAGCCTCGTTATAAGTGCAATCCAGGCAACAATTCCCTGTTTACCTTTTAGCCGGTAACCACCATACCCTTCGGTCATCCCACGTTCGTACTCTGGTGCAAATATAACCATCGCGATTACATTTTCTTTACTTGCTCGATGAAGCGGCGACAGGAACTGTCGCCTGAACAGTTCGGGGACTAGGCCTGGAGCCCCTCGTCCCCGAACTCCTCCCCCATTTCATTCGCAAGATGCATTCCACCGGTAATCGACCCAGCCGAACCACAGTTACGTTGTGGTTTCTCCCCCGCCTTTATCTCGCCGGGCCTCCGGCGAGAGAGTAAGTTGGAGACAGGAGTCTTCGCCTGATGAGACCTCTGCGACTGCTCATTCTCTCTCTCCTGTCCCTTTCGCCCCTCTCTCTCCATGCGCAGCTCGGGCTATACGGCGGACTTACCGTGCAGAATCCGGGCCTCCCGGGCTACAACAGCTATGACCTCTACGGGGGCACCTTAGGCGCTTATCTTTCAAGCGGACGTTTTGCCATCCTGAATCTCGGAGTGGATCTCCGCGGCTCCTTTACCAGAAGCAGCGGGAACTCCTTCAACACCGGTGCCATCGGACCTCGCCTCGGCCTCAATCTGCACATCATCCCCCTGCACCCCTACGCGGAGGCAACGGTTGGCATAGCCAGCCTGAACCTGAATGGGGGATCCCCAAATAACGGCACCAGCTTCGAGTACCAACTCATAGGAGGCCTCGACGTCACCGTCTTCCCCCGCATCGACTGGCGCGTCGCGGAATTCAGCTATGGCGGCGTCTCGGTTGCCAACAGCGCGAGCTATCACCCAAAAGCCCTCACCACCGCACTCGTACTGAGGATCCCCCGTTTCTTCCCCTTGCCCTGACCCAGAGGGAAAGACGGGTGCCCCTCGTTCGCACCAGCGTAGTCCGGATTTCCTGTTGAGCTTGCTGGCGTTGGCGAACTTCATGCGGCTTTCCTTAATGAAAGCCGCACACGCGGGTGTTGGTGGAGCCCCGTGCAGGAAATCCGGATACGTGGGACGAAAGCGATGGGCGCAGCCCAACGATCGCTTTTCACTCCCTCAGAGGCTAAAGAGTCTGCGTGGGAACGACAACAAGCTCCTTGCTTTGTATCAGGGCACGACTTCAGTCGTGCCGCAAAGGGAGCAAAAGGAATCGGGCTTTTAGCCCCTGCGGGTATTTCCTACTGCATTTGGTGCAGATTTTACGGTGGCAAACACTAAAGCCCGTACAGTTCAGCGCTTTGGGAATGGAGTATCCTTCCCCTGATGCCTCCGAGACGAACGTTGCTGGCGATTGCCATAGCGGCAATCCTCTTTCTACCCTTGTCAAGCATTGGCGCCGCTGTCCCCCCCTCCCCTGCGGCCCCACTCACCATCGACGGCCTGGGCAAAGGAGCGGCGCCCCTGGACGGCCCCTGGCAGTTTCATCTGGGTGATAGCCCGGCCTGGGCCGCGGCTGGCGTCGACGACGCAACCGGCCATAACGGCTGGGAACAACTCACCGCCGCCGCCCCCTGGGGAACACAAGGGCACGCGAGCTATACCGGCTACGCCTGGTACCGGCGCCAACTCAACATCACCCCGGCCCCGGGAGCATCCCCGGAGATAGCCCTCCTCATCCCCCAGATCGACGATGTTTATGAGATCTACTGGAACGGGGTCCCGGCGCCTCCCGAGCCTCCGAAGAAGCGGCGGCGTTCGGGCAAAAAGATGATGTCACCGTGCTGACGCTCACGCGCTTGGCCGCCGGCGAAAAATCCGTCACCGTGCTCAACGCCCCCGTCCTCGCCGGTTCCTAGGGACTACTATGCAGCGTCGTGAGTTCATCAAATCAGTCATCACCGCTGGAGGCATCCTCCATGCCGGCCAGCGCATCGGATTTTCCCTGCAAGCGCCGGCTGCCCCGCCCGCGCCTGATCCTGAGGTCAAGCGTGTACTGGCAATGTTCAAGTGTCATTTCGATGCAGGCTTTATTGACACCCAGGCTGCGGTCGTTCGACGCTACTTCACCCAGTTCTTTCCCGAGGCGATTCGCGTAGCGGAGCAAATGCGCCGGACCGGTCCATGCCGCTACGTTTGGACCACCGGCTCCTGGCTGCTCTACGAGTATCTTGAGCAAGCTGCGCCCGAAGATCGCCGGCGAATGGAAAACGCCATCTCCAACGGAGACATTGCCTGGCATGCCCTTCCCTTCAGTTGGCAAACCGAGCTCATGGATCCCTCGATGATCTCCGGGGGCGTTTCCTTGTCCCGGTCCCTGGACAAGCGATTTGGCCGAACCACCACCGGAGCCAAGATGACCGATGTGCCCGGCCACACCCGCGGCCTCATTGGTCCACTCGCCGCCCAGGGCGTGAAGTTCCTCGACATCGGCGTGAATGGTGCCAGCACGCCGGCCCAGGTGCCTCCTCTATTCGTGTGGACAGATTTGAAAGGCTCGTCCCTGGTCGTCATGTACCACCACGAGTATGGTGCGGTCACGCGTGTGACAGGTTCTGATCTGGCGATCGCCATCGTGATGGGAGACGACAATACTGGCCCCCACAAGCCGGAAGAGATCGTGAAAATCTGCGCCGATTTGCATCACCAATTTCCCAATGCGCAGATTGTCTCCACCAACCTCACCGAGATCGCGAATGCCGTCGAACCTCATCGGGCGAATTTGCCGGTAGTAAAGCAGGAGATCGGGGATACCTGGATCCACGGCGTTTCGAGTGATCCTCTTAAGCTGGCCCGGTACCGCGACGTCGCGCGCCTACGTCAGACCTGGCTTGCGCAACAGAAATTTCAAATCGGCGACACGACCGATCTGGCCCTGCTTCGTCACCTCCTTCTTGAGGTTGAGCACACCTGGGGTACCGACACCAAAACCTGGCTCGATTTCGATCACTACACGCCAAAAGATCTGGCCGAAATGCTGCACACCAAAAACTACGAGGTGGTGCAATACAGCTGGAAAGAAAAGCGCCAGGACTTATTCGATGGAATTGCCACGCTCCCTGCCCCTCTGCGTGACCAGGCGCTCGCATCCGTGCACCAGCTTGACGCCAAGCCTCCGCAGTTGTCTCATCCGTCCCTTGGGAAGGAAGTGGAGACACCGCATTTCATCCTTGCGCTCGATCCGGGGACTGGAGCGATGACCCGTCTGCGCAGCAAGCGATCTGGACGGGAATGGGCATCCGCCGATCATCCTCTGGCGCTCTTCTCTTACCAGACCCTTTCGCAGCAGGACTACGCACGATTCTTCTCCAACTATGTGATCAGCACAGAAGACTGGGCCTTTAAGGATTTCGGCAAACCGAACATCCAGCGCTTCGGCGCGGAACATCATGATTGGCTGCCGTCGTTAGCAGAGGTCCAGATCGAAGAAGACGCGGAAGCACACCGTTTGCTTGCGCGTCTGGAGATCCGAGACCCGGAAGCACTGCAATCGGGACGAGCCGCCTTCCCGGAAAAAATGTATTTAGAGTTGATGCTTCCCAAAGCGGAGCCCGTAATCCATCTGAATTTTTCTTGGTTTCAGAAGCCCGCCACCCGTCTTCCCGAAGCGCTTTGGCTGACCTTTCATCCAATCGTCCCCGATCCGCAAGGCTGGACAATGGATAAATCAGGCGAGCGGGTATCGCCCTTCGACGTAGTGTCCTCCGGCAATCGCCACATGCACGCCGTCTCCACAGGTTTCGGCTACAAAGATGAAAAGGATTCGTTCTTTGTGGAGACCCTGGACTCGCCGGTCATTGCCTTGGGCGAAAAATCACCCTTGAACTTTTCAACCACTCAACCAGATCTAGCCGGCGGCGTTCACTGCAATC
>Ga0302326_10015243_pt1 | contig 16184 bp, 12 predicted proteins | sample Palsa_T0_3_FD_202264 | JGI IMG/M metagenome (GOLD analysis project Ga0302326, IMG submission 202264) | Peat permafrost microbial communities from Stordalen Mire near Abisko, Sweden - Palsa_T0_3 | ecosystem: Environmental > Terrestrial > Soil > Palsa > Peat permafrost | place: Sweden: Abisko... | reverse complement strand
ATCCCTCATCCTTCCCAAATGGCAGTCGAAGCTGGTCCGGCGGCGGACAGTTCATTTCCCGGCGGGCGCGCGTCTGCCGGCGATAGGCCCAGACAAACCACGCGACGACGACGGTGAATTCCAGCGCCAGCGCCAGCATACCAACTTCCCCCGCCTCAATTGCGGAATTTGCGGATGAGCGCCACCATCACCCCCTGCGCCTGCAATTCGGCGACCGGAATAAAATCCGGGTAGGCCGGATTCTCCGCCTTCAAGTAATAACGGCCGCGCTGCAGGACGAGCCGCTTGAGAGTGGTCTCGCCGTCGATCAGGGCAGCGACGATCGCGCCCGGCTGCGGTTCGCGATTTTCCAGGATCGCGAGATCACCATCGTTGATTCCCGCGCCGACCATCGAGTCCCCACGCACTTTCAAGGCAAAGGCGCGCCGGTTTTTGGCGAGGCCGAGCGTCTCGGCGTCGACCGAGATCGTCCCCTCTTCCTCCTGCTCCGCCGTCTCCGCAAAACCGGCGGCGATGCTCCCATAGATGGGCACGTCGACGATCGGCTCGCGCCGCAGTTGCGAAACCACCGCGACGGCTCGCGCTTTGCCGGGCTGCCGCTGGATGATCCCCTTTTTCTCCAGCGCCCGGAGGTGATTGACCGCCGCCGTCTGGCTGGCAAAGCCAAAAAAATCCTGAATCTCGCGCGTCGAAGGAACTACGCCCGAGGTAGCCTGCGTCCGTGTAATGTAATCGAGAACTTCCTGTTGGCGTTGGGTCAGATTCATGTTCGTGCGAACACTATTTCTTTTTGGTGTCTTGCGCAAGCGGCGAATTTGCTTTTTTTTTCCGGATTCGGCTCTGGACACCCACGACCACTTTCGGCATCACCGCCCCGCCATGAATATCCTGATTCTAGCCGCCGGATACGCGACGCGTCTTTATCCCCTGACGCTCAACAAGGCCAAACCACTGCTCGAAGTCGCCGGCAAGCCGATGATGGAATGGGTGATCGACAACCTCGCGCCGATTCGCGGTGTTGAGAAAGTTTACGTGGTTACCAATAGCAAATTCGCCGCCGACTTTCAGGCCTGGGCCGATCACTACAACCAGACGCACGCCAAACTGGCCTTTGAGATCATCAACGACGGCTCGACGAGCGATGCGGACAAACTCGGGGCCATTGGCGACATCGATTTGGTGATTCGCCGCGCCGGCCTGGCCAGCAGCGATCTCATCGTGGTCGCAGGGGACAATCTCTTCAGCCAGAGCCTGGAGGAATTTGGGACTTTCTGCCACGCGCAGCAGCAGCCGGTGCTCGGCTTGCACGACGCCGGCACCCTCATCGAAGCGAAAAAATATGGCGTCGTCGCGGTCAATGCGGCCGGCGAGATTTGCAGCTTTGAGGAAAAGCCGGCCGAACCGAAGAGCACGCGCATCGGTATCGCGTTGTACTACTATCCCGCGGAAACCGTGGCCGAATTTGCCACCTACCTGGCGGAGGGCAACAACCCGGACCAACCTGGCCGGTTTGTGCAATGGCTCTACCAGCGGACTCCTGTGCAAACGTGGACGGTGCCGGGAACGTGGTTTGACGTCGGGAGCAAGGAAACTCTCGAGGAAGCCAGTCGCATCTTTGCGCAGTTCGTGGGCTAATTTCGGTAAGGAGCGGCGGTTTTCAACCGCCGGCCGCCACCAAGCCTGGCCAAAAGCTGCCGTACGGTGGCGTTACCCGGCAAAATGGCGGGCAAAAGTGCCTTAAAATCGCCATCCAACGGGTTCGGAGCGGCCTGAAAACTTCCCTTGCGGCCAGCCACCAGTGCGGGAATGTCAAAAATAAGAGAAAACACTGTGGGGCATGTGTGATGCTCACCAGAGCTATCCGAACTATCGCTTTTATGCCTGCAACCCCGCATATTCACGCGACCAATTGCCTCGCGCTGACCGGCCTGCGCCGCATAGACTGTGGCTAATGTTCTCCTGCCGCGCTTCCAGATCGCGCTTCTGCGTGGCGTTGCCCTGCGTGCTCATCGGCGCAGGGCTGTTCCTCGCGGCAACGCTCGGGCGCGCCCAGAACCCGGCCGACCTGCAGGAATTTCAGAAAAAGGCCGAATTCATCAACAGTTTTACCCGGTTCGTGGATTGGCCGGCACGCAAATTTGCCCTGCCGGATTCCCCATTCGTCATCGGCGTCTTCGGCACCGACAACATCTCCGCGCTGCTCCAGGAATCGATCCAGGACCGGCAGATCAAAGGCCGTCCCGCTCTCATCAAACATCTCCTCAACAAAGAGGAACTGCGGGCCTGTCATGTCCTCTTCATCAGCCGTTCCGAACGCGACCGGCTCGGTCCGATCCTCGGCGAGGTGCGGCGCGAGAACGTGCTCACCGTCGGCGAGTGCGACAATTTCCTCGGCAAGGGCGGCGTCATCAATTTTGTCACGGTTGGCGGCCAGGTCCGTTTTCAGATCAGCTCCGATGCCGCCGCTCGCGAGAAGCTGGTCGTCAGCTCGAAGCTCCTCCAACTTGCCGCGCCTCCGGGCCAGGGCATCAGCCTGCTGCCCGGCAGCGCCATCAAACTCAGCGAAGGTTCGCGCTGACTCGGTCATGAACACGCAACTGCGCAGTTTCCCCATCCAGCGCAAGCTGCGGCTGGTCGTGCTCGCGACCTGCACGGCCGCATTGTGCGTGGCTTCTTCGGCGTTGTTTGCCTTGCAGTTCTACTTTTTCCAGCGCGACTTCCGGCGCGACCTGGTGGCCGTGGGCGAGATCATCGCCAGCAACAGCACCGCCGCGCTGAGCTTTCGCGACGAGCAGGCGGCGCAGGAGAACATCGCCTCGCTCAAGGCCAAGCCGCAGATCACCGGCTCGGCGCTCGTCCTCCGGGATGGCACGGTCCTGGCCAGCGTCGGGCGCGTCATCGTGCCCGGTCCCGGCGAAGCCAATCCCCCCATCGGCTTTCACGCGAGCGGCGACGACATCGTCTATACCCAGCCCATTCTCCTCGATGGTGATCGGCTGGGCAGCCTCATCCTCCACGCCGATTACCGCCGGCAGGCCAACAAACTCCACCGGCTCTACGCCAGCATCCTCGTCGCGGTGCTCTCCATCTCCTTCCTGGTGGCGGTCTTTGTCTCCTGGAAATTGGAACGGGTGATCCTCGATCCCATTCATAATCTGGCCGAAACCGCCCGCCACATCATGTCCAAGCACGACTACTCCGTGCGCGCCATCAAAGTGGTTGATGACGAAGTAGGCACGTTTACTGATTCATTCAATGGCATGCTTGACCAGATCCAGACCCGCGACACCGCCCTCGTGCATGAAATTGCCGAGCGCAAACGTGCCGAGGAGGAGCTTCAGCGCACGCAGCAGCAGCTCATCGATGCCTCGCGCCAGGCCGGAATGGCCGAGGTGGCCACGGGCGTGCTCCACAACGTCGGCAACGTTCTGAACAGCGTCAACGTCTCGGCCACGCTCATCGCCGAACGCCTCGGGCAATCCCGCACCGCCAATCTCGCCCGCGCCGCGGCCATGCTCCGCGAAAAAAATGGCCAGCTCACCGATTTCCTGACGAACGATCCCAAAGGCCAGCTTTTGCCCAACTATCTGGCCGATCTCTCGCAGCACCTCGAAAACGAACGTCTCGAGGCGCGCGCGGAGATCGAACTGCTCACCCGGAATATCGAGCACATCAAGGACATCGTCGCCATGCAACAAACCTACGCGCGGGTCTCCGGGCTCTCGGAGGTGCTGCCGGTCGAATCGCTCATCGAAGACGCCTTGCAACTGAACATGGACAGCTTTGCCCGGCATCGCATTACCGTCGTGCGCGACTTCGCCACCGTCCCGTCCGTCTCCGTCGACAAGCACAAGGCCCTGCAAATCCTCGTCAACATCCTGCGCAACGCCAAACACGCGATGGACGACTCGGAGCCGGCCGAAAAGCGGCTGACCTTGCGCATTCGCCAGCAGGACAAGAGTTCCGTCGCCATCGCCATCAGCGATACCGGTGTGGGCATTGCGCCGGAAAACCTCACCCGCATTTTCTCCCACGGCTTTACCACGCGCAAGGACGGCCACGGTTTCGGCCTGCACAGCGCGGCCCTGGCCGCCCAACAAATGGGCGGCCGACTGCTCGCCCAAAGCGAAGGGCCGGGCCATGGCGCCACGTTTATTTTCGAGCTGCCCCTGGCCGCTCCGCCTTCCACGTCATGAACCTCCCCCTCAACAATCGCATCCTTCTCGTGGACGATAATCCCGCCATCCATGAGGATTTTCGCAAGATTCTGCTCGGTTCCACGAAGGGCCGCAACGAACTCGACGCCATGGAGTCCGTGCTCTTTGACACGCCGCACGTTCCCGTCAACATCACCACGTTCGAACTCGAATCGGCCTATCAAGGCAAGGAGGCGCTCGAGAAAGTCAAACTGGCGATCAAGAAGGGGAACCCCTACGCGCTGGCCTTCGTCGACGTTCGCATGCCCCCGGGCTGGGATGGTGTCGAGACGATCGAGCACCTCTGGAAGGCCGATCCCGCTCTCCAGGTCGTCGTCTGCACCGCCTACTCCGACTATTCCTGGGAAAAGATGACCGTGCGTCTCGGGGTGAACGACAACCTCGTCATTCTCAAGAAGCCGTTCGACAACATCGAAGTCCTGCAACTCGCCCATGCCTTGACGAAAAAATGGCATGTCACCGAGCAGGCGCATCTGCGCGTAGAGACGCTCGACCGGATGGTGGATGAGCGCACCCGGGCGCTCGAAGCCAGCAACGCGGAATTGCGCCGGTCCGAGGAGCGCTTCGCCAAGGCTTTTCGGGCCAGTCCCATTCCCTTCGTCATCCAGACGCCGCACGAAAACCGCTTCATCGACGTGAACGACGCCTTCCTCGAGATGACCGGGTACCAACGCGAGGAATTGATCGGCCGCACCCCGCTGGAATTGCATCTCTGCCTGGACTACCCCGCGCATCCGGCCGAGGACGAGAAACCGGTGCACCACGCCGAGGCCCAGGTCAGCACCAAGACCGGCGACCTGCGCAATGCCCTCATCTCCGCCGAGCGCATCGCTATCGGCGGTGAAACCCACATCCTGCTCATGGTGCTGGATATTTCCGAACGCCTGAATCTCGAGGCGCAACTGCGTCAGGCCCAAAAGATGGAAGCCATCGGACAACTGGCCGCCGGCGTCGCGCACGATTTCAACAACCTGCTCACCATCATCCAGGGCCACGCCAGTCTCCAGCTCACCTTGCCCGGTCACGACGAAGATTCTATCGATTCACTCCAGCAGATCGCCCTCGCTTCCGAACGCGCCGCCGACCTCACGCGCCAGTTGCTCGCTTTCAGCCGGCGGCAGGTCATGCGCCCGCGCGTGCTGCATCTCAATGCTTTGATCCGCGACCTGACGTCGATGTTGCGCCGGCTCATCGGCGAACAGGTCGAGCTGCGCTGCGAACTGGGGGATGGGGTGCCACCGATCTGGGCCGATCAAACCGGACTCGAACAGGTCATCATGAATTTGACGCTCAATGCCCGGGACGCCATGCCGAAGGGCGGATGCATCACCATCGCGACGACCACCACTCAACTCACCGTTGCCGAAGCGGAGAAGAATCCGGAATCGCGCGCGGGCCAGTACGCCACGCTCAGCGTCCTCGATACGGGCACCGGCATGGACCCCGCCACGCGCAGCCGCATCTTTGAGCCGTTTTTCACCACCAAGGAAACGCACAAAGGCACGGGCATGGGGCTGGCCACCGTCTACGGCATCACCAAGCAACACGAAGGCTGGATCGAGGTGGCGAGTGAAATTGGCAAAGGCTCGCAATTCCGCGTCTTTTTCCCGCAGACCGATCGCGTGGCCGAGCCCATGCAAACCGTCAGCCCGACGGTCACGCCACCCGGCGGCGAATCGACCATCCTCATCGTGGAGGACGACGAGGCGGTCCGGAGCCTCGTGCGCGAGGTCCTCGACCACAATGGCTACCGCGTGCTCGAGGCGGAGCACGGCGAGGCCGCGCTCGAAGTTTGGAAACAACATGGCGACGAAATCGACCTGCTGCTCACCGACATGGTCATGCCGGGCAGCGTCAACGGACTCGAACTCTCGCAGCGCCTACTGGCGGAACAGCCCGACCTCAAAGTCATCTACACGAGCGGCTACAGCTCCGAGCTCTTCGGCAGCGACATTCGCCTCGAGGACGGCCGCAATTACCTCCCCAAGCCGTATCTCTCCGCAAAACTAACGACCATCCTGCATCGCGCCCTGCACCCCAACGAGGAGACCGCCTCCGCGAATTAAGAGGACGCCCTAAGGCAGCCTGCGCACCAGTTCCTCAAAGCTCCTGGCCTCGCGCATCATCGCGTTCAGCTTGTCCAGGCTGGCGTCGTGCCCCGGGTGCGTCAATTCCACCGCCCGCTTCATGGGACCCGATGAAAAGACGATTTCATCCCATTGGATCGATTCGATCTCCCGGTTGAACCTCGCCACCGCCCGCCCTCGGAAAAAGGCCCGCGTGGTTTGCGGAGGTTGAAAAATGGCGTGCCGAATCTCGTCCTCGGAAACGAGCCGCCGCATTTGGTTCTCTCTCATCAATTCGTAATAGAGCCCGTTTTCCAGCGACACATTGTGGTATTCCAGGTCGATGGATTGCAACCACGGATCGCTCCATTCGAGCTTCTCGCTCTCCTGAAAAGTGGTGAGCAGGAATTTTTTGGCCACCCAATCCACGCGATCCCGGCACCGCCAATAATCAGTCGCCAGATCGTCCAGCACCGCCTCCCACTCCTGCAACAGCCACGTCGTCTCCTCGTCCTCCTCGCAGTGCTTGCGCGCCGCGGCCACATACAGCCGCTGCACGTCCACGGCCGACATCTTCCGTCCGTCCCGCAGCTCGATCAGCCAGCGCAGCGATTGGTCGCGGCTGAGCAGCTTCGTCGCTTCGATCGGGTTGGCAAATTCCAGGCGCGGCGCGTGTCCGCGCTCGACCAGTTCCAGCACCAGCGCCGTCGTCCCCAGCTTTAGAGCCGTGGCATAGTGGCTCATATTGGAATCGCCGATGATCACGTGAAACCGGCGGTACTTTTCCGCATCCGCGTGCGGCTCGTCGCGGGTGTTGACGAGCGGGCGGCGATTCATCGTGTCGATCGAGCACAGCACGCTGAAGAAATCCGAGCGCTGGGCGATTTGATAAATCCCCGGCTGGCCCGCGGAATCCTCGCCCTCCACCCCCATCTTGCCGGCGCCGGCAAAAATCTGCCGCGTCACCAGGAATGGCACGACATCGCGCACCAGCCATTCCCAAGGCACATCGCGCCGCATGAGGTAGTTGTCATGGCAGCCGTAGCTGTGGCCGACGAAGTCGGTGTTGTTTTTGTAGAGCCGGGTCTCGCAGCCCTCTGGCAGATGCGCATTCCGGCGCTTGGCGCACTCGGCCAGAATGCGTTCCCCGGCTTTGTCCTGCGCGACGATCTCGCGCAAGGTGGTGCACTCCGGGGTCGAGTACTCCGGGTGGGCGTGGTCGTTGTAAAAGCGCGCGCCGTTGCTCAGGACCAGGTCGCTCTTGATCTCCTGAAAACTCAGGGGGCGATTTTTATCCAGCTCGAAATAGGCCGCTTCGTCGGTGTCCTGGAGCAGTTCCTCCGCGCGAAATCCCCGGGCGTCCTGGTGCGGATCCTCGAGGTTGTAGTCCCATTTCATCGAGGCGCCGTGCTCGGTGTAGCTGCGCACGATCTCGATGGATTCGCGCACCACATCCAGATCGGCCATCCCGTCGACAGTGATTCCGTACTCCGTTTCGAGGCCGATGACGCGTTTCATGTGCCCCAATGTCCGGCAGCGCGCGCAAACTGGCAAGTGGCAGGCGCTATTTCTCCAGCCCGAGCGTGTCAAAAATCGGGCGGAGCGCCGCCGTCCACTTCGCGTAGCCGGTCCCATTCGGATGGAGCAAGTCCGGAAATTCCTCCTTCTTGCAGGAGCCGCTGCCGTCGTCGAAGAGCGGCCAGGTATCGCAAAAAGTGACTTGGGGATCGTTCTTGAACGCCTCCTCGTAGAGCGCATTGAGCTGGCGGATCTTGTCCGGAAACACTTCCGGTTTTGGACCTCGTGGCATCACCGTATTGATCACCACCGGCATGGCGGCGTTCGCCGCATGGAGCGCGGCGACGATGGCTTTCAGGTTTTCCGCCACGATCTCCGGCTCGGCGCCTTGATCGAGGTCATTCGTCCCAATGAGAATTGAAACGGCCTTGGGATGTAAATCCAGCACGTCGCCCTGCAAACGCGTCCGCACCCCGCGCGTGGTGTCGCCACTCATGCCTCGATTGGCCACCTTCAGCTCGGGAAAATCTTTGGCCAGCGAGCCCCAGCCCTGCGTGATCGAGTCCCCGAGGAAGACCACCGATCCGGCTTCGGATGCCTTCATCTTGGACCACTGTTCTTCGCGCCCTTTCCACAAGGTCCGGAACCAAATCCCGGACTGCATCGGTCCCGCGCCGGGGCACAGATTCGACGGCGGCTGCGCGAAAGGACTGGCCACTTGATTCCACGCGACGACACTGCCGCGCTTCTGGGCAAACATCCACGGCAGCAGTTCCGGCTCCGCGTAGGCGACATTCCACGAGTCGTGCTTCGCATAGGGATACTCGCTGTAAAGCGGCTTGCCGCCTGCGGCTTCGAGCGCGGCGATCATTTCCCGTGACCGCACCACCGGCACGGTCGGATCGAGCAGCCCGTGAAACGCCCAGAGCGCCACCCCCTTGGCCGGGGCAATCCGCGCCACATCACCTCCCCCGCAAATCGGCGCCGCGGCCGCCCAGCGTTCCGGTTGCCGGGTGAGCAAATCCCAGGTCCCGTACCCTCCCATCGACAACCCGGTGACATAGAGCCGGTCCTGGTCGATGGGAAACTCCTTGAGCACCGCGTCCAGCACGCCAAGCACCAGCTTCATTGGGCCCGTCGGCGTTTCCTCGAAGGCATTTGGGCCGGTCCAGCCTTTCACCGCCGACCACGTCTCGTCCGGGGGACACTGCGGCGCGACCACAAAGCACGGATATTTCTCCCGCACCTGCGGCTTGAGAAAGAGCGGCGCGCCATACTTGAGCTGGGCGGCATTGTCCGTCCCCCTTTCACCCGCGCCGTGGAGGACGAGCACGAGCGGATACTTCTTCGCCGCGTCGTACTCCTTCGGTTTCAGCAGCCGGTAGCCAAGCTGCGCACCCTCCGCGCCGGCGAAGGTCCGGGCCTCATATTCATCCGCCCGGAGTGAGGCGGGCAAAGCCAGGGACACCAATGCGAGGAAGAGGATCGGGAGGAATTTCATGTCAGCCGTGAAGATTGCGGAACCGCCGCTCCAGCGCCAGCGCGTTTGGTCATTCTCTCAGCCGGAACCATTCGTTCGGCAAGAGAATTCCGGGGAGCGCGCGCGCCCTCGCGCCAGCGCGTTCAGAAGGCGTCATGCGCTTGCTGGGTGAACGCCAACGGCGTTCCATCATTCAGCCCAGGGTTGGCGCGAGCTTCGAGCGCCTACCCTGGGTGGCAATGAAAAACGTGCCTACCCCGAAGGGGTTGAATCGGTCGGATGGCGGTGCGCGATTCGAGGGGCGATAGAACCCTTACAGGGTAAATCCTCGCGTTGGGACCGTTTCCCAGGGTAGCTCCCCGCTTCGCGGGGCAACCCTGGGCTGGATGATTTAACGCCGTTGGCGTATTCCACAGCCGCTGCGACCGCGAAAGCGCCTGACACGCCCTAGGCGGCGTCCAATTCACTTGGACGCCGGAACGTTCATCTTTCCACCGGCCAGCGCCTTCACCTTCTCCAGACCTGCCACTTCCATGCTCCAATACGCCGAATTACCGGCTTGCAGGAAGAGTTTGCCGTCCACGCCGTGGGCCAGCGAACCGCGGGCCGCACCCACGAACGCGTGGATCATATCCGCGCCCGGCAGGGCGATCTTCGGCCAGTGGACTTTTGCGGGGTCGGCTTCCAGGAGTTGGGCCAGTTCAAATCCATCCGCGTTCACCAGGCGCCACGAGCCCCTGGCCGATGCCACCATCCAGATGTTTCCCAAGGGCGCGGGCAGGAGTGCGGTGCCGACGGTCGCCTGGTCACCGGCCGGCAATGGGAGCTTCCACAGCGTGTGCCCATCGGCGGAATCCTGGCACTCCACCGCCGCATCCGTCCTGGGGACTGCGAGAACAAATCGTCCGTCCGCACTCAATTCACCCTCGTCCTTTGGCAAATCCGTTCGCCCGCTCTCATAACGCGGGGCGCCGCACGGGGTCCAATCGTTCACCTTGAATCGCCACGAACGGCGATCGCCTCCCACGCTTGCGCCCTGCAGGCTCAAGTCCTGGCCTGTCCATTCCGCACGGAAGCGGACGACTTCAGGCCAGCCGTGAAGCTCGGCCGGGTCCGCTTTGCCGTCGCCATTTTCGTCCGACCAAACGATGGTCTGCGTCGCAATCCCTTTCGCCGGATCGCTAATTTCCACGCCGTCCTTGTCCGCCGGAAAGAGGCGCGCGCGCAGGCTGTAATTGCCGTCGCCGAGCCGTTCAAAAATGCTCAGGGACGGCAACTCGCTTCCCCGCGCCGTCACCAGGTAGGCGTGGCCGTTCTCCCCCACCCCGAAGCGCGCGGCATCCACGGCCTCGCGCGTGATCACCCCGAGACAGGCGGCCCGTCCCGTTTTCGGGTCGACCCGCCACTCGCAGCCTTGCGCGAACATCAGATTCGCCTCCAGCGGATTGATGGCCGCGTCGCGCGCCGACGGATTCGCCGGACCGAAAAACTCGCGCACCAGTTTTCCCTCCTCGCCGGTCGTGTCCCACACGCTGATCCGCTTCGGAAAGCCGTCACCCTCCGCCACCCACAATTTGCCGTCGGCGGCGAGCGCCACCCCTCGGATCGATCGCAAGCCATCCGCCTGCCACGGCCCGGCCAGGGACCGGCCTCCGGTCCGGCCGGCCGTCCAGGTCGTGTTCTCCATATCGAGCAGCGGTCGCGCCTGCACCTGATGAAACGGCGCGCCAAATCCCACGTACGCCGTATGCATATGGAATTTCGCCCCGTCGCCGATCACGGTCAGCGCGGTAATGTTCACGTCCCGCTCCAGCGGCGCCAGATCGCTGGTGATGACCCAAAACGGATCGTGCGCGAAAAGAATCCGGCCCAGGACCCCACCGCCGAGTGAGACGACCCCGAAGTCCGCGTCCGCGAGTTTGCCCGGCGCCTCCGGGAATTCCGTCTTGGTCGGAGCCACATCGATCATGCCCGGCGGCGCGCCCACCACCGTCTGCAAGTACGCGCCGGTCTTCGCCTCGAGCACGGTGAGAAATTGGGAACTGGTGAAGCTCAGATAAATGTGGCCATGGCGCACGGCCATCGCGTCTGCGGTGTCGGGTTTCGCGCGCGAATCGGCCGGCCAGAACGTGGAAATCTTCAAGTCCAGCGCGCCGCTCGGCCAGGGCACGGGTTTTCCGTCTTTCGCATCGAGCCGATAGATGGCGCCCCCTTCCGCGTCGGTCCCCGCCAGGCCCCCCAGGACGTAAACCAGCCCATCGTCGACCGCCAGGGCCTTGCAGCCCGAAGGTCCTTCGCTCCGGCGGTGCGCCCATTGGACCTGGCCGTCGAGGTCGCAGGCGAGCACGGACTTTCCCTCATCCGCGAGGGTCCAACCGAGATAGACCTTTTTGTCGTCCGCCGCCACGGCGCTAGGCACGCCGGTGTCGCCGCCCCATCCGCCATGGCCATCGACCGTTCTCCACGGCACGCCTCCGCCATTGGCGACCCAGCCGCGCAGTTTCAAGTAAATGCCTTCGTGGAAAATGCCGCGCCAGGTGTAATCGCCCGGCGGAACGCGATCGCCAGTGCCGGCAGGTGGCGGCGCGGCCTTGCCGTCCCACGGAATCGCGTGCACTCCGGCACGCATTCGTTCGTTGCTCAGTAACGACCGAACGAGCCCGCCTTCCGGACCGTAGATGTTGATCGAAACCAGGCCGTCCCGCTCGGTGCGGAACTTGATCACCATCGGCGCCCCCGGCACATCGCCGGCCACCGTGGAGAGACAGAATGCTGCTGCGAAGAGGATCCCATGAACGAACCTGCGACTCATGAAGCAACCCGGATGGGGCGTCCTCATTGCCGCTGAAGTTGGCCGATTTTTCGGGCGTGAAGCACGGGTTTTAGCACCACGCCCACAAACAGCGTTCGATACGCACCATAATCGCCGTTGTCCCAAGGCTGCGCTATTTCGCTCCTGCGGTTATCAGGGACATCGATCTCAAACATGCTCCCCGTGGCGGCATCGATCAGGATCGGTGCGAAGCCAACCACGTTATTCAAAACCACGGTGTAATTATATTCCCTGACCAATTGTAACTCGTACGGCTGGAAGCCCGCCATTTCGATGCGCACACGCGGACTTCTGAATCGGCTCAGGATGACCAACTTCGGCGTCAGACCGATGTCTTTTCCATCCAAATACACGGTCGCCCCTGGCGGTTTGCTGTCGAATTTGACCTTCTGCGTCGGCCCATTCAAGATCGTCGCGCATCCGGGAAAAACGAGCTGGCTCATGGGAATCGTCAGCGCGGCGAGGAGTAGCGGATAAAGGCCCGGGAGAATCTTCATCAATCGACTAGAAGCTCCGCTGCAACTGCCCAATCTGGCGCGCGGCCGGATCCGGTTTCAAGGTGGTCGAAATCGTCAGCGTCTCCGGGCCAAAAATTCCGGGAGTCAATTCTTGCGTTCGCAGACTGGTCCGAGACCTCACCGGCACATCGAGCCGGAAGATCGCACCCGTCACCGCATCGACGACGATCCAGACACCACCAATAAAGATGTTGTCGCCCGCATAACCGTTAAATTCTTTCTCCAACGGGAGCTCGAGCGCTTTGTAGCCGGGCATCTCAATACGGATCCGATGAATCCCCCACCGGCTGACGACCACTGCTGCCGGGGTATTTCCGATCGGTCGACCATTCAGAAACACCTTCGCCCCCGACGGCTGGCTATTCACGTTCACATGCTCCGTGGGTCCATCGATGATCGTCGCGCAGCCTTGAAACAGCGCCTGGCTCAGCGGCAACACCGACGCCGCGAGGAACAGCGGAAGCAGGCGCGGAGAAAGAGTCATGGCCGCACCATTCGGCTACCAGCCCGCGCCCTTGGTCAGCGTCTTCACGCGGCAAATGAACATGTTCGCGCAGATGTAGAGCGTCGAACCGTCATCGCCCCAATTGCAATTGCCGGTCTGCTGATTGGTCACAATCGTGCCCAGATGCTTGCCCTTGGGCGAAATGACCAGCACCCCGCCCGCGGCCGCGCACCAGATATTGCCATGCGCGTCTGCCTTGATTCCATCCGGCAACCCCACCCGCTCGTCCGTGACCAGCTTCTTCGCATCGAAGAACAACCGGCGGTTGGCCACGGTGCCATCGGGCTGGACGTCGTAGGCGAAAATTACCGGCAGATCGGGATCACTCACGGCGATGTAGAGGATCTTTTCGTCCGGCGAAAAGGCCAGGCCGTTCGGGAAGGTGAGGTCTTTGATGATGACGTCGACCTCGCCGGAAGGTTTTGCGCGAAAGACCCCATTGAATTTCAATTCCTTGAGCGGCGAATCGTTCAAATTATCGAAGCCATAGGGCGGATCGGTGAAATGGACATCGCCATTCTTCGCCACAATCACGTCGTTCGGGCTGCTAAAATGCTTGCCTTCCCAGGCGCTAGCCAATGGCGTTTGTTTGCCATCGTCTTCGAGGCGAATCACGCGCCGGGTCCCCTGCTGACAAATGATCAGGTGCTTCTGCGCATCGACAGTCATCCCATTGGAACCCGGGGCCGGGATACCCGGCACGGCATCCACTCCGCCGCTGGGCTTCAAAAAAACCCGCGGGGCCTTGTCGCCGGCCTGCCAGCGATAGGCCTTGTTGTCCGGCACATCGGAGAAATAAAGCGCGCCGTCCTTCCAAACCGGTCCCTCGGACCACATGAAACCCTCGGCGATTTTTTCGACCTTCGCCTCGGGCGCGAGCAATTGGTCGAGCGCCGGATCAAACCGCTCGATTTTGGCGCTGAATACCGGCAACGGGGCGTTCTGGGCAAAGGCCAGGACCGGTGCGAGGAGCAAGGGGAGGAACCGTTTCATCGGCGCATCTTTGGCCACTCTTCGCGTCGGATGTCAAACCGACTGTGCGGCCGTCCAGGGGACGGAGGTTTCTGGTTTGCCTCTCCCGCACTCGCGGAAGAGGCAAACCTTAAACCTGAGCGAAGCGAGCCCGGTGGATGTCGATCTCCGAGCGACATGAGACCCACCACGCCGGAGGCGTCCATCTCTGCGGCAGCGCGGGGCGTTGCCCGGGTCATTCCTTCTCGTTCCCGACTCGAGCGGAGCGGGAGGCCAACCCCGCGTATGCGGGGCTGCTCAAAGGGTGGCGCCGGCAGCCGCCAGCAGTTGCACTTCCGAACGCCCTTGCGGGGGACTTGCCGATCTCACTAACGGGATTCCGGCGGGTCGCCGAAATCGGGCTCGCCCATTTCCGGCCTACCGCTATTCCCCTCCGCCTCCTCGGCGGGCGGGACGCCCACCCTACCCGGGGCGTTTCACGCCAGGATTCCCTTCACGATCTGACCCTCATTGGTCGGGCCTATCAGGCGGTTGTTCAGGCCTTGATAGCGGTAGGTGAACTTGTAGGGATCGAACCCGAACAGGTGCAGGAGGGTCGCCTGGAGGTCGCGCACGGTGACCTGGTCCTGCGCGACGAAATAGCCCAGCTCGTCGGTTTCACCGAAGGTCGTGCCCTTCTTGATGCCCCCGCCGGCCATCCAGATGGTGAAGGAGTGCGGGTGATGATCGCGCCCGAGGAAGGTCGAGCCGCCGCGCGCTTCATTCATGGGCGTGCGGCCAAATTCACCGCCCCAGACGACCAGGGTGGAATCGAGCAACCCGCGCTGCTTCAAGTCCTGCACGAGCGCGGCGCTGGCCTGGTCGACTTGCACGCACTTTTTCGGGAGTCCCGTGAGCAAATCATTGTCCTTCCCCGTGCCGTGCATGTCCCAGCCCCAATCGTAGAGATGGACAAAGCGCACGCCCTGCTCGACGAGTCGCCGCGCAAGCAGGCAGTTGTTGGCAAAAGACGCTTCGCCCGGCTTCGCGCCGTACATCTCGATGGTCTCCGGCTTTTCGCGGGAAATATCCATCACCTCCGGGACCGCCATCTGCATGCGATAGGCGAGTTCGTACTGCGCGATGCGGGTGACGGTTTCGGGATCGCCGAACTGTGCTTCCTCCGCTTCGTTCAAGGCTTTGAGCGCGTCGAGCGATTGGCGGCGCGTCTCACGGGTCATGCCGTTGGGATTGTTGGCGTAGAGGATCGGCTCGCCGGAGGCGCGGCATTGGACCCCTTGGTAAACGCTCGGCAAAAAGCCCGAACTCCACAGCGCCTTGCCACCGGTCGGGTCCGTCCCGCCGCTGAGCAAGACGACAAAGCCCGGCAAATCCTGGTTCTCCGATCCGAGGCCGTAGGTGGCCCAGGAACCGGCGCTGGCCGAGCCCGCGAGCATGTTGCCGGTGTAGAGGAAGAGTTCCGCCGGCGCGTGGTTGAATTGGGTTGTGATCATCGAGCGGATGACGACGGCGTCGTCCACGATCTTGGTGAAATGCGGGAGATGCTCGCTCACCCACGTGCCGCCCTGGCCGTGTTGCGCGAATTTGGCCTGCGTCCCGAGCAGCCGCGGCTTGCCTTTGATGAAGGCGAAGGTCTGCCCCTTGAGGAATTTTTCCGGGCACTCCTGGAGGTTGTGCTCCACCAGTTCCGGCTTCCAGTCAAAGAGATCGTGCTGCGGTGGCGCACCGCTCATCGAAAGGTAGATGACCGATTTGATCCTCGCCGGCAAAGGCGACGCCTTCGGCGCCAGCGGATTGACCGGCTGGCCGGCCGCGAAGCCTTGCTGCATCATGCTTTCCAGGGCCAGCGCGCCAAGGCCAAGTTTGCCGCTGCGGGTCAGGAATTCGCGCCGGGTGAGCGCTTGGGCGTGTTCAATTCGAAAGTTCATGGGTCGTTATTCGCCGGCAAGGGTGAGTACGCTCTGAATCAGCGTAGCAGAGCAAAAGAAATTGGTTTCGTTGAGCAACCGTTCAAGATCGGGACGAATCGCCGGGATCAATCCGGATCGCTTGGCCCGAAGTAGAACCCCAAGCAC
>Ga0302326_10015241_pt1 | contig 16185 bp, 15 predicted proteins | sample Palsa_T0_3_FD_202264 | JGI IMG/M metagenome (GOLD analysis project Ga0302326, IMG submission 202264) | Peat permafrost microbial communities from Stordalen Mire near Abisko, Sweden - Palsa_T0_3 | ecosystem: Environmental > Terrestrial > Soil > Palsa > Peat permafrost | place: Sweden: Abisko... | reverse complement strand
ACCGCCCGGTCCTGGAGTACCTGGCCGGTGTCGTCGTCCATCGTCGTAACGTATCCATAATCCGTTGCGCTTGCCGGACTCGTGTCGCTAGCGGCGAGCGTGTAGTCCTCGCCGCCACCGAGCGTCATAGACATCGGATCGGGGTTGAGCGCCATCTCGCCTGCCCCGACGTCCTGCATCTGCTCGTCCGCGACGACCGGGAACGTGTTGCTCGAGGTGAAGGGAACGTTCAGGGTGATCGTGTCGCCGGAGGTCGACAGCGAGGTCGTGATCGCGTTTCCGGCGGCGTCCTGCGCCCACGGGGCGGTGAACACGGCTATCGCCTGGCCGTTCGTCAGGCTCGCGGCCTGCGAGATCACGTAGTTTGCCGCACAAAGCTGCGCGGTGGTGTTCGACTCCGAGTTTGCGGTGAGCGGCGTCGAAGCGGAGCACGCCGCCGACGATGTAGTCGTGGTCGGCGGAATTGGTAGCTGGACGTCAGAAGGGGGCGGCGGGTCGACGAGGGCGACTTCGCCATTGGTCAACTGCTCAAGTTGCTGGCCGGGCTGCAACTGCACCGTCCAGGAGTAGCTCTGCGGCGAGGAGCTCGAGCGGAACTGGAGCAGGCTTTGCATCCCCACGACCGTCGGGCGTAGCACCGTATCGACGCCTGAGGCCACGTTCGCGAAGATTCCCAGCAGATTGTTGACGACATCGCCGACTGTCATCGCCGGGGTGGCGCTGACCGGACTGACGCAGAACGCCGTCGCACCCGACCCGAGCTCGAAGGCCCCGGTGGTCAGGTCGATCTGCGCCGGTTCGGCCATATTCGCCGTGGCGAGCTGGGGATCCCCGGAGGACACGGCGTCGCTGGCCTGCGCCGAGCTGAAGGCCGGAGCCAGCGTATCCCCGCTGATGCCCGTGATCGACTGCGATGCCGTGCCGAGCCCGGGAACGGCGTTCAACAGCGTCGTGACCGCCTGGGCGGCCGTGTCGATGAGGCCGGCGACCGGGTTAGACCCGTTGGTAGGGGTGCTTGGGGTGCAGTCGGCCTGCAGCTGTCCCGACTGGGCCGCCGCGGTCGGAATGTCGACGTCGATCGACCAGCCGTAGGACGTCGCATTCCCCGCCCCGTCAGTCGCGACGACAGTGATGTCGTGCGCGCCGTTGGTCAGGTTGGCTGTGTTGATCGTGCCGCTGGCGCTCAGCGGGCAATTCCCCTTGGGGCAGGTATCGCTGGCGTTCGGGCCCATCGTGCTGGGCTGGCCGTCGATCTGCGTGGAGATTTGCACCACCCCGGAGGTCTCGATGGTGGAGCTACTGTCGGTCGCTGATGCGTTCAAGCTCAAGGACGTATCCGTCGTGATCGGGACGCCCGGTTCATACGCCGATCCGGACAGCGTCATAGCCGGCGGCGTCGTGTCGATCTTCAGTATGGAAGTATCAGGAGTGCTCGGATTGCCGACGATGTCGGTCGCGCTCGCTGTGAGGTTCGTAACGCCGTCCGGAAGTGTAAACGAGTATGGCTCGCTCGCGGCCGGTGGGCACGCGTTGCCGTTGTAGGGGTCGCCGCACCCTGGGCTTATTGTCGTGGTGGTACTGGCGCCATTGGTACCGCCCGGATAGGTCACGGACCCCAGTCCGAGGCCGACGTCCTGGGCAGTGACGCTTCCGCTGTAGGTGTTTTGGTTCGTCCACCCGTTGGTGCTCGCGGGAAGTCCGGTGACGGTCGGGGGGTTGACGTCGCCGAGCATGACCAGCGCGTTCTCGCTACCGACTATCGCTCTCTGCAGGTCTGTGTATACGTTCACGGTGGCTTGGATCCCAAACATTGCTTCGTTCCCACCGACCGCTGGCGTAGTGCATTGGTTGGTGCAGACTCCGACCAGCTGTCCCACAAGCTCCTGTTGATAATCGGCGGGATTGCCCGAAGCCCAGCTCGACCCGTCGTAGGTCCCTACGCCGGTTTCGAAAGCCCCCTGGGCGGGTTCGTACAAGCCCATGAGCAAAGCACTGGCGAGCGGGATGTGATCGGTCGTCCCCCACATGGCATCGTCTATGTACGCACCGGCGGGCGCAGTGATCTCGTACGCCCCGTAGTTGCCCGCCTGGAAGGGATTGTAGGTCGGCATGCTCACGTACAGGCCGGGGTAGTAGGCGCAATTGTCGACAGCTTGCCCGAACCACCACTGCTCGGAGGGGTTCTCGTACGTGTCCCACTCGGCGAAGGACCAGCCGTACCAGTTCGGAGTCCAGCTATCGTTGCAGGCGTACGAATTCTGAACCGTCACAAGCGGATCGAGGAGCACCGGATATTGAACGCCAGCTCCCTGATCGGACACGCTCAGGACCACATTCGACCCGTCGATCGTCGCGTGGGCGGGAATCGGCGCGCCCGTCGCGTCAACCGCGTTAGGCTGGTACATATAGCCCAACGGCGTATCGCCCTGGACGATCTCGATCGCCGTCGGAGGATCGTGCGCGATTGGATCATCGGTCTGCGCGGTTTCGAGGTGCGCTCCCGCGGGCAGCTGGAAGTGCATCACGTAGCTTTGCCGACTCGACGCGGACCTGATCTGCAGAAAGGATTCCGCTCCGGTCGGGTCGGCGTTGACTTGGAAGTCGGTGGCGTTCGCCGCGCCGCCGACGTTCGCGAAGAACACCCCAGAGGGGGTCTGGATCGGCTTGTCGCTTCCGCTGGCCTGCAACGCGAACCCGAAGTCGGCATGCGGGAACGTCACGCCACCCTGAAGGGTGCCGGCGATCGTTACCGGCACCAGAGGGTTCTTCGCTTGGAACCCTCCGCTCACTCCGGTCACCGCCAAGTTGACCGGCTGCCCGTTCGAGGTGCTCAACGGCGACGTACTTACCAGAAGCTGACCACCAGACGCCGCCGCCCCCGCGGTGCTCGCACTCGCCCGCGCGTGACTGTTGAGAGTGCTCCCACCTGCAGTTTGTCGTGAGACAACCTCTGCGTGCGCGGAGACCCCACGGACACGACGCACGCCGGGCGCAGGGGTGGCGGCATTGAACGCCGGGGTTGAGAGCGCCAGCCGGAACGTGCGCCGCCCCAGCGCCAACGCCTCCCGACCCGTCAGCCGGCGATACTCACTCCGAGATCTCCTGCGCGCAGATTTACTCACCTTCTGCGTCGTAGCGTGCTGCCGTGTCCGAGCCTTCTTCGTCGCACGCAGGACCGCCAGCGTCTCCCGGTTACTCCGCCCGATTCGCTGCACACGAAGCGGCCGCTCCGAAGGGACACGAGGGCCGGCGCGATGACCGATCTCGGAGGGCGTGCTGCCCGTGGCCGCCGTGCTCGCGACGGCCTGGGTCGTCCGGAGAAAGGTCTCGACACGGCGTGTCGTGGCGCCTCGCGATACTCCTATGCGCGCTCGTGTTAGTCGAGCAAACCGTGCATGAGCCATCTGGCTGCGTGTGTCACGTCCGGCCAGAATGTGCGCTGTCGGCGCACTGCTCCCTTCATGGCCGGCGACGAGTGCGACACCGACGCAAAGCGCTCCGATGAACAACACGGCGACGAATCGCAGCCTGAATCCTTGCAGGGAAAAGCGACGCCAAGCACGCATGAGCACGACCTCCGAGTCGATGAAAGCTCCCCCGACGGGTCCTCGTTGCGGACCTCGTCGGCAGATTCGCCGTGCAGAATCGCACCCGTGGATGCCCTTGTCTGCCCCGCGCTGGGGGGACACACTCACGACCCCCCGTGGGGGGAGGGTCCGTTGCCCCGCGCTGGGGGGGCACGAATAGTCGAATTTGCGAGGATTGCATCCTTAGAGAATCCAGGCTGAAGCACGGTATTAGACGAATGTTCGATCCGACCGTCGTGCTTTATGCTGTCGCGCAGGGTTGGATAGGCCACCGGATCGTAGGGGTGGGGATGGGTTTTGGGCTAATAACTGTGGTCGTAGCGGACGATCACCCGATGTTTCTCGACGCACTCGAGGCGGCCATGCGCGGTGACGAGCGACTGTCGTTGGTCGCGAGCGCGGTCGACGGGGTTACCGCGGTGGATGTGGTAACCACGCTTGTGCCCGACGTCGCGGTGCTCGATGTGCGGATGGGCGAACCCGACGGGATCGATATCGTCGCCCAACTGAGGGCGCGGGGAGTCAGGACACGGGTGCTGCTCGTCTCAGCTCACGCCGAGGTGGGGATTGCGCGGCGCGCGCTGCAGGCAGGCGCCGCCGGGTATCTCGTAAAGAACGTCACCGCACAAGAACTCGCGGACGCAGTGCTGCGCGTCGCAGACGGCGAGACTGTGCTGTGCCCCGAACTGCAGGCCCGGCTCCTTTCGGGCCTTCGGGATGGTGATGGTCCTCCGGTCAGCATGGGCGAGCTCTCGGGACGCGAGCACTCGGTGATCCAACTGTCGGCCCGCGGCCGCGACCCGCGGCAGATCGCGCTCGAGCTCGGTGTCAGCCCGCACACGGTCAAGGACTATCTGCACCGCGCCTACACGAAGCTCGGCGTTAGCGACCGCACGGCCGCGGTGGCGGAGGCGCTGCGCCGCGGACTGATCGAATGAGCAACGCAGAGCACCGCCGACCCTTCGCGGACGCGTTCGGGCTCGCCGTCCTGCGCGTAATGCTTGTCCTGATCATCGCGTTCGGGGAAGAGACAGTCGACTCCACCAGACTCAGCCGCGCCTTCTGGCCTCTGGTCGCTCTTGCCGGCGTCTGGGCAACAGGAATCCTGCTCGTCTCCTCTTCCGGCCGGCGCCCAACCTGGCTCACACCCGTCGAGACCGGGGTTGACTTCGCGCTATTGTGCGCGCTCAATCTCGCCTCCGGCGGGGCGGCGTCGCAGATCCGCATTGCCTTCTTCGCGGTGCCCCTCCTAGGCTCATTTACCCTGCGCCCCCGGTTCGCCGCCCTCTGGTCCGCGCTAGCGGTCGGGGGCTATCTCGCCGTATCGCTCGTTCGTCCGGTGCCCCACAGCGACGGTAGCGAGGTCGGCGTCACCGCTCTGTACCTCGCGTGGGTCGGCATCGCCGCGACATTGCTCGCGTGGAGGCTAGCTCGCAGACGCGATCGGATTGAGCAACTCGCCATTCACCGCGGTCGGCTCGTCGCCCAGGCGCTCGCCGCCGAGGAGCGCGCGCACAAGCAGATCGCCTATGAGCTCCACGACGAGCCCGTGCAGACGCTCGCGGCCGCGCGCGTGATCCTGAGCGGCCATCCCGCGCACGAGGATCCTCGACTCCAGAAGGTCGACGTCGCGATCGTGAAGACGCTCGAGAATCTCCGTGGGCTGATCTTCGACCTGCGCCCGCTTGCGATCGAGCACGGGATAGCGGGCGCGCTCGAGGAGATCGCCGAATATCACTCGGCGCACGACCGCACGACGATCGACGTGCAGATCGATCCCGCGGCGCTCGGCGCGCACGACGATGTGGTTTTCGCGCTCGGGCGTGAGCTGCTCACAAACGCCTCAAAGCACGCGCGCGCCCACCGGATCGAGCTCAGGCTGACGAAACAGCGGCCAACGCTCACGCTCACCGTCACCGACGACGGCACGGGGATTCCGGAGGGGCGCGAGCAAGAAGCACTGCGTCACGGACACGTCGGACTCGCGGCCACCCGAGAACGCGTTGAGGCGCTCGGCGGCACCTTGCACATCGACACAGTCCCAGGGAAGGGAACGACCGTGACGACAACGCTGCCCACCCGTCGCGCCAATGACCGTGCCACAGCAGCCGCGGGCGCCGCTAGCCCATACCCTCAGGACCGCCGGGCACTCGGCGCCCAGCCCGCCTCGTAGGCGAGCTAGTCCTTGCGCCGAACGGCACCCTAAGTTCCTGTGCCGCCTGGGGTGCGCGAAGCCCGAGACGTAGCTACGCGCGCTCGCATTGCGCCACGGCCTCGGCGAGCGCCTGCGCGAGCGGCGAGTCCTGCTCGGCGGGTGGGAGTGCCTGGATCGCGCGCACCGTGGTTTGCCAGGCGACGGCGCGGTCGGCGAGCAGGGCGTCGGGGAGCTGCTCGCCGCTGGCCTGCGCCTGTCCGCGCGCGGCGTCGCGTACCGCGGCGAGGGTGAGCCGCTCGCCGGCGGCGAGGCCACGCTCGAGCAGCGCCTGGTGCTCCGCGGGGAGGCGGGCGGTCGCCTCCGCGACGCTGGCCGCGATCTGGCCGGCGTCGAACCCGCGGCGCAGGCGGGGGGAGAGCGACCGCAGTCGCAGCCGGCGGCGCGCACGGTCTGCACGGGCATCCCGGTCTGCGCAGAGATCTCCTTGACCGTGCTCGCCTGGCGATCCTCGCCGCCCGCCAGGAGGATCGTCTCAATCGCCTGGAGCTCGCTGGCCGGCGATTGGCTTCGGCTCGCGTGCAGCGCGAGCGTGAGCCCGCCGCGGACGACGCGCCGGCGGGCGTCCGCCCCCTGCAGAACGAGGAACAACTTCTACCGCGATGTCTGGAGGCCGGCGAAGGCGGCCTCCGGCATCGACTGCTCCCCTCACGACTTCCGGCATAGCTGGGTCACGAACCTGGCTGCCGCCGGGCTGGACGAGGCCGACCTGGCCGACGTCGCCGGGCACGGCCTGGAGGTCCAAGGCCGCTACCGGAACGCGCTCCGACGCAGCTTCGACGCGATCAGGAGCGAGATTGGATGAGATTCTGGTCGCATCCCAGTCGCATCGGTCCGGAATCGCCCGTAAACAGTGCATAGAGCGGCGGCCTTCTAAGCCGCGGGTCGCAGGTTCGAGTCCTGCCGGGGGCGTGGGGTGGAAGTGGCTGCAAATCGGTAGGTTTCTGTCATGGTTTGTCGCAGCCTGTGATCGGCATCGGGAAATGTCGATTGGCGTGTAGGGTGTCGTCGTGGTCTCTGAGGGTGCGAAGCGGTGGATCGAGGCTGGGCGCCGAGTAGTAGATGGGGAGCGTGTGGGGCTTCGGTGCCCGCAGAGCGACGATGGCGATCTGGTCATCGAGTCGTTGCCTGCGAAGGACGGTCGTGGCGAGTACCGGCTCCGGTGTCAACGCTGCGGCGCGGAGAACTTCGTGCCGGTGACAGATCGCTCCTTCGACGCCAGAGTCGGCAACTCCGCACGGCTTCATGGCGCGTAATGCCCCGATCGTCAGACTTTGCGGGCCGAGCGCGACCGAAGTTCCAAGCCCAATGAGCGCCGACGCTGAGCGAATGCGCATCGGCATAGCGTTCACGCCGTTTGAGACGCGCACCGACGTCATCTTGCGGCTTGCTACCCAGGCAGATGACTTGGGTGTTGATCGCGTGGACGTCGCTGAGGGGTGGACTCACGATTCGATGATTCTGCTGGCGGAGCTGGCGCTGCGGACCTCGCGCATTGACCTCGGGACGTCGGTCATTTCGGCGTGGGGACGCACGCCGGCGACCATCGCTCTGGGCGCGGCAGGCCTGCAGCGGTGCTCCGGAGGTCGATTCTCGCTCGGTATCGGCGCCGGCAGCCCCCCGCTGACCGAGGGCTTTCACGGCATTGCGTGGGAGCGGCCACTCGTGCGGTTGCGCGAGACGTTGACGGCGGTTCGAGCGCTTCTGAGCGGGGATCGGCTCCCCAATCCCGCGTCGGATGCCCGACCGCTGCGCCTGGGCGTGCTCCCTGATGTGTCGGTGCCAATCACGTTGGCGGCGCTGTCACCGGGCTCGATCAGGCTCGCCGGTGAGCTGGCCGACGGGTGGGCGCCGTTCCTGTGGGCACGAACGCGCGTGCAGGAAGGGCGGGCTCTTCTGCAGGAAGGCGAGTCTCGTGTCGAGATGCCTGCGCCGACGCGTGTCTCCCTCGCCGTCCCGGTAGCGCTCGGGTCTGACCAAGAGAGCGCCCGGCGGCTCGCGGCGTGGTGGCTGTCGGCCTACACGACGCGCATGGGACCCCTGTATCCACGGATGCTTGCAGAGCGCTTCGAGATGGCCGCCGGCGTCAATGCGGTCATCGAGGCTGCGAACGGCAACCCCCGGCCCGACCTCCCCGCGGTCGCGGAGGATCTCGCACGCGAGGTCACGCTCATGGGGACCTACGATCAGGCCAAAGAATCGATCGCTGCATGGTTTGCTGCCGGCGCCGACAGCGTGTAGCTCGTTCTTCCGCCCGATCGCCCAGAGGATGAGCTCTCCGAGATCGTGAAGGTCGCGGCCGGCGCTGCTTCGACCGCGCACCAGCCCCGCCTGTAGCGGCGACGAGCGCGAAAGCGACGTGACCTAGGTGTAGGACCCGAGCAGCGTCAGTTTGGGTTGACAAACGTGTGTTGTCAATCTAGACTGACGGCCGTGAACGCCGAAGACATCGCCTCCGCGATCGCGTCCAACGACCCGTCGCTGGGGCTCCGCGCCGCTCTAGCTCTGCACCGGCTCGCGGAACGGGTCGAGGAGGACCACGTCGCGTCGGCCCGGGAAAAGGGCTGGTCGTGGCAGCAGATCGGAGACGCCTTGGGCGTCACCCGCCAATCCGTGCACACCAAATACAACAAGGAGTCGTCATGACCACCGAATCCGTTGCGCCAGAGGCACTTCACGCCTGGGCCATCTATCTGCAGGCCAGTGAGGAGGCTCGTCGCCGAGGTGATCGCCGAACTGGTACCGATCACATCCTGCTCGCCTTGCTCGAGGATCCCTCGGTCGAAGCCGTGTTGGGCGTGAGCCTGCAGCAAGCTCGCGAGGCCCTCGAGTCGCTCGATCGCGAAGCCCTGGGTGCCCTGGGCCTGGGGTCCGGCGCCGACGCTCCGCCACTGGCCATGCGGGCCGTGCCGAAGAAGCCGAGGATCAGAGACGTCGCGAAAAAAGATCGCTTCCGCATGACGCCTGCGGCAAAGAAAGTGCTTGAGGAAGCGTACAAGCCCAAGGGTCATCGGAAGCTCCAGGTCACCGGCCCCGAGGTTCTGGCCCAGATCCTCACGCTCCAACCACCAGATCCTGCGGCAGTGCTGCTGGGCGCTCTCGGCGTGAACACGTCAGACGCGCTGCACGAGCTCGCATCCGCGCTCGCTCAATCTGACCAGACACGGGGCCTCAGGTGACAGCGGTCGTCAAGGCCGAGTCGCTGACCAAGCGCTTCGGCGAGGTTATGGCGGTCACGGATCTGTCGTTCGTGCTGAAAGCGGGAACGATCACGGGCTTCCTCGGGCCCAACGGGGCCGGGAAGACGACAACGCTGCGGATGGTCCTGGGCTTGGCGACGCCGACCAGCGGGCGGGCGCTCGTGTTCGATGGCGCCTACGCCGAGCTTGAGCATCCTGCGCTGCGGATCGGCGCTGTGTTGGAGGCGACCGATTTTCACCCCGGTCGCTCAGGCCGCGACCACCTGCGGATGCTTGGACGCGCTGTTGATGCTCCTGACTCGCGCGTCGATGAGGTGCTGAGCTTGGTGGAGCTCACCGAGGCGGCCCACCGGCGCGTGAAGGGGTACTCGCTGGCGCCACCTCGGAGGCACCGGCATGATCGCGCAAATCAGGGCAGAGCTTTTGAAGATCGGCTCAACCCGCACAACGGTCGGGCTGATCCTCGGGATGGTCGCACTGATCCTTCCCTTCACGCTGCTTACCGGGCTGCTCACCCATCCAAGCGGGCTTGCGAGCAAGGAGGACCAGTGTCGGCTGCTGAGCCTGAGCAGCACCGCAGGCGTATTCTCCGCACTTGCTGGGGTGTTGCTTGTGACCAGCGAGTACCGCTACGGCACGATCCGTCCGACGTTCCTATTCAACCCCGCCCGCTCAAACGTCCTGACCGCCAAGGTCGTCGTCGGCGCGCTTGTCGGACTCGCACGCGAACGTCCGGACCCCCACGGCGAGTACTTCGCGGTTGGGATCCTCGGCGAGGCGATCGGCGAGGCGATCGGCTACGTAATCCTCGACGGGCGTGGCATCACGATCGTGCTCACCAGCAGCGACGTCCTGCTACTCACCCTTGGGGGGCTCGCCGGCGTCGCGCTGTGGGGCGCGATCGGCGTCGGGGTCGGCGCGATCATCCACAACCAAGTCGGCGCAGTCATCACCCTGTCGCGTGGGGGTGCTAGTCGTCGACAACCTCCTATTCGGCCTCGTGCCTTCCGTGGGACGCTTCATGCCGACACGCGCGGCAGACGGGCTGATGGGCCTCAGGGTCCATCATCTCCTCTCACCAGGCGCCGGGGCCATCGTTCTCATCGCCTGGGCCGCCGCGCTCGTCGCCATCGGTGTTGCCCTCATCGCACGGCGCGATATCAACTAACGTCGGGCCGCGCGTCAGTTTGGGTTGACAAACGTTTGTTGTCAATCTAGACTGACGGCCGTGAACGCCGAAGACATCGCCTCCGCGATCGCGTCCAACGACCCGTCGCTGGGGCTCCGCGCCGCTCTAGCTCTGCACCGGCTCGCGGAACGGGTCGAGGCGGACCACGTCGCGACCGCCCGCCAGCAGGGGTGGTCTTGGCAGCGGATCGGTGACGCGCTCGGCGTTACCCGCCAATCAGTCCACGCGAAATACGGAAAGCGACTCCGATGACCAAGCATTCGAAACCAGCCGACGCGTATCACCCCTGGAGCACGTACATCGACGCTCGCGAGGAAGCACGGCGCGGCGGTGACCGTAAGGTTGGCACCGAGCACCTGATACTCGGGCTGCTCAGGGAACCAGTCCTGGCGCGGGCCCTCGGGTGCGACCTACAGACAGCCCGCGACGCGCTCGACGCGATGGATCACGATGCGCTCGCCGCAGTCGGCATCGGCGCTGCGTTCAACGCACCACCGATACCGATCGACGAGCCGATCAACGTCCGTCGAGGCCGACGCTCAAAGCCGTCGTGCGGGACCGTTTGCCAATGACACCCGCAGCCAAGACAGAACCACGCCGATCTCGTCCAAGCTGCTTCGCGTACGTTCCAGCTTCATTACTACCGAGAGGCCTCATAGCGGCGTGCCCGCTCCGCCGCTCAGGCGGTGCTGACGGACTGTCGCTGCTTCGAGGCCCGTGCCGGCCAGAGCGGCCACCTAGCCGGTCGACCGCACCCGGCGGCGAAGGAGCGGTATCGGCCCGCGTGTGCCAGGATCGCGCTGTGGGCGTTGAGCCTTGGGCGGCGTGGGCAGAGAACGCAACCGAAGCCACGGTGGCGCTGGTCGCTGCGCAGGTCGACACGGCCGCGGAGACCCTATCCGCGCTCGGAGCGGTCACGAGCTGTGAGCCGATGTCGTTCATCGAAGCGCTCGAGCTCCAGGGGAGCTTCTACGACGATGGCACGGACGCTCAGCAGGGCCTGTTCCAAGTCGATCGGTTGTCGGGAGACGGGCGGGACTGGTGGGCGATCGTTGAGCCGAACGGCTTCAGGTTGTCGCTCGCAAGCAACCTTCTGACCGTCACGGCAGATCTCGGGGTGGCGTTCTTCTGGAACATCAACGCAGTAATGCGGGTCGTCAAGGTCGATCATGAGGCTGTGATTGCGGATTTTGACCCGCTGATCGACGTCGACCAGATCCCCGACGAGGGGCAGGACCTCCCGTTCGAGTCGACGCCGCGCTCAGCCTCAATGTCACTGCTTGAGCGCTGGACGGGCGTCAAGATCACGCAGAGCTGGTTCGAGGCCTCGAAACCGACGCTGATCGTCCGGGCACCAACCGAGTAATCACGACGTTCCCGGACCATCGCGATGCCCGTAGCCGGACGGGCAACTGGTCATCGCAACGTTATGGACCGCCAAGACGGGAGATCGCACGTCGCTTCTTCGCCGCTGGACGGGCCGCATGACGAGATGGCTCCTTCGGTGGTCGGAGCCTCCAAGAGCAGGCACGTTGCGTGGCGGCTCAAACAGCGGCAGAGCGGCCACGTGCGGCAACTCTTACCTCGAGGAGCGAGGGTCTGAGCGGACTAGTGCCCAGACTTCGCGGACACCTCGATTCGCTCCAAGCCCGTCGGGACGCGCCTGACCGAGTTCAGGCGGCTAAGCGCGGTGATGAGTGGTGGGTGAGGAGTTCGTCGACGGTCCATTGGTCGTAGGCGTGCTGGCCGTACTTCGCTGCGACGACGTGCCCGTCGCTGGCGATGAGGAAGTCGGCCGGAACGCCGAGCTGACCGCCCGTCGGAAGCATTGGCGGGATTCGGTGTGGCGGTGAGACGATTCCCCGGATCGCGCTCAGGAATATCTTGGGCAGCCGGATCAGCAGGCGCGGGTCGAGCACTGCTCGTGCGGTGCTCTCGACGCCGAGCGCGCGGTAGATCTGCTTGGTCGGGTCGGCGACGATCGTGAACGGCAGTTCTGGTTCGTAGACGCGCAGCGATTCGGGAGTGGAGTGAAAGACAATGACCTCCCTGACGCCGGCCGTGGTGAGCTCATCCGCCCGCCGGACGAAGGACCGCAGATGGAGATTGCAGACCGGACAGCCGGCAAAGCGTCGCAACTGCAGGTGGACAGTCTCGCCAGCATCAGGGATTGCGATCGTGGCTCCGTCGAGCCCGGAAAGCTGGAGAGAAGGAAAGGCACTACCGGCGCTGATCTTCAACTTGTCAGGGTGGATGGGCATGGGCGGCTCCTCGATCGGTGTGCACGCGCGCCTGGTGGTCGCGCCTGTCGGGCAGCATCGGGAACCTAAAATGGATTGGCAAGACCAAAAGCCATATGCTGGTTTCGATGGCCGCGAAGCTGACGCCGAAAGGGAGCCGGACCCGACAACGCATCGTTGACGCCGCCGCCGAACTGATGTTCGAGCGGGGCGTGGTTGGCACCACGCTTGATGAGGTCAAGGCTGCGGCGGGAGTCAGCAGCTCGCAGCTGTACCACTACTTCGAGGACAAACCGGCTCTCGTCCGGGCGGTCATCGAGCAGCAGACCGATGCTGTCGTCGGCACTCAAGAGCCGCTCCTGGCAGGAATCGACGGCATCGAGGGGCTACGAGCATGGCGAGACTTCGTCGTCGACCTTGAGCGCCAGTTGGAGTGTCGCGGTGGTTGTCCGATCGGATCGCTGGGAAGCCAGCTTGCGGAAGTCGATCCGTCCTCGCGCTCTCAGGTATCTGCAAGTTTCGTCCGCTGGGAGTCCGCGTTGCAGGGTGCTCTGCGCTCGATGCACGAGCGTGGGCGCTTGGACCGTGAAGCGGATCCCGACGCTCTTTCCCTCGCACTGCTCGCAGCCGTCCAAGGCGGTCTCCTGCTTGCCCAGATCCACCGCAGCACCCGCCCACTCGAGACGGCCCTAGATACGGTGCTCGATCACATCGCGACGCACGCCACCGGAGCATCGTCGACGAAGCTCGCGGACTCGTTCCAGGTCCTGCCAACCGGCGCAAAAGAGCATCGGAGGAGGGATAGGTGAACCGCTGCTCAGTAAGCAAACGCGTGGTCGACTCGCGAAGCCCTTTCGACGGATGAACTGCCGCTCGGCCGGTCGTGATGCGACATGTCTCCTTCGGCTCCGGCACCGGCAAGGGCGACCACGTGGTCGCGCGGCCCCTCAAGCGGCAAAGCAGTGGCCGGGCGCAGCACTCGACCGGCTGAGAGCCGGTCAGGCATGCGGATTGCCGGCTCGCTTCTGCGCACGGTCTTGGGCAGGCCAAAGGCGTCGCTGCTCGGCGGCGCTAGCCGCGAAGGACGGACACCCGGAGATCCTAGTCGTTCACGCACTCGCCACCGTCGTTCACTTTGGCGCAGTAGGCGGCTGACGGCGACTGCCGCAGTACAACTTCGGCCCAGATCGACGCGATGGCCGCGGCGACCAAGAGAAGCGCCCCTGCTCTTACAACGGACGGCCGCCGGACCGCACGGACGCCCACCAGCCCGAGAAAGCTCACAAGCGCTACCAGCCCACTGATCGCTCCGGCCCCACCGGCGAGCACGTTGCCAAGCCAATAGCCAGGCGCCGCCGGATTGCCGTTGTTCGGGCCGTAGCACGCGACCTCGACGCCCCCGATGCAGCCCAACTCGGTCAACGCCCACGCAATCAGCTCCGCACCCCCCAACAGCACAGCGACCAGCAGCAGCGCGCCGAAGGTGCCTCGACGGACCGGCGAAAGTCTGGCGCCCCTCACGCCCTCGCATTATGCGGGCGACTTGCGCTACACGCCACCCTGCAGCCATCTCCGCCTGGCTCCAGGTCTCAATGGCTCCAGGTCGCAATGGCTCGCAAAATCAAAGCCGGTCCGGGTCGATGTCCGATCAAATACGCCCTCGCGACCCGGCCGGCTAGAGATGGCTCATTCGCCGCTAACGGGGCCACGCTGGCGCGGGCAGCGAGGGTCCGTGAAGAGCACACGGACCCTCGCCACATTGCCGGAGGCTGATCAGGGATGGCTGAGGATCAGCCCCTGGTCGGAGCTACTGACGCCGACCGCCCACTCCGTGTTGGCGCCCGGGAACGTCGCTGCCGCCATCGGAAAGCCGCCGATCGTGCCGTCGCTGTCCTTGGACCACGCCGTGCCGTTCCACCGGAGGATCAGCGCCTGCTCAGGGCCGCCGTTGTCGTTGGAGAAGTCGGTCCCCACTGCGTAGGCGTCGGTGGCCGAGCGGCCCGCGACGCCGGTGAGCGTGGGATCGAATCCGGGGGTAGGACTCGGGACGATGCTCCAGGCGGTGCCGTTGTAGTGCTCGATCAACGGACTGCCGTTGGCCGCGGTGCTGCTCGGGCGCACCTGACCTACCGCCCAGATGTCCGTGGCGGAAATGGCGCTCAGCGAGTTGAGGCCGAAGTTGGTCGCGTTTGGCTGCTGCAGCGGCACTGCTGTCCACGACGTTCCGTTGAAATTCAGGGTCTCCGATGTGAAAACTCCTGTCGATCTGTTGAGCGCGTGCCCGAGGATCCAGATATCGTTGGCTGACACTGCCGAGATCGCGTTCCCCAAGGCCGCTGGGATGAAGGTGGGGCCGGGGAGGGTAACGACGCTCCAGGTCGTGCCGTTCCAGTGCTCGACCACGCCACTGGGGCCGACCGCCCAAGCGTCGTGCAGGCTCAGATCGACGACGCCGTTCAGTTCTCCCCCACCGGGTACCCCATTTTTCTGGGCAACGGACCACGTGGACCCGTTCCAGTGCTCGATCAGCGTTTTTTTCTCCCGGGGGGCGACATCGATGGCCCCAACTGCCCAAGCGTCGGTTGGGCTGCTCGCACTAACCGCCTCGAGCTGCGGAGCGCCAACGTTCTCCCCCAGGGTTGGCGTTGGGGTCAGCGACCAAGCCGTGCCGTTCCAGTGATAGGCGACCGCCGCGTCTCCGACCTGAAAGCCGACCGCCCAAGCGTCGGAGTTATTGAGCGCGGAGGCTCCCTGCAGCAGCACGCCGCCCGGGAGTGGCGGGACACTCGCTGCCGTCCAGCCGCCGGTAGCGAACGCGGATTGAGCGGTCACGGCAGCAGCAGCCAGCGACAGCGCGAGGATGATGGTGAGTCTTCTCATTACCTGCTCCTTGGTGGAGGTTGTTGTCCTAAGAGAAGACGTCGATCCGGGCCTGATCCTTCCCGCCTCCTACGCGCTACGTACGACCTCCTGTAGGACTCCTGCCGTGCGGCCCCGGCCCTCTAGGCCGAAACGAGCTTGGAAAGCACCGCCAGATCCACGCGACGGGCCGGGGTGACTTTGGAGATGTCGATCGGCTCACCGCAGTGCTGACAGGTCAGTCGGGGGTCGGCGATCTCGCCGCAGGTGTTGTGGCGCAGCACGATCGGGGGGCCTTCGGGGCCAGCGAGGTGCTGGTCGCCCCAGCGCATCAGCGTGACGATGGCAGGGAACAGGTCGCCTCCGGCGTCGGTCATCCGGTACTCGTGGCGGTTGGGGTCGTGGGCGTATCGGACGCGCTCGAACGAGCCGCCGCCGACAAGATGCTAGGCCACCTGCACCGAACCACCGACGTCGCCTTCGTCCGCGAGCCCCGACTAGCAGGCTTCGCCGTCAGCGAGCGCCATCGTCCCAGCTCAGGCAGTCGGCGAGGCGGCCGACTCCTCGACGGCACCAGTGGCGGGCATGGCGACCGGCGCGGGGCACCGCGGGGCAGCCGTGGGGACCACCACGGGGCGCGGCGCGGCGGCGCCTTCGCCACTGAGCGACTCTTTGGATCCGCGGAGGCCGGTGCCGAGCGTCAGCCCGTGGCCGTCCTAGAGCTGCCGCGTAGACGCTGAACGCGAAGGCGACCATGGTCAGCGAGTAGCCGGCGAGCAGTGCCCGCTCGCCACGTAAACGCAGCGACACGAAGACCAAAAGGCAGCTGATCAGGCCGATGAGGGCGACCGGTGCGCCGACGAGGCGAGAGTAGCGCGAGCTCTGCACGGTCTCGCAG
>Ga0302326_10015240_pt1 | contig 16187 bp, 12 predicted proteins | sample Palsa_T0_3_FD_202264 | JGI IMG/M metagenome (GOLD analysis project Ga0302326, IMG submission 202264) | Peat permafrost microbial communities from Stordalen Mire near Abisko, Sweden - Palsa_T0_3 | ecosystem: Environmental > Terrestrial > Soil > Palsa > Peat permafrost | place: Sweden: Abisko... | reverse complement strand
GTTCGGCATGTCGTTCATCTACGTCGTCTTCGAGGAGGGCACGGACGTGTACTGGGCGCGCTCCCGGGTGCTCGAGTCGTTGAGCTCGATCCAGGGGCGCCTTCCCACCGGCGTCACACCGACGCTCGGCCCGGACGCCACGTCGATTGGCTGGGTCTATGAATACGCCCTCGTCGACCGGTCAGGCCGACACGACCTGGCCGAGCTGCGCAGCTTGCAGGATTTCACCCTTCGGTACGCGCTCGAGAGCGTCCCGGGCGTGGCTCAGGTGGCATCCGTCGGAGGCTACGAGAAGCAGTTCCAGGTGACGCTCGACCCCGACAAGCTGCGCGCCTATGGGCTGTCGCTTGCCGATGTGGCCACGGCCGTACGCCGCTCGAACGCCGAGGTCGGCGGACGGGTGCTCGAGATGAGCGGCCGCGAGTACTTCATCCGCGGCCGCGGCTACCTCGAGAACCTCGCGCAGCTCGGTCAGGTCGTGCTGCGCGATGATCACGGCACGCCGGTGAAGGTGGGCGACGTGGCGCACGTCCAGTTCGGCCCGGAGATCCGCCGCGGCGTCGCCGAGCTCGATGGTCGGGGAGAGGCGGTCGGCGCCATCGTGGCCTCGCGGTACGGCCAGAACGCGCTGGAGGTCATCGAGCGCGTGAAGACGAAGCTGCAGGAGCTCAAGCCTGGTTTACCTCCCGGCGTCGAAGTGGTCGCGACGTACGACCGGTCCTCGCTCATTCATCGATCCATCGCCACGCTCCGCCGCGCGCTGATCGAGGAAGGCGTGACCGTGGCGATCGTCATCCTGGTCTTTCTGCTGCATTTCCGCAGCGCGCTCTTGCCCATCCTCAGCATGCCGCTGGCGGTGTTGCTGGCGTTCGTGCCGATGTACTTGCTCGACATTCCGTCGACGATCATGAGCCTCGGCGGCATCGCGATCGCGCTCGGCGCCACGGTCGACGCGGAGATCGTCATGATCGAGGCCTGTCACAAGAGGCTGGAGCATGCTCCTGCCGGTTTGCCGCTGGCCGCGCGAGCAAGGCTTCTGCAAGAAGCCGCGAAGGAGGTCACGCCGGCGATTTTCTTTTCCCTGCTCATCATCGCGGTGGCGTTCCTGCCGGTGTTCGGGCTGACCGGGCAGGCCGGGCGTCTGTTCAAGCCGCTCGCGTACACCAAGACCTTCGTGATGCTCTCGGCGGCCCTCCTCAGCGTGACCTTCGCACCGGCGATGCGCGACATGTTGCTGACGGGGCGTGTGCGAAGCGAGGCCGAGCACGTGGTCTCGCGGGTGATCCGCCGCGTCTATGAGCCCTTCGTTTACATCGCGCTGCGGCGCCCACTCACGACGCTTGGCATCGGTCTGTTCGCATTGCTGTCCGCCGTTCCGCTCTTTCTCAGTCTGGGCAGCGAGTTCATGCCGGCGCTCAACGAGGGCGACGTGCTCTACATGCCGACGACCTTCCCGAACATCGCGATCGAGGAGGCCAAGCGACAACTCGAGCGACAGGATCGAATGCTCGCAGCCTTCCCGGAGGTGAGCAGCGTGTTCGGCAAGGTCGGTCGTGCGGAGACGGCCACGGACCCAGCGCCGCTGTCGATGGTGGAAACCGTCGTTCAGCTCAAGGCGCCCGAGCAGTGGCCCGCCGTTCACCACGCGCGCTGGTACAGCGCATGGGCACCCGAGTGGCTCCGGCGCGCGCTGGCCGGTCCCTGGCCGGAGGAGCGAACCGAGTCGTGGGATGAGCTCATCGCGAAGCTCAACGCCGGCTTGCAGCAACCCGGATGGACCAACGCGTTCACGATGCCCATCAAGGCCCGGGTCGACATGCTCTCGACCGGCGTCCGCACGCCCGTGGGGGTGAAGATCTTCGGCGCCGACCTGTCGGCCATCGAGCGGACGGGCGAGAAGCTCGAGTCGGTGTTGCGCGCAGTCCCCGGAACGCGGAGCGTGCTCTACGAGCGGTCACTCGGCGGAACCTACGTGGACGTCGTCCCGAACCGCGAGGCCATGGCGCGGTACGGGCTGCAAGTGGAGGATCTGGATGGGATCGTCGAGGGCGCCGTGGGCGGTGCCCCCGTCACCGTCACCGTGGACGGCCGCCAGCGGCACTCGGTCAACGTTCGCTACAAGGAGGACTTCCGTGCGACCCCAGAGAAGCTACGCGAGGTGCTCGTGCCTCTCGGCGGAGGGACGACGGGGGGAGGAGCCCGTTCGATTCCGCTGGGAGAGGTCGCCGACGTGCGCGTCACGGAGGGCCCACCGATGCTCCGCGACGAAGCGGGCATGCTCGTCGGCTACGTGTACGTCGACACCGAGGCCTGGCGCGACCAGGGCGGCTACGTGAACGCCGCCAAGGCGGCGGTCGAGGCGGCGCGAAGCCGCGGCGAGCTCCCCCTCGCGAACGGTATGTATCTCAAGTGGACGGGCCAGTACGAGCTGCTCGAGCAGATGCGTGACCGGATGAGGATCCTCATCCCGATCGCGCTCCTCGTGATCGCTCTGCTGCTGTACATGCAGTTCCGGCACATCACAGAGGTACTGATCGTCCTTCTGTCGATCCCGTTCGCGCTCGTGGGCAGCGTGTGGCTTCTGTACCTCCTCGACTACCGCCTTTCGACAGCGGTGTGGGTTGGCATCATTGCCCTCGTGGGTCTGGCGACACAGACCGGTGTCGTGATGATCGTGTACATCGACCAGGCGTTCTTCCGGCGGGTCCGAGAAGGCAGGATGAACGGCCTTGCCGACGTCATCGCCGCGCACACGGAAGGGACGGTGCAGCGCGTGAGGCCAAAGCTCATGACCGTCGCGACGATGCTCATCGGCCTCGTACCGCTGCTCTGGGCCACCGGGAGCGGCTCCGACGTGATGAAGCGCATCGCGGCGCCGATGGTGGGAGGGCTCCTGTCGAGCGCGTTCCTCACGCTGGAGCTGATCCCCGTCGTCTACACGTATTGGCGCCATTCGCAGGTGAAGCGCGCGCAGCGGACGGGGCGGCCATTGACGGAGGTCGTGGGACCAAGTCACTGGCGGATCGAGAACCCGAGAAAGGGCGTCGCGACGGGCTCCTCGCCGTGAACGCCCACGTAGGTGCCCACGTCGAGCTGCATGTCCCTGGCGAATGCCCAGAGCATCCCGGTTCCGAGGGCGGCATCCGGTCCGGTGGTGTAGATGTCGACGAACACGCCGAAGTCCCGGACGACGGTGTATGTGAGCGCGGACGCGAGCACTGGCGCCACGCGCGGCTTGGGGTTCGCTCCGAAGAGAATGCCCGCGTTCATCTCGAGCTCGAAGTGTGCGGGCAGCTCCCAGGCCCAGAAGACGTAAGGGCCGCCGCGGAGAGTCTCGGAAGGGGCCACGGGCAGGAAGACCCACGGCACCAGGCTCACGTCGGGCACCCAACCCTCCCGGTGGACGATGTTGAGCTTCGCGCGGACGTCGAACGGGCCGGGCGGCAAGAGCTTGCGGGCACCCAGGTCGTAGGCCGCGTGCGTGAAGAGAAACTGGACGGCGACGTTCGATACGAGACCGACCGTGTATTCGTCGTCGAGCATCAAGAGGTGCGCGCTCCGGTCACCCGGGGGAGCGCCGAGCTGCCCTCCGAGCTGGAGCTCGCCGACCGCCGACTCGATTTGGACGTGCCCCGCCGGGACGACATGCGGCGTGTCGGTCTGGTGTGGCCGATCCGTGTCGATGACGTCGAGGCATTCGTCGGGCAGGGGCGACCACACGCTGTGGGTGCCACGACAACGTGGATCGTCGGCGTCGTCGGCAGCCGAGGCGGCGCCCGCGAAAGCCGCGGAGACGGCGATCAGAGCAAAGGGGGCGAAGCGGTTCATCTCGTGCCTTTCTTTGGGCCGAGATGCCGTGCGGTGCGCTCACACGAGACCTCGGCCAGGGAGTACTTCCTGGTCGAAGGTCTCGTTCCCCTCGGGAATACCGAGGTGGGGGACCGGGCGCTCTCGAAAGAGACGCCAGCGTGTCGATCTCCCCGTGCCGCTGGGTGCGGTGTGAACTACTCCCCTTGCGCGAGACCGATATTACGCACGGCCGCGGCCGCGTCAACTTCAACCAACGGGACGCGGCACAGACGTTTCGCAGTTTGCGCGGCACCCCGTGTCGGCCGTGTTTCGCGCCGCGACGCATCTCGACCCGTGCGGTCCGAGCGCGTAACCTCGGCCTTGCCGGTTCATGGTTTGGTACAGCCGTCCATGAGCAGCGACCCGCCCGGTCCCAAGAGCGCGGGAAAGATTGCCGAGGGCAAGGGCGTCCACCATCAGGCGACCGTTCACGAGGCGGCGGCGAAGCCGAAGGACGAGGAGGCCCTCGTCTCGGGCACGGGGTTCCGGCCCGAGGTGGGCGTGCAGATGGGTCGCTACCGGATCGGGCGACGGATCGGCAGCGGCGGCATGGGGCTTGTCTTCGAGGCCGAGGACACGAAGCTCAAACGCAAGGTTGCCATCAAGTTCCTGCGCGCGACACTGCCACGGGCGAGTCAGACACTCGAGAGTGAACGGTTCCTCCGCGAGGCGCAGGCTGCGAGCCAGATCGATCACCCGAACGCGGTGGCCACGTACGACGTCGGCGAGCACGAAGGCCTGAGGTACGTCGTGCTCGAGCTGCTCGATCCGCGCAGCGCGAGGAGCTTCGTCGTGGCCGAGGGGGCGATGTTCTGGACGGAGGCGACGCGGGTCATCGCGGACGCGTGCCGGGCCCTCGGCGCAGCGCACGCGGCGGGGCTCGTGCATCGCGACATCAAGCCCGACAACATCCTGCGCTCGCGCAAGGGCGTGGTGAAGCTCACCGACTTTGGCCTCGCCAAAGACATCGAGGCCGACCTGGGGTTGACGAGCAGCGGCGCGCTCTTGGGGACGCCCCAATTCATGAGCCCCGAGCAATGCCAGTCGGAGAAGCTCGACGCCCGCAGCGACATCTACTCGATGGGCGCCACGTACTACACCCTGCTCTGCGGCAAGCGCCCCTTCGCGGACAAGGAGAAGACCGCCGACCTGCTCTTCGCCCACTGCTTCGGGCCGGTGCCGGACCCGGGCACGGTCGTGCCCGGCCTGCCGGAGAGCGTGCGCGCGATCGTGCTGCGGGCGATGGCGAAGAAGCCGGCCGATCGCTTCGCGTCGGCGGAGGAGATGGTCGCGGCGCTCGAGGCAACCCTCGGGGCGGCGCCCTTCGACGAGCCCGAGCCGCGGTTTCTTCGGCCGGGCGCGTCGAGCATGGTCGCGTCTCAGAGCATGGTGATGGTCTCGTCGCCGACCTCGGCGTCGGCCTTCATCTCCCCGGGGGCCCAGCCATCGACGGGAACCCCGCAGTCGGCGTCGGGGCGCTCGGGTTCGCTGCCACCCATCCGCGTGGGGATCCTGCATTCGGTGTCGGGCACGATGGAAATCAGTGAAAAGAGCGTGGCCGACGCCACGCTGCTTGCCATCGAGGAGGTCAACGAGAACGGCGGTGTGCTCGGTCGCAAGCTCGAGCCCATCGTCGCCGACGGACGGTCGGACTGGCCGACGTTCGCCGCCGAGGCGACGCGGCTCATCACGGCCGAACGCGTCGCGGTCGTGTTCGGAGGCTGGACGTCCGCGAGCCGCAAGACGATGCTGCCCGTGTTCGAGAAGCACGATCACCTGCTCTTCTATCCGGTGCAGTACGAGGGCCTCGAGCAGTCGCCCAACATCGTGTACACGGGCGCGGCGCCCAACCAGCAGATCCTGCCGGCGGTGCAGTGGTGCCTCGGCTACCTCGGCGTGCGGCGGTTTTTTCTCGTGGGGTCGGACTACGTCTTCCCTCGCACCGCCAACGCGATCATTCGCGACGCTCTCACCGCACGCAAGGCGGATGTCGTCGGGGAGCAATATGCCCTCCTCGGATCGACCGACATGACGGCGCTGGTGAAGAAGATCCGGGCGGCCAAGCCCGGGGTCATTCTCAACACCATCAACGGCGACAGCAACGTCGCGTTCCTCCGGACGCTGCGGGCGGCGGGCGTCACTGCCAAGCAGGTCCCCACGGTGAGCTTCAGCGTGACGGAGGTCGAGCTGCGGCAGATCAGCGGAGTCTCGCTCGAGGGGGAGTACCTCGCGTGGAACTATTTCGAGAACGTCGATCGCCCCGAGAACCGCGCGTTCGTCGATCGTTTCAAGAAGAAGTACGGGGCCTACCGAGTGGTCACCGACCCGATGGAGGCGGGCTATTTCGGCGTGCACCTGTGGGCGCAGGCCGTGGCCAAGGCGCGGACCGAGGATCCACGGGCCGTTCGCGACGCGCTCAAGGGCATGACGTACGCGGCGCCCGGCGCGACGGTCCGCATCCATCCCGACAACCAGCACACGTCGAAGGTCTTTCGCCTCGGCAAGGTCAACGACCAGGGCCGCATCCAGATCGTGTTCAGCACGGAGCAGCCCGTCGATCCGGAGCCCTATCCGGATTCGCGGACCCGCGAGCAGTGGGTGGCGTTCTTGAATGGCCTCTACGAGGGTTGGGGTCGCGCGTGGGCGAACCCGGGCCCGAGGTGAACGGGGGACGCGTCGCTCACGTCGTCGCGTCGCGACCGTCGCCGTCGTTCGCGCTCGCGCCGTCGAGGATCCTTCGCACTCGCCGGGCGAGGGCCGCGGGCGTGAAGGGCTTGGCGAGGAAGCTGGCCGCGGAGTCGGCAACGTGCTCGCGCATGACGTTCTTCTCGCTGTAACCCGACATGTAAAGCACGGGCATGCCCCGACGTTCGCCAAGGAGCTTGGCGGCGAGCTCGAGCCCGCCGATGTGGGGCATCACGACATCGGTGAGAAGAAGATCGATGGGGCCCTGATGGCGTCGTGCCTGCTCGAGCGCGTCGCTCCCGGATGCCGCGGCGAGCACCACGTAGCCGTGCCCGACGAGCGCCCGTACGACAAGCTCGCGCAGCATGTCGTGGTCCTCCACGACCAGCAGCGTCTCGCGCCGACCGCGCGGCACGTCGACGGACTCGTCGCGCTCGGGTGCGTGCGCAGGGCCGACCGCGCGCGGTAAGTAGACACGGACGGAGGTCCCGCGACCGAGCTCGCTGACGAGGAAGATGTGACCGCGCGCCTGGAGAACGATGCCCTGCGAGCTCGCGAGCCCCAACCCCGTGCCCTGACCCACGGCCTTGGTGGTGAAGAACGGCTCGAAGGCGTGCTCTCGGACCGCCGCGCTCATCCCCCCACCGGTGTCGGTGACCGAGACCATCGCATACGGGCCCGGCTCGAGCCCTGGCAGCGTCGCGACCGGCTCCTCCACGACGAGGTTGGCCGTCTCGATCGTCAGGAGCCCCCCGTCGGGCATGGCATCACGGGCGTTCACGGCGAGGTTCAGGAGCACCTGCTCGAACTGTCCCGGGTCGATCTCGACCCGCCAAGCGTCCGGCGCAAGCACGGTGTGCATCTCGATGTCCTCGCGCAGCGAACGACGCAAGAGGGCGTCGATGCCGAGAATGAGCGCGTTTGGATCGACGACGCGCGGCTGGACCACCTGTTTTCGGGCGAACGCGAGGAGCTGTCGCGTGAGCACGGCGGCTCGCTGTGCTGCCTGGTCGATCTGCTCGACGTGCTCGCGAGCCTGGTGGTCGCCGGGCAGGCGGAGCCGGGCCAGATCGCAGGAGGCCAGGATGATCGTGAGCAGGTTGTTGAAGTCGTGAGCGATGCCGCCTGCCAGACGGCCGATGCCTTCGACCCGCATCGCGTGGCTCAGCGCCTCTTCGAGCCGCCTGCGGGCGGTCACGTCGGTGATGAACCCCTCGATTCCGACGACGTGCCCGTCGGCATCGTAGATCCCCTGAGCGACGTCGAGCACCCATCGGAGCTCGCCCGAGCGGGTGTACATCCGGTATTCGTTCGACGCTGGCTGGTGCGCCCCCAGGGCCGCCTCACGTTTCTCGCGCAGGGCCTCCGCGTCGTCGGGGTGGACGAGGGAATAGGTCGAAAGCCGCTGCGCGACGAGATCGGCTGGCCGATACCCGGTAAGCTCCAAGGAGCGGTCGCTCGCGAACTCGAACGTCCAGTCGTCGGCGCGGCAGCGGTACACGACGCCCGATAGATTGGCGATGAGGTTCGAGAGCATGCGTTCGCGCTGGCGCAGGGCCTCGTCCACCCGCGCGCGCTCGCGTCCGAGCGAGTAGATCTCGTCGACTTGCCGTTCGAGCTCCCGGAGCGCTCGACCGCGAAAGACGGCGCGGAGCATCGCGATCGGACGCGCGCGACGGCGGGGCGGGACCTCGATCGCATAGGCGCCGCGATGGTCAGCAACGTCAAGCTCGATCGTGGCGTTCGGCAGGCCGCACATCGTCGGCAACATTTCGAGCGCGCCGCGAGCGACGCGAAAGAAGGCCCGCGCTTCGCGGAAGTGAGGTGCAATGGACAGCTCGACGTCGAGCCGTCTGGAGCTGACCCGCCTGAAGTCGACGACCACGTTGCGGATGAGGAGCGGCAGCTGCCACTGGAGCGCCACGCGATACAGGTGCACGGGGTCGATCGCGAGGGAAGCAATTCGCCGGATGGGTGACGCGGCGGAGTGCATCGTGGCGGCCCGGCCGAGGACAACGCTCGCCTCCGGGCTGGTCGCCCTCTCGAAACGAGCGAGGATCTCGGCGTAGACGTCCCAGTCGATCCACGCGTCCCGACCGCGCCGCTGCCCGACGCCCCCGGGGAGGCCGCGGGTCAGCTCCTCGAAGTGCAGCCCGTGACGGATAGCTTCCTCTTCGACGACCTCCAGGGCGCGGCAAGTGACTTCCCGCATCACCCGAAACGTTACCACCGCCGCCCAGCGGTCGTCGGTGCGACCGTCGCGAGCCAGGTCTTCGCGGCGCGCCTTCTCGCCTACGGGCCCTTACCGGCGTCGGCGACAGCCTGCGTGGTTCCCTTCGGGCACGCTCCGGCGGACGAGGCGATGCTCGAACCGTCCAGGCTCGCGCATCCCTCGTCGCCGTTCGAGATCGTGTCGTACTGGTTGCGCGGCTCCGACGTTCGTTCCATCGACGGGGCGTTCGCCAGGCCCGCTTCGACGCGCTCGCCGCAGCCCCAGAGGGCGACTGCGAGGAGAACGACGCGGGCCCGGGACGTGGAGAGGGTCATGGGGGGCGATCGGGTAACGTCGCGGGCGCGCCGCAAACTCTCATCCGTTGCCCTTGGGTTTGTCGCCACCTTTTCCTGCCAGGTCCTTCCCGGCGCCGGCCACGTCGTGCGCGGCGCCCCGCATGGCTTGCGCTGCCTTTTCGCCGAGCTCTTCGACGACGTGCGACACCTTGTCGGCGGCTTCATGGATGCGCTGTCCGCCTTCCTTGGCCATCTTCTCCACCTTCTTGGCGGCGTCCGCCGCGACGTGACTTGCTTTGCCAGCCACCTCGGCGACCTTCGCGCTCGCCTTCGACGCCGCGTCCTTCGTCTTGCTCGCAACGTCGTCGATCTTCGAATCCAGTTTGTTCTTGTCCATGGTTATTTCCTCATTGCTGGTTGGCAATCGAAATGGAGCGCCACTCTCCCTCAGGCTCGTACGATCGGAGTGCCGCCGGGGTCCGCCGAACGGTCCCGGACGTAGACCCGGACAACTTCCACGACGGCGTACGAGAGGACACTCGTCAGAACGGTTCGCAGAATGCGAGAGCCCAGGAGGACGCCGATGCCGACGCCGAGCGCGGTGGCTACGCCGACCGTTCGGTATGGCCTCGTCTTCATCTGGTCGGCCAGGTTCGACGGGAATCCCGACAGCGCGTCGCGTGCGCGACGGGCCAACTCCGACCACCGAATGCGGGAGGCGCCCTCGTCCCGCGCGCTGCCTTGGTTTCCACCCTTGTGGCCGCTGGGGGCACCGTGGTTCTGCGCTTCTTGACTCGTCATGGCGTTCAACCTGGCTGCATGTTGTGTACCAGTCGGGAGTTGTCGCGGGAGTGTCGCGCCGGGGCACGTCGATTGCACCGGTGGCGTTCTCATGTTGCTCGAAGCCGTGCTCACGAAGGAGGATCTTCAAGATGTCTTCGAACAATTTGCACCGCTCACGATTCGCCTCGGTGACAATGGGGAACTGACGCTCGACGCGCCGTCGGACGTGACGTTCGACTCCGAGAGCGGCGTCCGGGTCGTGTGCAAGGCCAGGCTCGCGTGGTCCGTTCTCGGCCTGCACGTTCCGGTGACGATCCATTCGCTCATCGCGCTCATCACGCCCGTCATCGAGCGGCCTGGTGCGGGCGACGAGGCGCTCGTCTTCAAGCTGGCGCTCGAGCACGCGGACATCGCCGCGCTGCCCGCGCTCTTCGACAGCCGCGTGACCGCGCTGGTGAACGACGAGCTATCGAAGAAGCACGTGGAGCTGTCGTGGGAGTTTCGCAAACTGCTCGACCACGTCTTCGCGTTGCCGCCGAGCATCGAGTCGGCGGGCGCGCTCGCGCTTCAGGTCAAGGCGTCGATCGTCAAGACAACGAACGGTGCGCTCGGGTTCGCCGTGAACCTCCAGGTAGCCGTCCGCGGTCGCCGCCCTCGGGACTCCACGATGACGGCCTGACCGGCCGCCCATGGGCGGCTCACGGGGCGCGCGATCGACGATTCGCATTTTGCAAAACAACGGCGGCGGAGCGCCATTGCACGCCGGTAGTCTACGCGTAGAACGCCGACAAACCTCGAGAAACCAGCGCGCGGCGCGGCGGCACGACACTTGCGCCGTCCACGGAATGCCGACAGTTCTCGAGCCCGAAGATCGGCGGACGGTGTGGCGTGCGAAGCTGGTGAACATCGGCTCGACGGCGGTCGTCGGGGCAGTGCACGCGATCTGTCTGGCCGCGCCCTTCGTGCGATGCTCGTGGGCTCTCGTTGGTCTGGCCGCCGCCAGCTACTCGCTGCAGGTGCTGGGGATCACGGCGGGGTATCACCGCTACTTCTCGCACCACGCGTTCAAGACGGGCCGCGTTGCGCAGTTCGTGCTGGCGTGGCTCGGCTGCGCCGCCATGCAGAACGGCCCATTGTGGTGGGCGAGCCATCACCGGCGCCACCATCGCGTACCGGACCGCCCCGGCGATCCGCACTCGCCGGTGCTCGGGGGCTTCTGGCATGCCCACATCGGCTGGGTGCTCAGCGGCGCCAACGATCGACCGGATCTCTCGAACATTCGGGACTTTTCTCGCTTTCCCGAGCTCTGTTTCCTCGATCGCTTCAAGTGGCTGCCGACGCTCGTGACGGGTGTGGTCTCGGGGCTCGCGTTCGGGTGGCCCGGGGTGGTCTGGGGCCTCGGGGTCGCGACCACGCTCGCGTTCCACGCGCCACTCTTCGTGAACTCGGCGGGGCACCTCTGGGGCTCCAAGCGCTTCGCGACGAAGGACAGCTCACGGAACAACGCCCTCCTTGCTGCGGTCGTGTTCGGAGAGGGATGGCACAATAACCACCACCACGATCCGTCGACAGCCGCACACGGGTTCGCGTGGTGGGAAATCGATATGACCTATTACGCGATCTGGTCGCTCTCGAAGGTCGGCGTCGTCTGGGACGTGCGCTCGCATCGCATCGGCCAGCCCTCGACCATGGCGGTCGGGGCCAGATGAGCCGCCGCGCCGTCGCGGCCAGGACTCACCACGCGAATTCGGGGAACGGCCGGCCCGGCATGGCCAGGAGATACCCCTGCATGAACTCGCAGCCGAGCGTCGCCAGCATGTCGCGCTCCTGGGTCGTCTCGACGCCCTCGGCCACGACGAGGATCCCCAGCTCTTTGCAGAGCGACGTCATCGCGCGTACGAGCGTCGCTTTTCTCGGACTCCGATCCACGTCGCGCACGAGCGACATGTCGAGCTTCACGAACTCCGGCTCCAGGGTGGCAAAGCTCGTCAGGCCCGCATATCCGGCGCCGAGGTCGTCGATCGCGAGCCGGAAGCCCATGCGGCGCAGCGTTGCGATCGTGACTCGCAGGTCGGTGACACCGTCCAGCGAAGCGCGCTCCGTGATCTCGAGCACGACGCGGTCCGCAAACGGGGACAGGGGCGACGTGCCCGAGACGAGCGTCGCGTCCATCAGATCGCGCGCGTGAAGGTTCACGAAGAACACCGAGCTCGCCGGTGCTCGGGGGATGGGAACGCACGCCGCCGCGCGGACCGTCTGGCCGAGCGCGTCGAGCCGTCCGAGCCGCTCGGCGGCGTCGAGAATGGCGCCGGGGTGCGGCAGCGCAGGCTCCTGGCTGCGTAGCAGCGCCTCGTAGCCGAAGAGGGATCGATCGACGACGCGCACGATTGGTTGATATGCCATCCAGAGCGTGTCGAGCGCGCGCTCGAAGGCCGCCTCGAGCGCCAGCCGATCGGCAAGCCCGAGGCCTCCGTCGCCCACCAGCGCAAGCGCCTCGCGCTTGAGGTTGGCCATCCTCTTGAGACGCACCGCGCGCGCGATCACCTTGCCCAGCTCCCGCATGTCGATCGGCTTGATGAGGTACTGCAGGGCTCCGTGCTCGACGGCCTGCACCGCGGTCTTCAGGTCGGGGTTGCCCGTCATCAACACGACCGGGACGTCCAGATCGCGCTGGCGGACCGCCTGCAAGAGAGCGATCCCGCTCATCCGAGGCATGTCGATGTCGCTCAGCACGGCGTCGAACGGCGCGCCCTTCATCAGCTCCGCCGCGCGGCCACCATCGAACGCCGTCGCCACATCGTAGCCGGCCGCCGACAGCACGCGCCCGATCAGGCGGGCAAACGGCTCTTCGTCGTCGACGACGAGAATCCTTCCGGCGCCACGATCCGCGGTGGCAACATGGCCGTCCGAGTCCGGTCTCATCGAACGTTCACGGCGAGCTCCTTGCGCGCATGTAGAGCACCCATCTGAGGCCGCAGTGGGGCGAGGCGCCCTTCATCGTCGCCCCCCGCGATAAGCACTAGCACGCGGGACCAGCCCCCTATTGAAAGAGTGCTCGCAGGAACGAAGTAACGATTCACCCCGACCGAAGTAGCGAGTGCACGCACTCGGCGTACAGGGGGTACGCGGCACCGACAGCGAGTCCGGGGAAGCGGCGACGGTCGAATCGCATTGCCCCGATGGCGGCACATAGCGGTCGCGCTCTTTCGCGAAACGCCAGGAGGCTTTGGAAAAATGCGAAATGGGCCGCGCCCTTGGACGAGCGGAACGGGGCTAGCGGACTCGTTCGTCGGCGCGATCGGCCCGCGATTTGTGCATGTCCACCGGAACGTCGGGCTCGGGCATGCCCCGTGCTTCACCCGCAGCATGCGCATTCTGCTCGTGCATCCCGAGTTCCCGGTCACGTACTGGGGCTTTCAGTACAGCCTGGAGCTCATCGGAAAGCGGGCCACGTTGCCGCCGCTCGGTCTGGTGACGCTCGCCGGTCTTCTCCCTGGCGACTGGGACCTTCGTCTGGTCGACGCGAACGTCGAGAAGGTGCACGACGCCGACCTTCTCTGGGCCGATGCAGTCCTCGTCGGCGGAATGCTCGTGCAGGTGCCATCGGCGCTCGACGTCATCCGGCGTGCGAAGGCTCTCGGTCGCCTCACGATCGCAGGCGGTCCCGCGTGCACCACGTCGCCGGAGATCTTCGCGGAAGCGGATCACGTGTTCCAGGGCGAAGCCGAAGGTCGCATCGAGTCGGTCGTCCGCGCGATCACGGCGCGCGGCCAGGCGCCCCACGTGCTCGCCGAGATGCCCGACGTCCGCCCCGACGTGTCGAAGTCGCCCATACCCCGCTTCGATCTCCTCGACCTCGCCCACTACCAAACGATGAGCATCCAGTATTCGCGAGGGTGCCCGTTCACCTGCGAGTTCTGCGACATCATCGAGATGTTCGGCCGCGTGCCCCGGACGAAGCCCCCCGCTCAGGTGCTCGCCGAGCTCGACGCGCTGGCCGCGCGGGGCTGGCGGGGGCCGGTCTTCTTCGTCGACGACAACTTCATCGGCAACAAGCGCGCCGCCAAGAAGCTCTTGCCCGAGGTGGCCCGCTGGCAGATCGAGCACGGCTACCCGTTCGCCCTCTACACCGAGGCGAGCGTCAATCTCGCGGCGGACGCCACCTTGCTCGCGATGATGCACGCCGCGGGGTTCGACTCGGTCTTTCTGGGCATCGAGTCGCCGTCGCCCGAGTCGCTGCTCGGGACGAAAAAGAAGCAGAACGTCGGCATCGATCTCCACGAGGCGGTCGACACGATCACGCGCTCCGGGATGGACGTGATGGCGGGGTTCATCGTGGGCTTCGACGAGGACGGACCGAGCGTGTTCGAGGCGCAGCGGCGGTTCATCGACGCGTCGCCGATCCCGCTGGCGATGGTGGGCATCCTGACAGCCCTGCCAAGCACGCAGCTATGGCGCAGACTCGAAAGCGAAGGGCGGCTGCGCCACGCCTCGGACGGCGATGCGTTCGCGCGCCCGAACTTCGAGCCGAAGATGGGGGACGTGGAGCTGCTCGAGGGCTACGCGGGCCTGATGCGCGACGTCTACTCGCCTGACCGATACTACGCGCGCTGCCGAGCGGTCATCGAGCGCGTCGGAGCGCCTGCAGGGTCACCGCCGCTCGCGTGGCGGGACATCGTGCTTGCGCTGCGGGCGATGATGCAGATCGGCGTGCTGGGTCCTCGACGCCGCCACTTCTGGCCGCTCGTGGGGGGTTCGCTGCGTCGCGGCACCCATGCTCTGCGGCGCGCGCTGACGTTCGCGGTGCAGGGCGAGCACCTGATCCGGTACACCGAAGAGCAGGTCCTTCCACGTCTCGAAGTGGCGCTCGCCCACGAGCGCGCGCGGGCGCGGGACGCTCGAGCCGCGCCCGCGACCGCAACCACCACGCCGCGCGTCGTACGATTGCCCTTGGTCGCGGAGGCGTGATTGCAGCGGTAGGCGCTACTTGGCCGTAGCCGATGGCTGGACGACGATCTCGACGCGGCGGTTGTTGGCGCGGCCTTCGGCCGAACCGTTGTCCGCAATCGGTCGCGCGAGCCCGAAGCCTTGCGCCGTGATCCGGTCGCCGGCGATCCCGCGCGACACGAGGTACGTGCGAACGGCATCCGCGCGCTTCTGCGACAGATCGAGATTGAAGGACGGTGTCCCCTGCGAATCGGTATGTCCTTCGACGACCATCTTCGAGTCCGGGTCGCGTTCCGTCAGCGCCTTGGCGACGTCGCCGAGCTTGACTTGGGCCTCCGGAAGGAGCTCCCACTGCGCCGAGGCGAAGAGGACGCTCCCAGACAGCGTGATGACCATCCCGCGTGCCTCCTGCTTCACTGACCCGATTCGTTCCAGATCGGCCGTTGCTTGCGCGGCGCGCTTCTCGGCGTCCGCCCGGCGCTGCTCGGCGTTCTGCAGCTCCTGACCTTGGGCGGCCAGCTGCTGGTTCGCCCTGCCGAGGGCAGCCGACGTCGAACGAACGGTCGCTGTCTGCGACGCGTTCATCTGCGCCGTCACGGTGTCCTTCTGCTGGGTCTCGACGAGCGTGCGCGCGCGCGATTCCGCGATCTCGACGCGCCGCTCGGCCGTGTACGCGATGTCCTTGGTTTCCTGGGCGTCGCCGTTGTCCGTCAGGGACTTTTCGGCTCGGTCGAGCGTCTCCTTGGCTGTGAGAAGGTCGGCGGGATCGAGCCGCGCGGTCGCTCCGTTCTGGGCACGATCGTAGGCGCTGCGCGCGCTCACGAGCTCCGAGGGCGCGCTCGTGGTGGCGCATGCTGCGAGGGTGGTGAAGAGGGCGAGGGCGCTGCAGGTTCGAAAGGTCCTCATTTGACTGCTCCCTGCGCCGCGTTGGTGGTGGCAGTCGCGTTCGACGTATCGACGGCTCTCGTCACGTCGACCGACGCGTTGAGCTCCCGCGCCAGCGCGAGCGCGAGCTCCGAGTCGGCCTTGGCGCGGCCGAGCACGAAGTCGGCCGAACGGTTGTCGCCGTTGGCCATCTCCTTTCTTGCCAGCACCATCTGCTCGTCGGCGAGCTTCAGATGAAGCTGCGCCGTCGGCTGATTCGCCGCGCCGAGCTCTCGCGCGCTGCGCTGGGCCGACTCGGCGTCTGCGAGATGCTGCGTCGGCGGAGGAAAGGTGGCGGCGCAGCCGACGAGCAGCAGCGCGGGAAGGACGGAAATGGATTGAGTGTTCATGTTTTTTCTTGTCTTGGAGCTGGTTTTCAAGGAAGCACGCGCCCCAACGCACGAAGCGCGCCATGCGGTACCGCCAGCGTATTGTGCGAGCAAGTGCGTCGGCGACCGTCGAGCCCTCGTCCAGCCGAAGATTGCGCGCGG
>Ga0302326_10015238_pt1 | contig 16188 bp, 11 predicted proteins | sample Palsa_T0_3_FD_202264 | JGI IMG/M metagenome (GOLD analysis project Ga0302326, IMG submission 202264) | Peat permafrost microbial communities from Stordalen Mire near Abisko, Sweden - Palsa_T0_3 | ecosystem: Environmental > Terrestrial > Soil > Palsa > Peat permafrost | place: Sweden: Abisko... | reverse complement strand
CCGTCCTTCTGTCGCTCGAGGAGGATTTCTCCGCCGGATTCGACACCCAGATCTTTGCGCACATGAGCCGGGATCACCACCCTGCCATTCTCACTCAGCTTTAACCGAATCTGCTGCGTTGCCATTTTTTCCTCTCCTGCCATTTAACAAGATTATGACACATCCTTCCATGTTCTTTGGCTGCGCGCTCCCGGGCATATTTCTTGCCGCCGGACCCGCCTTGCCGACGGCAGCGCGCCTTCCGCTCCGATCACTCCGGGAATGTGGAAAATCTGTCAAGCCCCAACCTCAAACTCCAAAGTAATAACCCGTGACTTATAACCACTTACACGCCAACTTATGCAAACAAATTTGGCATGTTTTATCTTCGACTCTGGTATTCTAAGAATAGAGAGTAAAAACAAAATGGCCGCCATCGAGGCGGCCCTTTTTATTGCCCGGAGACCACGATAATCGAGACGTTCGACGATATCGAACTCCAACCCTTACGCCGGGATCCTCAAATGTTGTCGACATTGTAAACATCGCCGCCCATTTGAAAAACAAGACACTTAAAAACTGTACCCGGGAAAAACATACAAATTTCGTCCAAATAGCCGATCGAATCACGAGCCAAGGAGGGACCGCCCATCCCTCCAGAAAGGAGAAACCGTGCAACGAACTAAACTAACCTCCTCGGGAGACCGCCGTCTTCGCGCGCCAGCCAACAGGCGCTCGCACATCCGCCCCCTCCCACGCACGAGTGCATCATTCGTACGCACGAATGCATCACTCGTACGCACGAGCCAACTGACCTGCTCTCTATCATCAAGCCCCTTCCTGCGCACGAATGATGCATTCGTGAGCATCAGTCCATCATTGATAAGCATCAGCGCAACTGACCGGTCTTCAAATACTTGCGCCACCCTCGCACTCGACCGATTCCCTAACCTGAAGAAAACAAGTCACCGCACTTTCAGAAGAAATTTCGGAACTCCTCAACCAAAGAAGATCCTGTCGTCCGAGTTGAACTTCGCCGCCGCCTTTTATACTCAGGCAAACATGAAATCCGATTTCCGCTCGCATCTCGCTCTCGTTCTGCTCTCTCTCGTCGCCGTTCCCTCCTCCTTCGGCTGGGGCAGCAAAGGCCACACTATGATCAACCGCCTCGCCGCGGAAAATCTTCCCACCGACCTGCCCGCCTTCATGCGTACCCCTGAAGCCATCAACGAAATCGCCTGGCTCGGCCCCGAGCCCGACCGCTGGCGTTCCCGTGCCGAGCCCGAACTCGTAGCCGCCCAGGCCCCCGACCACTTCATCGACATCGAGTACGCCGACCTCATCGGAACCCTGCCCCGCCAGCGCTACCAGTACATCGCCGCCCTCTACGCGTACATTGCCGCGCATCCCGACCGTGCCTCCGACCTCCGCCCCGAGAAGGTCGGTTTTCAGCCGTACATCACCAGTGAGGTCTGGGAGCGCCTCAAGTCCTCCATGCGCGACTACCGCGAGCTCTCCGCTAAACACGAGGACACCAAACCCGTCGAAGCCGCCATCCTCTTCTATGCCGGATGGCTCGGCCACTACGTCGGCGACGGCTCGCAGCCCCTCCACGTCACCATCAACTACAACGGCTGGGCCGAAAAAGAGAATCCCAACGGCTACACCACCGACCACACCATCCACTGGCGCTTCGAAGGCCCCTTCGTCGACAACGCCATCAACACCTCCGACGTCCGGCCGCTCCTCGCGCCCCTCCATCCCATCCACGACGAGTGGGACGACTACCTCGCCTACCTCCGCCACACCGGCTCATTCGTCGAGCAGGTCTACCAACTCGACAAGCAGCACGGCTTCGACGGAACCGGCACGCCTGAATCGAAACACTTCACCGCAGAAAGATTGGCCGCCGGAGCCTCCATGCTCCGCGACCTCTACGTAGCCGCCTGGATCGAGAGCGCCGAACCAGTCCCCGATTGGCACGAGGAACACGCTCAACCTACGGCCGCTTCCGGCAGCGGTCCCGCATCCGCCGCCACCGCCCCTCAGGAGGCAGCTCCCGAGATCGAGGAAATCGACCCCGCCCTGGGGCCCGTTTACAAGTCTGGCCGCGGTATAACTGTGCCCGTGATTCTCTGGGCCCCCGATCCGAAGTACACGGACAAGGCCCGCAAGAAAAAGCTGGGCGGCAGTGTGATGGTCTCCGCCATCGTCGGCACGGACGGCAACACCCACGACGTTCGCGCTACTACGAGTCTGGGAATGGGACTCGATGAAAACGCCGTAACGGCGGTGCAGCAATTCCGTTTCCGGCCCGCCATCTACAATGGCAAGCCGGTCGCGTTTAGGGTGAACATCAAGGAGGATTTCCGGATCTATTAATCGCGCTGCGGCGTATGCCTACGCCAGCCCCGGCACCAATTTCGTCAACAACCCCGCGAGTTGGGCCTCGACTGCCCGCCCCGTAGCCATCACTTCTTCGTGGCTCAGCGGCTCCTTCTGGATGCCCGCCGCCATGTTCGTCACACAGCTAATACCGAGAACCTCCATGCCCATCTGCCGCGCCACAATCGTCTCCTGCACCGTCGACATCCCGACCAGATCCGCGCCCAAAGTCCGAAACGCGCGAATCTCCGCGGGAGTCTCAAAGCTCGGCCCCAGCACGCTCAGATACACCGCCTCGTACAGTCGAAACTCCATCGATCGAGCCGCCTCCGTCGCCAGCAACCGCAGCCGGCTCGAGTATGCCTCGCTCATGTCAAAGAACCGCGGCCCAAACCGATCCTCATTCGGGCCCGACACCGGATTCCGCCCCGACAGATTAATGTGGTCCGCAATCAGCACCAGCTGCCCCTGCTTCAGCCCTTCGTTAATTCCACCCGCTGCGTTCGTCAGCACGAGCGTTTTGACACCCACCCGCCCGAGGACTCGAATCGGAAACGTCACTTCCTCCGAGCTGTATCCCTCATACGCATGGACGCGCCCCTGCATCACCGCCACCGGAACCCCAGCGACCTTCCCAACCACTAGCTTCCCGCTGTGTCCCGGCACCGTCGATTGCGGAAAATATGGAATCTCCGCAAACGCAATCGCAGTCGCCTCTTCGAGCTGCTCCGCAAAAGCTCCCAGCCCCGACCCCAGCACAATCGCAATCAGCGGCCGCAATGAACTCCGCGCCGCGACAAACTCTGCCGCCGCATTTGCCTTTTCAAATAAAGTATCAGTCATAGTTACTAATGCAGACTACTTAATCAGCATCCCCACAATCGAAGCCGACATCAGGTTCGCCATCGTCCCCGCCAGCATCGCCCTGAAACCCAGCTTCGCCAGCTCATTCCGGCGATTCGGAGCCAGCGCCCCGATCCCGCCAATCTGAATCCCAATCGAGCTCAGATTCGCAAACCCGCACAGAGCAAACGTCGCGATCGTAACCGACCGCGCCGCCAGTGCCCCGCTCTTTGCCAGTCCTCCCAGGTAGGTGTAGGCCACCAGCTCATTCAAGACCATCCGCGTCCCCAACAGATTCCCGACCGTCCGCGCATCATGCCAGGGAATGCCAATCAGCCACGCAATCGGCGCAAAGAAGAATCCCAAAATCGTATCGAGCGAGTGCGGAAATGGAATGTGGTGCCACCCCAACCAGTTGTGCAACCCGCCCAGAATCCCGTCCAGCAAAGCGATCAGCGCCAAAAATGAAATCAGCATGATCCCCACGTTGAACGCCAGCCGCCCCCCATCAATGGTCCCCCGAGCAATCGACCCGATCAGATTTTCGTTCTTGCTTTCCTCACCCTCCGGAATCTTCACCACGCCTTCCGTCGCAGGCTTCTCCGTCTCCGGCACCAGCATCTTCGAAATCAAGATCGTTCCCGGCGCCGTCATGATCACCGCCGCCAAAAGGCTGCTCGCCGAAATTCCATACAAAATGTAAGCCGCCATGATTCCGCCCGAAACATGCGCCATCCCGCTCGTCATGATCGTCATCAGCTCCGAGCGCGTCGCCCCGGGCAGAAAGGGCCTGATGGTCAGCGGAGCCTCCGTCTGCCCCATAAAAATGCTAGCCGCCACGTTCAGGCTTTCCGCCCCCGATACCTTCATCGTCCACAGCATCGCCTTAGCGAAGCCGCGGATGACCAGCTGCATCACGCCCAGGTAGTACAGCACCGCAAAGAATGCCGAAATAAAAATGATCGTCGGGAGAACCTGAAACGCAAAGAAGTTCGTCCCAAACGCCCCGCCGATTTTCGAGTGCTGCGCGCCCAAATCCCCAAACACAAATGTCGATCCCACAAACGCGAACGCCAGCAGTTTGTTCACCGCATCGCCCGCGGCGTGCATCACTCTCTGCCCCACCGACGACTTAAGCACCAGAAACGCAAACGTAATCTGTAGCCCGAGCCCCCAAACCACGGTGCGCCATCGGATCGCCCTGCGGTCGGTCGAGAAAATCCAGGCCAGCAACAGCATCGTCAGCAGCCCCAGCACACCCGTGAATCGAGCCAAATTGATCTCCTAAGGTTTTCTCCGCATTCTATGGGCGTTCCCGCTTCTTCAGATAAGAATCTTTGTTCTCCACCGAGATAATCTCCCGCACTAATGCCGGCGTGGCGATCGCGTCATCGCCAATCCACAGCGCCTGCTCCAGCAAATGCACCGGCTCAGCAAATCGCGACTCCTCCTGCGCAAACAGTGTGGCCAGCAGCTGCCCCGCTTCCACCTTCGCCCCCAGCTTCACATGCATCTCCAGCCCCGCACGCGCCTCCACTGACTCGCCCGCACGTTCCCGACCCGCGCCCAGCCGCTGCACCGCCCATCCGATCTTCGTGCAGTCCGCCGACACAAAATACCCGCTCCGCATCGCGCGAAATTCCCGCCGAAACTTCGGCCGATGAAACTCCATCCCCGCATCCAGCGCCTTCAAATCGCCGCCCTGCGCCTCCACCATCTCGCGAAAAACCCGCAGCGCCGACCCATCAACCAGCTTCTCCTCCGCGATCTCTTGTCCCGCTTCCGCGCTTCTTGCCTCACCGCCCAGATAAATCATCCATCCCGCCAAAATCAGCGAAACCTCCCGCAAATCCTCGCTCAGAGGATCGCGACCGCCCGTCAATAACTCCATCGACTCCGCAATCTCCACCCAGTTCCCAGCCATTCGCCCCAGCGGCTGGCTCATATCCGTCAGCACCGCCACGGTCCGCGTGCCCGCACGCTCGCCCGTCTCCACCATGAGAGCCGCCAGATACTGCGCGTCCTCCTCATTGCGCAAAAACGCCCCCGAACCGGTCTTCACATCGATCACCAGCGCATCCAACCCCGCCGCCAGCTTCTTGCTCATGATCGAAGCGCAAATCAAATAAGGATTCTCCACCGTGGCGGTCCGATCCCGCAGACTGTACAGCTTCCGATCCGCCGGAACCAGATTCTTCGTCTGGCCCACAATCGAAGCGCCGCATTTCTCCAGAACCTTCCGCATCTCCACCAGCGACAGCTGTGTCCGATAGCCAGGAATTGATTCCAGCTTGTCCAGCGTCCCGCCCGTATGCCCCAGCGCGCGTCCGCTGATCATCGGATCGGCCAACCCCGCTGCGGCTGCAATCGGCGCGACCAGAAACGAAGTCTTGTCTCCTACGCCTCCCGTCGAGTGCTTATCGACCGTCTTTCGACCCAAGCCGGTATGATCGAGCACCTCGCCCGAATACCGCATCGACGTCGTCAGCGTATCCAGTTCCCCCAGTGTCAGGCCTCGCAAAAAAACTGCCATCAGCCACGCCGACAGCTGCTCTTCGGGAATCGTCTCCCGCGCTGCGCCCTCCACCACAAACCGGATCTCTTCCGGCGTCAGCTCTTCGCCGTCCCGCTTCTTCCGGATCACATCCACCGCATGCAGCTCCGCGCTCATCGTTGCGTCTCCAGAACAAAGCTGTACGGTAAGATCTCCGCAAAACTGCGCGTCTCCGGTCCATCGACGCCGGGAAATGTCACAATCGCATCCGCAGTCACAAATTCGCTCATCACCTGGCGGCACGCGCCGCATGGTGGACTGGCCGCGCCATTCCGATTCGCCACCGCAATTGCCTGGATGCGCGGCCCCGCCCCCCGTTCGCTGATGGCTCGAAACAGAGCATTTCGTTCTGCGCAGCTCGTCAGCCCATAGGACATGTTTTCGACATTGCACCCCGTGAACATCGATCCATCCTCAAACAGCAGCGCCGCCCCTACGTAAAACTTCGAGTAAGGCGCGTAAGCGAGCGCAGCCGCCTCCGCAGCCGCCTGCCGCAGCCGCTCCAGCATCCCCTCGTCCATCTTTGACATGGTTCTGAGGCTATCCCCTTCACTCGCCCCCGGCAACCGTACTCAAGTTCCTCCCACTCCTTCCGATAACAAATTCGTGGACGACCTTACTCGCGAATTTCTGCTCGAAAGTCAGGAAGGACTGGACCGCATGGAGCGGTGCCTGACCGACCTGGAAACACGCCCCGGCGATACGGAGTTGCTGGCCGATATTTTCCGCTCCGTGCACACCATCAAGGGCACCACCGGCTTCCTCGGCTTCAGCCGCCTCGAAGCGCTCTCCCATTCCGGAGAAAACCTCCTCGGCCTGCTGCGCGATGGCAAACTCTCCGCTAATCCGGACATCATCAGCGGTCTGCTCTCGCTCATGGATGTCCTGCGCGGTGTTTTGCACTCCATCGATACCACCGGCGCAGAAGGCGAGAACCCGGAGCTGGACAGCGCGATGATCGCGCGCCTCGACAAATTGCAGCTTGGCGAGGCCTCGCCTGCAGTTGCCGCGGTTGAACCGGAACTGGCAGCTGTCGCCGCACCCGCGCCGACTGGCAAGCAGCGCAGACCGCGTGCCCCACGCAAACACCCCCATACGCAAAGTGCGCCTCCCCCGGCTGAAACAGGTGAGGCAGGGCCGCTCGGGGAAGACCAGGAAGAGCCAGTCGACGCCGAGCCGGAAGTCGAGCGTAATTCTCGCCCCGCTCCCGCCGCGGCCAAACCCTCGCTTCCCGCGCGGCCCGTGAATGAATCGGGCCCGTCCCCGGCGCCCGAAACCCAGGCGGCTCCCACCTCCGGCACCGCCGACTCCACGCTCCGCGTCGATGTCGAGCTGCTCAACCGCATGATGAACCTGGTCGGTGAGCTGGTGCTCACCCGCAACCAGATCCTGCAGGCCACCAGCACCGATGCCAACTTTGCCCTGCTCGGCCGCCGTCTCGATATGGTGACCGCCGATCTGCGGGAATCTGTCATGAAGGCGCGCATGCAGCCCGTCAGCCACGTCTTCTCGCGCTTTCCCCGACTCGTCCGCGACCTCGCGCTCGGCCTCGATAAAAAGGTTCGCCTCGAAATGGAAGGCCAGGAAACCGAACTCGACAAGAGTCTCCTTGAAGCCATCCGCGATCCGCTCACCCATTCCATCCGCAATTCCATCGACCACGGCATCGAGATGCCCGATGTGCGCGTCGCCAACGGCAAACCTGCTGAAGGTCTCGTCCGTCTGCGTGCCTGTCACGAAGGCAGTCACGTCATCGTCGAGGTTCATGACGACGGCGCCGGCATGAGCATCGAGAAAATTCGCGCAAAAGCCGTCGAACGTCAGCTGGTTCCTCCGGCGCGCGCCGAGCTGATGAATGAGCGCGAGATTCTCCAGCTCATCTTCCTTCCCGGCTTCTCCACCGCCGAAGCCGTCACCAGCGTCTCGGGACGCGGCGTCGGCATGGATGTGGTTCGCACCAACGTCGAGAAAATAGGCGGCAAAGTGGAAGTCGACAGCCACGCCGGCAAAGGAACGGTGCTCCGCCTCCGCATTCCTCTGACCCTCGCCATCATTCCCGCGCTCATCGTGCACAGCCGCGGACAAAATTTCGCCGTACCTCAGGCCTCGCTCACTGAACTCGTGCACCTCAGCACTGGTGAAAACGATCCCCGCATCGAGCGTCTGGAAAACGCCGCCCTCTATCGTCTCCGCGGTCGACTGCTGCCTCTCGTCTTCCTCGACCGGCTGCTCCAGCAAACTCCGCGCGAGATCGGCGCTCCCTGCGATATCGCAATTCTCAATGCCGACGGCCGCCGCTTCGGCCTCATCGTCGATGGCCTGGCCGACCCGGAAGAGATCGTCGTCAAGCCGCTCGCCGCCGTCCTGCGCGAAATCGGCTTCTACGCCGGCGCCACCATTCTCGGCAATGGCGAGATGGCCCTCATCCTCAATCCCGGAGCGATCGCCCAAAATGCCAATGTAAGCCTCACTGCGGAGATCGAAGATTCAAGCAGCGATGAAAAGGGCGCCGGTCATCGTGACTTTCTTGTTGTCGAAGTTGGCAGCCGCCGCGCCGCGTTGCCCCTGGAAACCGTGGTTCGCATCGAACGCATCCCACGCTCCCGCATCGAACGTGCCGGCTCGCGTCCGGTCCTGCGCTTTGAGGGTGCTCTGCTGCCCCTCGACGACGCGGCCTCCGACCTGGTCGACCAGGGCGGCGATCCCGAAGCGCAAACCACCGTTGTCGTTTGTCGCGATGGCCAGCGCCATGTCGGCATGACCGTCTCCCAGGTCCTCGATGTTACGGGCGGCAGCCAACTCGAAGAGGCTGGCTCGGGTCTGGTTGCCGACGGCATCACCCTCCTGCACGAGAAAGTCACCGGCATCGTCAGCCTTGCCAACATCCCCTCGCTCGACAACGTGGTTGAGCAGGCGCCTATGGAATTTTCCCTGCCCGCGGAGGAAACACGATGAACGAAACACACACCAGTGCAACTCAGGAAGTATGCTCGGTCCGGGTGGGCGATACACTCTACGGTGTTCCTATCGCCCACGTCCTCGAAATTCTCGGCAAGCCGGCGACCCAGCCTGTTCCCCTGGCCCCGTATTTCGTCGGCGGTCTGGTACATTACCGCGGCGAGGTTCTCACCGCCGTCTCGCTGCGCCGCCTGCTCGGCATGGAGGCCTCCAAAACTCCGGAAGATGTTCTCGTCTTTGAAAATCCCGACGGCCTCTTCGGCCTTTTCGTCGATTCGGTCGGCGAAGTCCTCCACGTCTCTGCTGCCGATCACGAGCCCAACCCGGCGACCCTCGAAGCCCGCCGCCAGGCTCTCTTCGACGGCGCGTGGAAGCTGAAGGACCGCCTCCTCGTCAGTCTCGAACCCGAGCGCCTCGATCCGATGCGCCTCGCCAGCTCCTTCCCCGCCTGAGGCTGGAGGACTGCGGAAAGGAAATTATGCGGGCTCTGGTCGTTGACGATTCGCGCTTCATCCGCAACTACCTCCACTCGATATTCGCTGAACACGGCGTCGAGTGCGTGGAAGCAGTCGATGGCCAGCAGGGCCTCGCCTGCCTGCGTGAATCGGGACCCTTCTCCGTTGCCCTCGTCGACTGGAATATGCCGGTCATGTCCGGCATTGATATGCTCCGCGAGGCGCGGGCCGATCACGCCCTCGACGACACCAAAATTGTCATGGTCACCACCGAAGCGGAAAACGATCATATCGAGGCCGCCCTGCTCGCAGGCGCCGACGAATACCTGGTCAAGCCCTTCGACGCGGAGGGCCTCTTCGATAAGCTCCGCATGGCAGGAGTTCCGGAGCCATGAACTCGGTCAGTCGGCCCTCACGCAAAGTACGCGTCCTTCATATCGATGACTCCGCCGTCATGCGCAGCCTCCTGCGCATGGTCCTCGAGCCGCAGCCTTCCATCGAGATCGTCGCCACCGCCTCCAGCGGCCAGGAAGGCCTCGCCACCTTCGAGCGCATTCACCCCGACCTCGTCCTGCTCGACATCGAGATGCCCGGCATGAACGGCCTCGAAGTTCTCTCCAGCATTCGCCGCCTCAATCGCCGCGTCCCCGTCATCATGTGCAGTACCCTGACTTCGCGAGGCGCCCGCATCACCATTGAAGCCCTGTCGCGAGGCGCTACGGACTACGTCACCAAACCAGGCGCCCAGCACAGCGTCCGCGAGGGCGTCGACACGCTCAGCCGCGAACTGCTCCCCAAAATCTTTGCCCTCTTTCCGCCGGAATCCCAGCCCGGCGCCCCTGCCTCCGCCCCTGAATCCCGGCCGGTTCTGCCACCCTGTTCCCCTCTTCCTCCGAAGCTTCTCGTCATCGGCGTCTCGACCGGTGGTCCCGCTGCGCTCGAAGTCCTGCTCCCGAAAATCCCCGCGACCTTCCCTCTGCCCATCCTCATCGTGCAGCACATGCCGCGCCTCTTTACCGGACTCCTTGCCGAGCGCCTCAACGGCCTCTGCCCGCTCCGTGTCCGCGAAGCCGCTCCTGATTCTCACGCCGAGCCCGGCGTCATCGACATCGCCCGCGGCGACTGGCATCTGGAAATCACCCGCGACATGCGCCTGCGCCTCAATCAGAACGAGCCGGAAAACTTCTGCCGACCCTCCGTTGACGTCCTGTTCCGCTCCGCCGTCCAGGTCTGCGCTGGACGTGTCCTCGGCGTCATACTCACCGGCATGGGCTCGGACGGGCTCGCCGGTTCCCGCGTCATCCGCACCGCGGGTGGCGTCATCCTCGCGCAGGACGCAGCCAGCAGCGTCGTCTGGGGTATGCCCGGCGCCGTCGCCCACGCCGGCCTCGCCAACAAGATTCTTCCCCTTGATACCATCGCCACCGAAATTCTCCGCATCGTCTCCGCCTCAACCCCGCGTCTGCACTCGGAGACCCTTGCCGTATGACCACAGCCATCGATTACGAGTATCTGCGCACCGTTGTCATGCGCAATTCCGGCAATCAGGTCGACCCCTCCCGCGACTACCTCTTCGAATCGCGCCTCCAGGGCCTGCTTCGCAACCGTGGCCTCGATTCCCTCGCCCAGCTCGTCTCCGCCCTCCGCGCAGATTCCGGCACCGTGCTCCAGCGCTCTGTCGCCGAGGCGATGACCATCAACGAAACCAGCTTCTTTCGCGACACCCCAACCTTCGATTATCTCCGCGAACAACTCCTGCCTGCCATCATCGAAAATCGCCGCGACACCCGTACCCTCCGTTTCTGGTCCGCGGCCAGTTCCAGCGGCCAGGAGGCCTATTCCCTCGCCATGATGATGCGTGAGCATTTCCCCCTCCTCGCCGGCTGGAAACTCGAAATCTTCGGTACCGACATCTCTGCGGAGATGATCGAGAAGTCCAGCGCCGGCCGCTATCAGCGCATTGAAATCAACCGCGGCCTCCCCGCCCGCTTTCTGGTCAAGTACCTGGTTCGCACCGATGATGAGTGGGAGATCCATCCCGACATCAAACGCCTCTGCCGCTTTCAACAGCGCAACCTCATCCAGCCCGCCACCGTCCCGGAAACCTTCGACGTCATCTTCCTCCGCAACGTCATGATCTACTTCTCCCAGGAAACACGCCGCCAGGTCCTCCTTAACATGCATCGCTCCCTTCGCCCCGACGGCGTCCTCTTCCTCGGCCTCAGCGAACAGCCCCGCATGGACTCGCACTGGCAAACCATGCTCACTCCCAAAACCGTCTGGTACAAGCCCATCCGCCCCGCCTGAGCAACCGCCCTTTCCGCGGACGACCCTCTTTCCCCGGGATTATCCTCAGTCCAGAGATGGCCGCGAAAAAATCTTCATCGAAGTCATCGAGCACCTCCCCGGCCATTCCCCCGCAACCGCCGGACTCCGACCCCCTCGCCCTCTTCCATCCCGTCACTCGCGACTGGTTTCGCTCTGCCCTTGGCACGCCCACCGCCCCACAGCGGCTCGGCTGGCCCGCGATCGCCCGCGGCGAAAGCACGCTGATCCTTGCGCCTACCGGAACTGGCAAAACCCTTACCGCATTCCTCTGGTGTCTCGACCGGTTGTCATTGCACAACATTCCAAAAGACGAGGCATGCCGCGTCGTCTATATCAGCCCACTCAAAGCCCTCGCCGTCGATGTCGAACGCAACCTCCAGGCCCCTCTCTTGGGCCTGGCCCCCATCGCCCAACGCGCCGGAGTCCCCTTCCGCCCGCCTGAAATTGCCATCCGCACCGGCGATACGCCCCAAACCGAGCGTGCCCGCTTTCGCCGCCATCCCGCCGACATCCTCATCACCACCCCGGAATCCCTCTACCTCCTCCTCACCTCCGAATCCGCCTCCGCCCTGCGCACTGTCGACACCGTCATCGTCGACGAAATTCACGCCCTCGTGCCCACCAAACGCGGAGCCCACCTCGCCCTCACGCTCGAACGCCTCGAAGCCATCACGGCGAAGCCGATCCAGCGCATCGGCCTCTCCGCCACCCAGCGCCCCCTCGAAGAAGTAGCCCGCTTCCTCGGCGGCAGCCAGACTACTGCCGACACCACCAGCCCCCGGCCTGTCACGATCATCAACGCCAAAACCCACAAGCAGCTTCAGCTAAAAGTCGAAGTTCCAGTCGAAGATCTTCGACTGCCCGAACCTACCGACTCCCCGCAAAAACGCGCCTCCATCTGGACCACCATCCCTCCACGCCTCCTCGCCATTATTCGCAAGCGCAATTCCACGCTCATCTTCGTTAACAACCGCCGCACCGCCGAACGCCTCGCCAATCTCGTCAACGATCTGGCGCAGGAACCCCTCGCCCGGGCCCACCACGGCTCCCTCGCCGCCGCTCAGCGCTCCGAAATCGAGACCCAGCTCAAGACCGGTACCATCCGCGCCGTCGTCGCCACTTCCTCCCTCGAACTCGGCATCGACATGGGCGCCATCGATCTTGTCATCCAAATCGAATCGCCGCCCTCCGTCGCCGCCGGAATGCAGCGCATCGGCCGCGCCGGCCACAAGGTGGGAGTCACCAGCGAAGGCATCATCTTCCCTAAATACCGCGCCGACCTCATCGCCTGCTCTGCCGTCACCCGCGCCATGCACGAGGGCCTCGTCGAGTCGACTTCCGTCCTCCGCAATCCCCTCGACGTCCTGGCCCAGCAGATCGTCGCCACCGTTGCGCATCCGCCCGCCCTGTCTATCCCCCGCCTCAAAGGTCAACCGCCCCGCGAGCCCATCATCTCCGCGGATGACCTCTACAACATCGTTCGCCGCGCCGCCCCTTTTGCCACACTCACCCGCTCCACTTTCGAAAACGTCCTCGACATGCTCGCCGGCAAGTATCCCTCCGACGAATTCGCCGAGCTTCGACCCCGCATTACCTGGGATCGCAATACGAACCTCCTCACCCCGCGCGAAGGCGCAAAGACTCTCGCCATCCTCAATGCAGGAACCATTCCCGACCGGGGCCTCTTCGGCATCTTCCTTTCCGGAGAACACAAAAAGCCAGTCCGCGTCGGCGAACTCGACGAGGAAATGGTCTTCGAATCTCGTGTCGGCGAAGTCTTCATTCTAGGAGCCTCCACCTGGCGCATCGACGAAATCTCCCACGACCGCGTCCTCGTCTCACCCGCGCCCGGTCAGCCCGGAAAAATGCCCTTCTGGCATGGCGACCAGGCGGGACGCCCCATCGAGTTCGGCCGTCGCATCGGCGCCCTTGTCCGCGAAATTCGCACGCTCCCGCCCAACGCCGCCATCAGCCGCCTGGTTCGCGAGCACGACCTCGACACTCAGGCCGCAGAAAATCTAATCCAATTCCTCACCGACCAGGCAGCCGCCACCGCAGCGGTTCCCGATGACCGCACCATCGTCATCGAGCGCATCCGCGACGAGCTCGGTGATTGGCGCGTCTGCGTCCTTACGCCTTTTGGCAATCGCATCCACACGCCCTGGGCTATGGCCGCCGCCGCCCAAATTCAGAATGCCGGCGGACCCCACGTCGAAACCATGTCGACCGACGATGGCTTCGTTCTCCGCTTCCCCGACACCGATGTGCCCCCTGACCCCGCCCTCCTGCTTCCCGATCCAGCGACAGCCCAGGACCTCATCATTCGCCAGCTCAGCTCCACAGCCCTGTTCGCTGCGAAATTCCGCGAAGCCTCCGCGCGCGCGCTTCTTCTCCCGCGCCGCCGTCCCCAAATCCGCGCCCCCCTCTGGCAGCAACGAAAACGCGCCTCGGATCTCCTTGCCGTCGCCTCGCGCTATCCCGATTTCCCCATGCTTCTCGAAGCCCATCGCGAATGCCTCCGCGACTCCTTCGACATGCCCGCCCTCCTCGATGTCCTCCGCTCCATCAAAGAAAAGGAAATCGAGGTCCACCTCGTCGACACGCCCAAAGCCTCACCTTTCGCGGCCTCTCTCCTCTTCGGATACACCGGCAACTTCATCTATGACGGCGACGCGCCGCTCGCCGAACGCCGTGCCGCCGCTCTCTCCATCGATCAGTCCCAACTCGCCGATCTCCTCGGCGAAGCTGATCTCCGCGAGCTCCTCGATCCCGCCGCCATCAGCGAACTCGAAGCCAGCCTCCAGCTCCTCGGAGAAAATCAGCGCGCCCGTTCCGCCGACGCCATCCAGAACCTCCTCCTCCGCCTCGGCGACCTTTCCCGCGACGATATTGCCGTGCGCCTCGCCAGCCCCGACCTCCTCCAATCCCTTCCCACACTCGCGAAGGCCCACCGCATTCTCCAAATCAAAATCGCAGGTCAGGTTCGCTTCATCGCGGTGGAGGACGCGGCCCGCTACCGCGACGCTCTCAAAATCAACCTTCCCGCGGACCTCCCCAAATCCTTCCTCGCCCCCAACCCCGCGCCCGTCCTTGAGCTCGTCCGCCGCTACGCCCGCACACACGGCCCTTTCACCCTTCGCGAAGTCTGCACGCGCTTCGGCCTCGACTCACAGCCTGTCGAAGCCGCCCTCCGCATCCTCGTCGCCGACGGCCGCATTCTCGAAGGCGGATTCCGCCCCGAAGGCGCAGGCCGCGAATGGTGCGATGCGGAATCCCTCCGCCTCATCCGTAATAAGTCACTGGCACGGTTACGTAAAGAAATCGAGCCCGCCGATCCGCGCACTTTCGCCCGACTCGAAACCCACTGGCAGGGCGTTCTTCAGAAACGCCGCGGCCTCGACGCTCTCCTCGACACCATCGAATCCCTACAGGGCGCACTCCTCCCCGCCTCGTTGCTCGAATCGCAGATCCTCCCCGCCCGCCTCGCTCGCTACTCCCCCGGCGACCTCGATACCCTCATCGCTGCAGGCGAAATCGTCTGGTGCGGCTTCGATTCCTTAGGCGAACGTGACGGCCGCATCGCCCTGTATCTATCCGATCGCGTCGCCGATCTGCTCCCGCCCCGCATCTCCTCCGCGGAACCCCTCACGCCCCGTGAGCAAGCTATCCTCGACTACCTCAGCCGCGCCGGAGCCAGCTTCTTCACCGACCTCCACGACGCCACCGGGGACGGCTACCCCGGCGAGACCATCGACGCTCTCTGGAACCTCGTCTGGCACGGCCTCGTCACAAACGACACGCTTCACGCCCTTCGCGCCTATATCGCGAAACCCGAAACTCGCCCCAGCAAACGCCAGCACAACCAACCGACCACCTTCCGTTCGCGCCGCACCACGCCCCCCAGTGCGCAGGGCCGCTGGACACTCGTCCCCACTTCGGATCGCGCCACGTCCGCAGCGCAGACGGCCTGGTCCCACGACATCGCACAACAACTCCTCCAGCGCTATGGCATCGTCACGCGCGAAACCGTTGCCCAGGAAAATCTTCCCGGCGGGTTCAGTGCCGTCTACGAAGTCCTCAAAGCCCTCGAAGCCCAGGGCCGCATCCGCCGCGGCTATTTCGTCGCAGGACTCGGCGGCGCGCAGTTCGCCCAGCCCGCCGCCGTCGAACTCCTCCGCTCCCTGGGTGCCAAACCGCCCGAAAAACCCGAAATGGTCATCCTCGCCGCCACCGATCCCGGCAACCCCTGGGGCAGCATCCTCCCCTGGCCCAGCCCCGATTCCGCCACACCCGACAACGCAGCCACGCTCAGCCGCAGCGTCGGAGCCAGCGTCATCCTCCGCGACGGTACTCTGGTCGCGTACCGCCGCAATACCCCAGCCATTCAGGTCTTCTTGCCACAGGAGGAGCCCGACCGCAGCGCCATCGCGCGCGACCTCGCCCACTTCTTAGCTAATTATGCTCAGGAACTGTTACAAATTCCGGAAACACGTCACAGTGGCGGTCTCTTAATCGACGCCATCGCGGGCCAACCCGCGCACGAGCACTTCCTGGCCGGATTTCTCCGCGAAGCCGGCTTTCAGCCCTCGCCAAGAGGCTTCCACGTACGCTACGTCCCAGCCAGTCCCGAACGGTGACCAGAGGGATTTTCGCTACCGGCTACCCGCTACCGGCTTCCGGCTAGTG
>Ga0302326_10015237_pt1 | contig 16189 bp, 10 predicted proteins | sample Palsa_T0_3_FD_202264 | JGI IMG/M metagenome (GOLD analysis project Ga0302326, IMG submission 202264) | Peat permafrost microbial communities from Stordalen Mire near Abisko, Sweden - Palsa_T0_3 | ecosystem: Environmental > Terrestrial > Soil > Palsa > Peat permafrost | place: Sweden: Abisko... | reverse complement strand
GCCTGGCGAACTTCGGACTCGAGGTTGGGGTCGGCGGCGACGAGCAGGCCGGTGGTGCGGGAATAGACGCGCGTGTGCTGGTTGTCGAGGCGGGTGGTGAGGATCTGGGGCGCGGGTAGATGGATGTGAACCGCGTCGCCGTTTATGGATACGTCGCCGGGCTTGAGCTGACTGAGGTCTACGCCGGCGATGACGTCTCCGTGGGCGATGAGAAGCAGCTTGTCGCCTGCGAGGAAGCTGGGCAGCAGGACGTTTTCGCGCTGGCCTTCGACGACTTTATCGATGGAGTAGATGACGCTCTCCAGACGCGAGAGCCTGCGCACTTTTTCGACGACCGAGGTTGATGAGACATCGATTGTGGTGGTGCGGCCGGTAAGGTAGCCGGCCAGACGGTTCCAGAGGTCGGCTTTTGCGGAAACGGCGGCATGAAGGAAAAGCGATGCCAGGATTATGCCCAGCGCGATGCCGGCCGCCAGGATGGCCAGCCGCCGGGCTGGACTCGCAGTTGGGCCGGGAGCTGGGGGAGCGGCGCCGGGTTGGTCTTGAATCGGGTCCATGCCGGTTCGGTGCGGGGAATGCTGTTGTGGTTGCTTTCCTGGGGCCGGTTAGTGACTCGAATGGAGGCCGAAAAACTTGAGCGAGGCGAAGGGATGGGAAATGGGATACCGGGGGTAGGGGGTATTTAGTTTTCCGGAGGCGGTTGCGATTTGGGGCGGCCGGGCTTTCCGGATGCAGGCCTGTCGATCGCGGCCTGTGCGACCTGGGCCGCATAGAGGAGGCGGGTTGCGTCAGCTCCTTCAATTGTTCCGGTTAACATGGCGCGGGCGACGCAGGCAATGAAATTGCGGATGTTCTCTGCACCGCAGAGCGGTGGCATGGCTTTGCGATAGGCGTCCGCACCGGCGCGCTCAGCCGCATATTCATTACTTCCCTGGCTCTTGCTTGCATTGTAAGCCTGTACGTAGGCATGGCGGCACCAGGCAACAGCGGAGTTGGGCTCGGGGGCGGTCAGGGTTGGATTTGGGGTTGAGACTGCCGGTGTCGGGACGATGTCGTTCATGGATGCTACTCCGCTGGCGGCTTGGATTGACTGATGCCGTCTTATATCTATTGTGCGCTTTGAGGGAATAATTCTGGGCAAATGGGTGGTGGCTGGAAGTGGTTTGTCTATAGGGATTTACGGGGTATCTGGGATGGGAAGGGCTTGACAGAAAAGCAGGGAACGGGGTTCGTGCCTTGCATAAAGTGTGCTTCCGTATCTGGTGTCGGCTTTTAGTCAGCTTGGCGGTCTGTTCTGGAAGAGCAACGGCGGATTCTCTTCGAGAATGACAGACAAGAAAGGCAACGGCAACGACAAAGGCAAAAGCAGATCCTTCACTTCGCTTGATTGTATAAACCGGAAGGCTCCAGTTAATCCCGGGACTAGACTTTGGTTGTTTGGAGACCGGAGTCATCGGCGGGAGTAAAGGAGCCTTATGAAGATTGTAAGGTGTGATTTTCATCCCAGCTTTCAGCAGGTGGCGATTTTGGATATTTCTACCGGGGAGGTTCGGGAGTTGAAGCTGATGCATGCCACAGGAGAGGCGGAGCGGTTTTATAGCGAACTGGAATCGCCGGTGTTGGTTGGCATGGAGTCGATGGGGAACTCGTTTTGGTTCGAGCGGCTGATGGAGCGGTTAGGCCATGAGCTTTGGATCGGGGATCCGACACGGATTCGGGCCAGCTATGTTCGACGTCAGAAGACGGACAAGCGCGATGCCGGGCACATTCTGCAGTTGCTGATCGAGAAGCGTTTTCCTCGCATCTGGGTGCCGTCGAGCCTGGAGCGGGATCAGCGGCAGCTGTTGCTGCATCGGCATAGGCTGGTTCAGATGCGGACGCGGGTCAAGACCGAGCTGCAACATCTGGCATTGAACCAGGGGATGCAGAAGCAGAGAGGCCTGTGGAGCGTTCGGGGGAGGGCTGATTTGGAAAAACTGCCCCTGGAAGGCTGGACCAAGCGTCGGAGGATGGATCTGTTGAAGGTGCTGGACATGCTGGAAACACAGGTGGGGGAGCTGGACGAGGCGGTCAGCAAGGTTGCCTTCTCCAACGCTGGTGCGCGGTTGCTGATGACGCAGCCGGGCGTAGGTCCGATCACCGCGCTGGCCTTTGTGGTGACCATCGGCGATTGGTCGCGGTTCAAGCGAGGGAAGCAGGTGGCCAGCTACCTGGGCTTGATTCCGTCGGAACGCAGCTCGGGTCAGAAGCGCCGGCTGGGGGCCATTTCCAAGCAAGGGAACGTGTTTCTGCGCACCATGCTGGTCGAGGCGGCAGCGTCGGCGGTCCGCTATGATGAGCAGTTCAAAAAGGAGTAAGCGCATCGCTGCCACCAGAAGCCAAAAGGCGTGGCCAAGGTGGCGGCGGCGCGCAAACTGGCGGTACGGCTCTACTGGATGCTGCGCACCCAGACTCCGTACGCGCACGCGGTTCACAACGAGGGCAGCCCGAGTCATCCTGTGGTCGGCTGAGGCCAGACCGTTCGTTTGAGTGGGCACCCTCGCATCCGGCATAGGCTGGATGTTCGAACAAAGAATCATGGTCGCTGTTACGACCGCATCGAGGCTGGTGGAACAATGTTCCACCAAAAGTGATTCGCAGAGGACTCGCGTGAGGCCTGGTCTCCAAACACTTGGCTCGCTCGATCTGCTCGACGCAGATCCACGCCCTTCTTTGCTCTTGACATGGCCTTGCGGTTTATCGACAGGATGACAAGTGTATTGAGGATGACAAGTATCAGGATGACACCTCTTGCGAGGTTGTCATCCTGAGCCAAATGGGCTCTGGAAACCTGTTATTCGGAACTTCTATTTGTGATTGTTACTCGGAAGAAGGGTTTGGCTTTTTCTTCTGGGTCGATTTCGTAGGTTTGTTCGGTTTTGGTGGGGTCGTAGTCACGCCAGAGCCAGGTCATTGCTGCTGGAAATTCGGCTGCGCCCTGGCCGTCGTTGTGGGTGCCTTTGCCGAAGCTGAAATGGAAGTCGTATTCGCGGGTTTTGAGGGCGTTGGCCATGCGGATGTTGGCTAGTGGCCAGGAGCCCCAGTTGGGGTTTTCCATGTCGTTGGAGCCGTCCTGGAGCCAGACGCGGATGTTGCGGTGGGGTTCGCGGAGGATTTTGTCGGGGTAGTCCTGGCCGCCCTGGGTGACACCGGGTTGGGCGGGGTCGATGTTGCCGGTGGAGTCGGCCCACTGGATGTTGGTGAAGCTGCCGATCCAGGAGATGACGCGGCTGAATTGGGCCGTATCCCCGGTCATTTGCCAGGCGGCGTTGAAGGAGCAGATGCCGCCGGAGGATGCTCCGGTAATGGCGCGGCTGTAGGCGTCTTTGCGCAGGTTGTATTTGGCGCCTACGTCGGCGAGGATTTCGTCGCGGAGGAAGCGGATGTAGCGGTCGCTTACGGTGTCATAGAGGGTGCTGCGCATGGCGTCGTCGAGTGGGCGATGGAAGCGCTCGGCGTGGGCCTGGACGAAGTTGTAGGTGGGGGTTCCGGGCGAGTCTTTTACGCTGCCGGGGTTGATGAAGACGCAGATCATTACTGGGATTTTCTTCTGCGCGATCAGGTTGTCTATGACGCTGAGTATGCCGTGGTCACCATCGCGGTTGGCGTAGCCCTGGCCGTCTTGAAAGACCATGAGCGCGGCGGGAGTTTTAGGGTCGTACTGGGCGGGGACGTAGATCCAGTAATTGGACTTCATGCCGTCGTAGATTTTGCTGGTGTGGACGATTTTGTCGGAGAGCGTTCCGGAAGGCACGCCGGGCAGGAGGTAGAAGAGCGGGCCGTAGGCGGGCATGTCGAGGCGTCCGCCGAAGTCTGCGCCGTTGATTTTGTAGTGGAAGGCGTGGAGTCTGGCGACTGCGTCGATGCGGGCTGTGGCGAACCAGAGATTTGCACCGGTTGCGCCTGCTGGCTGCATGGGCGTGCCGGCTTCTTCGTCGATGATGAGCGTGGGCTGCGAGGCTGATTCGATGGCGAAGAAGAAGTCAGGGCCGTGTCCGGACCAGGCGGTGCCTGCTTTGAGATCTTTGGCGTCGAAGGTAGCGGTGATTGCGTCGCGGAGGGTGGGGTCTTTTGCGTTGGCGAGCGCGATCAGCTGCGGCGCGGTGAGGCGGGTTGGGGCGGGTGTGTTGGCGGTCGCGGGCAGGGTCAGCAGGAGCAGTAGCCAGGCGAGATTCTTCATAAGTTGCCCACTATACAGCATCTGTGAGGTGCGGTTGCGCGGGTTATCCGTTGGCTTTTTTGCTGCAACAGCAGATTCCCTGGCGGGAATGACAGACAGAAAGGCGAGGGCAAAGGCACGAGCGGGCTGGCTTTTGTGGTTTTCCACCCTTCCCGAAAGAAGGGAAGGATGGGGCACCCCGGCTACTGTGATTCGGTACGTTTTTCCACTGTCTGCACCAATCGCTTTGTGGCCGTACAATAGGGCGTAGAGAGTCCAAAGGTCCAGCGGCGTCTGGCGTCAGAGAGCTTATTCAAGAATGTCATCTAACGGTTATCCTTCGCGTCCTTCGCGTTCGCATGGTCTTCGCTCGTTGTTCAGCATGTTTTCGAGCGATCTTGCGATCGATCTTGGCACTGCCAACACACTGGTCTTTGCGGCCGGCAAGGGCATCGTAGTCAACGAGCCCTCGATTGTGGCCATCAACAAGAACACCGGCGAAGTGGAGGCCGTGGGCAAAGAGGCCAAGGACATGCTGGGCCGGACGCCGGGCAACATTGTGGCCATCAAGCCGATGAAGGACGGCGTCATCGCTGACTTCAAGGTCACCGAGAAGATGCTGAACTACTTCATCCAGAAGGCGCATAACCGGAAGATGCTGGTGCATCCGCGGATTGTGATTGGCGTGCCTTCAGAGATTACGCAGGTGGAAAAGCGGGCGGTTGAGGATTCGGCGTATCGCGCGAAGGCCAGCGAGGTTTATCTCGTCGAGCAGGCGATGGTGGCGGCGATTGGCGCCGGGTTGCCGATTACCGAGGCTTACGGCAATATGGTGGTCGATATTGGCGGCGGGACGAGCGATATTGCGGTCATTTCGCTGTCTGGAATCGTCTATTCGCGGTCGGTGCGGATGGCTGGGAATCAGATGGATGAGGCGATTACGAATTACCTCAAGCGCAAGTACAACCTGCTAATCGGCGAGCGGACGGCGGAGCAGATCAAGATTGAGCTTGGCTCGGCATATGTGCTGGACAAGCCGCTGACGATGGAGATCAAAGGGCGCAACCTCATTGAGGGCGTGCCCAAGACGATCACCATTGACGATACCGAAATCCGGGAATCGCTTGCAGAGTGCATTTCGGTGATTATCAACGCGATTCGAGTGGCTTTGGAGCGGACGCCGCCGGAGCTTTCGGCGGATATTTCGGATCGTGGCATTGTGCTGACGGGCGGCGGGGCGCTGATCAAGAATCTGGACAAGCGCATTCGCGAGGAGACCGGGCTGCCGGTTTCGGTGGCGGACGATCCGCTGGCTTCGGTGGTACTGGGCACGGGCAAGATGCTGTCTGACTTCCGCCTGCTGCGCAAGATCAAGATCGACTAAGTACAGGGAACAGGGATGAGGGAACAGGGAACAGGGTTTGAACCCTGGCGACCGACCTCTGAACGCTACTGTTGACTCGCTATGGAATCTTTTTTCAGCCGGTATCGCAACCTGGTCGTGCTGCTGGCGGCGCTGCTGCTGCAGGTGATTGGGCTGGCGGTGCAGGTGCGGAAGCCTGGACCGAGCTCTGGTTCCGAGCCTGTTCTGGCGGCTAGTCAGAAGGATGGGCGCAGTGTACGGCTGATCCGGCTGTGGGCGGCGGAGATGGTGACGCCGTTTGAGCGGGCCATTCACGGGTCTGGTCAGGGCATGACGGGGCTGTGGAGCAATTACATCGATCTGCGGAATATCCGAAACCAGAACAAGGAGCTGCTCCAGACGGTTGACCGGCTGCGGTTGGAACAGGCCACGCTGCGGGAAGATGCGCTGCAAGGGCAGCGATTGCAGGGTCTGCTCAAGTTCCAGGAAAGCTATATCTACAAGACCACGGCGGCGCAGGTGATTGGGACCAGCGGCAGCATCCAGAACCACGTGATCTGGCTGGATAAGGGCTCAGATGACGGGCTGGCGCAGGACGATGCGGTGATTACGCCGGACGGGATTGTGGGCAAGGTGCGTGAGGCGTTTTCGCATACGGCTCAGGTGCTGATGATCAGCGATCAGACGAGCGGTGCTGGAGTGGTGCTGGAGACGACGCGTATCCGGGGCATTCTGCGGGGGAATGCGGCGGGGCAGCCCCAGGTGGTCAATATTCTGGCGGATCAGAGGATTCAGCGCGGCGAGCATGTGCTGACGGCGGGTGGAGACCAGATTTTTCCGCGCGGGCTGCCGGTGGGCGTAGTGGAGCGGGTGGAGCAGGATCGGGAGCGGGGATCGTTCATTAACGTGATCATCAAGCCTGCGGCGAATTTGCAACATCTGGATGAGGTGCTGGTGATTACTTCGCTACAGGCGCACCTGTCTGCGCAGGAGCAGGCGGATCTGACGACCAGCGAAGAGCTGAAGGGCGCGGAAGTGGCTGCGGAAGCTGCGCGCAAGAAGGCCGCGGCGGAGATGGCGGAGCGATTGCCGGGGTTGACGGATCCCAATGATCCAAATGCGCCGAAGGCTGCGGCCGGGGCGGACGCAAAGAAGGCGGATGGTTCTCAGCCTGCTTCGGGGCCGCCGTTGCCTCCGGTTGCGCCGAAGCCGTTGCAACCGAAGCATGCGGATCGCTTTTCTCCGGGGGCTAGCGATTCGACTGGGAGTGCGGAGGATTCTTCCGATGCTCCGGCGACGGAGGATGGTGGCGCTAAGGCAGTCACTCCAAAGCCCGGCAAACCGAAATCTGCGAATCCGAAGCCTACGAATCCGAAGCCTACGAATCCGAAGCCTACGAATCCCAAGCAGCCTGGCGGAAACACGGCAGGGAGGCTCCAATAGCTGTGCAGGCTTATATTCCCGACTATCGGCGCGATCTGGAGATCCGGCGCTATCCGCTGTATGTGTATGTGCTGGTGCCGCTGGCGGCGCTGGTGCTGCAGGCGTGGTTGCCGCGGCTGGTGGGGCGGTTTGCGTATATGGATCTGCCGCTGCTGGTGACGATCTACTTTGCGCTGAACCGGCGCAGTCCGATTCACGGCACGGTGCTGGGCGCGGTGCTGGGCATGGCGCAGGATGGGCTGACGCAGGGTGCGATTGGGATTCACGGCATAGCCAATACGGTTTGCGGCTTTTTGTCGGCTTCGATCGGCATTCGGATTGTGGTGGAGAACAATTTGATCCGGATGTTTCTGAATTTTGCGTTTACGCTGCTTTCCAGTGCGATTGTGGTCTTTATCGTTCGGATTCTGCTGGGGTTGGATTGGCAATCGAACTGGCTGGATGAGCTGTTTCGCGCGGTGGGCAATGCGGTGATTGGTCTGGCGCTGTTTCCGCTGCTGGATCGGACACAGGTACGGGATTAGCGGGGGGATTTGGTCCTCCCACCCTAGCCACAAAACAAAGGCGTGGCGAGGGTGGGGCACCCAGATTGTTTCTATACACGACTCAAATGAAGCCGCGCTATGCTTGAAGGAGTGGGATTCCGCGGATTATGGCAATAGACAAGGTTAATCGAGATGAAAAGCTGCCGGCGCTGAAGCTGACGGTGGTGCAGTACGGCATTTTGATCATGATGCTGGTGCTGGTGGGCGGCTTGTGGCGCTTGCAGGTGCTGGGCGGGGACAACTGGCGGGTGCTGGCGGAGGCGAATCGCATTCGCAAGGTGCCGGTGCTGGCGGCGCGAGGCAAGCTGCTGGATCGCGAAGGCCGTTTGCTGGTGGACAATTATCCGTCGGTTTCGTGCTTCCTGTTGCGGGAGCAGAATCACAATCTCGATGCTGATTTGCCGCTGATTGCAAAGGGGTTGAATCTTGATCTTGAGCAATTGCAGGCGACGCTGCATCATTATCGGGCTGCGCCGGGGTATCAGCCGATTCCGATCAAGCAGGATATTTCTCCAGACGAGCAGGCGTTTATTGAGGCGCATCGCAATGAGCTACCGGAGTTGGAGACGATTGACGAGGAGCGCAGGCTTTATCCGCGCGATGGGTTTGCCTCGCACCTGATCGGCTATGTCGGTGAACTCAGCGAAGACGATTTGAACAAGCCTCAATATGCCTATTACGAGCCCGGTGACGTTGTGGGCAAGGCGGGAGTCGAGGCGACGTATGACGAACTTTTGCGCGGCAAAGATGGTTCGATGGACGTCATCGTCGATAGCCACGGACGCGAAGTTGGCCGTCGCGGGATCCAATTGGCGACTCCGGGGCAGGATCTGAAGCTGACGATCGACAACGATATTCAGCGTGCCGCTGAACTGGCATTAGGCGACGCCAACGGCGCAGTGGTGGCCATGGACCCGCGCAACGGTGAGATTCTGGCCCTTGTCTCTCACCCCAACTTCGATCCCAACGCATTTGCAGTGCGCATTGGCCGGTCGGATTGGAACAAGCTCATCACCGACCCCAACCATCCCCTGATGAACAAAGCTATTCAGGATCAGCTGGCGCCGGGTTCTACGTTCAAGATCATCATGTCAGTTGCCGGTCTGCAAGAGGGGATCGCTCAGACGCTCAAGGTGAATTGTGCGGGCGGCGCCGACTTCTACGGCCATTTTTTTCACTGCGATCATCATCACGGTCTACTCAGCATTCATGAGGCGATTCCGGAGTCCTGCGATACGTATTTCTTTACGCTGGCCCAGAAGCTGGGAATTGACACGATTGCCAAATATGCGACTGCGCTGGGAATCGGCTCCAAGACAGGCGTTGACCTGCCCAATGAAATGGCGGGAGTGATGCCATCCACGCAGTGGAAGATGAAGACCTTCCATGAAAAATGGTATGCCGGCGAGGTGATCTCGGTGGGTATCGGCCAGGGAGCGCTGGAGGTGACGCCCATTCAACTGGTGCGCGCTCTCAGCGGCGTTGCCTCGGATGGCCACCTGGTGAGGCCGCATGTACTGAACCCAGTTCAACTTCCGGCGCAATACCGGGAAGCGGTTCTGGACACGTATCCGGGAGCGGGGGAGAAGCAAGTGGCCATGGACTCCGATACCTGGATGACGGTCACCGAAGGGATGGCCCAGACGACTCAGCCGGGTCCGTATCACACAGCCGAGGGTGCGCATCTTGAGGGGATAGACTTTGCCGGGAAGACTGGGACGGCGCAGGTCGTCGGAGGCGGCGACACCCACAATAAAGGTGGAGCACGCACGCCGAACGCCTGGTTTGTGGGGATGGTCCCTCGCAGAAACCCGGAGTTCGCCGTGGTGGTCTTGCAGGAGCATGGGGATTTCGGATCGGGATCAGCCAAGCTGGCGGCGCAGGTGATTACGGCGTATGTGAACAAGAAGCGCAGGCAGGATGGAAATTTTATGCTTCAGGCGGATAAAAAGTCTTCCCCCGTAGAGGTGGGGGCGGTTTGGTCCGTTCCCGATTTGAACAGTCACAATTCGAGGGGCTCGGGTATGGGTGAGTCGTCTCGCAAGCGGGCAGATGCGAATGCAAATGAGGCGCACGGGATGTCGGGCGGCCATTTCGTGGTTGCGGCTGATAGTCAGGCACCGACAGATAACTCACCGTTGTTCCCGGATCATCCTTCGGGGAAATTCCCTACCACGGATGCGATTTTGGCGGGAACGGGCCTGGAACCTCCGACACGTTATCCCGGAGGCAGCCGCTGATGAGGCGGTCCTTGACGTTCCGCGACTTCGACTGGCCCCTGCTGGGGATGGTGCTGACGCTTTGTACGATCTCGGTATTCGAGATTTATTCGGCTACGCTGCACACTCGCTATGTCGGGTTCCATACCAAGCAGATGTATTGGATCATGGGCGGCATTGTCGCCATGTTTGTGATGTCGAAGATCGATTATCACAAGCTGCTGGATATCGTCTGGTGGCTGTACGGCTTTTTCCTGCTTGCCCTTGTGGCGGTGAAGCTGTTTGGCCACAGAGCGCTGGGGGGCAAACGCTGGATCAAGATGGGGCCGATCAGCTTTCAGCCTTCGGAGTGGTTCAAGCTGGTGCTGATCGTGCTGATGGCGCTGTATTTTGCCAATCTTGGTGGCAGGAGCCTTACTTGGCGGGACATATTCAAGGCAATCGGGCTCGTGGGTTTGCCGATGCTTCTGGTGCTGATGCAGCCGGATCTGGGTACGGCGCTGACGTATACGCCGATTCTGCTGGCGGGGTTGTTTCTGGGGGGAATTCACTGGAAGCAGGCGATGATTCTGGGCACGGTGGGGCTGGTGGCTGTTGTCGGCGTCTGGTCGAGCGGCAAGGTTCTCAAGCCTTACCAGAAGGCGCGGCTGACCAGCTTCATGAATCCGGACAACGATCCCAAGGGCTCGGGATACCAGATTCGCCAGTCGCTGATTGCGGTGGGATCTGGAGGCGTGTGGGGCAAGGGCGCGGAGCAGGGATCGCAGACGCAGGGCGATTTTTTGCCGATTCCTCATGCGGACTTCATTTTTGCGGCATTCAGTGAGGAGCATGGCTTTACGGGCGCGTTCCTGGTACTGCTGCTATACTTCGTGATATTGATGCGTTTGATTCAAAACGCTCAAACTGCCGCAGACATGCCCGGCACGCTCCTGGTTATGGGAGTCGTGGCTGTTTTGACCTTTCAAATCGCGGTCAATGTCGGCATGGTCATCGGTTTTATGCCGGTCACCGGAATTCCTTTACCGTTAATGAGTTACGGCGGGTCTTCGGTGTTGTTCACCTTTCTGGCGCTGGGTGTTGTTATGAACGTCCGCATGCGCCGTTTTGTGAACTAAGCGGCTCGGTAGCACACAGGTTTGCACCAGGCAGTAGGCATCAAAATTGTTACTTTCGGCCGGAATTGGGTACGAAAGATGTTTATTATCAATCACTTCGCCGGCAGGTTTCGATTGCAAACAGCCCCGGCAGGATTGGGTGAATGAGCACGCAGAGACGGGTAGTCCCCAGGCAGCGCTATCTATTGACGGGACAGATCGGCCAGGAATTGGCCGGAACCGCAATTCCATCGTCGTTTGACGCTGGCTTCGCGGGTTCTCAGAAGCAGATTCGTCGCGTTGCGGGAGGCTTAACGGCATCGCTCTTCCGTTTTGACAATGGAATAAGCGAGTTGGCCACAAACTCTCTGAGCTTCAGCAGTTGCTGTGAATGGGTATTCTGGATCGCGGCGTATATCTGCCTCATTTACGAGGCGAGAACACGCGGTTCTTCTCCGGCGCCTGGGTTTACACGGGCCGGAATCTTTCCCGAGCAGCTTCCCCTAATTTCTCCCCTCCTATCGGGTGCTTCAGAGCAGGAACGGTGCACCGCTTCCTGTTCTATTTGTTCCATGCAGTCGGCCCCTGCCGCAGGTCCTGACGGGCGAGCGCCCCAGGACGGAAAGGCAACATGGCCAAGGAAATTTGTATCTCCAGCACGCCGCACGAAACGCGGCTTGCAATTCTTGAAGACGATCAACTCGCAGAGATTTACTACGAGCGGGAAAATGAATATACACTCGCCGGTTCGGTTTACAAAGGCCGCGTAACCCGGGTTTTGCCGGGCATGCAGTCCGCTTTTGTGGACATTGGCCTGGAGCGCGATGCGTTTTTGTACGTCACCGACTTTCTGGAGATGGAAGACCAGGAAGACACGGACGAGGTCGAGCGCGCGGCTTCGCAGGGCGATACGGTGCGGCAAGTGCCGGCTCAGTCGGGGCAGGGGCAACCGCAGGTTGGAGCTCGCCAGGCAAAGAGTGATCAGGGAAATGGCCGGGATCAGCGCGGCCGGCGTGGTGAGGGTCGTCAGCCTGCAGCGGAATCGGAAGCGCCGCGGCAGTTTCAGCCGCAGCCGCCGCTGAGTGTGACTGCTGTTCCTCCGCTCAGCTCGGAGGCTCCGGCCATTCCGGCCTCGGTCGCGGATGCGACGGCTCAACAGGATGAGACGGATGAGCAGGGTGTGCGCCGCTGGCGTGGCCGTCGCCGCCGTCGCGGTGGTAAGGGCCGGGACGATGCCGGCCAGCAGGCCGCTTCGCCCGATGCAACTGATAGTGCGGAGCCGGAAGAGACTGAAGAGCACTCTTTTGAAGCAGCTCCGGCGCTTGAATTTGAAGCGGCGGCTACGCAGCTGGCTGGGCGATCCTCGTCCGTAGCTGCCTCGTCTGTATCAGCCGCTCAGCCAGCAGCGCCTTCAGCCGTCGAGCCGCGTTCAGCCGCTCCGGCGCCGTTCTTGCTGCCGGGTGAGTCGCTTGGGAAATATGGCGCGACTGTCACGAAGTCTGCTCCCAGCCGGCTGGTCTTGAGTGAACTGCCGCCGGATACCTCCGATCCGTTGCCAGATCGCACGGTTGCTAAGCCCTCTACGTTGGTTGAGGATGAAATTGTTTGGGATGGCAAGGGTCTGTTGCCCGGTGAGTCGATAGCGCGGCATCGGCAGGCGGAGCCTGTCGCTTCCAATGCTCCGTCGGCCACGGTTGATGGTGAGCCCAGCGGTGTCTTTGCCAGTCCGGCTGAGTCTGCAAGCGGAGAGCCTTCGGTGCATGAACATGCGCCAGAAGCATTCGAATTCTCGGAAGAAATTGTGGGGTCAACGCCGCAGCACGCTGGCGAAACCACTGAGCACTATGAGGAGTTTGAAGAGGAAGAGCTTGCGCATGAGGAGCCGGTTCAAGAGCATGTAGCGGAGACTGTTTATGCCGAGGCTGAGTCAGTCCCGGGCGAGCATGAAGCCGGGTATGACGTCGAGCATGAAGAGCCGCAGGATGCCTCGGCCAGCCACAATGTCGATCCTCTGCCGCCGAGTAGCTTCAGGCTGAAGGATCTCTTCGGTCGCAAGAAGGAGGAAGAGCCGGCACCGCCTGCTCCTGCTCCTGCGGCGAAGACGGTTCCGGCGGTGTCCGCTTACTCGCCGGGCGCGGGCTTGGTGGAAGAGGAGATTATCGAGGAAGAGGAGTACGAGTTCACGCCGCTGAAGGCGCATCACTCCGATGACCATGATCTCGAAGAGCTGGAAGAGGAGACTTTGCAGCAGCAGATTCGCTCCGGCGCATTGGGCGAAATGTTGCAGGAGGCGCATCTCGACAGCCGGATATTGATCGAATCTGAGGATGACGAGGATGCGGACGATGAGGATTCGGAAGGCGCGCCTGCTGCTGGTGGAGATCGAGGGCGTTCTGCTGTGGCACCGGGTGGCAGGGATCGTGGTGCAGATCGAGGCGGCCGTGGTCGCCGCGGACGCAGTGAGCCGAGTGGTGGGGCATCTGGATCTGGCGATGGCCGCCGCGGTGGGCCTGGACAGTCGCGCCGGTCGGCGCAGCTTTCAAATCTGCCCATCATCAGCGATCTGCTGAAGCCGGGCCAAGAGATTCTGGTACAGATTGCGAAGGAGCCGATTGCCAAGAAGGGTGCGCGCATTACGAGTCACATCGCGCTGCCTGGGCGGTTCCTGGTCTTTATGCCTACGGTGAGCCATGTGGGCGTGAGCCGCAAGATCGCCTCTGATGAAGAGCGGCAGCGGCTGAAGCGTATTCTGGTGAGCGAAAAGGGCGATGCGACGGGCGGATTTATCGTTCGCACGGCGGCTGATGGAGCGACCGAAGAGGAGCTTCGCGCGGATTTGCGCTTCCTTATCAATCTTTGGAATGACATCAAGCAGAGGGCTGATACTTCGAAGCCTCCTGCGCTGATTTATCACGATCTGAATCTGATTGAGCGTATTTTGCGCGACCAGGTGAGCGACAATTTCTCGCATATCTGGGTAGACTCGGAGGCCGATTACGAGCGCATTGTTCGCTTCCTGAACCGCTTTTCGCCGGAGTTGGTGAGGCGCGTGAAACTTTACACCAAGGAGGTGCCGCTGTTTGAGCACTTCGGCATTCAGGATGAGATTTCTAAGGCGCTTCGTTCGAAGGTCTGGCTTAAGAGTGGCGGATCTATCGTCATCAATCAGACTGAGGCGCTGGTGGCGATCGATATCAATACGGGCAAGTATGTGGGCAAGACGGCGCGGCTTGAGGATACGATTCTCAGGACCAACCTGGATTCTATTCCGGAGATTGTACGGCAGATTCGGCTGCGCGACCTGGGCGGCATCATCGTGATTGACTTTATCGATATGGATGAGCGCAAGAACCGGACGCGTGTGATGGCTGCGCTTGAAGAGGCGCTCAAGCAGGATCGTGCGCCGACCAAGGTGCTGCAGTTCAACGATTTTGGTCTGGTGGCGATCACGCGCAAGCGCGTAAAGCAGTCGCTGGAGCGCACACTCAGCGTGCCTTGCCCGGTTTGCCAGGCAACAGGCATGGTGAAGTCCGCGGCTACGGTGTCGAACGAAATCTACATCGAGATGCGCAAGATGCGAAAGCATTTTGATCAGAGTGAAGTGTTGCTGAGGGTTCATCCCGAGACGGCCAAGGCGCTCAAGGCGAACAATGCGCGCTGGCTGGTTGAACTGGAGGATTTGGCGGGCAAGAACGTGCTGGTCAAGAGCGATGCGACGCTGCATCCGGAGCAGTTCGACATTCAGGGTTGAGCGATTTGTACATAGCAACCGAGAGGGCTGAGGCGAAAGCTTCGGCCCTTTTCACATTCCGGTAACCTCGCACAACCTTTCTGCGCAACTTGTGTCTAATTTCAGACGGGAGCACTGCACGACTCTCGCTTGTAAGCCCAATCTCAATTTGAGGTCTGCCCCATGTCTTTACGCGGTGTTACGCCGCTCTTGCGGCGCGCTAGTTATTTTGTATTTCCAGTGGTCTTCGCTGCTTCCATCACTTTGCTTCCTGCATCGGAGGCTGTGGCGCAAAGCACGGACTCTTCGCAGCTCGCCAGCACAACTGAGTTTGCTTCATCGGTCGACCCGGGCTCTGCTTCCCTGTCTGCGCCGGCCTCGTCGCTGGACCCGTCTTTGGGTGCGAATGGAAGCGGTTCGGGTGTTGGTTCGGGTGCGGCTGCTGGCGGCGGGCAGGATTACGGCGGCAGCGGCAAGGGCATTATGAGTCACCTCACCTATGAGCTGGGCGCGGGAGCCAACCGGCCCAATGCCAATACCCGGCAATATGAAACCTGGGGCGGCAACTTTGGCGGTGGCGTTGGTTATCGCGTCAGCGACCGGCTCAAGACTTTCATCGACTACCAGTTCATCGACGACAAATTGACTGGGAGAGCGATTTCAAATGTGGGCGCCGAAGGCGGGAATGCGCACATCTGGTCTTTGACGGTCAATCCGGAGTTGGACCTATTGCCTAAGGCTGCAAATGGCGTCTACCTGACCGGCGGCTTCGGCTTCTATCGCAAAGTTACCACCTATACCGATCCAGAAGAGGTTTATACCTACTACGGGATTGGTGTGGAGAACGAAGAAGTTGCGCACTTCTCATCCAATCAATGGGGCGGTAGCTTTGGCGCGGGTTTCCGGCACAAGCTGCGCTGGCAGGATCACACGCAGGTGTTTGCCGAGGTACGCTACCTGTATGTGAATACTCCTTCGAACCCGATATACGGAGTGTTCGGATCGACGGCCATAATTCCGGCCACTTTTGGAGTTCGGTTCTAGAGTGTTTTCGGTTTAACCGTTTACAGGCGAGATGAGTGTCTGTGGTATCCCACCCATTGTACAAAGGACGCACAATGGATGGGGCACCCGAACTTTTGTTAACACTTGAATTGAAAACGCCTTAAGTTCCGCGGACTCGATATCGCTGACTTGTTATCTTCGTTGCGCCGAAGTGTTTTTAATTGAGGCGAGCCAAGCTTACATTATTCCAAGCAGCCTGATGCGAAGTAGTCCACCGAGCATTACTCCTGCAGGTGTGATGGCGACCAGCAACAATTGGTACCAGATAGGCTGCATTCCTCGCTGCTGCATTGCGCTGAGAGCAGCCAGCAGCAGGACGATCAATGCCAGGGCCAGAGCATGAATCAGTGGATTGTCTTTGGCTACCCAAGCGGTGACGTATCCGCCTGCGATTGCGGCTGCGAATGAGTAGCCGAGGTTGACGAAGATGTAGCCTGCGTTGGGATTGCCATGCTCGCCGACCCAACCAGGCGTGAGTTTGGTCAGCAGCGCGGTGATGATGATAACCAGAACCGCCATGGTGGCGAAG
>Ga0302326_10015236_pt1 | contig 16189 bp, 11 predicted proteins | sample Palsa_T0_3_FD_202264 | JGI IMG/M metagenome (GOLD analysis project Ga0302326, IMG submission 202264) | Peat permafrost microbial communities from Stordalen Mire near Abisko, Sweden - Palsa_T0_3 | ecosystem: Environmental > Terrestrial > Soil > Palsa > Peat permafrost | place: Sweden: Abisko... | reverse complement strand
GATGGTATAAGGAGTGCGACCGCTTGCAGCGAGTCCGACAACTGCATCTTGATTACCGGGTTGCTTCATGGCCATATCGCTACGGCCCAATTCAGCTGAGTCTTCGCTGGCCTCTGCGGCGCGAGCCAGTGCAGTTTCTCCACCGGCGATAAGAAACTGCACCATGTTTGGATCGGTGCCGAAGGTGGGTGGGCACTCGGACGAATCAAGAGCGCCGATGCGCCCGCTGGTTCCAGTGCCCACGTAGATTAAACGGCCTCCTTCGGCGAAGCGGCGTGCGATCGCATCCACTGCCAATGCGATCTGCGGCAGCACCTGCTGGATTGCGCGCGGCACTTCAGCATCGGCTTGGTTCATGGCCGTTACCAACTCAAGCGAGGTCATGGTGTCGAGATGTTCGCTGGCCGGATTGCGCAGCTCAGTCTTTAGATCTTTCAATTGCAAGATATTTCTCCGCTCTTGATGCTCGGTTGCTTTGAAGGCATCGGCCAACTGGCGGCGTAGCCAATGAGATAGGTCGCAATACTGCCCAGTACGACGTACCAGGTGAACGATACGTTGGTGAATCGCCACAGATAGAGATTGAATACAAGACCACAGATCATACCGATGATCGCGCCGCGCTCAGAGGCACGTCGAGTGAGCACTCCGAGCAGGAAGACGCCTAGCAGCGATCCGTATGCAACGGATGCGATCGATAGTCCCATCTCCAGGACCTTGCCGCCGTGGCGCGCCAACAAGGCTAATCCAAAGAGCAGCACTCCCCAGCCGATAGTGGCAATACGCGAGAGTTTGACTCTACGCTCGTCGCTTGACCTGGGCGCAAAGTGCGCATAAAAGTCGACAATGGTGGTGGAAGAAAGCGAGTTTAGCGCTGCACTTAGATTGGACATGGCAGCTGCGAGTATCGCCGAGATGAGCAGTCCGCTTACCCCGTGTGGCATGAGAGTAACGACGAACGTAGGAAAGATAGTGTCGGTTCGCGCGAAGGCTACGCTGGGCGGGAAGAGCTTATAGAAGACAAACAGCATAGCTCCAATAAGCAGGAAGAGCGAGAACTGAAACAGGATCGCAACGCCGCTTGAGAGAAGCGCGAGCTTGGACTCGCCTTCGCTGCGCGCAGAAAGCAGCCGCTGCACGATCAACTGGTCGGTGCCGTGGCTGGCCGTAGTAAGGAATGCTCCCCCGATCACGCCCGACCACAGAGTGTAAGTTGTCGATAGATTCCAAGTGAGATCAATCATGTGAAACTTGCCCGCGTTACCGGCGATTGTATGGACTGTGTGCCATCCTCCCGGCACAAGATGCAGGATGGTAAAGAAGCCCACCAACGTGCCTGCGACATAGATGCCCAACTGGACTACATCGGTCCAGATCACCGCAGCCATGCCACCCTCAAATGTGTAAACGAGCGTGAGCAGCGTGACGATGGCGATCGCCGAGACATCGCGCCCGTAGTCGCTGAGGCCAGATAACAAGTTGGCTAGCGCGACTCGCACGACAATGGCCACGGCAAAGACTCGAACACCCTCAGCCGCTGCACGTGTCAGCAGGAACAGTCCGGCGGTAAGAGATCGCAGCTTTTGGCCAAAACGCCGCTCAATTAATTGGTACGCTGTGACCAGTTCGCCTCGAAAATATTGAGGGATGAAGAGGAAGCTGACGATTGCTCGTCCCACAAGATAGCCCACGACCAGTTGCAGAAAACGAAAGTCCTTTTCGTAGGCTAGTCCCGGGACGCTGATGATGGTAAGAGTGCTGGTTTCAGCCGCAACGATCGAGAGAGAGATGGCCCACCAGGGGATAGTGTTATCGGCGAGGAAGTAATCCTTCAGGGTTCGCTGCTTGCCGCGAAAGCGGAGACCGAAGAGCGTCACACCAGCCAGATAGAGAACGATCACCGTCAGGTCAAGCGTGTTCAAACCCATCCCGCATTCCTCTCTTCACTTGCGCAGAAGCGTTCTCTTCGTCCCTCTACTCTAATCGCATCAAAAGGGCTGGCACATTCCATCAATCAAGCTTGATAGGGGCCGGCGAGCAGATGAAAATACCGTATTATGATATGAGTACCAATATGCGAGTTGCCGAATCTGCCCTTGCTCATGCACATTGAAAGTGGGAGTTCTCGCGGAAATCTCCCTTTCGACATGGGCTCCGTGCAGCAACGCGAGGCGGCAAGAGCAAAGAACTTTGTCTTGTTGCGGACAGTGGGCAGGGCTACAGCGCTTCTACAATCAAATCAATCGAGGTCACGGGATTTATGGCTACCAAGGTGAAAGAACTGGTCGAAGCGCCTTCCGCATCAACCAACGGAGCGCCGAATGGCACTTCGCTCATCAGCAACGAGAAGCTGCGCCAGTTGTATGCAACGATGCTCAAGTGCCGCACCCTGGAAGAGCGGGCGCGTGTGCTCTTCAAACAGAGCAAGTTCACTGGTAACTACTATGCCGCGGTGGGCCAGGAAGCGGCGGCGGTTGGGACGGCGATTGATCTGCGGGTAGAAGATACCATCGGGCCTTCGCATCGCGACTTCATTACCGGCTTCATCAAGGGCGCGCCTCTGGACAAGATGCTTTGCCATCTGTACGCGCGCGGCAACAGCCCGGATAGGGGCCGCTCATCGCCAGCGCATTTCGGCTATGCGCCGCTGAACGTGATTACACCGGCTTCAACAATTGCCGCGCAATTGAATATCGCTACTGGCGTGGCGCTGGCCAACAAGATGAAGAAGAATGACAACATTGCCGTTGCATACTCCGGCGATGGCTCTACCTCGCTTGGATTTTGGCATGAGGCCCTGAACTTTGCCGGCGTACATGATCTGCCCATCGTTTTTGTCTGCCAGAACAATCTCTGGGCCGAATCGGTCAATTTGCAATTCCAGACCAAGGTGCCGGATATCAGCGTGAAGGCCCAGGCATACGGATTTCCTGGTATCACCGTCGATGGCAACGATGTGGTGGCTGTCTATCGCGTGGCGCAGGAGGCTATTGCGCGGGCTCGGCGCGGGCAGGGTCCGACGCTGATCGAGTGCAAGACCTATCGCTGGTATGGGCACTCTGAGATCGATCCGGCCAAATATCGCGATCCCGAAGAAGTGGAGCGGTGGAAGGCGAAGGATCCAATTGCCGGAATGGAGAAGTATCTGACGGCCAAGGGGCTGTTCACTGCTGAATGGAAACAGGAAATTGTGGACGGCTTCAACAAAGAACTCGATGCCGCAATTGAGATTGCTGACAAGTCAGCGCTTCCTGAAGGAATTGAGGCACTGGATCATGTCTATTCCTTTGATATTCGGGATCGCGCGCTGAATCCGAAGAGCTACTCGCCGAGCTACTAAGTCGCCACACAAAGTCGAGCTACGCACAAACATAAGATTGGATTTGAGAAAATGGCACTTGTAACGTACATCAGCGCAATCACTGAGGCGCTCCAGGAAGAAATGCGGCGCGATGAGCGCGTGTTCATTATCGGCGAGGACGTAGGCGTCGAAGGCGGCGTCTTCAAGGCAACCAAAGGCCTTTACGAAGAATTTGGAGCGGATCGGGTGATCGATTCGCCGCTGGCTGAGGGCGTCATTGTTTCGGCGTCGATTGGCGCGGCTTTGGCAGGGTTAAAGCCAGTGCCGGAAATTCAGTTTTCGGACTTCATTACTCCTGCAATGGACGCGCTGACGCAGCAGGCAGCCAAGCTGCGCTATCGCTCCGGTGGCACGCAGACCTGTCCTTTGACGCTGCGCGTCTGCTACGGCGGCGGCGTGGGAGGCGGTCTCTATCATTCGCAAACCAACACCACCTGGTTCGCGCATGAACCGGGACTGGTGGTTGTGGCCCCAGGCACTGTCGCGGATGCCAAAGGTATGCTGAAGGCCGCGATTCGCCAGGATGATCCAGTGATCTACTTCGAGCATAAGAAGCTGTATCGCTCGATCAAGGAAGATCTGCCTGACGGCGACGACTTCGTAACCGATCTCTTCAAGGCTGCCGTGCGTCGTCCTGGCACTGACCTGACGCTGGTGACTTATGGATGGACCTTGCAGCTCTCATTACAGGCTGCGGAGAAGATTCATGCCGAGACGGGCGCGGAGATCGAAGTCGTCGACTTGCGCGTGCTCAATCCGCTGGACAAGGATACTTTTCTCGAATCGCTGGCCAAGACTGGCCGTCTTCTGATCGTGCATGAAGATCATCGCACCTTGGGCATTGGCGCGGAGATTGCGGCGATTGCCGCCGAGCAGGCGTTCGATTGTCTGGATGCGCCGATCGTACGTCTGACTGCGCCAGATGTTCCGGCGATCCCGTTCTCGGCGCCGCTTGAGAAGTTTTACCTGCCGTCCGTCGACAAGATTGTGGATGCGGCGACCAAGTTATTGAATTATTGAGAGATTGTGCAATTCTAGACAATCTTCGAGTAATAGACGCCCTTCCTTCGAGAAGGGCGTTTGTTTTATTGACCCTGCTCGGGGCGACTGAGTAGAGTTAGGGCATGAGTGTATTCAGCGGTCGGTCGCAGGCGCGCGTTCTTGCCGGTGTATTCCTTCTTGCGGGCATGGTTGGTTTGATGCTTGCCGCGCCGATGACGGCGGAGACTCCAGGTTCGCCAGCGGCGGCAGCCGGGGCGGTTGCCGCGGGCGGCTTTCAAGCACAGACCGCACCCTGCCAGGCAGCAGCTCTAGGGTCGCCTTACATCCCGGTGGACAGTTGGATGTACTCGTCATTGACAAGGCTTTATTCTCTGGGATATCTGGATCTGGCGTATCTGGGTTTGCGCCCCTGGACGCGTTCGAGCGTGATTCACATGCTGGAGGACACTTCAGCGAAGTTGGAGGACGCGCCGGACAATCCAACCACGGACGAGGCTCGCACACTGTACGACACGCTGTGGCATGAACTGAACATCGATGCGGAGGGTCCGTGCCTTCAGCATCGTGGGCAGGTTCGCGTGGAGTCTGCGTATGATGTGGGGCGCGGCATTACAGGCACTCCGCTGCACGACAGCTATCACATTGGCGAGACGATCACCAACGATTATGGTCGGCATTACCAGGGTGGATTCAACAGCTACTCGGGCGTGAGCGGCTACGCTACCGCCGGCATATTCACGTTGTACGCACGGACTGAATTCCAATACGCGCCTTCCGCTGCCGGGTATTCGCAGGGACTATTTCAGGAACTTTCGACGCTGGACAACATTCCCTACGCGACCAATCCTGAGCAGCCAACGATTCCGCTTGGGCCGATCGCCACGACGACGAATATGCGGTTGATGGAGGGCTATCTTTCGGCGCACACGCTAGGCCACGAAATCTCCTTCGGCAAGAGCGACGCATGGATGGGGCCGGCGCAGGGCGGAGCTTATGCGTACAGCAATAATGCCGAGAATATTTACACCTTTCAGATCAACCGGGTAGAGCCGCTGCGAATTCCTCTGCTTTCACGCATCACAGGACCGTTCCGGTATGACTTTATGGTCGGTTCGCTCAAAGGGCACACGGATTTCAACGATCCCTGGGTACATGTTGAGAAGATCAGTTTCAAGCCTACGCCCGATATCGAATTTGGGTTCGAGCGCACCGTGATCTGGGGCGGCGAAGGCCACGTTCCGATCACGATCCACTCGTTTTTGAAGAGCTTTTTCAGCTTCCAGAATGTTACGTCTGCGGAGAAGTTATCGCGGAATGATCCAGGAGCGCGGTTTGGCGCATTCGATATGACCTTTCGTCTGCCCTACCTGCGACACTGGTTGACGTTCTTCACGGATTCAGAGTCCCATGACGATGTGTCTCCGATCTCCGCGCCGCGCCGCGCGGATTTCCGGACGGGGTTGTATCTTTCCCATGTGCCGGGAGTGCCGAAGCTCGATATGCGCGTGGAAGCGGCCATGGACGACCAGTCTACTTCGCGGAGTATTGCGGGACATTTTACTTACTACGAGGGCGAGCAGCCGCAAGGCTACACCAACGCCGGGCAGATATTCGGCGATTGGATGGGGCGCGAGGCCAAGGGCGGCCAGGCCTGGGCGACCTATCACCTGAGCGGCAACGAGTGGATCCAGGTGAGTTGGCGCAGGCAGAAGGCGGCGCGGGATTTCATCGCCGGTGGAACCACCATCGACGACTACAGCGGACAAGTGGTAAAGCGCTTTGGGCACGATCTGGAACTGAACGGCAACTTCAGTTATGAGAATTATCTCGCGCCTATCTATCTCCCCGGCAAGCAGAAAGTCACTAACACCAGCATTCAGCTGACTTGGTACCCCCAGCGCAAGGTAAGTTTCTGATTCGGACCAATGCACGAGCGCTGACTGGTTCTTAGCTGAACTTGATGCCGGCGGAGCGGTAGATTTCGCGAATGTATTTCATATCGCGAAGTCCCTCTTCGCCGGGTGTCACAGGGGTCAGATTGTTCACTACGCAGTTCGAAAAATGATCAGCCTCTCTGGTGAAATCAATCGGGTTCTTCTCCAGATTCGGCTCGTCGATCGCTGTAAACTTTCCTCCAGGTTTGAAGAACTCGGCTGTCAGGTGCAGACCATCATAGTTGAAAGCCGGTGTTGCCTGGACCCACCCGTGTGAACCGAAGACGCGGAAATATCCCTCCATTGGAGCGCCGTAGGTGGTGTTGCAGCTGGCAACGATGCCGGAGGGAAACTTGCTTATCCAGTTCAGGCTTTCCTCCACAGTTGTGAAGCGCGGATCGTTGGGATCGCTATAGGCGTAGGCGGAAAATTCCGAGGGCTCCTCACCGGTTAGATAGCGAGTGGCGTTGAGGCAGTAGATGCCCACGTCCATGAGCGGACCTCCGCCAGCCATGGCTTTATCAAGCCGCCATTCACCAGCACCGCAGTTGAACCCGTACGTACTCTGGATCGACTGGATCTTGCCGATCGACCCATCGCGGATGAGTTGGATGGCACGAAGGTTGGTCGGTTCCAGGTGCAGGCGGTAGGCGATCATCAGCTTGACGTTCGCTGTCTTGCAGGCGTCGATCATGGCCTCCGCTTCAGCTACGGATACGGACATGGGCTTTTCGCACAGGACATTTTTCCCGGCCTTGGCGGACCGGATGGTGTACTCAGCGTGCATGGAGTTGGGCAGACCAACGTAGACCGCCTCAACCGCCTTGTTGTCGCGCAACGCTTCCATATTTTCGTAGGTGTAGATCGAGGACTTCGGAACTCCATATTTTTCCGCGTACATCGCGGCTTTTTCAGGATGACCGCTGACCAAGGCAGTGATTTTGGAATTGGCGCTGTTTTGAACGCCTGCCATAAAGAGATTGGATATCCGTCCAAGGCCGATGACCGCATAGCCGATCTTGCGATCCGATGTCGTTTGGGCCACCAACCGGGTGGCGAGCGCAGGCGTAAGTTGGGCGGCAAGCCCGAGCGCAGTGAGTCTGTTGAAGTCGCGGCGAGAGAGATTCATCGATTCCTGCTCCTGGAGGTCATTTTGGATAAATCGCTTTTTCAGGGGTCTGACTGTGGGATTTTCGAATGCGTACCGAGTATAAGCGCATCGGCAGGCGACGGAAAAGGCAGGCGGGAGAATTGCCTGGCAGGGATTGGGACGCAAGAACTTTCGTGCCATGAAAGGTCATGGTTGTCGTGCCTCTGGATGCGCTAATATCGCCGTGGGTTAAGATCAGGTTGATGCGAGTTCTGGGGATCGACTGCGGTACTGAGACTACTGGCTACGGGGTCGTCGAGTCGGACGATCAGAGCCGGACGCCGCGCTTGATTTGCAACGCTTTTGGGGCGATTCGCCTCTCCAAGCAAAAGACGATGCCGCAGCGCCTGAAACAGGTTTTTGACGAATTGATTGTGGCGCTCGAGCTGTGGAAGCCGGATGTGGTGGCCGTCGAGGAGGTTTTTTACTCCGTGAATGCAAAGTCCGCCTTGAAGCTGGGGCAGGTCCGTGGAGTTGCTTTGCTGGCCATCGCCACCATGGGGCTGCCGCTGGCTGAATATGCTCCGCTCAAGATCAAGTCGTCCGTAGTCGGCTATGGGATGGCGGGCAAGGAGCAGGTGCAGTTCATGGTTGCGCGGCTGCTCGATCTTCCCGAACCTCCCACGCCACCGGATGCCGCAGACGCTCTGGCAATCGCAATCTGCCACATTCACACCGCACAGACTCTCGCGATGCAGGGGTCACGAGCATGACATCGGGTGTTTTTGGTAACGGTCAGAGAATCTTGTTCTTGATCCTGTGCGCGGTTGTATTTTCAAATCCGCACCTATACAGCCAGCAGGCGCCGGTTTTCCAGATTGAATTCACAAACGAGCAACTTCTCCCCTCGCACTGGCGGCTGAAACTCAATCCGGATGGCAGCGGGCAGTTTGACGCGGAAGGAGGAAGTCCGCCTGCACAGGAAAATACGCAGATCGTCGCTGGAGATGTGCATCGGCCCGTGCAGTTGAGTCCTGAGTTTACAGGGCAGGTGTTTTCCGTCGCCCGCGAGCGCAAACTCTTCGTGTTTCCCTGCGAAAGTCACATGAAGGTGGCCTTCCAAGGCACCAAGCGCCTTAGCTATTCAGGCCCAGAGGGTAACGGAGCATGCGAGTATAACTACTCCAAAGACAAACAGATCCAGTCCCTTGGCGACTCGCTTTTGGCGGTCGAAGCCACGCTGATGTACGGTGCGCGGCTGGAGAAGTTTCTGCAGCATGATCGCCTGGGCCTGGACCGGGAGATGTTGAACCTGGAGACTGCGGCGCACGATGGAAATGCGATCGAGGTGGGAGCGATTCGTGAGACGCTGGAGCGAATTGCGGCTGATCCAGAGGTGCTTGAGCGTGCGCGGCGGAAAGCGCGTCTGTTATTGGCACAGGCCCACTAAAAAAGATTAGGATTTCTGCTTAGCTGTTCGCGCATCGCTGCGACTTTTAGGATGCGAGCGGGTTCTAATAGTGTGGGGCAACGGTACTAAAGCGGATGATTGCGTCACAAATTAACTAGAATCCGCTGGAATGATTGGCTTGGTCCGCGCAGGAATCGAATTGCAGGGGATTGGGTTTGGCTCTCGAATTGGTACCGTGAACGAGGAGTGTGTCTCCATGAAAATCTGGTCGAAACCTTGGTTAAGTCTCAATCCCGCAGATTCTCAATCATCGGGAGTGAGTCTGACAATTTTGCTCCTGGTCGCCATTTGCGTGCTGTGTTCGGGTACAGCGTGGGCTGCAAGCAGTCTTACGCCCTTTTCTAATGATGACGCGCCGGATGCCTCTTCTTCAAAGACAGACGCTCGGGCCATCCGCCTGAGCAATGCGGAAGGCCAGGTGCAGGTGATCCAGGACAGCCAGGTGATCGCCGATCCTGCGTACTCCAATCTGCCGCTCTTCGAGGGCTCTCAGATCATCACCGGCAACGATGGCCGCGCGGAGATTCAACTCGAGGATGGAAGCGTAGTTCGGCTGTCTCCCAATACAACCCTCACTTTTTCTGTTTTGCAACCCCAGGGGACTGGAATCCGTACCGAGATTGTGCTGAATGGCGGCCTCGCCTATTTTGAGCTGCAACCGAATTCTGCTGAGCACAGCCTGCGCGTGAACTACGGACAAACTTCCTTTACCGCCAGCGCATTCAGCGTGGTACGGATCACTGAAGATGCTCCGCCTGGAGAACTAGCCGTCTTGTCAGGGAACGTTCACCTGGAACATGGCGATAATTTGCAACTCGATCTTCACGGTGGCGAAAATCTCACCCTGGACCCCAGCGACTCAAGCCAATACAACCTCTCCGAGACAATTCAACCGGATTCCTGGGACAGCTGGAATGCCGATCGCGATCAGGTCCTGAACTCCGAAGCAGCGGATAGAACAGCGGCCACCAACAGTCTCGGGAATTATCAGAATGTTGGGATGAGCGATCTGGATGCCAACGGAAACTGGTACAACGTTCCTGGGCAGGGATACATCTGGTCGCCGTACGATGCTGAAGCAGCTGGCCCTGGGTGGGATCCTTACGGCTACGGTCATTGGGTCTATTATCCGCGTTACGGATACGTCTGGGTTTCTGGATACGACTGGGGCTATGCGCCCTTCCAGTGCGGATTGTGGAACTACTACGACAACTTCGGCTGGGGCTGGGCCCCTGGTGGTGGATGCAGCCCCTGGTGGGGACTTGGGTTCGGTGGAGCGGGCGGATGGTACAACATCGGCATCCCGCCGCGTGGCTACCTTCCGCCTCGCAGGCCTGGGCCGATCCACCCCCGTCCGATCGGGAAGGGGCTTGGTGCGCGGCCAATGGTCGCCTCGGTTACTGTTGACCGCAGGGGGAGGGGTGAGTTGCCTACCACGGCTCGCGCCACAGGGCCGCGAACGATTGCCGGCGTTTCGGTGGAACCACTAAGACCGGTCGCTCCTCGACAGGCGTACGGCCACTCAGACTCAACGTTTGTGAACCGTTCTGCGGCCACGCCCTACGGCTACGGAGCAGCTGGTTCGCATCCGGCCTACAGCGGGGTCTATAACGGTTCGACCGTGCGTCCTGGGTCCGGCCAACCCTCGTACCAGCCTACCTATCGTCCAGCAGCACCTATCAGCAGGCCGCCGCCCGCCTCTTCTGGGGGTGGTCATCCCTCAGGGGGCGGCTCAGCGCCCCACGCTTCCGGTGGAGGCAGTCCACATAAGTAGACAATGCGAGGCACGCCCCTCCAACGCTCGTGCCGGTCGCATTCACCATGCGGCCGGCATTTTTATCTTTGAACTACTTTCCTGAAATGGCTCGCCACAGGCCGGCAAACTGCTCCAAAGTCAGCACTTCGGCTCGCACCTGCGCCGGGATCATGGTCCTCTCGTACGCAGCCGCCACTGTTCCGGCGGCAAAGCCCGCAGCGCGTAAGTTGTTCGCGAGCGTCTTGCGCTTCTGCGCGAAGCATTGCTTCAGGAAGGCGATAAACGGCGCTTCATCGACGCCCAGTTCGGCGAAACGGGGCGCAAAATTCCATCGAAAAACGGTCGAGTGAACCTCGGGCGGTGGAGAAAACGCCTCAGGCGGCAGGGTGAAAAGCGCTTCGGTCCTGCCGTAGAGCTGTAGAGTGACCGAGAGCAAACCGTATTCGCGAGTACCGGGTCGCGCGGTCACTCGCTCGGCAACCTCGCGCTGCACCATGAGCACGGCGCAATCCAGCGATTTGGCATGGGCAGCCAGATGCAACAGGATCGGCGAAGTGATGTAATACGGTAGGTTGCCCATCACGAGCAGCGGATGAGCCGCCCCACTCGCCGCAGAGCCAAAGTCGAACTGCAGCACATCCTGGCGAGAGACGGTCACGGCAGGGAAACCCTTTTCCGGCAGAAATCGCTCCTGAAGGGTCCAGGCCAGCTCGCGATCAAGTTCGATAGCGATCAGAGCTTTCGCGTTCGCTGCCAGTCTCTCGGTAATTGCTCCCTTGCCAGGGCCGATTTCCACCACCGTACGGGAGCTGAGATCGCCCAGCGCAGCTACAATGCGCTGAACAGCTTGCTGGTCTCGCAGAAAATTCTGTCCCAGCTTCGGTTTCGCTGCCATTCAAGTGCCTTTCGCATCGCAAACCCCATCGCTGGGCATAGTAGACTTGGCGGGTTAGCCGAGTCTTCAGGCGTGGAATCCGAATCCAATCACCGGGCTTCGATTCCACCTTGAATCCGGCTCGTGCCTGGTCGGCCAAGACGGCTCATAAGCCGCGGCTGCTCTGGGGCAGAGGAGAGTTGCCTGTGCATATTGTATTTGCTGCTTCGGAGTGTGCGCCTTTCGCCAAGACCGGCGGCCTCGCGGACGTGGTGGGAGCCTTGCCTCCGGAACTGGTCAAGCTGGGCCATCGGGTTACAGTCTATCTGCCGCTGTATAAGTCGGTTCGCCCGTTTGTCGATGGCGAGTTGCTGTTCGCTATCCGATCTATTACGATTCCGTTCCCGTATTACAACCGCTTTGCCGGCATTGTGGATGGCGGCGAGCGTGACGGCGTGCAGTATTACTTCGTCGATTGCCCGGAGCTTTTCGATCGGGATGGGTTTTACGGCCCCAAGAACGGAGTAGGCGACTACGGCGACAATGCCGAGCGTTTCGGCCTCTTTTGCCGCGCGGTGCTTGAGGCCTCCAAACAGTTGGGCGTGCCAGAGATATTCCATGTTCATGACTGGCAGGCAGCGCTCCTGCCCGTCTACTTGCGTACCGTGTATTACTTTGATCCCGCGCTGCGCACATCGGCGACAGTCCTGACCATTCACAATGCCGGCTATCAGGGCTGGTTTCCGCCGAATACAGTCCCGCAATTGCTGCTGCCCTGGGACATTTTCACCCTGGACAAGGTGGAGCAGAATGACTCCTTCAATTTCCTCAAGGGCGGCCTGGTCTATTCGGATTATCTGACAACCGTAAGTCCTACCTATGCGCAGGAGATTCAGACCGCGGAGTTTGGCGACGGTCTCGATCCTGTTCTGAGCAGGCGGCGTTTTGATTTAAGGGGAATTCTCAACGGCGTGGATTACAGCCAGTGGGACCCGGCGCGCGATCCCAAACTGGCCGCCCACTACTCGCCCGAAAAGCTCGGCGGAAAGGTCGAGTGCAGGCTCGATCTTCTGCACGCATTTGGCCTCGAAAACGTGCCTGACACCACGCCCATCATCGGGATGGTTTCCCGCTTCGCAACGCAAAAGGGCTTCGATTTTGTCGCTCAGATCGCCGATCAGTTGATCGAGCGCGATCTGGCGATCGTGGCTCTCGGCACTGGCGAGCCGTACTACGAGAACTTCCTTCGCAGCTTTGCCCAACGCAGCCCCAATCGCGTCGCAGTGCGAATCGGCTACGACGACGCGCTGGCCCACAAAGTCGAAGCCGGTTCGGACATGTTCCTGATGCCTTCGCGGTACGAGCCATCGGGGCTGAATCAGATGTATTCGCTGAAATATGGGACGGTGCCGGTGGTTCGGGCTACCGGTGGACTCCAGGACACCGTCGAAGAGTGGAACGCGGAGGCTGGCGCCGGCACCGGCTTCAAATTCCACGGCTATAACCCTCAAGACCTCGTTGCAGCCATCGATCGCGCGCTTTCCGCCTTCCAGGACAAAGAAAACTGGCAAAAGCTGATGCGCAACGGCATGGCCAAAGACTACGCCTGGGAGCATCCAGCCCGGGAATACAAGGGCGTTTACGAAGAAGTGCTGCGACGCCGAGGATAAAGACAAGACTTCGGCCGTGATTCCCTTTAGAATTAAGATTGTGAAAAGACTGGACCGAGCGATGTACGCGATCTTCCTGCTGGTGCTGCTGGCGGACGTTGCTCGGGCTCGCGCCTCGGCTCCGGCCGGAAGTGACGCAGGTTTGATCCTGAGCGCGGCAAGCCAGTTCCAGTCGGGATCAGCCGATGGGGCAGGTCTTATGCTCCGTCGCCCAGACATATCTTCTTCGCAGGTTGCGACATTCGGTCGCTTCGCCATAGGCTTTTCCGGATGGTCGAGAAATCTCTCCGATTTCTCGCACTCGGCGATGCAGTCGGATGCTGCCCATAAGGGGCATTCCGAAAATGCTCTTGCTTTGATTCCGGCCTGCCAGTCCACTTCTCCGTTCCAGGTAATTTTCGAGCATACTGGGAGTCCAGCTCCCTAAGCGCCCGCGTCTCGCTTGCGAGTGGCGAGTAGCTGCGATACAAGCTCCAATCCCTTCGTCAGATAATCAGGACTATGTTCGGTCGGCGGATTGGAACCTGCGAATACTGCAGCCTGCTTGAGAATCCTCACCGATGCTGCGCTAACACGCTGCATTTACACTGATAAGTGGAGAGTTCCGCCTTGTTCGGTAAGATACTCACAAAAATCTTTGGCACCAACAACGAGCGCGTAGTTAAACGCTTGTATCCCATTGTCGATCAGATCAACGCCTTTGAGCCTGCCATCGTCCCCCTCACAGACGAGCAACTGCGGGCCAAGACCGTTGAATTTCGCGAGCGTATCGCTGCTCGACTCAAAGGCATCACCGATCCAGAAGAGATCAAGGCTGCCGAAAAAGTCGCTCTGGATGAGCTGTTGCCCGAGGCCTTCGCCGTAGTCCGCGAAGCAGGCAAGCGCGCCGTCAAAATGCGCCACTTTGACGTGCAGATGATCGGCGGCATGGTGCTGCACCAGGGCAAGATCTCCGAAATGCGTACCGGCGAGGGCAAGACGCTGGTCGCTACGCTGGCCTGCTACCTGAATGCGCTGGCTGGCCACGGCGTCCACGTCGTCACTGTCAACGATTACCTGGCCAAACGCGATGCTGAGTGGATGGGCAAGATCTACGAGTTCCTCGGGCTCACGGTCGGCGTCATCGTGCACGACTTGAGCGACGAACAACGAAGGCAAGCCTACGCCGCAGACATCACCTACGGCACCAACAATGAGTTCGGCTTCGACTACCTGCGCGACAACATGAAGTTCGAGCTCAAGGACTGCGTCCAGCGCGGGCAGTACTACGCGATCGTCGACGAAGTTGACTCTATCCTCATCGACGAATCGCGCACTCCGCTGATCATCTCCGGACCCACTGACCAGACCACCGACAAGTACGCCCGCGTTCGCAAGATCATCCCACAGCTTGAGCTCGGCGAGGAGACCGATCCCGGCGGCGGCGAATCCAAAATCTTTACCGGCGATTACGTGGTTGATGAGAAGGTTCGCACCATCGGTGTAACCGACGAGGGCTGGACCAAGATCGAAGGGCTGCTGGGTATCGACAACATCGCCGAACCGGAAAACTGGGACCTCAAGCACTACGTCGAAACCGGCATCAAGGCCCACTCCCTCTACAAGCGCGACGTGGATTACGTAGTCAAGGACGGCGAAGTGATCATCGTCGATACCTTTACTGGCCGCCTCATGCCTGGCCGCCGCTGGTCCGACGGTCTGCACCAGTCCGTCGAGGCCAAGGAAGGCGTCAACATCCGCAAGGAAGACCAGACGCTGGCTACGATTACTTTCCAGAACTACTTCCGCCTCTATCAGAAGCTTTCCGGTATGACCGGCACAGCTGAGACTGAGGCTGCCGAATTCGACAAGATCTACAAGCTAGATATCACGGTCATCCCCACTAACAAGCCGATGCTGCGCGAAGACAACTCAGACATTGTCTATCGCACCATCAAGGAGAAGTACAAAGCCGTCGCCGACGACATCGCTCTGGTACATGAAACCGGGCAGCCGATCCTGGTAGGCACCACGTCGATTGAGAAGAGCGAACTGCTCTCCCAAACCCTGCAGCGCAAGGGTGTGAAGCATGTAGTCCTCAACGCCAAGTTCCACGAGCGCGAGGCTGAGATCGTCGCCCAGGCTGGGCGCTTCGGAATGGTGACCATCGCCACCAATATGGCAGGTCGCGGCACCGATATTACGCTTGGCGGCAATGCCGACTTCATGTCCCGCCAGGAACTGGTGAAAAAGCAGTTGGCGCGCGCCATCAGCGCAGCCGAGGGAGCCATCAACCCTATGGCTCCGGCAGGCTTTATGCGCTTCTACTATCAGGGCCAGGAATTCGAAACCTCCGAGTCGCAGTGGGAAGAAGTGAACCAGGTTCACGTAGCAGCGGTGCAGGCGGAGCATGAGGCCGTGATCGGCGCTGGCGGCCTGTTCATTCTGGGCACGGAGCGTCACGAGTCGCGCCGCATCGACAACCAGTTGCGCGGTCGCGCCGGCCGCCAGGGGGACCCCGGAGCTTCGCGCTTCTATCTGTCGCTCGAAGACGACCTGATGCGCATCTTCGCCAAGGCCTGGATTTCAACGCTTCTTGAGCGGCTGGGTATGGAAGAAGGCGTGCCAATCGAGTCGCGCATGATCTCCAAGCGCATCGAGGGCGCGCAAAAGGCCGTCGAATCGCAGAACTTCGAGTCGCGCAAACATCTGCTCGAGTACGACGACGTCATGAACAAGCAGCGCGAGGCCGTTTACGGCTTGCGCAAGCAATTGTTGCTGGCCGTCGAGCAGCGCGAACTGATTCTCGAGGACTATCTTTCCAACATTCTCAGCAGCATACTCGACCAATACGCTCCGGAAACGGCTCATCCCGAGCAATGGGACGTCAAGGGACTCAAAGGCAGGCTGATCGAGCAGTTCGGCTTCGACCTCAACACCTCGGGACTCGATCCGCTGGAAGTGACCCGTCACGAGCTGGGTGAAGGCATCTACAACAAGCTCCGAGCTGAATACGAAGCCAAAGAAGCGATTCTCGGCGCAGAGGCTATGC
>Ga0302326_10015234_pt1 | contig 16189 bp, 12 predicted proteins | sample Palsa_T0_3_FD_202264 | JGI IMG/M metagenome (GOLD analysis project Ga0302326, IMG submission 202264) | Peat permafrost microbial communities from Stordalen Mire near Abisko, Sweden - Palsa_T0_3 | ecosystem: Environmental > Terrestrial > Soil > Palsa > Peat permafrost | place: Sweden: Abisko... | reverse complement strand
CGCGCAGGTCGATGACGCGCGTCCGCCGTCCGGTCAGCTCCTTGATCTCGTCGTCGGTACCGACCGCCAGGATCGCGCCGTCCCGGACGGCGAGCGCCTCGGCGAACCCGGACGGGTGCGCCGGCGTGCGTATCTTCCCGCCGGCCAAAACCAGATCCGCCTCCTGGCCGCCCGCCATCGCCTCACAACCCTTCGCCTCGTCGGGAGTATACTCAAAGTATGCCTGATATGACTACCATTAAGGTGTCCGTGGAGACACGCGACCGGCTCAAGAGGCTCGCGGACGAAGACCACCTCACGCTGGATGCAGAGCTGACCCGGACCCTCGATAAGGCCGAGGAAGCCCGGTTCTGGGCGGGCGTTCGGGCCGACTACGCGCGGTTGCAGGCCGACCCCCAGGAGTGGGGTGATTATGTCGGCGAACTGGCCGAGTGGGATCACACCGCAGGTGACGGGCTGGATGGCGAGTGAGCGAGCCACTGCGGTCCGGCGATGTCTGGCTTGCTGACCTTAATCCGGTTATCGGATCGGAGCAGGCTGGCCGCAGGCCCGTCGTCATTGTTTCCGGGCCGTTGCACCTGACGCTGCCGCACGCGGTCGTGTTCGTGGTACCGGTTACGAGCCGGGACCGCGGATTGCGGCATCAGATTCCCATCACCTCCCAGTCGTCCGGCCTGAGCAAGCTCCCTTCCTTCACCCGGCCCGAAGATGCGCGTGCGGTGGCATACCAACGGCTCGGCCGCCATCTCGGTGCTGTCACCCCAGGTGAGCTGGCCGCCGTACGGCGCATCCTGCGCGCGTTCCTTGACCTGTAACGGTATGTCGTAATCTCAGGCGTTCGCTGAGCGGGGCGGTGAGGCCGAGTTCAGTGCGCAGCCATTCGGTGTCGATCGGTCGTTCGCCGCGCGCGGCGGCGAGCCCCGCCTGGTATTCGAGCTGGCGCAGCAGGCCCTCCAGCCGGAGTGCCTCTGCCGTGCTGCCCTCGGCGGCGCTCGCCGCGGAGTGCCGCGGGGAACGGAAGTCCAGCACGGCCACGGACCGTTCCAGCCAGGCTTTCTCCCACTCCCGTGCCGACGACGCGCGATCAGGCACTGGCCCCCAGGCGAAGTCCAGCGACGGCTCGGACTGCGCCTGCTCGGCAACCTCCGGCTCCGCGCCGGTATCCGCGAGGATCTGCAGTAGCGCCGTCAGTCGGCGACGTGAGTTCACCTGGACCCGCACTCGGTCCCCATCCGGCGTTACCCGGCCGCGCACCAGGCGCTCCGTGTCCTCGTCCGGGTCCAGCAGGTGGGCGGATCCGTCCTGGTGGTAGCGCATCACGATGGGCTCGTCGGACGGGTCCGTGACCTGGTCGCCCCACCAGACAAGCTGGCCGTCCTGACCGCCTTCTTCCTCCCCGAAGTCCGAACGCGCGCCAAGCGGCCCGATCACGTCACCGCTGACTGTGACCGTCGCGTCGATGAGCATCATGGGGTCACCGTCAGTATTCGTCAGCGCCACCGGAACCGACCGCTTCCACCAGACCCGGGAAGCCAGCACGGTCGTGAGCCGCGCGATGACAGGACTGATGTTCTCCCCGAACTCCAGCTCTGGCTCCTCGCCGGTTTCCCAGCGTACGCAGTACGGCTCGGCCTGTCCGAACCTGATCTCACCGGGCTCGGGGCGCCGGTCGTGCGGCACGCCCGACAACTCCTCAAGCACGTGCCACACTGCCTGCTCCGCGTACTCCGCCACCGCGTCGCCTTCGATGGGACTGAGCCATATCCCGTTCCCTGTGCTGCGCCAGATCCCGTCCGTCGGCACCAGCGCGCCCAGCCAGACCGACCAAGGTGGCGCGCCGTCCAGCGCCGCCGCCGGGAACTGCGTGTATCGGCGCATGCCAGAAACCAGCTCGGTGCACCACACGCCCGGCGCCGGCTCCGGCTCTCCCACCTGCCAGATCCCGAACCGCGCGTGCCGGTCCCACTCCGACGCCCGCGCCGCCAGTTCCCCCGCCGTCGCCGGGTCCGCCGCGAACGCCCGCAACGGGGTATTCACTGGACCTTCGCCAGAAGCAGCTCCGTCCGGTTCTGGGGATCCGGAGATACCGGCGACGGGATATGTGACCGCAACCTCGACGGCGAGCGCGTCGAATTGGTCGCGTTCGGTGGCTTGCCAGTACTCAGCCTCCAATCTGGACCGTTCCGCTTCCGCCCATTTCCTGACGGTCGCGCCCCACTTCGTCCGGCCCAGGAAGGCGTCGATCTCCTTGCGTAGTACCTCGCTGCTGGACCGGTCGCCGTACCTGATCAGAGCGGCTCGCTCCCGCTCACCGGCCTCGGCCTCCGGGTGCGCCGCCGCCAGTGCCTCGGCGTAGATTCCGGCAGCCAGTTCGTCGTCTGGGTTCTCGCGCAGGTAAGGCTCGATCAGTTCGCAAGCCTCACCACGATGCCCCCTGGCCGACGCCGCATGGATCACCTCAAGTCGCAGTTCCGGGTCGTCGACGGCATCCGCCCGGGAGAGCAGTTCGCTGGCATACCCGCGCTCGGCATCCTCATCCCCAGTGACATGGGCTGCCCACGCGGCCACCGCGAGCGTACCGATCCGGGGCGGCGCCGTCGCGGACGCCAGCATCAGCCGCGCCGTCTCGGCTATTTCCTCGCCCGGGACTCCGAGACTCAGGCGGATCTGCATCATCGCGGCAGCGGCAAGCGAGTCCGGCAGCTCCGCAGCAAGGATTCCAGCCACATCAGCAGGGCTGGTCCGCGGATCGAGCAGGCACCGGTAGCGTTCGGCTGCCTGCTGCTCGCGCTCGGCCTTCGCGCGGCGCCGTGCCTGTTCGGCGTACTTGGCACTTGCCTTGACGCGGTCCTGCCTCTTGCGGCGGTTGCTCTTGGCCACTGTGACTGTGACCGCTATCTGGCCCCTGGGAAGGGTCTCTGTCCCGTTTTTGTGTTCGATTAGATCGCTATCTGTGATGCCCCGCTATGGATGGCGGCTGGCCGACGATCGAGGAAGGCGGCAATCGTCGCCGTTCGGGTCCGTGCCGTTGTCGATGTCTCTTGCGAGCTGGTCGCTGTGCTCGATGAGGAGACTGCGCAGTTCGGCGTAGTGAACGAATCGGCCTGGGCTGGCGATTTTGCCCCACGTGTTCGCGCGGTGGAGGGTCCATTGTCTCTGGACGGGCTCGGGCTGGCTGGCCTCTATCGGCCGGGGTGCGAACTGGGGCTCTCCTTGCGTGACGCGGGCCCAGATGAAAGCAGATGCCTCTTGCCTCTTCCGGTCGTCCAGGACGGGCTGGAACGGGCCGGGAGCTGGAGGGAGACGGCTGGTGATGTCGTTCCACTCCCGGGTCGTCAGCGCCCAGTTCCGGAGCAGGTCGCGCCTGTGCTGGTAGTTGACCATGCTGCCGGCCTGGTCAAGCCGCAGCGCGATCTCGCGCAGTGCCTGGTTGAACCGTCCCGGATCGAGGGCTGCGAGCCGCTGTGCGAGGTCTTTGGTCGGGGCGTACTGTCCTCCTCCGGGGTTGAAGCCGAGATAGCGGGCCGCGTCGCCGATTGATCCGCCTGCTGTCCACTGAACGAGCGTTGCGGCCGCGATCCGGCGGGCGGCCTTCACCGTCCGGCGGGCGATCTTCACCGTGGATCCGCACTCCAGGCAGGCAAGATGGTCCTCGAACCAGGCTTGCTCGAGGAAGGCCGGGATGTGCTCTGGTCTCCACCGCTCGGGGCGGAGAACGGCGTTGCGCCGACCCTGCGGCCGGCCGGCGGCCTTGGTGAATCCTCGCAGGAGCGGATCGGCGGCGGCTCGCAGACCGTCGGAGCACGAGGGCGCTGACCGGGCGAGCAGCCGGGCCCAGGGACTTCTCCCGGCCTGCCTGGTGCCTGCCGGCAGGAGCGGCCCTAGCTGCTCACGGGCCTCCTCGGTGCTGCCGGCGAGGAGGCCGGCCGCGATGTGCGCCAGCCCGCCGCTGGCCGCGGCATCTGCGGGGAGGAGGTCGAACCTGACACGGGACTCCGTGGCGGGCGAGGCGGCCTGCCGGTCTGTGGCCTGTTGCCGTAGCGAGCCGACGTGCTGGTCGATGGCGGCGGATGCTTCCTCGGACGGGCTCAGGTTCCGGGCGGCTGGCCAGGTTGAGCAGGCGAGGAGCTGCAGCGCCCGGAGGTCGGCGAAGTAGGCGGCCGGCGATGCCGGCAGCCCGGCGCTCAGCGTGATGGCAGGCCCGTCAGGGTCGAGCAGGGCGAGGATTCTGTCTTGCAGCGCGATCATCCTGGTGGCGGCGGGCCGATGATTGCGGGTGTGGTCGAGCCGGGCTCCGCAGCAGACGGGCAGGGACCGCCCGTTGCTGGGGACGATCTCCGTCCTGCACTGGGCGGGATGCAGGCCGGCGACCCGCATCGCGGGCAGGAGGGCGGTGTAGCCGCCAGGGCGGCGGCCCCGGACTGCCTGGCCGCATTCAGGGCAGAGGTGCTCCAGCAGTCGCTGGTGAGCGGGACAGGCGAAGACGACGGGCAGGTGCCAGGTCTTGAGCCAGGTGCCGCCGAACGATTTCTGGACGGCGGATCCGTCCCCGGCGAGGCAGTCCGGGCAGTAGCGCGTCGTCGGCGCGAGGACTACCTGGCCGTTCAGGCGGTGGCCGCCGGGAGCGTTTCGCTCCGTGGCGGTCACGGGCCCGTAGCGCTCCCGCCAGGTGCCCGTGCCGAGGCCGGCGACCTGGTCACTGGTGAGCCGGGTCATTCGGGTGAATTCATCCCTGGCCGCTTCCGGGATCCCGGCCAGGTGGATGAGCGGCAGGCGTGCCCCGGCAGGCCCGTCCAGGGCGAGTCCGGTCAGCTCGGAGATCCTCGCGGGTGGCTGGTTGAGCCGGCAGGACAGCCGTAGGAGGAATCCGGGCAGCGACTCGCCGGGAAGCGGGATCAGGCTCCTGGGAAGCGGCCGTGACCGGGGCATGGCGGGTCAGCCTGCGGTCCCGGCGGCGGGAGCGCCGTGGTCGTCGAAGACGGTGTTCCGTCCCTTGCGGGGCTTCGCGGGCTTCTCCGTGTCCGGGGCGGCGAGGAAGTCGGGGATCTCTCCGGAGTCGGGGTCGAGGCCGGGCAGGTCCTCGCGGGTGATGGTCAGGGAGTCCAGGAGAGCGGTGGTGATCTCTTCCTCGCCGGTCTCGATGGCGCGGCGGCATGCCTTCTGGACGAGCTTGCGCAGGACGCCGACGATGCCGCGGGTGTGGCGGAACAGGTACTCGGGCATGGCGCCTTCGCTGAGCATGCCGTCGCGGGCGTTCAGGAGGCGGAGCTGCTGTTCCAGGCCGACCAGGTGGGCGATCCAGGCCCCGGTGCTGGCGGTGCCGCCGTAGCTGAACCGGTCCAGGTCGACGGGCTCGAAGCGCAGGTCGGTCTGGTCAGGGGCGTCGTCGTTGCGGCTCTTGCCGCGGTCCTTCACCGGCGGGATGACCCACTGGCCGGTGACGGGGTCACGGCGGCCGTTGCGCAGCAGCCCGGATTTGTAGATCCCGACGCCGATCAGGATGAGGGTGACGGGCGTGCTCATCAGCTCGCGGATCATGTCCAGGGTGTCCTGGTCTGCCTCCCGGTGGAGCTTCAGCCTCGTGATGTCGTCGATTGCCACGACCTTGGTCCCGTGGTCGTGGACGGCCTGCTTGACGGTGCGCAGCAGGTCCTCCAGGCGCATGCCTTTGTGGTCTTCCCCGTAGAAGTCCAGGATCCGCTGGCAGGCCGAGATCGGGGTGGCCTTGACCGGGGTCCGGACGTAGACGACGGGAACGTGATGGTCCAGGGTTCCCTCGACCGATCCGGCGGCCATGTCGTAGAGGCCGAGCCACTCGTCCTCGAAGCAGGCCAGGGCCTCGCAGACCGTCTCGGTCTTGCCCTGGCAGGCCCCCCCGTTGACCATCAGCCCGGGCCTGGTGTCCGGGCCCTTGCACCACGCGTTGACCTCGACCAGGGACCGCACCTCCTTCGAGACCCGGATGCTCATCGGGGTGTCCTGGATCTCCAAGTTGGAATGAGTCGCCGCCCGATGCAGGTCGTGCAGCCGCTGCTGCCTGGCCGTCATGGCGGCGTGCCCGGCGGCGGTGACCACGGGGGCCGGGGTGAAGTCGCGACGGGTCAGCCGCCACCGGGTCCAGCCCTCCCAGGTCTCCCGGTCCGGCACCGGGCCCGGGAGGAACGACGCCAGGCTGCTGGCGGCCTCCCTGCCTGACCCCGCAGGGCCCGCGGCCACTTACTCGTCCTCCTCGTCAGGGATCGACAGCATGCTGGTGGCCCGCAGCCGGTCTCCCAGCGACTGCGGCGGAGCAGGCCGCCGCGGGACGGCCGCCTCCCGCCTGCGCCTGCGCTCGGCATCGACGGCGTCGCTGGCCCGGGCTGCATGCTCCGGCCAGCGCAAGGGGATGACGTCCGCGGTGCCGTCCCCTGGCTGTCGGCCGCCGACGGCGGGCCCGTTCCGGTCGGCGGCGGCCTGGTCGCCCTGGGCGGCCTGGCGGGCCCGGGACTTCTTCTCCTTCTTGTCCATCTGGGTCACCCACTGGGCGGCAGGGGCCACCCCGCCGAGCATCTGCAGCAGCACCGGCAGCAGGTCATCATCGGACTGGGGCGCCAGGCCGTGCGTGCGGGCTGCGGCCAGGAGCTCCTCGGCGGTCTTGTCCGTGAACGCCGGGACCTCGCCCTCGGGCGGCAGCCCGTTCCACCGCAGGACGTGCCACCGGGAGGGGTCGGCGGGGTCCTGGAGGAAGACCTGTCGGCGGTCGCGGCGGTCGGCCCGGACGGCCCACTTGCCCTTGTGCTTGCCGCCCCGGGCCGACGGCCCCTGGAAGCTCCGCAGCTCGGGGCATGTCTTGCCGTACCAGAGTCCGCCGATCTTCACGCCCCGCCCGGGGTGGACCTTCACGTAGTGCGCCGGGAGGAGCTCGTAGTAGAGCTCCGGGCGCGGGACCTGCAGCCGGAACCCGCCCTGCTCCATCGCGGCGGCCATCAGCGTGTTCGGGCTGTGCTCCTCGCCCGGCCCCCAGGCCGGCGCATGCTCGCCCAGGGCCCGGTTCTGCCAGATCCGGACCGCGAAGCTCGCGATCAGCCGTTCCATCTGCGCCATGGTCAGCGTTGCGTCGGCCTCCGGGTCGTCGCCGCGGTCGGCGACGTCGACGCCGGTATAGCCGGGCAGTTTCGCGAACAGCAGGGTCCGCAGTGCCCCGAACGCCCGCTCAACGGCCGCCTTGTCCTGGGGCCGGAGCGTCCGGGCCGGCAGGATGTTGCAGCCGAGGACTCTCTGCGCTTCCACCAGGTCGTGCGCTTTATAGGACCCCCCGTGGTCCGTGGTGACGGTCTCGGGTGCGAAGAACGGCAGGCCGGCCACCCGGTGGCCGGCGAACTCCGCGACGATCCCGGCCGGCACTCCCGGGTAGGGCCACTCCATCTCCGGGCCCCAGCCCTCCCGCATCGGCAGCGGCATCATCACGTCCCGCAGCAGCATCGCGACATCCACAGCGGTATCGGAGACCAGCGTCAGCCGGAAGGCCACCAGCGAGTGCGTGAACAAGTCCAGCGCAAGGGTCAAATGCACCGAAACCGGATCGCCGAACATCCCGTCGCGGACCTTGACCGGCAGCGGCGTGGTGTCCAGCGCCACGACCTGGCCGGGCCGGTGCACCACGATATGGACCTTCGAGGGATCGACGGCGTCCGCGGTCCGGGCATAGCGCTGGCGGGTCCCGCCGGGGCCGAACCACTCCAGCCAGACCTCCCGCAGCGTCCAGTAGGACGGGACCTGCACCCGCGGCCCGAACTTCTCCAGCGCGTACTGGCTTGCCAGGACATGGCAGTCCCGCATGCTCATCTTCGACCGGCGGAGGAACTCGGCCCGGGCCGCGAAGATCGCCTCGCGGACCTCCTCGGTGATCACCGGGTGACCGCCGCCCGGCCGCACCCACCGCCGGTCGATGCACCCGGCGGGGCCCCGGTCCCGCATGGCAGCGGCCATTCGCTTCAGGGTCCGCTCGCCGACCTGTCCCAGGCCCAGCAGGGCCGCCTCCTCGGGGCCGAGGTCCTTCAGCTCCGCGACCTTGGCCTGGCGGCGCTGTTCCAGCGTCGTGGCCCGCGGGTCGAACGCAGGGCGGGGCTCCCCGGGAGCCGGGCGCAGCGGGTCCCCGCCGCGGAACCCGGTCTCGGTCTCCAGCACGTGGGCGGCCCGCAGCCGGACCACCTCCCGCTGGTAGGACGTCAGGTCATCCAGCGTCACCGGCTGCCGCCGCGGCCCGGCGGATCCTTCCCCGCCTGCTGCCGGGACGGCCTGGCACTCACGGTGGTGCGCCAGCCACCGGATGCTGCGCCACCGCTCGTCCCCGCCGCCCGATTCCAGCCGCACCCGCCCGAAGCTGGCATCGACCGCGGCCACCGTCCAGTCGGTGCCGTCCAGCCGCAGCACCGACCCCGCCGACAGTTCCAGCAGCCCGGCCTGGCCGCTCACCGGCAGGCTCCAGCCAGCCAGACCGGGGACCGGTCGCCCAGCGGACGGGCCAGATCGGTGCCCAGCCGCCGGTGCCAGAGCAGGTGCAGCGCATGCGCCCGCGCGACCGCCGGCAGGCGAGTCGCCGTGACCAGGTCCCCGAACGCGGCCGGCCCGCCCGCCGCGGCCCGGAAGAGCTCGCCCTCCAGGCCCAGCGGGTCCTCCATCTCCCGCCGCTGCGCCGACAGCGCATCCAGCACCGACAGGACATGCGGCCGCCAGCCGGCCACCACCGAGTACCGCCACCCCGCCTCCAGCGCCGCCTCGGCGGCCGCGGCGAACCGGACGGCGTCTTCCTTCTTGACCAGCCTGGCCGGGCGGACGTCGAGCAGCCACCGGGACCCGTCGCGGAACACCGCCAGGAAGTCCGGGATGTGCTCGCCTGAACTCCCTCCGGCGGTCTCGAACTCCAGCCGGAACGGCTGTGACAGGATCTCCTCAGCCGTCCCGGTGAAGTCCAGAGCCAGCAGCAGCGATCTTTCCTCCAGCGACTCGAACCCGTGCAGCCGTCCCGTCGACACCATGAACTGAAGCCCCGGCCGGTGCCGCTGCCGCTGCCGCCAGGTGAACCGCCGCACCGGCACGCACCTCGCCGCCGGCACTTCCCCCAGGTCCCGGACAGCGCACACGACCTCGCCATCCGGAGTACGCCAGCCGGCCGTCCACCGCCGCGGCCACCCCGGCCCCAGCCCCAGGCCGTCCCGGGCTGCCGCAGTCTCGTAGTCCAGGAACAGGTCATCAAGCCCGCAGCGATCCGACCCCACCGGCACTACGTCGCTTATGGTCACCCAATAAGCACAACACGCAGGAAAGATCCTTTGGCCTCATTTTCGAAATGAGGCAAATGCGCCAAAAGTTATGCCGACTGATAGCAAGCCGGAGGTCCCCATTTCGCACACCATCTCCACCGGCGACAACTAGCGAAGCGCGTTCAGCTCGTCAAGGGCGCGACGGCCGCGCTCGACCACCCCTGGAACGACATCGTGGTGCCCGTGACGGATGGGGAACTCAAGCTCCAGAAGGATCCGTGTCGCTGCGAGCACCGCCGCCCCCTCCCAGCCGACCAGGGCGAGGATTCTCCTCCACAGCCGCCTTCGGGCGCCGTCCAGCGGACCCTGGAAGGTGTACCACTGGAGGGTGGTGAGATCAGTCGCCCGCGTGCCGCTGCCCGCGTTCCCGATATCCACGACCGCCACCACCGCTCCGTCACGGACCAGGACATTGCCGGGGTTGAGATCGGCATGGACCATGTCCGGTGCCTCTCGTGGCGGCGGGACGCCGGCACACGCGAGCCGCAGGCGCTCGACCAAGGCCGACACCGCGGGGGAATATCCCGAGAGACCGGCCACGGACTGGCGGAGAAGCGACTGCTCCGGCGTCTCGTTGAAATCCAGCCCAGCAACAGCCGATCCCTGGCCGGTGGCGACCCTCCAGGCGTACGACCAGTGGTCGTAGGGCTCGGAGGCCTGGCCAGCCTGGAGCTCGACGATCTCCATCAGCTGCTCAACTAGGGACGGGGTCAGCTCCGGCACGGGAGCCGCGTCAACGAAGTCCGTCAGATGCCATACATGAGTGGCTGTGGCCCCCACCCCGAGCCAGGCCGGGGTGGGATAGCCGCGCCTGCGCATGTGCCCGGCCACTCTCTGGGCTCGCAACCTCGCGTCCAGCTGGTGGCTGGGGTGCGCCCGGGGCCCTACTTTGAGCACTGCATCTGCCCGTCCGGCCAACTGGACGCGCATGGCACCCACATCGAGGCCTCCGGGCAGACGATCGAGAAGAGTGACCTCTGCCCCGACCACGCTGGCCACGTCGGCCAGGACCTCGGTCGGCAGCTCTCTGGGATGGGCGTCCTGGTTCATCGGCTCGAAGGGTCAATCACCGCTCGGATAGCTGGTCCGCGCCGAGCAGTGCGGAGCCAGGCCCCCAACCTAGTGACCTCCCGAGAGGGCCAATGCGTTAGGAAATTCATGCAGCACCTTGTTGAAGAAGGGGACAGAATCTTGAGATTCACCGGGTCAGGACGGTCCTTCTGACCTACCCAGATGACGCCAGGCCAGTACGTCAGTGCCGCTATTACGTCCGCCGTCAGCGTGCGGCCGGCAATCTCCATGGCCTCACTCTCCCACCGGTCGGCAGTGCAATCTCCCGCGACCAGGCTGCATTGTCTGACGCGGCACTAGCCGCAGCGCGTATCGATGCTCCAGGCAAGCGTGGCCGCGAGGGTATCGAGTTCGCGTTTCAGAATTGGTGTAGTGACGGACGGGGTTCGCGGGCAACGATCTAATCGAACAGGAAAACGGGACAGATGCCGCTCACAAGGGCCAGATAGCGGTCACAGCCACAGCCACGACCATCCTTCCGTTCCCACCGGGACAGGCTAACCGCCTGTGTCCCGTCAGGGCCGGCGGTCGCTGAGGCCCGAAAATGCCGACGAGTGGGGTGCTGGCGCAGCCTGGTCAAACGACTCCGGCGTGCGATGCCGGCGTGCTGCTGGCCGGCAGGGTCGGGGTCGGGTCAGCCGGAGGTGGAGACGGGTGGCGAGTCAGGGTGGCGATGGCCTGGGTCACCACGGCGAGGCCGAGCGGGTCGACGGAGTAGCAGATCTGGGTGCCGCGGCGCCGGGTGCGGACCAGGCCTGTCTCGCGCAAGACCTTGAGGTGCTGGCTGATGGTCGGCTGCGCGACCCCGAACACCTCGGTGAAATCGCACGCGCAGGTCTCAGGCTCGGCCGCGAGACGCCGCATGATGCCCAGCCGGATCGGGTGCCCGAGCGCTCGCATGGCCGCGGCCGAGGTCAGGAGGGCGGCATCATCAAACGCCGCGTCAATGTCCATGATCCGAGTATAGCAAGACGCAAATATAGGGAGTAGCCTATATAAACTATGGCGGTTCATCAGGATGCTCCCGCGCCGCCCCGGATCCGGGACCGGCTCGGTCTGCCGGACCTGACCGGCCGGTATCAGCTCGCCGGAGCCTTGTTCGTCGACAGCCTGGGCGATGGCCTGTTCCTGCCGTTCGCGGTGGTCTACTTCCTCAAGACCACGGGGCTGACGCTGTCCACGGTCGGACTCGGCCTGACCGTGGCGAACCTGCTGGCCATGGTGGCGGTCCCGGTCAGCGGGGTGCTGATCGACCGGCTGACCCCGGCCGCAGTGGTGATCGCCGGGAACCTCATATCCGGGGTGGGTTTCGGGGGCTACCTGCTGGTCGGCAACCTCTGGGAGCTGGTGTTCTTCTCGTTTTTCGCCGCGGCGGGCGGCCGGCTCTTCTGGACGGCGAACCTGGCCCTGGTCGGGGACGCATTCCAAGGCTCGGAGCGAGCCCGGTGGTTCGCCTTCCAGCGGGCCGCGCGCAACGGCGGCTACGGGCTCGGCGGGCTCCTCGCCGCCGCGGCGCTGGGCACCGGCAGCGGGATCGGCTACCGCGCGCTGGCGCTGGCCAACGCGGTCACGTTCCTGCTCGCAGCGCTCCTGGTCTGGCGCTCACGGGGGTCGCTGGGCGGCGGATCCGCCCGTAAGAGCGAGGTTGTGAACGGCAGCCGGCGCGGTTACCGGGCCGCGCTGACCGACGGGCCGTTCCTGCTGCTCACCGCTATGAACGTGCTGTTCGTGCTCTGCATGATGGTGCTTGATGTGCTGCTGGCGCTGTACCTGGTGCGGATCCTGCACGAGCCGGTGTGGCTGAGCGGACTGCTGTTCGCCCTGAACACCGTGGCGGTGGCCGGTTTCCAGACGCCGGTCTGGGTGCTGTTCCAGCACCGTCGTCCGGTCCGGGTGCTCCAGCTCAGCGCCGCCGTCTGGGGGCTGTCGTTCCTGATGATGTGGCTGATCGCCCCCCTTCCTGATGCGGTGTCCATCGCCGGGGTCTTCCTGGCGGTCATCGTCTTCACCATGGCCGAACTGATCCAGGGACCGGTCTTCAACGGGCTGGTGGTCGCCGCCGCGCCGGAACAGTTCCGCGGCCGCTACATGGCCGTGTACCAGCTGTCCTGGGCACTGGCCCGGGCGGCGGCGCCCGGGCTGTTCGGCTGGCTGTTCACCGCGAACCATGCCCTGCCCTGGATCGTCCTGGCCGCCGGATGCGCGGGGTGCGTGCTGATCCTCGCGACCCGGGTCGGCCGGGCGATCGGCGATCTGTGAGCGGCGGCCAGATGCGGGCCTCGTCCTGCTGCTGGGCCGCGGCCGAAGGGGCTAAAGGGGCTGGCTGGCGAGGCGGCCGGATGAGCAGTACGGCGACCAGGGTCACGATCCGCGGCGCGGACCCGGCGAGGGCGGGCACCCGCGCCAGCGACGCAGCCAGGTTGTGCTGCATGGCGGTCGAGAAGATCGCGCCGAGGGCCGCGATCCCGGCGGCGATGTAACGCTTGCCGAGGCCGTCAGTCTCGATGACGTTCATGCTGCCGCGCCTTCCCGACGCGTGCTGGGCGGCCGGGAAGGCGGCCCCCGGCGGCCCCCGGCCGTCACTGAAATCCGCAGCGCCGCGGTGAACAGCGCCTTGAGGCCAAGCTCGTCCACGCCGGCCGAGGCCGCCTCGGCCAGCCACGTGCTGAGCTTCTTGCGCAGCGTGGCCAGCTACTTGAGGCCGACGACGTCCGGTGCCCGGGTGATGAACGTGCCGACGCCGGGGCGCCGACCGCGATGCCGCGCAACTCCAGCTCGCGGTAGGCCTTCATCACCGTGCCCGGGTTCACCGCCAGCGAGCGGGTCACGTCCTTGATCCTCGGCAACTGGTCGCCCGCGCGCAGGGTCAAGGGCCGAGATGGCAGACCTCGGGTCGCCGGCGCGATCTCCCTGTGATCGGATGGGTTCATGAAGGTTCGTATCGGGGTGTCCCTTGGTCCGGCTGGAACGCCCGCGGAGTTCGCGGCGGCGGTGGACCTGCTCGAGCAGGCCGGGATCGACTCGCTGTGGCTTCCTGAGCTCGTCTACTCGTCCATGGTGGAGCCGTTCACCGGGATGGCGTTCGCCTTGTCCCGGACCACGCGGCTGAAGGTCGGCTCGGGGATCTCGGTGCTGCCCGGTCGTAACCCGGTGCTAGTCGCCAAGCAACTCGCGTCGCTGGCTGGCCTCGCGCCGCGACGGGTGCTTCCGGTGTTCGGCCTGCAGCCCGCCCAGCCCGCCGAACGGGCCCTGTTCCCGGTGCCAGAAGGCAAGCGGGCCGCGGTCTTCGACGAGTCGCTGCAGCTGATCCGGCTGCTGCTCACCTCGCCGACGGTCTCGTTCGAGGGCGAGTTCTTCACCGTCTCGGGCGCCAGCGTGGGCGAGCTTCCGGCCAAGCCGCTCGACATCTGGCTGGGCGGCTCGGCGCCCGGCGGCCTGCGGCGGGTGGGACGGCTGGCCGACGGGTGGCTCGGCTCACTGCTCACCCCGGCCGAAGCGGGCGCGGCGGTCACCATCATTCAAGAGGCCGCGGCTGACGCCGGGCGAGAGGTGGAGGCCGATCACTTCGGGCTGAGTATCCCGGTCGCCCTAGACGGCATCCCCGGACCCCAGCTCGCCTCGATCCGCCGCCGCCGGCCGGACGCCGATCCCGCCGAGCTCGTCCCGGCCACCTGGGCCGCGGCGCGCGCCCTGATCGAGCAGCACGTCGAGGCCGGCCTAAGCAAGTTCGTGGTCCGCCCCACCGCCACCCTGCCGTCCTTTAAGGCGCTCATGGATGATTTCGTCCGCGAGCTGGTCCCGCTGCAGAACTGAGCACCGGAGTTCACCCGCCCGTTCCCCACACGTCCCCGGAGCGTTGCCAAGTCGGGCCAGGATGGCAGGCCGGGCATTCCCCGGGGGAGCGGTGATGGGCAAGCTTGGGCGATCGCAGGACGCGTACGACCGGTTTTCCGCCGCGGTCGACGTGGCGCTGACCGTCCTGGCCGTACTCTGGCTGCCTGTCCTGGTGATCCCGCTGGCGGTCCGGATCACGCCCGGCCTGGCTGGCACCCTCGACACCATCGACTACCTGGTCTGGGCGGTCTTCACGGCCGAGTACCTGGTCAAGCTGTACCTCGCGCCCGCCCGCTGGTGGTTCGTCCGGCATCACCTGGTCGACCTGCTGGTGATCGCGGTTCCGGTGCTGCGTCCGCTCCGCCTGCTCAGGCTGCTGCGGCTGCTCAGGCTGGCCAGGGCCGGCCTCATCCTGACCACCGGGCTGAAGCGCGCCCGGGCGCTGCTCACCCACAACGGCCTGCACTTCGTGCTGCTGTCGGTGCTGGCCATCATCGGCGTTTGCTCGGCGGTGGAACTCGCCTTCGAGCGGCACGCGGCCGGCGCCACCATCCACAATTTCGGCGATGCGCTGTGGTGGGCGATCTCCACCGTGACCACGGTGGGCTACGGCGATACCTACCCGGTCACCGCGGGCGGTCGCGGCGTGGCGGTCGTGCTGATGCTGACCGGCATCGGCCTGGTCGGCGTGCTGTCCGCCACCGTGGCCAGCTATTTCGTCGGCCAGCGCGCCGAGGGCGACATGGCCGACCTGCACCGCAGGCTGGACCGCATCGAAGCCCTGCTGACCGCGGGCCAGGCTGACCGCGAGCCGGACTCAGCGGCTCCCCCCACCTCCAAGCTATAGCGCAGCCGGGGGCTTGCGGCCAGACCCGGGTCGTGCCGGATACTGGCTGGCCGGGGCCGGAACCTGCGGCACTGCGAGGGGAGTGGTAATTGATGGACGCCGACGTCATCATCGTGGGCGCCGGACCGGTCGGCCTGATGCTGGCCAGTGAGCTGCGCCTGGCTGGCGTGCAGCCGCTCGTGCTCGAGCGGCAGCCGCAGCTCCGCCAGACCCCGAGGGCTAACGGTCTCGGCGGGCAGATCCTGCAACTGCTGCGCTACCGGGGGCTGCTGGACCGGTTCGAAGCAGCCAGCACCGACCCCCATCCAGCTCCCCGGTTCCCGTTCGGCGGGGTGCAACTGGACTTCACGCACCTAGCCGACCCCCCGCTCCAGGCGCTGGCGCTCCCGCAACCGCGACTCGAGCGCCTGCTCGAGGAGCGCGCCCGCGAACTCGGCGCCCGCCTGCGCCGCGGGCACGAGGTCGTCGGGGTCAGCCAGGACGACGGTACGGTGACCGCGGATGTGCGCGGGCCGGACGGGCCCGGCCCGCTGACCGCCCGGTACCTGGTGGGCTGCGACGGCGGGCACAGCAGGGTCCGCGACCAGGCCGGGATCCAGTTCCCTGGCAGCACGTATCCGGAGGTCAACCGGGTGGGTGAGGTCAGCGTGGCCGATCCGGTGACCTGGCTCGGCGACGGCGGCCTGGACGTCCCCGGCCTGGGCGTGCTCCGTCCGGGTTTCACCCGGACCGACCGAGGCTTGTTCGCCTTCGGGTCGCTCAGCCAAGGAGGCCTGCTCGTCCAGACGGTCGAGGACGAGGCCGCCGAAGTCGACGACGATGTGCCGATGACCCTGACCGAGCTCGGTGACAGCATCCGCAGGGTGCTCGGCGCGGAGCTGCCGCTGGCCGCAGCGACCCGGCTGTCGCGCTGGCAGTTTCAGGCCCGGCAGGCCGAGCGCTACCGCGAGGGACGGATCCTGGTCGCCGGCGATGCGGCCCACCTGCTCCCCGCCACCGGCGCGGCCCTCAACCTCGGCATGCTCGACGCGGTCAACCTGGCCTGGAAGCTGGCCGCCGCCATCGGCGGCTGGGCGCCGGCCGGCCTGCTGGACACCTATCAGGTGGAGCGCCACTTCGCCGGCGCACGTGCGCT